>LSQX01022270.1_pt1 | contig 31044 bp, 31 predicted proteins | sample 654561 | NCBI WGS metagenome assembly LSQX01 (sample SAMN04489861, study PRJNA283612) | anaerobic digester metagenome | isolation source: 4 biogas reactors fed with cattle manure at either 37C or 55C with and... | place: Denmark: Kongens Lyngby | collected 2014 | reverse complement strand
AGTCTTTAACACGACCACCGCGAACTAATACGACCGAGTGTTCTTGTAAGTTGTGACCTTCACCACCGATGTATGAAATGACTTCATAACCGTTAGTTAGACGAACTTTAGCAACTTTACGCATTGCAGAGTTCGGCTTTTTAGGTGTGGTTGTATACACACGAGTGCACACACCACGTCGCTGTGGGCAGTTTTCGAGCGCCGGGCTCTTGCTGTTCGCGCGACTGGACTCTCGTGGCTTACGCACGAGCTGGCTAATGGTAGGCATGAGCTACAATCCTTAAAAAATTAATTTAATTATTAAAACGGCAGTTTAACGTACAGCCTTTTTTGTACGCTTACGTAGACTAGATCTGTGGACATAAGAACCACTACTACATGATCTAAAATCTAAACATTGAATAAAAATCAAATTCTACTCCTCCTAAAAAACGAGCTTTAAAAAGCGATATTTTAGGAGGGGAAAAATTCTTTAGATGTATTGTGATTGGGTCTGAGCCCAATCTAAGACAAAAGACTAGAAACTGACTTTTTCAGTGCTTAGCACGACACAATAACATTCTTCACTAAAAAGATCAATAAAAGAAAGGCTCTTTCGAGCCTTTTGTTAATAAAATGAGACGCTTAGCAGCGTTTCTTAGCGCGTAATAACGACGCCGTCTGTCTCTTTAAGAGTCGCTTCTGCAAACTCAATAACTGGTCGATCAATCATCTCACCGTCAAGTTGGAATACTGAGTTACCATATTTTCTTGCCGCATTTACCACGCGTTGGGCCCACTCAAAATCCTCAGCTTTTGGCATAAAGACTCTATGAATAACCTCTAGCTGCGTTGGATGAATACATAAACTACCACCAAAACCCATTTCTTTAGAGAGGTTCAAATGCTTCTCCATACCCTCTAAATCCTTAAAGTTTGGATAGACAGTATCAAGCGGAGGGTTAAGCTTAGCAGCTCGACTATGGAGACAAACCTCTGATCGAACATGATGAATTAAGCGCTTAGCTCCTTCTGTATTTCGATCGATACCAAGGCTTAGAGCCAAATCAAGCTCACCGATAGAAATTCGGGTAACCCCATCAACAGCACAAATTTCCTTTAAATGGGTAACGCCAGCAGCGGTCTCCACTAGAGGAATAACAGGCACCCCTAAACGCTCGACCGGCACAACATCCTTAGCGCTCTCAGCTTTAGGTAATACAACACCAAGGATATTTTTATCAATACGACCAGCAAGCGCTAAATCATCAATAAACCATGGAGATTGTGCATCATTAATGCGCAAGAAAAAGCGACGACCAGGATTGTCGTTAGCCCATTTTTCAAGCTGCTGTCTTACACTGAACTTCGCATTAGCTTCAACTGCGTCTTCAAGATCCACAATAACGATACTCGCATCAGTGGCCAACGCCTTTGGGATACGTTCAAGATTTGCTGCAGGCACAAAAAGTGCCGAACGGATATAAAAATTTTTCTTAGCCATAGTAGCCTCCCTTTACTAAAAGTTTAAAGCTATTTTACCTGACAGAGCAATAAGGATTTACGCCAAAGCGCTCACAATTAAATTGTACCTAGTTGAGTGAGCTGTTCAATTTGCTCAGCATCATAACCAATCTCTTTTAAAATGGACTGGCTGTGCTCACCCAAGGCAGGCACGTCACCCATACGGTACTCATACGCATTATTAACGCCCGGCGGCAACAAGGCTGGCACAGTACCGGCGGAGGTACCAACATCACGCCAACGATTACGCTCTTTGAGTTGCTGATGATTCCAAACATCATGCATCGTATTAACGGCTGCATTAGCAATTTTCGCACCTTCTAGCAGCTCAATCACCTCACTTTTACTCAATCCAGAAAATGTCTCAATGATTATCGCCTTTAGCTCATCACGATTTTCTGTACGTTGGCTATTACGATTAAAGCGAGGGTCATCAGCTAACTCAGGCTGCTTTAGAACTTGCTCACAAAAAACCTTCCACTCACGCTCATTTTGTAAGCCCAGCATGATATTTTCTCCTCCAGCCACAGGAAACGGGCCATAAGGATAAATTGCCGCATGTGCTGCACCTGCTCGTTTTGGAGGTTCTGCACCATCAAAAGCATAGTACATTGGGAAACCCATCCACTCCACCATACTTTCAAGCATTGACACGTCTATATGCGATCCTTTACCGGTTCTACCTCGTAAAATCAAAGCCGATAAAATATTGCTATAGGCATACATACCGGCAGATATATCAGCAATAGAACAACCAGCCTTAGCCATTTCATCAGCTGAACCAGTTACCGAGACAAAGCCAGACTCACTTTGGATTAACAAGTCATAAGCTTTTTTCTGCTCATAAGAGCCGCCTTCTCCATAACCTGAGATATCGCAGACAATTAATTGAGGATACTTTTCATGTAAAGCCTCAAAAGATAAACCTAATCGAGCAGCCGCACCAGGTGCTAAGTTTTGAACTAACACATCGACCTCAGGCAAAATTCGCTCTAAGATCTCGGCCGCCCTCTCGGACTTTAAATCTAAGGTCAAACTCTCTTTGGAACGGTTAATCCAAACAAAGTGTGATGCCAATCCATTAACACGCTCATCGTAGCTACGAGCAAAATCACCCACACTCGGACGCTCAACCTTAATCACGCGAGCACCTAAATCAGCTAACTGGCGTGTACAAAAAGGAGCTGCCACCGCATGCTCAAAGCTTAATACCGTAATACCATCCAAAGGTCTAATCATATTCTTTTCCCTTACTAATTACTTAAACTTTACTTCAGCTTTTTGCGCGATGGTTCCATCTTGTTGGGCCCATAACTCAGCGGCACCCTCTTCTTCGACAAAAGCACCTTCTACCTTGAAGGCATTACTACCGAGTAATGGACGCACACCACGGAAAGCAAAATAACTCACCTCTTTCTGAGGATTTGCTTCAGTAAAAGACTGCAGAACCTTCGTTGCAATCAATGGACCATGAACCACCAACCCCGGATAGCCCTCAACATCGTTGGCATAAGGATAGTCATAATGGATACGATGGCCATTAAATGTCACTGCAGAATATCTAAATAGCATGACGGGCGTAGGCTCAACTTCTTGTGACCACTCGGCATTAGGCGCAGGCATATCACCTACTAGCTTTGGCGCACTTGGCTCACGATACACAATATCTTGCTCTTCGCTAATACAAAGCTCACCCTCTTGCTCATAACGATGCTCAAGAGTCACAAAAAGCAACTTGCCGGTACGACCCTCTTTTTCTACAACAGCCTTGATCGTAGTAATACAAGTCGCTTCCTTGCCAATCACTAAACCACGTACAAAATTTAAACGGCCACCTGCCCACATACGGTTTCTATTATCGGCTGGCGGTAAAAAACCACCTCGCGCCGGATGACCGTCACCACCTACCTCATCTAGGGGCACCGCTTCGATAAAGTATGCCCAATGCCATAGATGTGGCAGCTCACCACCCTCAGCGGGCACTGGCGCATTGACGCTATAAGCAATTTTGTTTGCATGAGCGGCGCTGATAAAATCAGTTACGCGTTTCTGTCGTCCCACCCAGTCTTGTAGATTAACTTCACTCATAATGTGACCTTTTAAAGATTAACTATTATTATGTATCGTTCTATCTTGCCCTATCTAAGGAAATTAGTGAATTGCGCTTCGCTTAACTCCACCTTGATTAGATTGAAAGTGCAGAGTCTGATCCGCTTTGCTCGGCATCTTCTAAGAGTAAATCAAGCAACGGTTGAGCAAAACTCGGTAACTTTTCCCCAGGTCTTAAGCAAACTTGTAGCTGCCGTTTTGCCCAAGTATCGTTTAAAGGAATTTTAACGATATCCATCGTTTGAGCATAACGGTCAATAGCCGTTTCTGGGATAACACTAACACCCACCTTTGCTTCAACCATACGACAAACTGCCTCAAAGCTACTGACCTCTACTCGGTATCTTAATGTCCTACCAAGATTAGTGGCTGCCTTGAGCAAGAAGCCATGAATCGCACTCCATTCAGAAAGACAAACATAGCTTTCATCTAAGGTTTCGCTAAAATCAATGGATTTTTCTTGGGCCAGTGGATGCGATGGATGGGCAACAAAGCTTAATCTATTGACTCGATAAGGTAGGCAATCCAAATTTCTCATAACGGCATCATCAAGCCCAGCAACGACGCCGATATCCGCGTGACCTTCCGTCACTGCCTGCACTATTTCAATACTTAAACGCTCGCGCAGCTCAATACTCACATCTGGCTGCAAGGTCAAATAGCGTCCCAAGACCCTAGGCATAAACTCACTCATTGCGGTGGTATTAGCATAAACTCGAATTCTGCCGCGTATACCCTCTGCATACTCCTTCATGTCCCCGCGCAAATACTGCAACTGCTGCGACACTAGCTTGGCGTGCTCTACAAATACCTCGCCGGCCGGTGTTAAGGTCACGCCCTGACTACTTCTATATAGCAGCTCCGTACCAATACTATTTTCCAGGTTCTTGATCCTGTGACTTGCTGCAGGTAAAGACAAGAAAGTCCGCTCTGCCGCTTTCGTTAGACTTTTAACCTCGGCAATATTCAACATCAATCGCATGTCAGTTAAATCAAAATACATGGACATTAAAAACTCTTCCTTTTATTTTATTAAAGTCAAACTTTATGAATTGGCAATAGCCTTATTAATAGGGATCGGGCATAGTGGTTTTAATACTATTTTTAACATAAGCAAAAAAGATTAAAACGACATGATTAGAACAGACAACAAATACCAAGATATTCGCGATGCTATTCGTGATTTATGTAATGAATTCCCAGCTGAGTACTTCCGTAAAATCGACGAAGAGCGCGGCTACCCGACAGAATTCGTAAAAGCACTTACCGACGCAGGTTGGTTAGCTGCTCTTATTCCTGAAGAGTATGGCGGTTCTGGCCTAAGTTTGACTGAAGCTTCGGTTATTATGGAGGAAATTAACCGCAACGGGGGTAATTCCGGCGCTTGTCACGGTCAAATGTACAATATGGGTACTTTACTGCGTCACGGTTCTGAAGCTCAAAAACAATTATATTTACCAAAAATTGCCTCTGGTGAATTGCGCCTACAATCTATGGCGGTTACTGAGCCAACCACAGGTACCGACACCACTAAATTAAAAACGACTGCCGTTAAAAAAGATGGTCGTTATGTCGTTAACGGTCAAAAGGTATGGATCTCACGCGTACTTAATTCCGACCTGATGATCTTATTAGCACGTACTACGCCGCTAGAAGAGGTTCAACGCAAAGCCGACGGTATGTCTATTTTTATCGTGGATATTAAAGACGCGATGGCGAACGGCATGACTGTTCAACCTATTCCCAATATGGTGAACCACGAAACCAATGAGCTTTTCTTCGACAACTTAGAAATCCCTGAAGAGAACTTAATTGGTGAAGAGGGCAAGGGCTTCCGCTACATTCTTGACGGTTTAAACGCAGAGCGTGCGCTGATCGCTGCTGAGTGTATTGGTGACGGTTACTGGTTTATTGACAAAGTCACAGAATACGTTAAAGAACGCGTGGTTTTTGGTCGTCCTATCGGTCAAAACCAGGGTGTACAATTCCCTATCGCTAAAGCCTTCATCAATATTGAAGCTGCCAGCCTGATGCGTTATGAGGCAGCCAGCCTATTCGACGCGCGCCAGCCATGTGGCGCTCAAGCCAATATGGCTAAGTTACTCGCTGCTGATGCTTCTTGGGAAGCGGCTAATGCTTGCTTACAGTTCCACGGTGGTTTCGGCTTTGCTAATGAATATGATGTTGAGCGTAAATTCCGCGAAACTCGTTTATATCAAGTTGCTCCAATTTCTACGAACTTAATTTACTCTTTCGTAGCAGAGCACATCCTTGGCTTACCACGCTCGTTCTAAGAGGTCTTCATGAGTACATCTAGTCGCATTGTGGCTGAGTTTGCAGCCGGTCTACAGTTTGAGGATATTCCTGCAGAAGTACTTCGTCGCTGCGAAGATTTATTGCTTGACACCCTAGGCTCTATGTTTGCGGGCTCTACCGAGCCCCCAGTGCAAAAAATCGCCGCCTTTGCTGAAGAGCAAGGCCCTAGTGATGGTCGGTCTCAGTTAATCCCTAGCGGTAAAAAAACCAGCCCTTACTTTGCTGCAATGGTAAATGCCGCAGCAGCTCACATGGTAGAGCAGGATGACTTACACAACAGCTCAGTCTTTCACCCTGCTTGTGTGGTGTTTCCTCCTGCCATTGCTATCGCTCAAGACTTGGGTGTCAGCGGCAAAGAGCTTCTTACCGCATGTGTGGCAGGTTATGAAGTAGGTATTCGAGTAGGTGAGTTCCTGGGTCGTTCTCACTACAAGATTTTCCATACTACAGCGACTGCCGGCACCATTGCGGCAGCAGTCACTGCAGGTCGCTTACTGCGCTTAAATGCCGATCAAATGCAAGACGCCCTAGGCAGTGCAGGTACCCAAGCTGCCGGTTTATGGGAATTCTTGAAAACCGCTGCTGATTCCAAGCAATTGCACACGGCAATGGCTGCGGCCAACGGTGTCATGGCTGCCTCTCTGGCCGCTAAAGGCTTTAGCGGCGCTGAGGATATTTTTGAAGGTGAAAAAGGCATGGGTAATGCCTTTAGTAAGGAACCACGTGCCGACAAACTCGTAGAAGACTACGGCAAACGCTGGGCTTTATTAGAAACCTCATTTAAATACCACGCTTCTTGCCGTCACACCCACCCTGCTGCTGATGCCTTATGGACAGTAATGCAAGAAAACAATTTGGCAGTTGATGATATTGCCGAGGTTAAAACCTTTGTCCACCAAGCAGCGATTGATGTACTTGGAGCAGTCGATAAGCCTCAATCTGTGCATCAATCTAAATTCTCTATGGGCACGGTATTAGGCGTACTAGCGCATAATGGCTTTGCCGGTCTAGATGAGTTTGAGCGTGCTTTGGGTGATGAGCGTATTGACAGCTTCCGCCAAAAAGTCAGCATGACCTTAGATCCTGAGGTTGATGGCGCTTATCCTGAGAAATGGTTAGGTAAAGTCAAAGTCACGACTAAAGACGGCCGTGAACTAGATGCCTTTGTCACTGACCCTAAAGGTGATCCAGGTAATACCCTCTCACGCGATGAAATAGAAGCCAAGGTTAAACGCCTAGTAAACTACAATGGCGCGGGCAGCCAAGAAGACGCTGAGAAAGTGATCGCTTGGACTTGGGGCCTGGAAAACGGTAGCAGCGAACTACCACTCTAAGCTTTACGACTGAGGGGATTAACTATTGAGTATCAAGCTCAGGTCCCCTCAACTTTACGCACCTGATCAAGCATCATTTGCTGCTCAACACGCTTTTTACGCAAACCACAGAGTCGCAAAACTTCTCGTTTCTCCGGATCAGACATCGCCATCCATAGCTGACGCTCCTCACGGCTGCGAAAACAGCCCTTGCAATAGCCACGCTCATTAGACTCGCAAACATTGATACAAGGACTAGGGATCTCGAAGAACTCTAACTGCTCCATAATTACTCTTTAGCCTACTCTTTGACTCGGCCCCAAAAATTCTTTCTAAGTGTATCGTACACTAAACTATAAATATATGTATAGGGTAAATAGAATAGGATCATCCCGATATCAAGTCTCAATGCTTCCCATAAATCGATTTTGAGCCACCACATAATAAATGGCAGTGCGCCACAAATCAAACCGACTTCAAATAAAAAAGCATGCAGAACTCTCAGGCGGGTATTTTTACTGAGATGATTACGCTTTAACCAAGCATCAAAGATGGAGTTAAAGATCATATTCCACACGAGTGCCATCACCGCAATAACAACTGCAATCACTCCCATGTCTAACATAGGAGTTCCTGTGAGCCAGGCAAAAAGCGGGGTGCTTATACCTATCCCAAAAATCTCAAAGAAAAAAGCGTAAAGAAAGCGCTCGAAAACAGTAAATGGCTTTTGCCTAACTATTTGTTGCTGCTGAGCAGTCATAAGAAACTCACCTGATATGAGTAGTAGAATTTACAAAAAATAAGGGTGCTTGTATCCTAAGAAACAGAGCACCCCTTGGTGGTTAGGCTAAAAAGTGATATAAGCCTGACCAAATCACGTGTTATGAATTAGTAAATCACGCGTGTACGGATAGTACCCGGTACGCTCTTTAACATACTAATCGCCAACTCCGGATTTTCAGACTGCACATCAATCACGACATAACCGATTTCAGGATCTGTTTGAAGGTACTGACCAACAATATTGATATGGTCCTTCATGAAAATCTGGTTAATTGCGTTAAGCACACCCGGTTTGTTTTGGTGAATGTGCATGTAGCGATGTGTCTCGCGATCACCGCCAGGTAAAGAAACCTCTGGGAAGTTAACCGCAGATAGGGTACTACCGTTATCTGAGTATTTAACTAATTTATTTGCCACTTCAATACCGATATTGGCCTGAGCTTCTTGCGTAGAACCACCGATGTGAGGAGTTAACAACACATTGTCTAAACCACGCAATGCGCTGACAAACTCGTCGTCATTAGACTTGGGCTCAACCGGGAATACGTCAATCGCAGCACCGGCAATATGCTCATTCTTAATCGCTTCAGCTAAGCCGTCAATATCGACCACAGTACCGCGAGAAGCGTTAATTAAGTGAGCACCTTTTTTCATCTGCGCAATGCGCTCGGCATTCATCATATTGAAGGTAGTCGCGTCTTCTGGTACGTGTAAAGTAACCGCATCGCTCATGTTAAGTAACTCTTTGAGTGTATTAACAGGGGTCGCATTGCCTAGAGGTAACTTAGCCTCAATGTCATAATAATACACATGCATACCTAAGGCCTCAGCCAAAATACCAATCTGAGTACCGATATGACCGTAACCAACAATACCTAATTTCTTGCCACGAACCTCATAACTGCCAGTCGCTGATTTATTCCAGCCACCCTTGTGTAAAGTCGTGTTCATCGCGGGGATCTTGCGGAAAAGCATAATAATCTCTGCTAACACCAACTCGGCAACTGAGCGTGTATTAGAAAATGGCGCATTAAAGACAGGAACGCCACGTTCTCTGGCTGCTTTTAAATCTACCTGGTTTGTACCGATACAGAAACAACCTAAGCCGACTAACTTCTTGGCTGCGGCAAACACCTCAGCAGTCATCTGAGTACGGGAACGAATACCAATAAAATGCGCGTCTTTAACCGCATCTAGCAACTCCTGACCCTCTAAGGCCTTTTTGTGGTAGTCAATATTGGTATAACCATTGCTATGTAAAACATCCAAAGCATTTTGGTGTACGCCCTCGAAAAGGACAAACTTAATTTTGTCTTTGTGTAAAGATAACTGATGATCCATACGATCCCCGTAACAAGAATAGACGTCAAAAGACGTATTTTAGCACTCTACTCGATTCTCGGGTAAATACCATAGGGTGTTTCATGTAGAAGATTGAATTTTAAGATGTTATCTGCCGGGTGACTAATTACTTTAATAAACACGCTTTCCAGAAAAAACCCAACACCGCGAGCATCGCCAAAGCAGCCCCCACATAGGCAATATTTGCTAAGCCGACTTGTTGAATCATTTGACCACCTAATAAAGCGCCCCCACCAATACCGATATTGAAGACCCCGGAAAAAATGGCGATGCCAATATCCGGTGCATCAGGCGCCTTTTCCAATACTTTGCTCTGTAAAAGCATAGAAATCAAAGTAATGACCATCCCCCAAACAATAGCTAGAGGAATAAGTGACCACCAGTGCGTTACAGAAAAATTTAATAAGCCTAGACACAACATCAGCCCCACTAAAGACAGTAGCAACATTGGCGACATATGGCGTCCGGCATAGCGGGCAAAAAGGATTCCTCCTAAAATGCCGGCTAAACCAATGACAAATAATATCAACACCACCATGTTATTACTCATAGCACCAATGTTTTGTAAATAGGGGCTGATATAGGTCGATGCAGTGAAATGAGCAGTCATCACGAGCGCTAAACTAAGATAAATATATTGCAAACTCGGCCGCTTAAGCAGATCCGGCACTACTTTGAAATTACCGCTACTTTGACTCTGTAACGTTGGTAAGACTCGCCATAACAACACTAAAATTACGGCTGCAATCACACCGATTAGAGCAAATGTCATGCGCCAACCGAAGTGATGACCAATCACAGTACCTAGTGGGACACCCATCACTGTCGCTAAGGATGAACCCGTAACGATAAAGCTCAACGCTTTGGCCTTATTGCCTTTGGGAGCTAATCGTACCGCCAAAGGTATGGTAATTGCCCAAAATACCGAGTGTGCCATGGCAATGCCTAAACGCGCCACCAATAAGGATGAAAAACTCCATGCCACTGTAGCCAAAGCATGACTAGCAATGAAAATCACAAACAATAAAATCAGTAAACGCCGTCTTTCAAGACTTGCTGTAAGCATCGTCAAAGGCAGAGAAAATATCGTGACCGCCCAAGCATAAATCGTCATCAGCAGGCCCGTTCGGGAAATATCCATGCTGAACCCCTCGGCAATGTCCGGTAATAAACCGACCGGCACAAACTCCGTGGTATTAAAGATAAAAGCGGCAACTGCCAAAGTAATCACTGCGAACCAACTTTCTGGCACTGCTTCTTGTTTAATTGGGGCTTTCATTGAAAATTACTAAAGGTGACGAAGTCTGATAAAGATAAGATGATATCTGTAATTCAACTTAGTGTTGAAAGAATAATTAAAATATACAGCAGAAATATGTTTTCTATGTGTCAGTAGCAACGATAAAAAACGGCCCACTTTAATAAATAAAATGAGCCATATTTAATCGCCACTAAATTCTTAAAAAAGACTAAAGCACTGCCTCTGGCGACTCCGGTAAAATCTGACCGCCATCAATAATAATGGTCTGACCAGTGACATAACTTGCTTCTTTAGAGGCCAAGAAGCAGACGGCATAACCGATATCTTCCGGTCTACCGAGCTTTCTTGCTGGAATAGAGCGCGCCATTTGCTCCAAATAAGCCTCTCCCTGCGCCTCAAGCCCCTCACTAAGAATATTGCCGGGCATCACTGCATTGATAGTAATACCGTCTTTTGCATACTCTAAAGACGCACTGCGCATAAAACCTAACTGACCTGCTTTACTGGCAGCATAATGGCTCCAACCCGGATAACCGGTGATTGGACCGGTAATAGAAGACGTAATAACTACACGACCATAGCCCTGCTTTTTCATATGCACGAGAGCGGCTTGGGTCACAAAGAAAGTGCCCTTTAAGTTAATATTTTGCATCTCATCCCACTGCGCTTCGGTCATCTCAGCTAAATTAGCCTGTGGAAAAACGCCGGTATTTGAACATAGAATATCCAAACGTCCGTTTTCACTGACCACCTCATCAATCACCGCCTGACACTGTGCCTGAGAAGTAACATCCATTTTTTTAAAGCTGCAAGCTAATTCATTGGCGGTTTGCTGACCCGCTGCTTCATCAATATCAGCAATAATGACCTTGGCGCCTGCTTCTCTCAAGGTTCTGACAATGCCTTTACCAATGCCTTTAGCACCACCGGTAACAATAGCAATTTGATCATTTAATTCAAACATAATTCCTACTCCTTATCCTCGATTAACCTGAAATTAACTACTTACACTAGCTTAACACCAAACAACTAAACATTTTTCGGGGTAAAAAGGATGCTCAATAGCACGCCCGTTAACGCCATAAAGTTGCTGTAAATTATCCTCGGTCAGCGCGTCTTTCGGTTCCGCACAACAGAGAATTTTTTGATCTGCTAAAAGCAATAAGCGATCACAGTAAAAAGCAGCTAAATTGACATCGTGCAAAATCACTAAAACACCAATATCTTCTTCACATAATTGGTGCAGTTTTTGTAAAAGAAATTGCTGATACTTAGGATCTAAACTAGCCGTCGGCTCGTCCAATAAGAAATAAAGTGTCTCATCACTTAAAGAGCGCATAGCTAATAACTGCACCATGACTCTAGCAAATTGAACTCGCTGCTTTTCCCCTCCGGATAATTGTAGATACGACTTACTACGAAATTGAGCGACATCAGCTAAATGTATTGCCTTGGCGATCAAGTCATTTTGTTGTCGACTACTTAGCATGGAAAAGGGATATAGTCCCATCTCCAAAATATCAAGTACTGAGAGCTCAAAGCTAAGTGATGATGACTGCGGCAATACCGCCCTTTTTTTAGCTAATTGCTCTTTGCTAAGGGCATATAAATCCTCATCATTAAGGAGAATAGTCGATTTCTCATCAATGCCTAAACTCTCAGAATCACCGGATAAAATACTCAGCAAGGTGGATTTTCCTGCGCCATTAGCACCTAATAAAGCAACGACCTCACCACCCTGTATGACAACTCCAAGCTCCTCAAGGATAGTCTTGTGACCGCGATAAATAGTTAAGCGCTCAGTCGATAACTGCTGTTGTTTCATTCAATCAATTCCCACTATCGACTACGGTTTTTTAATAATAGCCACAGGAAAAAAGGACCGCCAATCATACTGGTCAGCAAACCAACCGGTAACTCGGCAGGCGCAATCACCGTACGAGCAAAATAATCAGCCCAAATCAGTAGTGTGGCACCACCAAATAAAGAAGCTGGCAGAACATAGCGATAATTACTGCCTAATAACATTCTGACCATATGTGGCACAATTAAACCTATAAAGCCAATACCACCTGTCACCGCAACTAAAGGCGCGATTAATAAAGACACCCCAATAATCATACGCCAACGCAAGCGCTTCATATCAAAGCCTAAATGTTGAACCTCCTGATGCCCTAAAAGCAGCACGTTCATCGCTCGCCACTGGGGCAATAAAAAAGTCAGACACAGGATAGACCATGGCACAATCCCCGCCAGCAAGCGCCAAGTGCCGGTAGCCACACTGCCCATACTCCAGAAAGTAAAATCACGCAATTGTGTATCTGAAACCATATAGGTAAGTAAACCAATCACGCTAAAAGCAATGGCATTAATCGCAATACCGGCAAGCAGCAAACCGGCCACACCACCATAACGCTTACCAATTAAGTAGGCTAATATCGTCGCCCCCAAACTACCGGCAAAAGCCATTGGTGCAATGCCCCAAAAACCACCGCCTAATAATACGATAGAAAGTACTGCACCAAGCGAAGCGCCTGCAGACACCCCAATCAACCCCGGCTCAGCCAAGGGGTTACGAAACAAAGCCTGTAACGCAGCACCGGCAACAGCCAATACACCACCTGCTAAACAAGCTAAAAGTACTCTCGGAAAACGAATCTGTATCAACAAGCGCTGGTGAATCAAATCTTGACCACTTAAGTCACTACTAAACAATAAGCGCGGCAGATCCGATAAAGGAATTTTGACGGAGCCTTGAGTCATTGCCAATAATAAACTTAGTACGGTTAATAAAGTCAACATCAACAGCACCACTACTTTCTGATGACGACTGTTTTTGATCTCAAGGCTGATATCAACGGTCTGGGACATAGACACAAATAAACCCCAACGTCTTAAGGTATTGCTCTAAGCTGTCGGATAGCCTGATGTAGTCTAGGCCCCATGCCAAGTGCTAATAAATCATCGAGTACCACAATGCGTCCGGCAACAGCCGCCGGAGTATTAACAATCACAGGGTCCTGAGAGAACTGCTCCAGACCACCACTTGTTTCTACTGATCCCGTGGTCGTGATAATCACTTCTGGTTGTAGCACCAGAAAACTCTCTTTGGAAACCGGCTTATAACTCTGCTGATCAGCAAAAATATTTTCAAAACCGGCTAATCGCATTAGTTCATTAGCTGACGTTCCTCCGCCGGCTGCTTGAAATGTACCTGTACGATTAACCACCATAGTCGCACGATATGGCTTTGTTGATAAAGTCATCGCTTCCTCGACCGCTGCTTTAACCTCTGCTAACAAAACTTCACCCTCCTGCTTAGCATCTAACACCTCAGCTATCTGAGTAATACGTTCATATAGTGACTCCACCGTACTCCGATCTGAAACACGTTGCACCTTAATGCCAAGTTCGGCAATACGATCCAAGACCTCCTTGGGTCCTGAGTTTTCGGAAGCTAAAATCAACTCCGGGGCCGTCGACACTAAGCCCTCAATACTGATTGCTCGGTAATAACCTACCTGAGGCAATTCTTTTGCTTCAGGCGGGTAAATACTGGACATATCCGTAGCAATAAGCTGATCCTCTTTACCTAAGGCATAAACAATCTCAGTAACCGAACCACCTAAACTCACTATTCCTCCCGCTGCACAGGCGAAAGAGCTAACAAGGCATAGACAAGCGCCTACTAAAAACTTTCGCACAAAACTCTCCTTATTAGGCAGCTAGCGGCGTTTTGCAGAACGACTCTAACAAGCTACGCCATCCTGAAAGCTCAGGAATACCTGGTTTACGTAAACCAAAAAATTGCACCACAACATCACCGTCTTTTGTATATGCCTCAATTGAAGTCACATAGCCATCCACCGTTGGCTTATTAACCACCCACGTCGTATCAATAGCCTCTGTATTGAGGTGTAGATTAAATTTTGGGTCAAGCACGTTAAACCAGGGACCTGTGCGTAATAATTTATGTACTAATCCACCATGAATTTGCACCATGTTCTTATTGCCTACAAAACACATAATGGTCAATTCTTGCTCAGCTGCTTTTTCCAACATAGTTTCAATATCCTCAGAAGCTATTTGCTGTGCTAAATCCTCCCCTGCCGCCGCCAATGCATCTATACGTTTGACATTATGCTTGGCCAAAAGTGGAAAAAAGTCATGTGTGTCTTTGAGTGCCAACCATTCCTCCCTGAAACCTGCTGGCACTTGGCTGTACACAGGCTGCGGCTCGGTGTCAATCAAGGTTGGTACCTTGGTTTTATCTTCTTCAAACTTCTCGATGATAGTTTGTAGTTCAGCTTGATTACTTTTCTCAGTGATATAGACTTTGTGTATAGCAATCCCCTGGCGATCAAAGAACTGCAGACTCTGTCTTGTCTCTTGCTCAACTAGCCATACCGTGCCCCAGTTTTTAAAAAACATTCGCAAGTCAATATCGGGACCTAATACAATCCCGTGAGGGGCCGCTCCAATACCGATTGCTTCGTAACGGCCATGACGCTCATGCACGCACCATGGATTGCGCGTTAGGGCCATCACCTCGTCTAGCGACTCCAAACGTTTAAAAACGGCCTTGTAATCCTCTCCTAAATAACGACTTTTGATACCACAACACTCAGCCTCAACCAAATCACGCTCTTTAACGCCTAAAGTCTGTGCCACTGATAAAGTTCTTAATTTAGGTTGCTCTTGTAACAGCTTTTCACTCGCTGCTTTAAATGCTTGATGATCCATTGCTATTTCTACCTCTATTAAAATATCCATTAAATTAAGCTGTACTTTTGCTCATCAAAATTTAGACTTGGTTCTATACGGCCAACATCTTGCCAAGACTGTATACCCGCCTTTTCGATATCATCACGGCTAAGTGTAGTAACAGATGGCAATTCCTCATCAGCACTGATAGCGGTTAAAGAAAGAGTTGGTAGTTGCGTAACTGGTGCTTGCTCAGTAGTTGTAGAAATTTGTGTTTGGGAATAAGAAGGCATGCTAAATGCGCTCAACACAATTAGCATGGAAACTTTTAATTTCATTAATTGCCTCAGTTAATCATCTGACATAAACAAATTAAATGATAAGCATTATCATTTAATTTGTTTATGTCATTAACTAAAAGAAGATCAAGAAAATTAAGCGAAATTTAATTAATTAAACTAAAGCAAGCTATAAAAGCAAAAAGTATTTCTAAGGTTTAAACCCATAATCCTGATCCAACAATTCCGGATTATCTCTATACAGCTTTTCAATCATTTTAAAAAAGCCCTCTATATACCAAGAAGTATCCTTTTTTCTATAACTAAAAATGATCGGAATACTGACCTTTTCTTCTTCCTCTATCAAACGATAGTGAATATCGCTACGAATTCTCGCCCCTGTCGGCATCACACAGTACCCTACTCCGGCAGCAACCAAGCCGAGCGCTGTTTGTAAACTTTGTACATCATGAATTTCAGAGGGATAAATGCGTTTGTCATGTAAAGCATTTAACACATAGTCAGCAAAACTAGGCGTCGAATTGGATGGGTAAACAATGATACTTTTATTACTTAAAACACTAAGTGGCAAAGGATCTTTACAAGTCGCTAAAGGGCTAGAGTATGGTACAGCTAAGGCCAATCTTTCTTCACGCAAAACCACTCTTGAAATGGCAGGATCATACATCCGCACACGACCAAAACCAATATCAATGCGTCCAGACTTTAAGGCTTCAAATTGCTCAGCGGATGTCATTTCCAAAAACTGCAATCGTGTATTTGGATAAGCGTCTCTGAAGTTTTGTACTAAGCTCGGTAAACCACTATAAATAGTTGAAACTACAAAGCCTATAGACAACTGTTGTTGATAACTTTGGCCAAGCCGCGTCGTCGCAATCTGCATCTGCTCAATACGATTTAGCAACTGAATGCTTTGCTCATAAAATAGGCGCCCTGCCTCAGTTAACTCGATTGGACGACTATCACGCTTTAACAACTGAACGCCTAAAAACTCTTCCAACAATTGAATCTGACGACTCAATGGTGGTTGAGTAATATGCAAGCGTTGTGCAGCCGCAGTAAAACTGCGTTCTTCTGCTACTGCTACAAAATAACGTACTTGCTTAAGATCCATATAGGGTAATCCATAGATTTTGAATTTAAAAACTTACAACACATTGATTTTAATGCGTTTTTTTAACATTATACCTTTTTTGTATGGGCTTAGGCAATTAAAGAATTGGACGATAATTTGACTGGACGGTTTAATGAAACCATCAAGAAAACAATTCATTACAAAGGTTTTAAAGTTATGGTAACAATCGATAACATTGAGACGCTACTGGTAGATTTACCTACCATCCGCCCACACCAACTATCCATGACTACGATGAAAGGTCAAAGCCTGATGATCGTTCGTATCACCTGTTCAGACGGTTCTGTAGGTATTGGTGAAGGTACTACTATTGGGGGTTTAGCTTATGGTGCCGAATCACCCGAAAGCATGAAGCTTAATATTGACACTTATTTTACACCTTTGTTAGTTGGCCAAGATGCCGATAAAGTGCCTTTTTTAATGCAACGCTTAAACCAGGCAATCCGCGATAATCGTTTCGCTAAGTCTGCCATAGAAACTGCGCTTTATGATGCGCTAGGCAAGCGTTTAAAACTATCCGTTGCCGACTTACTTGGTGGCAGCTTACGCAGTAGCCTACCGGTAGCCTGGACCTTAGCTTCTGGCGACACCGCTAAAGACATTGATGAAGCTGAGCAGATGTTAGCCGCACGACGTCATCGTATTTTTAAGTTAAAAATCGGTACTCGCTCTGTTGCTGAAGACGTTGCTCATGTCGCTTCGATTAAAAAAGCTTTAGGTGATCGTGGTCGTATTCGTGTTGATGTCAATATGGCCTGGTCTGAATTAGAAGCTCGTCACGGTATTGCCGCTCTAGCTGACGCAGGTTGTGAATTAGTTGAACAACCTGTCGCTTGTCCTCAAGCTTTACAACGCTTAACTGAGCGCTCATCAATTGCTATCATGGCTGATGAGTCGCTCGTAGGTCCTCAATCTGCTTTTGAATTAGCTAAAAATAAAGCTGCAGATGTATTTGCCATCAAAATCGAGCAATCTGGCGGTATGCGCGCAGCACAAAAAGTAGCAGCAATTGCTGAAGCAGCAAATATCGAATTATACGGCGGCACGATGCTCGAAGGCGCCATTGGCACAGTCGCATCTGCTCACGCCTTTGCAACATTCCACGCCCTTGAGTGGGGCACTGAATTATTTGGTCCCCTATTAATTACAGAAGAAATTTTAGAAACTCCATTGAGTTACGAGAATTTTGAACTACAAATCCCTCAAGGGCCTGGCTTAGGAATCGCTTTAGATGAAGAGCGCATCCAGTTTTTTAATCGTGCTCAGCGCAAGAAGAGTGTAAGTTTAGCAACCAGTGCATAAGTCCATTCTAAATATAAGTATTTATGCCTATTTTTATTTATATAAATGTGTAAGGAGACACCATGAGTGTAAAATTATTTGATACAGCAGAAGTTCAAGCTTTTCTAAAAGAAGCCTGTGGCTTCAACCAAGAAGAGGGCAACCCTCGTGCTAAAGAAATCGTTCATCGTATTCTTAGCGATTTATTTAAAGCAATCGAAGATTTAGATATCACCCCTGACGAATATTGGGCCGGTATTGCCTACTTAAACCAACTTGGCCAAAGCCAGGAAGCTGCTCTTTTATCACCGGGCTTGGGTCTTGACCGCTATTTAGATATGCGTATGGACGCTATCGATGAGCAACTAGGTCTAACAGGCGGTACTCAGCGTATGATTGAAGGTCCTCTATACGTAGCTGGTGCTCCGGTTGAGCAAGGATATGCTCGTTTAGATGATGGTAGCGACAAAGCTGGTCACTTGCTACTCATGCACGGTGTTGTTTATGGTGCCGATGGTAATCCTTTACCAAACGCACAAGTTGAAGTATGGCATGCCAATACTAAAGGTTTCTACTCTCACTTCGACCCAACCGGTGAGCAAAAGCCTTTCAATATGCGCCGCACTATCATCACTGATGATCAAGGTCGCTACAAATTCCGTAGTATTCTTCCTGCCGGTTATGGTTGCCCTCCAGATGGCCCTACCCAGCAATTACTGAATCAGTTAGGTCGTCACGGTAACCGTCCTGCACACCTTCACTTCTTTATCAGTGCAGATGGTCACCGTAAATTAACCACTCAAATCAACATTGATGGTGACCCATACGTTAATGACGACTTCGCTTACGCTGTACATGATGATTTAGTACCTCCTGTTACTGAGGTGACTGATGAAGCCCGTATGAAAGCAGAAGGTATGGAAGCGCCATTCGCAGAAATTGAATTTGATATTCATCTAACTATCTTAGTCGATGGCGAAGATAATCAAGCCGTAGAGCGTCCACGTTTAGTAGGGTAATTAACCACCCCGTTAAACCATCTTTAAAAGATAACAATAATATTTTTGTTAGCCCTTGTTCTGAGCCTTTTAGGCTCAGGCAGGCTCTAACTTCGCCTAAAAAAAGGAAGAGTTATGGAAAAAGTTTATGAAGTTGAGCAGGTACTAAACTCTGCTATGGAAATCGATAAAGATGCCGGTATTTACCGTTGTCGCCGTGATGTATTTACGGACCCGGATCTCTTTGAATTGGAAATGAAGCATATTTTTGAAGGCAACTGGGTATATCTCGCTCATGAGAGCCAAGTTGCTGGAGTAAATGACTATTTTACTACGCATATCGGCCGTCAGCCTATTGTGATTACACGCAGTAAAGACAACGAATTGACAGCCCTGATTAATGCATGTGCTCACCGTGGCGCCACCTTATGCCGCCGTAAGCGTGGTAATCGCGGTAGCTTTACTTGCCCGTTCCACGGTTGGACCTTTAATAACAAAGGTAAATTACTAAAAGTTAAAGATGAGAAAACTACTGAGTATCCAGTGCAGTTTAATACCGATGGTTCTCATGATCTAAAAAAGGTAGCTCGTTTTGAGAGTTATAAAGGTTTCTTATTCGGTAGCTTAAACCCTGATGTTCTACCATTAGAAGAGTACCTGGGTGAAACCAAAGTCATCATTGACCAAATTGTCGATCAATCACCTGAAGGCATTGAGGTTCTAACTGGTAACTCTAGCTACATCTATGATGGCAACTGGAAGCTACAAATGGAAAACGGTGCCGATGGTTACCACGTCAGTAGCGTTCACTGGAACTATCTGGCAACCATGGGTCGCCGTCACGAAGAAGGTACTAAAGCAGTTGACGCCTCTGGTTGGAGCAAGAGTGTTAATGGTGTTTATGGTTTCGAAAATGGTCATATTCTACTTTGGACCAATACAGTCAACCCTGAAGTTCGTCCTATTTTTGACAGTCGCGACGAATTAGTTGAACGCTTGGGCGAAACTAAAACTGATCTAATCATTGGTCAAACACGTAACTTAGGTCTCTATCCAAACGTTTACTTAATGGATCAGTTCTCAACTCAAATTCGTGTAACTCGCCCTATCAGCGTTGATCAAACAGAAGTCACTATTTACTGTTGGGCTCCCAAGGGTGAAAGTGCTGAGCACCGTGCACTCCGTTTACGTCAATATGAAGACTTCTTCAACGTATCCGGTATGGGTACTGCCGATGACTTAGAAGAGTTCCGTGCTTGTCAAGAAGGTTATGCAGCTGCTAGCACTGCCCCTTGGAATGACTTAAGCCGTGGCGCTCCTTTATGGATTGAAGGACCAGATGAAAATGCTAAAAAACTCGGTATTAATCCTTTGCTAAGTGGCGAACGCAGTGAAGATGAGGGTTTATTTGTTTGTCAGCATGATTTTTGGTTAAGTTCAATGAAAGATGCTCTAACTAAAGAAAAAGAGCAATTAGAGCAAGCCAAAGCAGCAGATAACGTAGCTTAAGGAGAATACACCATGGATTACAATTCGATTCAAAGCTTCTTATACCGTGAAGCACGCTTATTAGACGACAGAGAATGGGAAACTTGGCTCACCTGCTACGACGATAATGTTGAGTACTGGATGCCTTGTTGGACTGATGACGACGATTTAAGTAAAGACCCGCATACAGAAGTATCTTTAATTTACTATCCTAACCGCAAAGGTCTTGAAGATCGTGTTTTCCGTATTCAAACAGAACGCTCCAGTGCGTCTCTGCCGGAAACTCGTACTAACCATATGGTTACTAACATCGAAGTTTTAGAAAGCCGGGATAACGAGGTTGATGTACGTTACAACCTGCATACTTTAAGCTTTCGCTACCTAAAAACCGATCATTTTTTCGGTACGGTTTATGTCACTATCAAAAAAGATGGTGATGAGTTGAAAATCAGCAATAAAAAAATCGTATTAAAAAATGACTACATCCGACAAGTGATTGATATATATCACATTTAATTCAAGAGTGAAAATAATGAGCTACAGTATCGCTTTAAATTTTGAAGATGGTGTCACTCGATTTATCGAATGCGGTGAGGATGAAAAAGTATTAGATGCTGCCTATCGCCAACGAATCAATCTTCCTATGGACTGCTCCGATGGCGTTTGTGGTACTTGCAAATGCCAAGCCGAGAGTGGTGATTATGAACTTATCGAAGAGTACATCGATGAGGCACTAACTGAAGATGAAGCAGAAGAAGGGTTAGTACTAACTTGCCAGATGATACCAAAATCTGACTGCGTTATTTCAATACCTGTCGCTTCTACTATGTGTAAGACTGGCACCAATACCTTCAAAGCAACCGTAAAAGAACTACGTCGTTATGATGACGCTGCCTTCGAGTTATTCATTGATGCCAATGAATCGACTCCTGGTTTCTTACCCGGTCAATATGTCAACATCGTCGTTCCTGGCAGCAAAGACCATCGTTCTTATTCTTTCAGTTCTGCCCCGGGCGAGAACATGGCCTTTTTAATCAAGCAAGTTCCTAATGGCTTGATGAGCACTTGGTTAGATACGAGCGCCGAGGCAGGGATTGAAGTTGATTTAATCGGTCCTCTAGGTACTTTCTATCTGCGTCCGGTAACTCGCCCATTACTATTTTTAGCAGGCGGTACCGGTTTAGCACCATTCTTGTCAATGCTGGAAGTGCTAGTCAAACAAGAATGTACTCAGCCTATCACCTTGCTTTATGCGGTTACGCGTGACCAAGATTTGGTACTGGTTGAAGCTTTAGAAGCCTACGCTGAACGTCTGCCTAATTTTTCATTTATGACCATAGTGGCTGACGAAAACTCAACTCACCCACGTAAGGGTTATGCAACCCATCATTTAGAGCCAAACATGCTCAATGACGGTGATGTAGATGTGTATTTATGCGGTCCTCCGCCGATGGTAGATGCAGTCAACGATTACATGAAATCAAACAATATGACGCCTGCAAACTTCTACTACGAACGCTTTATTCCTAGCGTTTAAATTAAGAGTTTCTCATTAATCATTCGTTATGCTTTACCCTTGCAGCTTCTTTGGCTACAAGGGTAATTCAGCCACAAAGAGGATAAAAATGTCTCGACTACGTTTTGAAAAGAAAGTCGTACTAGTCACCGGTGCCGCCCAAGGAATTGGGCGTCGTGTTGCTGAACTGTTACTTGAAGAAGGCGCCAAACTTGTTCTGGTCGATCGTTCTGAATTAGTACATGAGTTAAAGCAAGATCACGTAATCACGCTGACAGCTGACTTAGAGCAGTTTGACGGTGCTCAAACAGCGGCCAATGCTGCTTTAGAACATTTCGGCCGCATTGATGTATTGATCAATAATGTGGGCGGTACGATTTGGACCAAACCATTTGAGCGTTACGAACCTGAACAAATTGAAAAAGAAGTTCAACGCTCCTTATTCCCTACACTATGGTGCTGCCGCGCGGTGTTACCAACCATGTTGGAGCAAGGACAAGGCGCTATCGTTAACGTTTCATCAATCGCTACGCGTAGTGTTAATCGTGTACCTTATGGTGCAGCCAAGGGTGGTGTTAATGCACTGACAGCCTGCTTGGCATTTGAAACCGCTGAGCGCGGCGTACGTGTTAATGCAGTTGCTCCAGGCGGTACCGAAGCCCCACAGCGTAAAGTCCCACGTAATACAGAAACACCAAGTGCTGAAGAGCAAACGTGGTACCAACAAATTGTCGATCAAACCGTTGAAACTACACTTATGAAACGGTACGGCACCCTGGATGAGCAAGCTAATGCCATCTTATTCTTGGCTTCTGATGAAGCATCTTACATAACTGGAACAGTTCTACCTGTTGGTGGAGGAGACCAAGGCTAATCAATAATAAATAGCCGACAGTCACCACAGGTAATATTCACCTTAGCGAGGAGCTAAATATGGAAAAAGTAGATATAAACGACGTTGTCGATCGTGCCAAATTTAACCGTTTTCATTTCGGCGTAATGATGTTATGTGCATTACTGCTGATTTTTGATGGTTACGATTTATTCATTTATGGCGTAGTTCTTCCTGTCCTTATGGACGAATGGAGTTTAACGCCAGTTCAAGCAGGTGCATTAGGTAGTTATGCACTATTCGGCATGATGTTTGGTGCCTTTATCTTTGGTCCAATGGCCGACCGTATTGGTCGCAAAAAAGGGGTCATGATTTGTTTTGTGCTATTTAGCTTAGCTACTTTCTTAACCGGCTTTGCTGAGAGTACTACCCAGTTTGGTATTCTTCGCTTTATCGCCGGCTTGGGTTGTGGTGGTCTAATGCCTAATGCCGTAGCTTTAATGAATGAATACGCTCCACGCCGTTCACGCGGTACCTTAGTGGCTTTGATGTTTAGCGGCTATTCTCTTGGCGGTGTATTGGCAGCCGGTATTGGTATTTTTGCGTTGCCTCGTTTCGGTTGGGAGTTTATGTTCTTTGCAGCAATTATTCCATTATTACTGGTACCGATTTTAATGTGGAAATTGCCCGAGTCTATCGGTTTCTTAGTACGCGAAAACAAAAATGACCAAGCTCGTCAGATGCTGGCTAAGTTAAGCCCAAATACACCAATCAACGCACAAACTGAATTAACCCAAAACATCACCAAAGCTAATTCTGTACCTGTTTTGGATCTATTTAAAGAAGACCGTTTACTTGGTACATTAATGATCTGGTTAGCTTTCTTCTGCTGCTTATTAATGGTTTATGCCTTAGGTTCTTGGTTACCAAAACTTATGGCCAATGCCGGTTATAGCTTAGGTTCCAGTTTATCCTTCTTATTAGCACTTAACTTCGGTGGTATGTTCGGCGCTATTTTAGGTGGTTGGTTAGGTGACCGTTTCGGTTTACCGCGCGTAATGGCTTGGTTCTTTGTTGCCTCTGCGGTATCTATCAGTTTATTAGGCTTTAATAGCCCAATGATTGTGCTATACACTTTGATCGTCATTGCCGGTGCTACGACCATTGGTACACAAATTTTACTCTATGCCAATACCGCACAGTTCTACCCACTATCCGTGCGCTCTACCGGTCTGGGTTGGGCTTCAGGTGTCGGTCGTACCGGTGCAATTGCGGGCCCATTTTTGGGTGGTACACTAATGGCAATGGCTTTACCATTAAAGCTGAACTTCTTTGCTTTTGCCATTCCCGGCGTTATTGCAACCCTCGCCATTCTATTGTTTATTTTTGCCTCACAACGTCAAGCTCGCTCTGTAAAACGGGCGGCAGCTGTTGTGGCTTCTTAGGAGTTTTAAAGTGATTAATAAAATCGTTGACAGCGTAGCTGAAGCTTTAAAAGACGTTAAAGATGGTTCTACCATCTTAATCGGCGGCTTCGGTACTTCGGGTATTCCGGATGCTCTAATTGACGGTTTGATTGAACAAGGCGCTAAGGATTTAACTGTGGTCAATAACAACGCCGGTAACGGCGACCATGGTTTGGCCGCCCTTTTAAAAACAGGGCGTGTCCGCAAAATCATTTGCAGCTTCCCGCGTCAAGCCGATTCTTATATCTTTGATGACTTATACCGCAGCGGGAAAATTGAGCTGGAAATAGTCCCTCAAGGTAATCTTGCTGAGCGTATGCGCGCGGCCGGTGCTGGTATTGGCGGTTTCTTCTGCCCTACCGGCTACGGTACAGAATTAGCGGAAGGTAAAGAAACCCGTTTAATCAATGGTCGTTGGTATGTCTATGAAGAGCCAATCCATGGTGATGTCGCTTTAATCAAAGCCGAATCTGGTGACCGTTGGGGTAATTTAACCTATCGTAAAGCTGCTCGTAACTTTGGTCCCGTCATGGCAATGGCTGCTCAACAAACCATTGCTACTGTGTATGAGCTTAAAGAGCTCGGTCAGCTAGATCCAGAGTGCATTATTACCCCAGGGATCCACGTTAAAAAAATCGTGCAAGTTCCTAGAGTAGCAACCAAAGCCGGTGGCTTTAAATAATTTGACAAGGAGCTGACATGACAACTACATACAAACCTCTTAGCCGCGATCAAATGGCTGCTCGTGTGGCCCAGGACATTCACGATGGCGCTTACGTTAATCTGGGCATTGGAATGCCAACCAAGGTTGCCAACTATTTGCCCGAAGGGATTGAAATTATTCTCCATAGTGAAAATGGCATTTTAGGCATGGGGCCCGCCCCCGCAGAAGGTCAAGAAGATTATGACCTCATCAATGCCGGTAAACAACCTGTCACCTTATTGGACGGCGGTTCTTATTTCCATCATGCTGATAGTTTTGCCATTATGCGCGGCGGTCACCTGGACATCTGTGTTTTGGGTGCCTTCCAAGTATCCGCTAAAGGCGATTTAGCTAACTGGAGCACCGGCGAACCGGGTGCTATCCCTGCCGTAGGCGGTGCGATGGATCTTGCCATTGGTGCCAAGTCAACTTGGGTCATGATGAATTTATTAACTCGCGACGGCGAGAGCAAATTAGTCGCTGAGGCTACCTATCCGCTAACCGGTATTGGATGCGTTAAACGTGTTTACACCGATTTAGCCACCTTCAATTGCACGCCCGATGGTTTAGAAGTTATTGATAGAGTGGAAGGTCTAAGTCATGAGGAATTAGAGCGCTTAGTAGGTATACCTTTAAAACAAGCAGCTAACTAAATCTTAACGTAATTTATTGTAGGAAAAATAATGAGTCAATCTGTTTTTATTTGTGATGCGATTCGCAGTCCATTTGGTCGTTATGGTGGCAGTCTATCCTCTGTACGCCCGGACGATCTAGCAGCCAAAGTTATCAAAGCCATCGTTGAGCGCAACCCATCTCTTGATGCAGCGCTTATCGACGACACTATCTTAGGATGTGCTAACCAAGCGGGCGAAGACAATCGTAACGTCGCTCGTATGGCTACTCTTTTAGCCGGCTTATCCATCGAAGTGCCTGGCAGCACAATTAACCGTCTCTGTGGTTCAGGTTTAGATGCAATTGGTACTGCTGCGCGCGCAATTAAATCCGGTGACACTCAACTGATGCTTGCCGGTGGTGTCGAGAGCATGAGCCGCTCGCCCTTTGTAGTACCCAAAGCAACTTCTGCTTTTTCTCGTAGTAACAGCATCGAAGATACCACCATCGGTTGGCGTTTTATAAATCCGGTAATGCGCGAAATGTATGGCGTTGATGCGATGCCGGCGACAGCTGAAAACGTGGCTGATGACTTTAATATCTCTCGTGAAGATCAAGATATCTTTGCTCTGGCAAGTCAGGAGAAATACGCCGCTGCTCAGAGCGCAGGTTTTTTCAAAGATGAAATCGTTTCTATTGAGGTACCACAACGTCGTGCTGATCCGATTGTTTTTGATACGGATGAGCACCCGCGTGCAACTTCTCTTGAAGCGCTAGCCAAACTAAAAGCCATTGTTCGTCCTGACGGTACCATTACCGCAGGTAATGCCAGTGGCGTAAATGATGGCGCTGCTGTTGCTCTTTTAGCCAACCAAAACATGGTTGAGCGCTTTGGTCTCACGCCTAAAGCTCGTGTTGTCGCCATGGCTACTGCAGGCGTTGCTCCGCGTATCATGGGTATCGGTCCAGTACCGGCAACACGTAAAGTGCTTGAGGTTGCAGGCTTAACACTTGATCAAATGGATGTCATTGAATTAAACGAAGCTTTTGCTGCCCAAGGTCTCGCATGTATGCGTGAACTAGGTATCAAAGATGACGACCCTCGTGTTAACCCAAATGGTGGCGCCATTGCTCTGGGTCACCCATTAGGTGCTAGCGGCGCACGTTTAGTGGCAACTGCCATTAACCAACTACAAAAAACTAATGGTCGCTATGCTCTTTGCACTATGTGTATTGGCGTAGGTCAAGGTATTGCCTTGATCATTGAACGTGTTTAAGGAGTAATAAGATAATGAGCTCTAACATTTATCAATTAGAAACTGCCGCGGGTTCATTTAGAGTCGCTATTGATGGCGCAGAAGATGCACCGGCACTGATTTTAAGTAACTCCCTGGGTACCACCCTGGAAATGTGGGAACCCCAAGTCGAGGCGCTGTCTAAAAAGTTTCGTCTAGTCCGTTATGACACCCGTGGCCATGGTGGTAGTCCGGTAACCAAAGGTCCATACAGCTTTGAACAATTAGCTGCTGATGTGATCGCTATTTTAGATGCTTTAAACATTGAAACCGCTGCATTCTGCGGTGTGTCGATGGGTGGTCATACAGGGCTTCAACTGGGTATCGATGCCCCTGAACGCTTTAACGCGATTGTAGTATGTAATAGCGCCGCTAAGATCGGTACCGCTGAAGCTTGGCAAGAACGTGCAGATAATTTACGCAGCAAAGGCCAAGAAGCCATTAACGAACTGGCGGCTTCTGCCCCAAGTCGTTGGTTCACTGAAGACTTTATTAAACAAAACCCTGAGGTAGTCAAAGGCCTGCAAGATCAGTTTGCCACCTTGGATGCTGAAGGTTATGCTGCGTGTTGTGATGCCCTCGGCGCTTCTGACTTACGTAAGTCACTTAATTGCATCATTGTGCCTACCCTCTTAGTTGCTGGTAAATATGATCCCGTTTGCACCGTTGAGGATGCGCAGAACATGAACGGCTTAATCAAGGGTTCATCAGTCGCTGTGCTGGAAGCCTCACACATCTCTAACGTAGAGGATGCTGATGCCTTCACCAAAACAATCGCTGACTTCATCGAAGCTCAGTAAGTTTTTATTTTAAACCTAATCTATTAAAGGACAAATCATGTTATTCCTAGTTCATATGATCGTAAATATTCCTAAAGACCTGCCCCAGGATGTTGCTCAAGAAATTATCGCAAAAGAAAAAGCTTACTCTCAAGATCTTCAACGCTCAGGCAAATGGCCTCATCTATGGCGTGTAGTGGGTGAGTATGCTAACTACAGTATTTTTGAAGCTGAGAGCAATGATGAATTACACACTATGCTGAGCAATCTACCGCTTTTCCCATACATGGAAATCAAGGTAACTCCTTTAGCTAAGCATCCATCTGCGATCTAAGCGTCAATTAGAAGGCCTATTGAAGCTCAACAACTCATTAACGTCATATTATTAAGTGGTACAAACTATGCGTGATTGGTCATTATCAGCCTGGATGACAGGATTTCTAGCCGTACTGATTTCCTATAGCGGCCCATTAGTGATCTTTATTCAAGCTGCTCATGTTGGCAATATGTCAAATGAGATGTTGAGTTCCTGGATTTGGGCCATATCCATTGGTGCAGGCATCAGTGGTATCGTTCTTAGTGTGATATTAAAAGCACCGATTATTACCGCTTGGTCAGCGCCAGGCACAGCATTGTTACTCAATTTATTTCCAAATATCACTATGCCCGAAGTGGTGGGTGCCTATTTAACCGCAGCAGTTATTAGTGTCATTGTTGCTTTTACTGGTTCCTTTGAGCGTATTGTCAAGCTTGTACCTCAGGGTATTGCTGCCGCAATGATTGCAGGAATTTTATTCCAGTTTGGCATGCAGGCCTTTGTCTCTTCCAGTGAGATGCCTGGTGTGATTATGGCCATGGTCGCGGTCTATTTGATTTGTCGCCGCTTTATACCGAAATTTACTGTTATTTTGGTCGCTCTGGCAGGTTTTGTTTGTGTCATTTTCTTGGACTTAGCTGATTTTTCTAATGTAAAAATTGCCTTGGCTACACCAATATTTACTTGGCCGGAATTTAATCTACCCGTTTTTTTCAGCTTTACCATCCCTTTAGTTGTGGTGAGTTTAACTGGGCAGTTCCTGCCAGGACTAGTTATTTTACGTATGGATGGCTATGAGCGCTCATCAAGAGCTGTCGTTGGCGGTACGAGTTTAATCTCTATTGTGATGGCGTTTTTTGGTGGTATTTCAATTGTTTTAGCAGCCATTACTGCTGCCCTATGTACCGGAAAAGAAAGTCATCCCGACCCTAAAAAAAGATATGTATCCGGTATTGCTAATGGTGTATTTTACCTAATTGGCGGCACCTTTGCCGGCACCATTGTTTTACTATTTAGCGCAATTCCCTCAGCCGTTATTGCAGCCTTAGCCGGTCTAGCCTTAATTGGTGCCATCGTTGCCAATATTAGATTACTCTGCGCAGAATCAAAATATATAGAGCCTGCTGTTATCTGCTTTATGGTGACTGCTTCCAATATGAGTATTGGTGGTATGGGTTCAGCCTTTTGGGGCATTGTACTTGGCATGCTAGCCTACTGGATTTCAAGTTATAAAAAAGTGGAGAAGCAGTCATGAGTCAGACTGAATTATTAAAAAATAAAGAAGCAATATTAAAAGTTTTGCCTCAACACGAGATTACTCTCAAACGTTTAGAAAAACTGGCTAATAAAGACGCCCTACCTGTCGTCACCGTCATGGGTAAATACAATCATGGTAAAAGTCGCTTATTAAATGAGTTAATTGGCGATGATTTATTTGCTGTCGCTGATAAGCGTGAAACCAAAGCCCTACACCTTGCCGAACACGAAGGTATTGCATGGATTGATGCACCTGGTTTAGATGCTGATGTACAAGAAATTGATGATAGTCATGCCGAAGAAGCGCTGTGGGTTGAGTCTGATATTCGTTTTTTGGTTCATGCAGCTAAAGAAGGTGAACTTGATGCCTCAGAATCCAAGCTATTAAAAACGCTCAATCAAGATGAGCAACAAACAAAACGTCAATCACTGTTTGTACTTACACAAATTGATCAAGTCTCTGATGATGAGACCATGGAACGAATTACTAACAGCCTTAATGCTCAATTAGGTGATAGTCCAATCTTTCCGGTTTCTTCTGTAAGGCATCGCAGAGGAGTTGAGCAAGATATTCCTATCTTTATAGAAAAAAGTGGTATACCTGCTCTACAACTGCATTTACAACAAGCCGTAAAAAAGGTGAATGAATATAGGACTTTTGAAGAGAATAACTATTTCACCCAACTAACTAATGAGCTTATTGCTAAACATCAGTTTCATACAGACAAACACGTTGAGTTAAAGCGCGTCGCCGATGAGGTGGAACAAAACTTTATCAACGATTTAACAGCAGCACTGGAACAAGGCGCTGAGGACTTACAAGAAATCATGAAAGAGCCGGAGATTGATCACTCTCTTGACCCTGGTTCCAGCAATGATTTATTCAGAATGTCCGCTGGCAAATCCGATCGTTCACGCATTCAAATTGCTTACTCCCGTGCCTGCCTGTTAATTCGTAGTGTACTAACTAAATATGGCATGCTATACCTCAGTCAAGACGCACAAACTGGTGCATCTAGCTTAAATACGGTGATGGTCGCGGTGATGGGAGTATCAGTGAAATTTCGCCCACAACTACGTCGTATGTTCGGACAGGCTAGTGGACGCGAAGCATTATTACGTGATTTTAAAGTCTACTTTGATAAATCAGAAAATCGCTTACAAGCATTGGCAGAGATTACAACAGAATTAACACAAATTACCACAATTGAAACTGCACAACAGGTGCTAGCTCAGTGGCAGGAATAGGCATATGAGTTACAAACAGGAAGAGACATTTATCAAGGGGCTGGAGAGCTTTGTCTTCGGTGGCCAGGATTTAAGTGCCCAACAACAGGAACTTGAATCTTGGCATTCTGAATTGGAGACTTTTTTACAAACTCATGAATTCTGCACCGAAGGTTTGAAAAAACAGCATCCACTCACCCAAGTAATAAATCAATTTAGTTCACAAAAAGAACAATATCTACCAGCATGGCAGCAGTCTAAAAAAGACCTTAATCCCGCTCTAGATCTAGCAGAAGCCTTTGCAGACAAGCTCATGTTCCTAGTATTCGGTAAATTTAACGCCGGTAAAAGTTCCTTTTGCAACTTGATTGCGGATCGCTTTAAATTTCACCAAAAACAGGTACAACCTTTTATCTTGGAAAATGGCCAAATTCACTACCACGATCAAGCTTTTCAAGAAGGTAGTACTGAAACAACTGCCCATATTCA
>LSQX01067483.1_pt1 | contig 31047 bp, 28 predicted proteins | sample 654561 | NCBI WGS metagenome assembly LSQX01 (sample SAMN04489861, study PRJNA283612) | anaerobic digester metagenome | isolation source: 4 biogas reactors fed with cattle manure at either 37C or 55C with and... | place: Denmark: Kongens Lyngby | collected 2014 | reverse complement strand
ATCAGAACCACTCTTGATACCAAAGACCATCTCGGCATCCTCTTCATTGGCGATACAGACATCCACATATTTCATCACTTCAGACATTACCTCTCCAGCCCGTTCTTTGCTCCAGAGCTTGGCCCGGTAGTTAAGGTCACAGCTTACTTTTACGCCTCTTGCTTTAGCTGCCTTGACAGCCTCGATAGTAACCCTGGCCATATTATCACTAAGAGCCGGGGTAATACCGGTGGTATGAAACCAGGCGGCATCTGCAAAGATTTCATCCCAGTCAAAATCATCAGGAGAGGCTTCTGCTATGGCAGAATGAGCCCTGTCGTAAATAACAAGGGATGGACGCTGGCTGGCACCGTTTTCACAATAATAAATACCCAGCCTGTCTCCACCCCGGACTATATAATCTGTATTAACACCATAACGCCTCAAGGCATTTAGAGCAGCCTGGCCTACTGGATTATCAGGCAATTTTGTTACATAGGCCACATCTACTCCGAAATTGGCCAATGATACTGCCACATTGGCTTCCCCGCCGCCATAGATAACTTCAAAGCTGTCTGTCTGAACAATCCTTTTATAATCAGGTGGAGTCAATCTTAACATTATCTCACCAAATGTAACAACCTTCTTACCCATCATTTATCACCCATCCTTTTTATTTAACTTTTTATTTACTTTTTATTTAGCTCTTTATTTAGCTTTCTATATAACCTTTATTGATTAATTTTTTAACTTTTTTAAGTCAAGCTTTTCATTAAAACTTTTCAGACCCCTTCATTAAGCCTGCCGGGCTTCCTTGATCCTTTTTATAAACTCTGCAGCAGTTCTGGTCACTGCTTCATAATCACCGGTTTTTGCACCAGCAGTCAGTTCCCCACCAACACCTACGGCAAAGCTGCCAGCCTTAATCCACTCATGGACATTATCCAGGCTTACTCCACCGGTTGGTAATAAGGGAGCCTGGGGCATGGGGCCTTTAATGGCTTTAATAATTTTTGGTCCAAAAAGGGTTGCCGGGAAGATCTTGACTACATCAGCACCATACTGCATGGCCCGATGGACTTCTGTTACTGTCATGGCTCCAGGCATAACGATCTTTTGATAACTATTACAAAGGGTAATTGTATCCTTATCCAGGGCAGGTGAAACAATATACTCTGCTCCAGCCAGGATACAGGCCCGGGCTGTTTCCGCATCCAGAACAGAACCGGCCCCAATCAATATTTCCCTATTCTTATATGTATTGGCCAATTCCTTGATTACATCAACTGCACCAGGTACAGTCATGGTTATTTCAATTGCCTCTATCCCACCAGCCTTAACTGCTTCAGCAATCTTTAAAGCCTGGTCAGGGTTATCTGCCCTGACTACAGCGACAATACCAGTCTCTTCGATTCTCCGCAAATTCTCAATCTTTGGTATCAAGGTTAAAAACCCCCTCATAATGTTTTGTATTGTGAAACACCGTTTTATTTTCTAATACTTTCATTCTACATTTTAGGCAAAAATCCTGCTTCCCTGTATTGCTTTTTACAACAAAAGGGCAAGGATTTTTCTCCTGGTACAGGTAACACAGGGTACAAGACATAACACAGGGGCAGAGGCAGCACAGAGGACTGGTCCCCTATACCCTTACAGGGTTACCCCTTTCTTAAAAATAGCTATCTCCCGGTAATTATTCTGCTCATTTTTAGTTAAAATATTTTTTGAGGCTACTTCAATAATATAAGCAAAGAATTCTGCACTTAATTCTCCCATACCTTTACCTTCCAGTAATTTTCCAGCATTAAAATCAATCCAGTTTTTCTTTTGCTCCGATAAGGCTGTATTGGTAGAAACCTTTACTGTAGGTACCGGGCCACCAAAAGGGGTTCCTCTGCCTGTGGTAAAGAGGATCAAATGAACTCCGGCTGCTGTCAGGGCAGTAGTAGAAACCAGGTCATTACCGGGACTCTCCAGAAGATAGAGGCCCTTCCCCTGGACCTGGTCACCATAAAATTTCACACCATTGACGGGAACATGGCCCCCCTTTTGGGTACAGCCAAGGGATTTTTCTTCAAGGGTTGTGATACCTCCCTCCTTATTACCCGGTGATGGATTCTCGTAAACCGGTTGCTTATTGGATACATAATAATCCTTAAAGCCATTAATCAGGCTGACGATATCAGTAAAAACCCCCTGGTCCCTGGCCCTATTCATCAGTATCTGTTCAGCCCCAAACATTTCCGGCACTTCTGTCAAAACTACAGTACCACCTAAACTGACCAGCTTATTGCTGATTTCCCCCAATAAGGGATTGGCCGTAATACCGGAAAAGGCATCAGAACCACCGCATTTCAGGCCAAGCTTTAATTCAGATACAGGCAGTGTTTCCTGCCGGAAACCTTTTGCATAGTCCACAAGGGCTGCCAACTCCTTCAGCCCCCTCTCAATCTCATCTCCTACATCCTGTAATCTTAAAAATCTTACCCTTTCCTGATCATGGTCCCCGATAAAGGCCTGAAAATCCTCCAGAACATTGTTTTCACAGCCCAGGCCGAGGACTAAAACCCCGGCAGCATTGGGGTGTTTAACCAGGCCCGCCAGTATCTTCTGGGTATTTTCCAGATCATCCCCCAACTGGGAACAACCATAGGGATGGGTGAAGGCATGAATACCATCAAGGAGGCCTTCATTTAAGAGGGCTAAATATTTTTCTTCAGCCAGGATTGCCAGTCTTTCCGCAACTTTATTAATACAACCAACAGTTGGTATGATCCAGATCTCATTTCTGATGCCGACCTGGCCATCTTTTCTGGGATAGCCACAAAACTCCGGTATTTTGTCAGGCATTTTTTCAAGGCCTATAATCTCTTCCTTAATAATTTCTTCCCTAAAGACAGGCTGGTAATTATATTCCTCCCTTTCCTTTAAGCCTGTTTTTAGATTATGGGTATGGACCCAGGAACCTGCCGGTATATCGGTAATAGCCTCACCAATAGATGACCCATATTTAATTACCCTATCTCCCCTGGGGATATCCACCAGGGCCAGCTTATGTCCTGTCGGAATATTTTCTTTGATCCTTAATTTCTTACCACTAAACTCTATTTCATCATCAGGAGTTATGCTTTGCAGTACAACCCCTACATTATCTGCCCTATTTATTTGCAAGATCCTCTTTACCATAACATGGTCACCTCACTATCAAGTAAATCAGGATTCCAGTAATTCAAGCAAACTCCCCCGGAGGCCCTTTCCTTCTATAGCCGCCAAATAATCCACAAGACTGGCCCTTAAACCAGCTACTTCATTCAGGTCCTGCCCCCAAAAGGCTTGATTAGCCAGAAGGTCTCCGGCAAGTTCTTCCAGATCTATCTCACCAGCAAAATATCTACCCCACAGGCCAGCAAAAAACTCCAGGACCTTTATATCATCCCTCACCAAATAAGTTTCTCCATTCCGTTCAGCCAGGAGGCTATTATCCCTGATTTCTCTACCCCGGTAAAAATTAATCAAGGCTGCCAGTGAATAAACCAGATACCGGGGTAATGCAGAGGAGGAGGCTTCTCCTCTGTTATTTTTCTTTTCTATATAGTCCAGCAAAGAAGGTAATACCCTGGCCTTAAACTTGGCAATGGAATTCAGAGAGATATCCAGCCATTTATGATCAATAAAGGGGTTGGCGAATCTCTCTAGAACCTCTGTGGCAAAAGCCTCCAGCTCTTCAGGAGCCATATCCATGGCAGGTATTATATTCTCAAAAATTGTTTTCCTGATAAATTTCCCCAGTAGCTTATCCTGGACTGCCTCCCTCACCAGATCAATCCCCGCAAGAAAGGATACAGCTACAGCAGAGGTATGGGCCCCATTTAAAATCCTGACCTTCCTTTCCCTGTAGGGGGTCAGGTTATCGACCCAGATGACATTTAATCCGGCTTCATGAAAGGGGAGCTTCTCCTGCAGCTTTTTATCACCTTCAATAACCAGGAGATGGAAAATCTCTCCGGCAACTATATTTTCATCCCCATAGCCCAGTTCCTCCTCCAGTTTATCTCTTTCATGAAAAGGATAACCGGTTACTATCCGGTCTACCAGGGTATTTAGAAAAACATTGGCTTCCCTGACCCAGGCCTTAAAATCCTCCGGTAAAGCCCACTCTTCCGCCAGTTTCAGGACGATTGCCCTCAACTGGTCTCCATTCCCTTCTATTAGTTCTGCAGGGATTATTATCATCCCCTTATCCCTGGCTCCACCAAAATACCGGTAACGGTGATAAAGGTAGGCAGTAAGTTTTCCCGGGAAACTATTGGGAGGATTATCTCCAGGCCTGTCTTCCCCTGAATAGACTATCCCGGCTTCAGTAGTATTGGAAACAACAAACTCTATAGCCGGATCTTCAGCCAGGCGGAGAATCTCCCCCCATTGAGTATAGGCATTAAGGCCACGACTGACGCCGGTCATTACTTCCTTCTTATTTACTATCTGGCCTTTCTCCAGCCCTCTTAATAAGAGGGTATAAAGGCCATCCTGTTCATTTAATTGGCTTACTCTACCCTGGGAAATTGGTTGTATCACTACTGCCCTGCCCTGAAAAATCCCCTTTTTATTCATTTCATGGAAAAACCAGTCCATAAAGGCCCTTAGAAAATTCCCTTCCCCAAACTGTATAACCCTTTCCGGATATTCCAGCAAGTCTGCAGGATAATCGGCTATCTCCTGGCCCAGTAACTTATTGGCCAGATATTTTTTATTTAAACGGGGTAAACCCTTCATAATCCTTCACCGCCTCAAAATAATTAAAATACAGGATAAGATCTTACCCTTAGTTGGTATCTACAAAGGAAAAGAGAAGAATCAGTCTAATGTCCTTCTTCTATCAAGTTCAATAAAACCTTCTCAAACCTCAAATCATCTTCTGCTGTCCTCTTTCCCGGGCCAGGATGCCTCAGGCCAGCCCTTCTCATCCTGGCATGAAGATGACGTCTCAGCAGGAGATAGTCTATATTTCCCCTGTCATAAACCAGGCCGGACTCATTGATTGCCCTGGCTCCTTTACTTAAAACCAGGGCTGCCAGGCCATAATCCTGGGTAATCACCAAGTCTCCTTTTTTACAATAATTATACAAGGCCAGGTCTACCGACTGATTGGCCTTATCAACTACTATTAACTGGCTTTCTGTCTTAATCTGATGGGTGATATCAGTGAAGATGACCACTTCTATCCCCTTTTTCCTGGCCACTTCTTCTGTAATCCTGATTACCGAACAGGCATCTCCATCAATTAAAATTCTCATCAAATCCCTCTTTCTTCATTCGTGGCCCAGATGGAACATTGAAAAGCCCTTTTCTATGCATTTCCCTATGCATCAGTACATGTCACAAGAGAACCGCCCCTGTCTTATTTCCTGTATCTCTAATAATCCTATATTTCTAAAAAGGCAGGAGAACCGTCCCTGTATGTCCCTGTTTTCTTTTACTATAATCAAAAAGGATAATATAAGTACCTTTTTCCGGGGACATGTGTCCTGTACCCTGGCCTTCCTGGTTATAAATATTCAGACTCCAGGGATAGTCCGGGGTAGGATCATAATTAAAGACTTCAAAACGCACTAGCTTTAAAATCTCCTGGACCCTTTTTCCCAGCAGATGGGGCAAATATTCCTCCACTTTATTCTCATCATCCAGAAATCTATAACGCCATTCATTAAAATTCTCCAGTAGAGGAGGGCTTTCTGCCCAGGCTGGCAGCTTCACCTTGCCCTCATGAAGTAATAAATCATATTTCAGGAAAGCAGTAAAAATACCCAGTTCCTCTCCATTCCTGGCCAGCTTTTCTTTATAAAAATCATAAAGAATATTATAAAGGCTAAGCCTGCTATGGGCTATTCTCAACAAACCCTTCTCCTGAAAATAGTCTGCCAGCCTGCCATAGAAGTCAAAATAAGACTGATAATGCTGGCGGAAAATATATTTCAGGCTATTGGCAAAAACCCCTGAATTATGGTATTTATCAAGGACATATTCTATATTTTTCAATTTTAATAATTCAGCATAGGAAATATCCTCATTCTCCAGGACCTCATAAGGGGCCTCACTGGTATATTTATAATTATATAATCCTGCCTCTGCCCTCACCTTTGACCCCTTCAATAATTTCAGAAAACCTAATTGCAGGACATGGGGATTCAAATTATAGACCTGGTCAAAGGAATCCTGAAAAGAATTATAATCCTCACCGGGTAAACCTGCAATGAGATCCAGGTATAGCTTTATATTATCCTGCTGCCGCAAGACCTGAACATTCCTGGCCAGCCTCTCGAAACTCATCCTTCTCTCTATTAAATTCAGGGTCTTTTCATTGGTTGTCTGAACACCTATTTCAAATTGAAAAAGCCCCTCTGGGGCACTTTTTAAAAGCTCCAGCAAATCATCATCCAGCAGCTCAGCTGTTATCTCAAAATGAAAAGAGCTAGCCCCCTTATGGGCCATCAGAAACTCAAAAATTTCCCGGGCCCTCTTTTTGTCATAATTAAAGGTCCTGTCAACAAACTTAACCTGTTTTACCTTGTTTTTGATCAAAAAGAGGAGGTCTTCTTTAACCCGTTGCAGAGGAAATGCCCGTACCCCTTTTATGGTTGAGGAAAGACAATAACTACAATTATAAGGGCAGCCCCGGGAAGCTTCATAATAAATAATCTTATTTCTCAGACCAGCCATTTCCTCCTCACTATAGGGAAAGGGGATAGTATCCAGATTACAGATTAGTTCCCTCTCCTGATTCTCCCTAATCTTTCCCTCCTCATCCCGATAAACCAGGCCCGGTATCTTTTCCAGGGCCTCTTTTTTTCTATCAGCCAGGGCAGCCAGTAATTCTTTAAAGGTCTCTTCCCCTTCACCCTTAACAATGATATCCAGGGCTGGATTATCCTCCAGGGTTTCCACCGGGTCATAGGTTACTTCCGGACCACCAGCAACAATAAGCAGATCAGGGGAAACCTTTTTCAGCCTATCTATCAAGCTTAAGATATGGTCCACATTCCAGATATAGACAGAGAAAGCCACAAGACCTGCCCCAGCCTGATATATTTCCGCCATAATCTGGTCAAGGGGCTCATTAATAGAAAACTCCCTTGTTTCAATCCTATAGTTATTCTCTCCCTTATAATTATTGCAGTATTTTTCCAGGTACCTGATGGCCAGGGAGGAATGGATATATTTTGAGTTTAAAGCTGTTAAAAGAACTTTCATATAATTTCACCGGTCTTTCTATTCCAGATATAAGTAAACACAAAAGAGCCTGCTACATGATAAATAATAGAAAAACCCTTTTGTGTTTACTGGAAATTAATTAAAAGATCTATATTAGCCTGTTATTAGCATTACCCATTTATTAATTAACCAAAGAACAGGTCTTCCTGTTGTTTATAGGCCAGGCCAACAGCCAGCTCTCCTGCAACAGAATAAGGGATCTGCCCCCTCTCCACCATCCTCCCCAGGACATTAGCCATGGCCCGCCGGTAAACCTCGGTCCGGGAACCATAGGATATCAATTTCCGGGAATCAGTCACCATACCGGCAAAATTGGCCAGGAGATCAACAGTACCAATATATTTCAATTGTTCCTCTATCCCATAAGGGCTATCATTAAACCACCAGGCAGCCCCCAGGCTGACATTACGGAAAGCCCTGCTGATTGTTGTCAGAGTAGCATAATGGACTGGATCCAGGGCATAAAGAACTACCTTTAAGCCATCAAATCTATTCAGGAAATATCTCAAGCCATTAACAATCTCAATATTATGGTCAGAAATGTCTCCACCGGCATCAGGTCCCAGGTTTTCCAGGATCCAGTCACTATAATCACGGACAGCACCAATATGTAACTGGGTTACCCAGCCAGCTGCCTTGTTCAACTCACCAAACTTACAGAAAAGATAAGCCTTATAATCATTTATTTCTTTTTCACATAACTCTTCCCCATTATAGGCTTTCTGATAAATAGCAGCAGCTACATCTTCCTTGACCTCATAACTTATCGGTTGGGTCAAGCCATGGTCACTGGCCCGGCAGCCATTTTCCACAAAAAATTCATGGGACTTTTCCAGGGCCCTGACAAAACCATCCAGAGTGCTGCAATCTTCATCATAGCGTTCAGCCATCTCTAGTACAAAGGTTTTCCAGTCCTTCTTCTCAATATTCATGGCCCTATCTGGCCGCCAGGTAGGCAGGATCTGTATCCCCTCTATCTCTTTGGCTGCCTGCTGGTGATATTCCAGGCTAGAAGTAGGGTCATCAGTAGTACACATAATCTTGACCTTCATATCTTTCAATAAACTCTGGGGTTTCATGGCCTCTGTTTGCAAGATAGCTTTAGTCTTGTCCCAGATTAGCTCAGCTGTCTCCCCGGATATATTCTCCTCAATACCAAATCTCCGTTTTAAATCCAGATGGACCCATTCATAGGTAGGGTTACCAGCAAACTCCGGAAAGACCCGGGCCAGCTCCAGCCATTTCTCCTTATTGCTTGCCTTGCCAGTTATCTTCTCCTCTGCCACACCCCTTTTCCGCATTAGTTCCCAGACATAGTGATCTGTAGAACCTTCCAACTGCCAGATATCTGTCCAGCCTTCATTCCTGACAATTTCCTCTACATCCCCATGATTATGGGCATCAACTATTGGCAAATCCTTTATCTCTTCATAGAGTTGCTTACCCGTTTTATTTTCCAGTAAATAATTCTCACCCAAAAAAGTCAATTCAATCTCTCCCTTCCTTATATCCATCCCTATTATAACCTAAACCAAACTGCTCTATCAATCCAGCCAGGTGGAGGCCTGTCTCCCGGCAAGACACCAGGGTTTTTGCTATAAAAGACTAAGTATATTATAATATTTTCAGAAGAACAAAAGAAAGATTAGAAAGGAGTTAGCTAAAATCATGGCAGATAAATTCACCATAGAACATGTAATCAGACCGGAAACTCATTTTAATATGGCCTCCAAACATTATCATGATCATTTTGAAATATATTATTTAGTCAATGGGGAAAGATATTATTTTATTGAAAACAGGACCTACCATGTCAAAAAAGGGGATATTGTCCTGATCAATAAATATCTCCTCCATAGAACCATTACCACAGAAAAATACAAACATGCCCATGAAAGGATTCTCCTCCTCTTTGATGAAGCTTTCCTGGATAAATTCAATTCCCCGGATTTTGACCTTTTCTCCTGCTTTGACTCTAAGCAGAATGTTTATTCCTTAAATCCAGATGAACAGCTCTGGGTGGAAAACCTATTATTTAAAATAATCAAAGAAGAGGAAAGGAAAAATGACCTATACCAGACCTACATACAAATCCTGGTCACCGAGCTCCTTATCTTTTTAAACAGGATAGTCCGATCCAGAAAAACCTCTGCCTACAAGTATACAGACCAAAACCATGAAAAGGTAGGGGAAATAACCAGTTATATCAATTCCAATTATAATGAAAATCTATCTCTAAAGCTGGTGGCAGATCTCTTTAACTACAGCCCCACCTATCTCAGCAAAATCTTTAAAGAAGTGACCGGCTTTTCTTTTGTGGAATATATTAACCATGTCCGGGTTAAAGAAGCCAGTAAGCTATTATTAAATAGCCAGTTAAATATTACGGATATTGCCAGCCGTACTGGCTATAATAACCTGACCCACTTTGGCCGGGTCTTCAAGAAAATCAGTGGTTATTCCCCCCTGGAATATCGGAAAACCAAGGGGTTTCAGATATAACTATTCCTTTAGATATAAGCTGTCATTTTCTTCAATCAATTCAATGAAGATTGGCCTCTCAGCACCAATTTTATTGGGTGTATGGATAGTCAGCATAAGTCTGCCATCAAAGTTTCTAAATAACATACCATGGCCAGCATCCTGGTCATAAAGGGGTTTTTCTTCATGAATCCAGGGCCCTGTAATTGCCCCTGATTCAGAATGGGAAAACCCTATGGCATAAGTATTATCCTCCACAAAACTGGACCAGAGCAGCAGGAGTTTATTATTCTTTGTCCTGTAGAAAAAAGGGCCATCAGTGACATAACAGTCTCTACCATGAACAACCCGGATGCTTCTTGTCCAGGGAGCCTCGGAAGCAGCAAATAAGGTTACAACCTCTCCTGCCCTCTCCTTCAAATCTTTAGTTAGCTTTACAGCACAGATAGTGCCATCATATATCTGTACCCATTCATGGCAGAAAACCATCCAGGGATCCCCCTTATCATCAACAAAAAGGGTGCCATCAAGGGCCATCCACTCTGCAGGAGTTACCGCCTTGTCTGAATGGGGTAGATAGGGTCCACCCAATTCATCAGAAACCAGTATCTGTGTACCCCTATTATAGCCATCAGCAATAAAGGTAGCAAAAAGATAATATCTATCTCCATACTTGTGCACCTCCGGAGCCCAGAAATTCTTATTGGCCCAGAAACCCTCTGGTGGCCGGAAAGCAGGATGAGGACCATCATAATTCTCCAGATCCTTTGTTATATAATAATCAAAGCCTGTAGCAATCTGGTCTCTCCAACAGTTCCTGTCAGTAGTGCCAAACATATAATAGACACCTTCAGATTCTACCGGTACAATAAATGGATCGCGGATATAGACATCCTTTCTTTTCAACAATCAGATAACCCCCTCTTCTCCAACTTTTAAATATATATAAGTAACCCAGTCAGCTAAGTCAAGAATACTGCAAAAAATTATTACAGATACCTGTCGATAGACTCAAACTCTAGCTGCCAGTCCTCCGGGAAAAGATGGCCTTCAAAGGAGGAATTATCCCAGCCGGCTGCCATCATACCTACTGCCAGTAATAGGGCACCATTACCCGGCAAATAAAGGGGTAAATCCTCTCTCTCTCCCTGTTTATTATGTCCATTTACCAGATAGGTGTTTTTCGGTGTATCCAGCAACAAGAGGTCTATAGCCATATCTTTTTTCCCCAATCTGGCTGCTGTCATGGCCATGACAGGAAAATCCCAACCCCAGGCCTCCTCAAAATCCCAGACTTCAAAAACCTTATTTAAGGTATTTGCCATTATCTCTTTATCTACTTTATAGCCCGGTAAAACCCCAAGGGCTGCCAGCATACTGGGGTGATCTAGATTATGTTTTTCAAAAGTATCTTCTGCCTGCTCATGGGCCAGGTAAAGCTTGTCCTTGACGGGCAGACCAGCCAGTTTATTGATTATTTCTTCCCACTTCTCATTTCTTCCTATTCCCAGCCTCTCCCGCCATTTCTGGGCAATGAGAAAGGCGGTATGCCAGTATTCCAGTTCAAAGACAGGATTCAAACAAGCCCTTTCATCGAAACACTCCTGTGCCGGAATCAAGGGAGCTGCCAGATTGTATCTATCCTTTTCCTCCTCATACTCCAGGTAGGATTCCATAAATTTTATAGTTTCTGCAACCAGTTCATAATAATTTTCCAGTACAGCTTTATCCCTCTTCCTCCTATACAATAATTCTGCATAAAGGATGGGGTGGGGCTGCTGCCAGACCAGAAAGGGGCCAATGGAAGAAGGGCTATCATAACCCTCCGGGCAAACCATCTTGGGCCACCTGGCTCCTGCAAAGCCCTGGGAAGAGGCCAGGTCTCTGGCCACATCCAGTATCTTGTAATACCACCAGAGGGATTTTTCCAGCAAATCCTCCCGGTTCCAGAGAACAAAATGGGCTGCATGCCAGAAGTGCATTTCCAGATGAAATTTACCATACCAGCTGTTTGCCGTTAAACCTGTTTCAGCCGGAGGCAGTGTCCCGGCACATTGTACTGCAGTCAGATATTGTGACAGGACAACCCTTCTTTCCAATTCCCTGGCCCGGGGGTCAGTAGTAGCAGAGAAATCTATCATTCCTCCCTTTGTCCAATAATCATGCCAGTAGGCAATACTTCGCTCCCTGACCTCTGCATATTTTATTTTATGATTAGGCTGGAAAAGTGGGCTAAAGCTACAGACAAAGCTCAGCTCATCTTTCTCACTGGCAAAGAAAATCACAAAACTATGTTCCCCATGTCTTGCCAGCTCTATTTTCTCTGAACTATAGATATTAAAAAAATAATATTCATTATCAATGAATCTACTAAAACTATAAGTCCTCTCATCAAGTTTCCGGTAAATTGTCCTGTGGCCTTCTACCTTGTCCCAGTCAGAAGCTCTCATATCAACTGCAGGATAGGGGAACTCTATCTCTATCCCCAATTTCCTTTCCGCCAATAAGGCTGACTTAACCTTTACTCCTATACTGGCCGTTAAAGAATCAGAAAGGGTTTTCACCTTTACATTTTTGCCAGCAAAATTAAAATCACTGTAGAGAATCCCCTGCCATAAATCCAGTCTCTGCTTTACCGGCTCAATATCCTCCAGGCTCATTCTCCTACCATTGACCTGGCCATAAAAACCTATTCTCCCTAAATTATATTTATGGGGGTTCTCCCTTAAATAATGAAATACTTCCTCCTGCCCGCTCTCGTCAGCAGCAAAAGCTATCAGCTTACTGCCCCTTTTATACTCCTTCAGTTTTAAATCTTTCCTCCTATATTTATGAGTAGCAAAACTATGCCAGGCCCACTGGGCCATGGTATTTAAAGGTATAAATTCAGCATAGTCCTGATAAAAGGTTTGCAAACCGGTTATATCAGCTGTAAAGGCGAAATCGCCATTACCAACAGTAAAAGGTGAACTCAGGTCAATATTTTCCAATACTGGGCTATTTCTGCTTACCAATTGATACCTGTCTATCATTCCTGCCTCCCCTCATCAATATGTAAATTTTCCTTCTTTATTATTTCTTCCACTCCAATTATTTCTTTTACCCTATTTTTTATTTTGAACTAATCTGTCCAGGGAAAAATCCATTAATTCTTTTACATTAATGATTCTGCCCTCCTCAATAGAACGTCTGGAAGCAATCCCGGTTAATATAGACAGGGCTCCATCCAGGGCACCAGCCTTTCTACGAAGTGGATCTGCCTCCTTCCTGTCCAGGAAAATATCCTTTAAGAGGAGTAGGTCACCACCACCATGTTCCCCCTCCCCTACCTCAACATCAACTGTGTAGGATTCATTAAAGAGTGGGAATACTTCCAGCCTTACCTGGTGTTTTTCTGTCCTTCTTTCGATCTTACCATCATGGCCGCTAATATAAGAAGCCTCTATAACATCCTGTTCAATCCTGCCCCTGGTACCAACAAAAGAGACCCTGTAACCTTCATAGGGGGCATAATTGTTTAATGAATAACTTAATAGAACACCATTATTATAGGAAGCCATAACTGTTCTGGTATCCCAGATATCAATCTCTGGTGAAAAAACACAGGCATCTCTGAAATAACCATCTTCTCCTTCAGCCTCCAGATATAAGCCTGTTAACTCCTGTGACTCCGATAAGTCCAGACGGAACTTACACTCCTCTGCAAGATCACAGGTCCTGCAACGGAGACGGTAGGGGAAGGTTTCGGGCCTGTAAAAATTCTTCCTGCCCATAGCCACAACCTGTTCGGGATAACTATCAATCCACCAATTAACTAAATCAAAATGGTGGGTAGCTTTATGAACCAGTAAAGAACCAGAGTTCTCCTTATTTCTGTGCCATCTCCTGTAATAGTCAGCACCATGGGTAGTATCTAAATACCATTGAAACTCCACCATGGTCACCCTGCCAATGGTCCCGGCCTGAATTAACTCTTTGACCCTGGATCGATAGGGAGAATAGCGATAATTAAAGGTTACAATAAGCTGATCATTGCCTGTCTCTTCTATTGTTTCCAGTATAGCCTGACATTTCTTCTCATCTGTAGTCAGAGGCTTTTCTGTTATGACCCGTAAGCCCCTCTTTAAGCCTTTGATAATATATTCATCATGGGTACTATCTTTAGTAGTAACTATAATTCCCCCTATTTTCTCCTTCTCTATCATTTCCTCAAACTGATGAGGTAAATAAGTTGCTAAGTTCTTGCCTGTTTTTTTCTTAACATATTCCATTCTTTTTGGGTTCAAATCCAGCAGTGCCACTAATTCATGCTCATCTTTAATTTCTTTTATATAGGAGAGGGCATTATAAAACATGGCAGAACGGGCACCAGTACCGATGATAGCATACCTCATATTTATTCCTCCATTTATATTATTTAAATCTTTCTGTATTCATTCTAAGCTAAATTTTGAATAAAAACTACACATTTATTATGATAATTAGCCGTCTTTCAACATTTTTTATGTTTCTCACAGAAAACAATTATTCCATTTTTATCAATTCCCTACTGTATTCAATAGCCTTCCTGCCAGACCCTCTTCTTTTAAAAAAATAGGATCCCTATTAAATTGCTATATTACAACCTAATAGGGATCCTCAGCAAAAAATTTATTTTACCTTAAAACGAAATTCTGTTATAGACTCATACTTATCTCCAGGCCTTAAGATAGTAGAGGGGAAACGGTCCTGATTAGGAGAATCCGGATAATGCTGTGTTTCCAGACAAAAACCGGAATGTTTCCCATATCTGTCTCCATTCTTACCAGTATGTTCTCCTATACTATTGCCACTATAAAATTGCATCCCTGGTTCTGTTGTCCATAAGTCCAGAATTCTTCCACTCTCAGGTTCATAAGCCTGTGCAACCTGCCGCAACTCCCCAGCCTTACCATCCAGAACATAATTATGGTCAAAACCATTTCCATAACCCAGCTGCTGGTTTTCTATATTTATGTCCCTGCCGATGGTCTTGGGAGACCTGAAATCAAAGGGGGTACCCTCTACTGATTCAAGTTCTCCAGTTGGTATCAGGCCTTCATTTACTGGGGTATATTTAGCAGCATTTATAGATAATTCATGTTCCAATATATCCCCCTTGCCAGACCCTTTCAGGTTAAAGTAACTATGCTGAGTCAGGTTTACTGGTGTAGCCTTATCTGTCTCTGCATAATACTCTACCCTTAAAACATTATCATCTGTAAGATAATAAAATACTGTTACCTGCAAATTTCCCGGATAGCCCTCTTCCCCATCTCTACTCAAATAGGAAAGTTTTAAGCCAACAGCATCATCCCGGTCAACTGGCTCTATATCCCAGTAAACCTTATCAAAACCCTGATTACCCCCATGAAGGTGGCAGGGAATCCCGCCAGGTTTATCATTTAAAGCCAGTTCATATTCCTGGCCGTCCAGTACAAAGCGGCCATTGGCTATTCTATTGCCAAATCTGCCAATTAAAGCACCGAAGAAAGGGGAATCTCCAAGATATGATTCCAGATTATCATATCCCAATACAATATCAGCAAACTCCCCATCTCTATCTGGAAGAAAGAGATTTTTGATTATACCTCCATAATTAATAACAGTTAGCTCCAGGCCATTTTTGTTTTTCAACCTATATTGAAAAACCTCCTTTCCTTCAGGTAAAAAACCAAAAGACTCCACTGATACTTCGTGATTTTTCATAAAAAACTCCTCCTTTTTTGTCTTTCTTTTTTCCAGTATTTATGAATTCTTACTTTCCTTATTTCTATCATACCTTCAAGCCTGCCCGAAACTTAAGCCAGCTTCCTGGCACCGGCTGCCGGCCAGGTAAGATAGCTTTCCATATCCTTACCGGTCTCCTGATCATAGGCTTTCTTGACATTAAAGATGAAGTCATTGATATAATCCTTATGGACCAGGTTCACCGTACAGCCGCCAAAACCAGCACCGGTCATCCTGGCCCCCAGCACACCTTTCTGTTTTAGAGCTAATTCTACCAGGAGGTCCAATTCCGGACAACTGACCTCATAATCATCCCGCAGGCTATAATGGGATTCGGTCATCAGCTGGCCGAAGGTCTCCAGATCATTATTTCTTAAGGCAGCTACTGCCATTAATACCCGGTTGTTTTCTGTAATAACATGGCGGGCCCGACGCTTAGTAAGCTCCCCTAAGCCGGCAGCCTCCTTCTCCAACTCTTCTATTGTTACATCCCTTAAAGCCAGTATCCTGTGGTCTAACTTCCCGGCAAAATACCGGACAGCCTTCTCACACTCTGCCCTGCGCTGATTGTATTCTGAATCTACCAACCCCCTCTCCACCTTGGAATTACAGATCACCACCTGGTAATCCTCATTAGCAAAGGGAACCAGCTCATACTCATTACTGCGGCAGTCAATCAAGAGGGCCTGGCCTTTTTTACCCAGGCGGGAAACATATTGATCCATGATGCCACAGTTTACCCCTACAAAATTATTTTCTGCCCTCTGGCAGAGCAAGGCCATCTCTACCGGCTGAATATCCAGCTCATTAAGAGTGGCTATGGTATAGGCAGTTACCACCTCCAGGGCCGCTGAGGAGCTCAGGCCAGAGCCTATAGGTATATTGCCAGTAAAGATAATATTCATACCTGGCAAATAATAATCCATCTTCTGTAATTCATCTATAACACCTTTAAGATAATTAGCCCAGAAATCCTCTTTTTCAAACTCCAGATCCAGGAGGGAAAAAATTACTTCCCTATTATAATCCAGGGAATAAACCCGGACTTCCTGATCCTCCCGCAGCTGGGCCAGCATGATTATATCCTTATCAATGGCCATAGGCAAAACAAAGCCCTCATTATAATCAGTATGTTCCCCAATCAGATTTACCCGGCCGGGAGCAGCAAAGGCCCCTTTCCGGAGACCTGTATCAGGAAACCTTTCCTCAAAAATCTGCCATAAGTCCTTCAATTCTCTCACCAGAAGCTACCCCTTTCCTCTAATTAATTTTATATCAGATATTAGAAAAGGCAAAGACCTTTATCATATTTTCAAATCTACCCCTTATCCAGTAAAGGGTTCTGTCTCCCTCAATTCCCTGGCCTTCTCTTCTGCCAGTGCATCAACAATATAGGTTCCGGCTCCTGCCTCACTGCCAGCCAGGTATTTCAGCTTATTCTCTGTCCGGTATGGTGGGTAAAACTCTATATGGAAATGGGAATAATCCTCCCCACTGCCATCAGTAGGCTGCTGATGGATAGCCATAATGTAGGGAAAAGGAAAGCCATATAAATTATCATACTTCTGTATAATTGTTCGTAAAATAAGGGCCAAATCCTCTATTTCCTTTTCTCCAAATTCTTTCAGGGAGGGGAGATGCTTATTGGCATAGATATGTACTTCATAAGGGTACCTGGCAAAAAAGGGTACAAAGGCAGTAAAGGAGTCATTACTGGCCACTATCCTCCTGCCATCCCCCTGCTCCTCCTCCAGAACACTACAAAAGAGACACTGGCCAGTCTCCTCTAAATATTCCCTGCTGGAATCTAATTCCTTCTTAATTTTTGGCGGTATAAAGGGATAGGCATAGATCTGGCCATGGGGATGTTGTAAGGTAACCCCTACCTCCTCCCCCCTATTTTCAAAGATAAAAACATAATCAACAAAATCCTTTTCCCCTAATTCCTCATAACGGTCTTTCCAGACTTTAACCAGTTTAACAAATCTACTGAAAGGCTCCTTTGACATGATACCATCATGTTTTGCTGTAAAAAGGACTACTTCACAGATACCTTCAGCCCTGGCTACCGGATATAAATCACTGCCTACTACAGCAGGTTCCGGGGCCAGAGCCTGTAAAGAGGGAAACTTATTTTCAAATACTACCAGATCATAATCCTCTGCCGGCACCTCTGTGGGAAAAGCTCCCTCCCCGGTGGGACAGAGTGGGCAGTAATCCCTGGGCGGCTTATAGGTCCTATCCTGCCGGTGGGTTGCTGTAATAATCCATTCCTTGTTTATTGGATCCCAACGTAATTCAGACATGCATTTTCCTCCTGTTTTTTGCAATTTCCTGGCCTTCTTTTTTCTCTTTCTCTTCTACCTTATCTCCCTCCACAAACTCATAAAAGATAATATAACGGCCATCTTCTTTTATCCTTTTCTTTTTAATCATTTCCACCAAAACCGCCCCCTTGATGCCATCTCCAGGCCGATTCAATAATAGTCTTCAAATCCGGATAAAGGGGTTGCCAGCCCAGTTCTTTTTTTATCTTCTCCGAACTGGCTACTAGGACAGCCGGATCACCAGCCCTTCTTTCTCTTATATCAGCCTCTATCTTCTTGCCGGTTACTTCTTCTGCTACCTCTATTACCTCTTTTACAGAATATCCTTCCCCATTACCCAGATTATAGATCCTGCTCTCCAGGCCTGCTGCCAGGCCTTCTATGGCCAGGATATGGGCAGCAGCCAGGTCCTCTACATGGATATAATCCCTGATACAGGTCCCGTCTTTGGTAGGATAATCAGTACCAAAAATATAGAGCTTATCCCTGATCCCCAGGGCTTTCTCCAGTACAATCGGTATCAAATGGGTTTCCGGGTCATGGGCCTCCCCTATCTGGCCGGAAAGATCAGCACCGGCAGCATTGAAATAACGGAGGGAAACATATTTCAGGCCATGAATCTGATCATAACGTTTCATGATCTTTTCAAAGAATAATTTGCTCTCCCCATAAGTATTTTCCGGATGGGTAGGATGGGACTCAGTAATGGGAACTTCCTCCGGCTCCCCGTAAACAGCAGCAGTAGAGGAAAAAACAATATATTTCACCCCATTCTTGACCATGGCCTCCAGGAGATTTAAACCATTGGCTACATTATTTCTATAATACTTGCCCGGTTTCTCCATAGACTCCCCTACCAGGCTGTCTGCTGCCAGATGAATAACCCCCTGGATTTCCTCTTCCTCCAATATCCTGTCCAGGAGACCTGTATCAGCCAGATCACCTACAAGTAATTTGCCTTTTTTCACTGCCTCCCGGTGTCCTTTAGACAGGTTATCTAAAACTATGACATTATAACCTGCCTCAGCCAATTTTTTGCCTACATGGCTGCCAATATAACCAGCCCCGCCTGTTACCAGTATATTCATCCTCTACTCCCCCTCCTGAAAGTTAAATAAGTCTTGTAAAACCATGGTAGCAGCACCGATGGCACCTACCTGGTTGCCAAACTCTGTCACCTTTATCGCTAATTCCCTGCCAGGAATTTTTAAGACCCTTCCCTCAACCTCTTTACGGAGTAAAGGTAATAAAAGGTCAACTCCAGCAGTAAAATATCCGGCCAGGATTATTTCATCAGGATTTAAAAGATTGACCAGGTTACTTATGCCCATACCCAGATACTCTCCAATCTCCCCGATAACCTGGCAGGCACCTCCCACTCCCTTCCTGGCCTCATCCAGGAGTTTCAGCCATTCCTTATCCAGTTCCTGCCTGCTTTTTTCTTTTTTCATTTCAGGCTTATAACGGTAGACCAGGTTATCAGTAGATACCAGGGCCTCCAGGCAGCCAGTATTACCACAACTACAGAGGGGTCCGCCTTTGATTACCGTCATATGGCCAAACTCACCGGCACTGTAATTTCGGCCATAATGTAAGTCTCCGTCCAGAACAATAGCTGCCCCTATTCCCGGCCCTGTATTGATTAATACAAAATCCTTCCTCCCATTCCATTTCTCCGCCAGGGCCATAACCCGGACATCATTATCGATCAGGACAGGAAGCTTTAACCTTTCTTCCAGTTCCCTTCTTACCGGGATATCCCTCCACTTGAAATGGGGGGCATAAAGGGAATAACCCCTCTCAGGATCCACCAGACCATGTACTCCCACTCCCAGGCCATAAATCCGGCTCCTATCTATAGAATCCTTTAATAAATTATATACTATTTCAGTAGATAGCTGGAGGAAAGAAGCAAAATCATAGGACTCCACAGCCACTGCTTTATAGGCAATAACTTCCCTGTTGAGATTAATTAATACTCCCCGAAGCTCTGCAATCCCCCACTCCAGCCCTATAAAATAGGCCCCGGCAGGGTTTAATTCCAGCAAAACCGGTTTACGGCCTCCCCGGGATTCCCCCTCCCGGCTCTCCCTGATCAGGCCCATCTGCAACAAAGCCCTGGTAATATTGGTTACAGTGGCTGGAGAAAGCCCGCTGATTTCGGCAATCTCTGCCCTGGAAATAGCCTCCCGGTCATCAATTAACTTTAAGATTATCTGCTGGTTCATTTTTTTCATTAACTGAAAACTGCCTGCCTGCAAGGCCTCACCCCCTTATATACATAGTTTTATTTAAAAACAAAGGATTATTATTTTAGCTCTTGTCCATCAGAATAATCCCCTCCGCTTCGTTTATTTAATTAATAAACCAAGTCTATTATAATATATTTCATATTAAATTTCAAGTACCTGGATTAATTAAAAAATCGGCCCCTTAAAGGGCCGATAATTATCCTACCACTCTGTATGAAAAGTACCCTCCTTATCCTTCCTCTGATAGGTATGGGCACCAAAATAATCCCGCTGAGCCTGGATTAAATTAGCAGGTAATTCCCCTGCAACCAGGCTGTCAAAATAGGCCAGGGCAGCTGAAAAGGCCGGGAGAGGAATACCAGCTTCTGCAGCCAGGCCCACTAGCCAGCGGAGGCTCCCTATCCTGCCAGCAAATTCCTTGCTGAATTCACCGGAAAGGATAATACTGGCTGTCTCCCCTTTTTCTCTATAGATTCTTTGAATCTGTTTCAAGAGATTGGAGCGGATTATACAACCATCCTGCCAGATCCGGGCTACTTCTGCCAGGGGCAGATTATAGCCATATTCCCGGGAAGCCCTTTGCAGGAGGTCCATCCCTTCTCCATAGGCTATTACAGTAGCCAGGAAAAGCCCTTCTTCCAGAGCCTTTAGCAAATCCCTTTCCCCATCTATCCCTGCCAGGAACTTTTTCCCTTCTGCAGCCTTAAAGAGATGGTAAAACTCCTCCCTCATTTCTTTATAAGCAGAAAGATAACGGGCATTCACTGCTGCTGTTATTGTAGGCACAGGGACCCCCAGGTCCAGGGCTTCCTGTACGGTCCATTTTCCTGTTCCTTTCTGGCTGGCATGATCAGAAATAAGGTCAATTAAGGGTTTACCAGTCTCCGGGTCTTCCCTATCCATTATCTCTCCTGTAATCTCCAGGAGGTAGGATTGCTGTTCTTTATTCCATTTCCTGAAAATTTCCCCCATCTCCGCCGGGGATAAGCCCAGGCCTTTCCTCATCAGATCATAAGTCTCGGCAATTAACTCCATGACCCCGTATTCTATCCCATTGTGGACCATTTTTACATAATGTCCGGCAGGTCCTCCGCCTAAATAGCTGACACAGGGGCCGTCAGGAGTCTGGGCTGCTATCTTGCTGAAGATCTCCTCTACTTCCCTATAGGCACTTTCATCACCACCAGGCATAATGGAAGGACCATACAGGGCTCCATACTCGCCACCACTTATTCCTGTTCCCAGGAACCGGATCCCTTTTTCCTTTAATTCTCTGGCCCTTCTCTCAGTATCGCGATAAAAGGAGTTCCCTCCATCAATGATAATATCCCCCTCTTCCAGGAATGGAAGAAGACCCTCAATAACCTGGTCAACCGGGGGCCCGGCTTTTACCATTAAGATTATCTTCCGGGGAAGCTCCAGGACTTTAACAAATTCCTCTAGATTATAAGCAGGCTTGAGCCTTCTATTTACACCCCGTTCTTTCATAAATTCTTCAGTAATAGCAGGAGTACGATTATATACTGCTACCTGGTAACCTGCTGACTCAATATTTAAAGCCAGGTTCTGTCCCATAACTGCCAGGCCGATAAGCCCAATATCGCTTTTGCCACCCACTAGTAATACCTCCCATCTTCCAGTACTTATCTTCCCTCTGAATACAAATACTAAGTAACCCTCTTGCCTTTTAATAGGATAAATCTCATTAAGTGGATTATAACACTTTTTTGCAAAAGAAATTGTTAATTGGAATACTGGAAAGTAAATTTTCAACTCTATCCCCTGGTTATTGATACACTATATGATATTATAAAAATTTCAGCCCTGACCTCTAATTCAGTATTTATCCCTTATTAATACACTATATATAATAGTCCCATTATATATTAATCCCATTCATTTATTATATAAAAGGGGCAGGGTTAAATCCTCATCTTTAATCATACTAGATCAAGGATAAAGAAAAAGACCAGAAAGCCCGGCCAGGACTATTATCATAACCGGGTGGACCTTCACCCTATGCAGTAAAAACAGGGCTGCCAGGACAATTATTATACTTTTAAAATCCATGATACTGGTCCTGGCTACGGAGATGGCAGCAGCAAAGACCAGGGCTATGAGGATAGGCCGCAGATAAAATAAGAGCCTTATGATATAGTCAGACCCCCTGACCTTATCATAGAAATGGGCCAATAATAAAACCAGCATAAATGAAGGCACAACAACCGCCAAGCTTGCTACAATAGAACCGGCTAAACCGGCAACCTTAAAGCCGACATAGGTTCCGCTATTGATGGCTATAGGGCCAGGAGTCATCTCAGCAATGGCAATAATATTGACAAATTCCTCCAGGGAGAGCCAGCCATGGGCCTTTAAGTCATTCTGGATAAGAGAAATCATGGCATAACCCCCGCCAAAACCAAAAAAGCCTATTTTAAAAAAGGAAAGAAAGAGTTCAAGCAATACTCTCAGCATCCCGTCCCTCCTTTACAGGCTTCTGTCTATCTTCAGCCGGTATTATCCTTCCGACCCTGAAAAGATGATTGATAAAAGTAATTAACAATACTAGCAAGATTATTAATACAGGGCTGATATTAAAGAAGCTGGTGGCCAGTAAAGCAAGTACTGTAGTCAAAACCAGGGAGCCTGTCCACTTAACACTCTTGCTTAATTGATACCCGCCATATAAAATCAAGGCTACTATAGCAGGCCTTATCCCCATGAAAATCCTGTCTACCAGGGGATGGCCAGAAAAATTATTAAAAAAGGCTGCAAAGCCCAGGATAATTAAAAAAGAGGGCAAGGCTACAGCAAAGGCAGCCACAACTGCCCCCGCCAGTCCCAGGAGCCTATAACCAAAAAAAATAGAGAGGTTTATGGCCACAGCCCCAGGGACAATCTGGGTTACTGAAATAGCATCAATAAATCTCTCTTCATCTATCCAACCCTGTTTATCAACAAGTTCCCTTCTGATCAGTGGTATCATGGCAAAACCACCTCCAAAGGTGAACAAACCTATCCTGAAAAAAATAGTAAAGAGCTGGCCTAATTTTGCAACTTTTTTCTGCATGAGTCTATTTCCTTTCTTATAAACTTATTTAAGTCAAGGAATTATCCTAAATAAGATCCCTTTCTATTATTATATTCCTTTTTTCTCAGGCCTGTCAAGGATAGCAAAGCCCGCCTTATACCCGACAAAGCTATAATCTCTTCAGCACCTCCTCTGGAGATAAATCCTGCTCCCAGAAATCCAGCCAGGCTGGCCAGACCACTTCCTCCCAGTAAGCCCTCTCCCCAGGCTGAATCAGCAATAATTCCTTCACTCCTGGTATTAGTTCTTCCCCTGCTCTCATTTCAGCCCCTGCCTTTAATCCCTCCCCATTGAGATAAGCCTTTGTCAGGCCCAGGTCTCCAGCCAGGCTGCCTGCTGTTTTTTGGGAAATAATCCTGGCTACTTCCATAACAGCCCTGCTATGGTCATCCCCTCTATAATCCCGCTGCCGGAAGACATTCAAAACATAGGTCTTAACCAGATTATCCAGATAAATAAATTCTACTTCCTCCCCTAGCCTCTCACTGATAAAATGACCCAAATAGGGATTTACCGGGCCAATAACCACCGCCTTATCTTCCAGTAGTTTCCTGACAAAAATATCCGGGACAAGTCTGGAATCTTTATATAAAATCCCCCTTTCCCTCAAACTATCCAGGAGGGTAAAAAGCTCTTCCAGGGCTTCATAAGCAAAGGGATCCAGTTCTCCCTTCTCCACTTTGAAATTCTCCAGACCCACTAAGGTCAGTAATTGCTTCAATAAAGTCTCATCATAATAATTAAGGAAAAGAGAATCCTCTTCCAGGTAAGCCAACTGGTCCAGAAAGGGCAAATCCTTATATTTTTCAGCCAGGATACCCTTGCCGGCAATCCAATATTGCCTTTGCACCAGTACCGGCCAGCCCCAGAGCCTATCCCTGAAAGAAACCTGCTGCCAGTCCACCGTATAATAGGCTTCCCTTTCCATAGGACTGATATAGGGGCTTACTGCCAGCTGCAATTTTTCCTCCAGGAGGTCCTGACTGCTTAAATTAAAATAAATATCCGGAGGCTTGCCCTCTTCTATAGCCTCCCTTAAGCTCTCTATTCCAGTAGCAAAATCAATCTCCCCCACAAATAATCTAATATTAGGATAGGTGGTTTCCAGGTCCTCCTTTAACTCCTGGAAAAACTCCCTTTCATCAGCCTCCTTGATAGTCCGGTAGAAGGGATAATACCAGATCCTGACCTGGTATTCCCGTCCCGGATCTATCTCTACCCGGGGATTAACAGCAAAGTCCCTCTTAATTATTAGATTATAGAGATAATCCAGAGGATAATATTTGTTCAAAAAGAAAAGGATAAGGCCAGCCAGAAAAAAGATGAATACAATTATAAGGACCCTATAGCTTTTTCTCAAGAAAACACCCCCACAATTGCCATCTTAGCCTGGTAAGTCCAGGAGATACAGTACATTCCAGTCAGCTCTCCCATCCAGTTTCAGTTGAAACTGGGCTTCTAACTCCCTTACAGCAGCCTCGGTTGTTTCTCCATAACGGGCATCCCGATAACCGGATTCAATTCCTATTTTCAGCAGGTTATCCTGTAACTGCATGACAGAAAGCCCCATCTGCCCTGGCTCCAGGGGACGATTTACCTTAACAGGTAATCTCTGACCAATAATCTTTACCCTGGTCTTTAAAGGAACCCATTCATAAAGCTCCTCCACATCCCGGTTATACATCCTGATACAGCCCTGGCTTTCCGCCCGCCCGATGGACCAGGGTTTATTTGTACCATGGATACCATAGATACCCCAGGGGACATTTAAACCAAGCCAACGGGTACCAAAACCATCACCCCAGTCCTTGCTCTTGGAGATAATAGCCCATTCTCCTACCGGTGATTTTGTACTGGGCTTTCCTATAGCCACAGGATATCTTTTAAAGACTTTGCCATCTGCATATAAGGTTAATACCCGGCTATAAGTATCTATTTCAATAGTAATTTCTCCCTGGGGGCCCTTCTTTTTCTCATCTCTGGCAGCTGGTATTGTTTCAGCTCCCAGGGCTGCCCAGGTTAAGGGACCAACTTCACCATTTACTGGCAGTTGCTGATCTGCCTGAAAAGCGGCTACAGCTTTTGCCAGGTCTACAGTATATAAACCATTGAAGGGGCCTTCATAATAGGCCAGTTCAGCCAGTCTTTCCTGTAATAATAAGACATCATAACCTGCCATGGGTGGATCTGTCAGGATAAGCACCCTATCCTCCAAACATTCACAGGGTAAGGCTGCCTGTATTGGATTAAAAAACAAGCCGTGAAAAGATAGCAATAAGATTAAAAAAAGAATAGCTTTAATATTAAAGGACATGTTTCAGGCACCTCTTTATTTCATCTCTATCGTGAACATTAAACTATACTTTAAAGTATATACTTCCTCCATTAATAATTCATATTTTCTTCTTGCCTTAATTATTCATCAAAACTGCTACCATAAAAAAAGCCCGGTAGCATAATCTACCGGGTTTGGTGTATGGGGGAATTCATACATTAAAAAAATTTAAGTATAAAACAAGATAATTGCTAAAGTATTAAAAAGCGGAGGCTATATCCTCAATCATGGTAAAGGTTCCACTTAAACCACCGGAAGCAACATACCAGATTTCAGAATTCAGATAAATAATATTACCCTTCTTATAAGCAAGAGTTTCCTTGATTATTTCATTTTCAAACATCTGCCTGGCTGAAACACTGCCTCCTGTTACTGCCGCCCTATCTATAACAAAAATATAATCTGGATCCTTTTCTAAAATATACTCAAAGCTTACACTCTGGCCATGATTAGCCACCTGAATCCCTTCATCAACAGGAGCAAAACCAAATTCATCATGAATAAGCCCAAACCTGGAACCTGGACCATAAACACTCAAGTTTCCATCATTGGCCATAACAATTAAAGCATTCTTACCACTGGCCTGGGCCCTTTCCCTTAATTGCGCAGTGGCCTGGCGGATCTTCTCTAACTCAGATTCTACATAAGCCTTTTTAGCAAAGATTTCGGCCAGGATGCTGGCATTTTTCCTTACAGAACCCATGTAGTCAGAACCAAGAACCTCCATATATATAGTTGGAGCAATCCGGTTCAGCTCTTTATAGACTTCAGCCTGGCGTTGGGAAATTATAATCAGGTCAGGCCTCAAGCCATAGATCTTTTCAAAATTAGGCTCAAAGAGGGTTCCTACATTTTCATATTTTTCATCATTATATTTGGCGAAAACAGCAGGGAGATTGCTCTTGGGCAAGCCAATTATATCTATACCCATCCTTTCCAGGGTATCCAGGGTACCATAATCAAAAACAATAACCCTTTCTGGATTTTTCTTAACAACTGCCTCCCCTAAAGAGTGTTTAACTGTAATCTCATTGGCCAGAAGCAGAGAAGAGAGAATAAAGAACACCAATAAAAACACGGAAAATATCTTGCTTTTTGACATTTCAACCACCTCGTCCTTGGATAATTTATTTGCCAATATACCTTTAACATTTAATTGAGCTTTTTTCTTAATAATTTATTGCTGATGGATTAATTTCTTAGTAATTTACTCTTGTAAATTAGATGTTTTACTAAATAAACTAGTAATAAAAACAGATCCTACGGTTCATAATATCCTGGACCACAAAATTAGTATCATAGACATCTTCCAGTACATCTTTATTTATAATTTCCTCCACATTTCCCTCTTTAACAATCTGGCCCTTATTAAAGGCAACTATATAATCTGAATAACAGGAAGCAAAATTAATATCATGCATAACAATTACAACAGTTTTACCTAATTCTCCAACCAGTCTTCTCAAGATCTTCATTATTTCCACTGAATGTTTCACATCCAGGTTATTAAGGGGCTCATCCAGGAGGATATATTCTGTATCCTGGGCTATAACCATGGCTATAAAGGCCCTCTGCCTCTGTCCACCACTTAACTCATCCAGGTACTTATCTGCCTCTTCCTTTAGTTGGGTATACTCCAGGGCCCTTTCGATATGGTCCAGGTCCTCAGCCCTTAACTTCCCTTCAGAATAAGGGAAACGTCCAAAGCTGACTAATTCCCTGACTGTCAACCTGACATTAAGGTGGTTGCTTTGCCGCAAAATTGATAACTTCCTGGCAAAACTATTACAATCAATCCCATCAACTAGTTCCCCATCCAGGTAGACCTGGCCCCCATCCTTACCAATCAGCCGGCTGATTATTGAGAGGAGTGTACTCTTGCCAGCACCATTTGGTCCAATAAATGAAGTAATCTTACCCTTTTCTATTTTCAGGCTGACATTATCCAATACCCTTTTCCTCCCATATTGCTTAACTACACTCTTTACCTCAATCATATCTTACTCTCCTTTAGCAATAGAAATATAAAATAGAGTCCGCCAATAAAATTGATAATAATACTTATAGGAGTACTGAAGTTCAGTAATCTCTCGGCTATTAATTGTCCAAAGGTCAGGGCAATAGAAGCGATTAATATTGCTCCAACAATTAAGTATTTATGTCTAAAGGTCCGGAGCAGTTCCCGGGCCAGGTTTACCACCAATAAACCCAAAAAGGTTATGGGACCTACCAGGGCTGTAGAAACAGAGACCAGAATAGAAATCAAGACCAGAAACTTTTTTACCACAAAATCATAATCAACCCCAAGATTAATGGCATTCTCCCGTCCCAGGGATAAGATATCCAGGTTCTTTAGATCTTTTAGAGTAAAAAGGACAGCTAAGAAGGAGATTATTAAAGCCAGCCAGAGAATTTCTGTATTCATATTATTAAAACTGGCAAACATCCTGTTTTGGATAACCAGAAACTCATTGGGGTCAATCAAAACCTGCATAAAGGTAGAAAGGCTCTGGAAAAAAGTACCCATTACTAAGCCTACCAGGAGAAGGAAAAAGATATTCCTTTCTTCCCTCTTAAAAAGAAGTTGAAACAATAAGAGGGAAAAAGCCACCATCAAACCTACGGAAAGGATAAAGTTAAAATTTTCTCCCAACCTGGCCAGAGTACTGGAACCAAAAAGAAAGACTATAAGGCTTTGTATAAATAAATATAAGGAGTCTAAGCCCAGGACACTGGGAGTCAAGATACGATTATTAGTCAGGGTTTGAAAAACTGTCGAAGAAAAAGCAATTGAGCTTGCCACCAGTAGCAGGGCAATTGTTTTCGGTATTCTTAGCGATAAGGCATAACGCCAGATAAAGGGATTTAAGCCCAGAAGGAGATATAGTAAAACCAGGATTAATAGTGCTGCTGATAGGATATATATTCTCTGCTTCGTTTTCATCAAGCTTTCCTCCTGAAAAGTAGATAAAGAAAAATGATGCTGCCAAGGATTCCTACGGTAAGGCTAATGGGAATCTCATAGGGATAAATTATGATCCTGCTCAAAATATCGGAAAAAAGTAAGAATACCGCCCCGGCCAGAGCTGTGGGGATAATGTTCTTCCTCAGGTTATCCCCATAATAAATGGAAATCAGGTTAGGGATAATCAGGCCCAGAAAAGGTATCCTACCTACTGTAATCACCACCAGGGAAGATATTAAAGCTACAATGGAGATACCCATATTGACTATAGTCTTATAATTCAGGCCCAGATTAAAGGCAAAATCCTCTCCCATTCCGGCTATGGTAAACTGGTTGGTATAGAAATAGGCCAGGATAACCAGGGGAACACTGATATAGAGAAGCTCATAACGGCCCTTGATAACCATAGAAAAATTGCCCTGCATCCAGGAAGATAAACTCTGTACCAGGTTATAGCGATAGGCGAAAAAGTTGCTGATTGACCCGATGATACTGGCCATCATAATTCCTATCAGGGGTATAATTACTGTATTCTTCAATTTAATCTTCCTTAAGATAAACATAAAAAGAAAACTACCTGTAAGGGCAAAAAAGAAAGAAAGGAGCATCTTTACTAAAGGACTTGCTGCAGGAAAAATTATCAAAGAAAAGAGAATCCCCAATTGGGCTGAATCAATGGTGCCTGCTGTTGTCGGTGAGACAAATTTATTCTGGCTTAATTGCTGCATGATCAGTCCACTTATACTCATCCCCATTCCAGCTAAAATAAGGCTGATCAAGCGGGGTATTCTGCTCAACACCATAGTTCTTATGGCGGCATTTTCCAGTTTCAGGACATCCAGGAAGGATACCTTCCTGACCCCAATAAAGAGGGATAAGAGTGATAATAGAATTAAAATAACTAGCAGATAGGGTTTCTTCATAATAACCTCCGGCCTTTTCTCCATGTTTTACTATGTAGCCTGTTAGATAATCTGTTTCCTGTGATGAAATTGAGAATCATTTTCATTCTATAATAGTCTAGCACAGGTTTTTCCATAATGTCAAGTATTTTTATCAGTTTTCTCCACTTTTAATTTTTAATTTTTTCAGCCTTATATTCCAGGATTTCTACCCCCCTGGAAACCCTTTCCTCAAGCAAGGGTTTCCAGCTCCAAATCCATATCTGGCTTGCACCCACTGGCAAGGGACCCTGGGAATAAAAAAATCCAGCAAAAAAATCTGCTGGATTAATTAAACATCTTTCAGAAAAACAGCCAATGATTATCCTATTGTAAGAAAAACCTGATCAACCTGATTACTATATTTAAGATCAGGCTGATTAGGAGCATACTGGTAAGGGGAAAATAAAAACGAAAATTTTCTCTTTCAATCCGGATATCGCCAGGCAAACGGCCAAACCAGGAAAGAGCTCCCCCAAAGTAATGAATGATACCACCAATTAAGACTAAAAACAGACCAATATATATCAAGAGTTTTCCTGGGCTCAAATCACCTGACATTTAGTAAGCCTCCTTCAGAAAATCACCTAAATTATAAACCCTGATGGCATTTGCTGTAGTGATTTCCGCCACTTCTTCCAGGCTTACCCCCTTTATTTCCCCAATCTTTTCTGCTACATAAGGGAGATAAGCCGGCTCATTCCTCTTACCCCGGTAGGGTACCGGGCTTAAGTAGGGACAATCTGTTTCCAGGAGAATCCTGTCCAGAGGCAGTTCCTCTAATACCTCCAGCAAACCGCCGGCATTTTTAAAGGTTACTATCCCCCCAAAGGCCAGATAAAAGCCCAGTTCTAGGGCCTCCCTGGCCATTTTCAGGCTGCCGCTGAAGCAATGGAGGATACCGGTACCACCTTGCCTATAATGCTCCTTCAGAATAGAAATGGTATCCTCTTCTGCCTCCCTGCTGTGGACTACTATAGGCAAGTTTAATTTTTTTGCCAATACAAGCTGGTCTATAAAGGCAGCCCTCTGGATATCCCGGGGAGAATGGTCATAATAGTAATCCAGGCCAATTTCCCCAATGGCCACTACTTTTTCCTCTCCAGCCAGCTTCTCCAATTCTGCCAGAACATTAGCATCCAGGCTAATGGCATCATGAGGATGGATACCAACCGTGGCAAAAATAAAGGGATATTCCCTGGCCAGCTTTACTGAATACCTGCTGGACTTCAGGTCTGCCCCGATATTTACAATATAGGAGACAGCGCTGGCCCGGGCATTTTTTATGACCTCTGCTCTGTCTTTATTAAAACGGCTTGAATCCAGATGTGCATGTGTATCTATTAGTAGCATTTATATATCAACCTCTCCCATCTTTAAGTGCTAAAAATATCCCCAGTATTACTGATCTACCACCGGTGAACTAATATCAATACTATTATCACTCTTATTTCTTATTAAGACAAGACCTGCAACAAATAAAACAAGCCCGATTATGTTAAACCAGAAGGGTTGAAATCCTGTGGCACTGGGTTGGGTATAACCTGGAATATTGATAATATTTTGTCCGCCCAGCAAAACGATGAAATTGTTCACAAAATGGGCGAAAATAGCCAGGTATAAAGAACCAGTCTTATATAATACCCAGCCCATCATAAT
>LSQX01289756.1_pt2 | contig 31059 bp, 26 predicted proteins | sample 654561 | NCBI WGS metagenome assembly LSQX01 (sample SAMN04489861, study PRJNA283612) | anaerobic digester metagenome | isolation source: 4 biogas reactors fed with cattle manure at either 37C or 55C with and... | place: Denmark: Kongens Lyngby | collected 2014 | reverse complement strand
CATTATGGCAGGGCTTGCCATCCCTCCGTTTTCTTCTACCAAAAGAGTTGTGCTGGTCAAGTTCGCCAATAAGATGGATGAGGCCGAACAGAAGAAACTTGCACGGCAGCTACCTGATACGCCTTCGAGCGCGTGTTTGATATTGGTCACTCCTGCATCGGACAAAACGGGGGGCAGGATTAAAAAGGGCGATGAGGTTATCGGGGATATTTCCAGGGCCATTCGCAAGGTGGGCAGCGTAGTAAAGGTTGGCGGGGAAAAGGGTCGTGCTCGAACCGACAGCGCTCGCAAACACGCCGCCTCTATATTTGCCGCAGCGGGCAAAAAAATCGATGAAAAGACTCTCACTGCATTCATTCAGCGTGTAGGCGCAGATTTTTCGGTGTTGACTTCTGAGGCTCAAAAGCTGATCGATTATTCCGGTGACGGCTCTGCAATCAAGGCTGCCGATGTCGCCAGGGTGGTCTGTGAGACTCCGGAGGAGAAGGTATTCAAGCTGGTGGATGCGATTGGCGCTCGAAAACCCAGAGAGGCTATGCGATTTCTGGATGAATTATTTGAGACCGGCGACCGACCGGAATCCGAGGCTCCCAAGGTGCTGGCGAACATTGCTCGCACGTTCAGATTGATATGGCAGTATAAAATGCTTTCAAAGGCCGGAGTCAGATACTTTCAAAAAGGCTCGGTTCCGCAGGAGTTGCTGTCATTTCTGCCATCTACTCCGAATCTGCTCGACATCCTGAGCAGGCAGAGTTGGCAGGAAAACCGTCTCAGATCGCAGGCATCGCTTATGTCGCGCGATCATCTCATAAACGGGTTCGATGCGATTGCCAGGGCCGATTCTATGCTAAAAGGGGCTGATGGGGGCGCACACGTGGAGGATCCGCGAATGATTATGGAGTTGCTGGTTTTGGAGTTGTCTCAATAATCGACGCGCTTTTGGGATGATGTAAAGTGAGGGTCACCAAGCCTGTTATCCGGGCGTGGTGTGTGATATAATATTGTCGATCGGGGCGTAGCGCAGCTTGGTTAGCGCGCCAGTTTTGGGAACTGGAGGCCGAGAGTTCAAATCTCTCCGCCCCGACCAATAATCAAAATAGAACCGTTCTCTATGCGAAATTGACCTCGTCGGGTTCCGGCGGGGTTTTGACGGATATCTCTAAATCCAACGGCGCGCATGCGGTCTTACTTGGAAAGATATGTATGAGGAGGCACACTCTTGAAGCGCATATTTAGCACAGCTTTGGTTTGTATGGTGCTTACGCTTGCCGGGCTTCAGATGTCTATAGCTCAGGAGAAGCTCGGCGTAAAGATAGCTTCAATAAGAACTGGAGATGCCGAGATAAAGGTAACTTATCCGCAGTTTGCCGGCTCAGACACGGTAATAAAAACGGCAAACGCTGACCTGCTGAAGTTCGCCGGTGAACGGCTTCAAGCTTTTCGAAAAGACCTTGCCCAGATGAAGAAAGACTTTGAGGGAAAAGATATTCCGTTGCGTTACTCCTATGTGCTTGAGCCTGCCGTATCCATCGCCCGGCCCGACCTCATCAGCCTATACTTCACCGAGTATACCTATACCGGCGGAGCACATGGCATGACCTACTTCCACGGCAGGAACTACGGGGTTATAAACGGTAAACCGAAACTGCTGGCCCTGCAAGATCTGTTCAAACCCGAAGTGGACGCAAAAAAGCTGGCGGGCGAGAGGGTCTATGCGCAGCTTCAGAGCAACCAAAACGCGACCTGGGTGCAGGATGGGACAGTGACCGCCGACAGCGACAAACTGACCAAGGAGTTCGTTATCACTCCTGCCGGGGTCACTTTTTTGATAGAGCAATATGCCGTCAGCTACTATGCTGCCGGGGCGTTCTTTGTGAAGGTGCCTTACGCGGGCTTTGGAAAAGCACTGGCATTTAATTATTGACAAGTCGGCCTACTATTTCCCTAGCTGGCAGATGTGCCTTTCGAATCCATCCTGGCTAATTTGCTTACTTGAAAACTCCGACGGGTTATTTGCTTGCAAGTATCGCCGGTCCGTTTTGAGCGTTCATCTATCTTCTCGGTGAAAACAGCAGTGGAATTGGTTTTTCCTGCTTGCCTTCCAGTGTGAATTCATAAATCAGTCGGATCGGATCGCCTTTGGACATCTCCCCGGAGAATTTATGCACCTCATCTTTGACCAGCACTTCGCATCTGAACGGGGTGAGGTTATCGGAGTCGTGCTTGGCATAGTAATGAACGTAGACCCTGTAGCGTCCGGCGGGCGCTCCGCCTTGCGGGAAATAGATGTTTTCGACCGGCTCATTAGATTCCCGACCGCGCGCGTTCATATCCACATCGAGTTCCCCTCCTGACCTGGCCCGTTTGTGCGCGAAATATATCCGTTCATCATTCGGATCAATAATGTGCAAGTCGAGGTCGTTGTAGTTATTCCAGATCAAACTCGCCTGCACATCCCCGGTTTGCGCATCGTGTCTGTCCAGTCGTTCGGCCAAATCTGCGCTAAACAGCGACTGGGGCCGATTTCCCTCGGCAGGCGCGGATGAATTACCACCGCTGCATCCCACGACCAATATCACCGCGCACACCCCGCAGATAAGGCCCAAAATGCGCCTAGGCGCGATCATATTAGCCCTCCCAACCCTATAACCAAATCAGTAATCCCAGTCATCCTCATATTCCTCGGAATCCCAACCATCGTCGTCGTCATCCGAATCCCAATCGTCCTCCGATTTTATAGGAGTCTGGCAAAAAGGGCAGATTTTCCCGATGACTGCGTTAATGGCCTTATCGCTCCTTAGTCAGATATCTACTGACCGATCGCCTTCTCCTCAAAGAGCAGCGACGTCGAACCGAGTGTGATCATATTCCCCGCCTGCAGCCGGGTTTGATGTACCGGTCGTCCGTCCACCAGCGCCTGTCCCATAAGAGCGCTGAGGCTGAAACTGCTGCCGTGATTATCTATGGCAATGTGTTCCGGCATCACCTGCGGGTCTTTTACCAGACTAATTTCACACTTGGGAGAACTGCCAATTCTCGTTCTTTGTTCATATAAAATAAACTGCTTGCCCGCAAGCGGCCCTTTGACTATAGATAACCAGGCTTGCTTTCGCATTTCCTCCACCAATCCGACCGCCAGCCCGGCAGCAGCGCCGAGTATCGTGATTCCAAAGAGTCGGCTCAACAATCCGGTAGCAAATAAAACCGAAATTGGGTCAAACAGAATTCCTGCAATAAAACCGCCAGCCAGACCTCCCAGCAAACCGTTAGTCACGCGCTTGCCGGAGCCTCGTCCTACTCCCTGTCCCAACCCAACGAACACACCCACCACCGACCAGCCGATTGTTCGCGCCACCATATATGTGCCAAGTCCGGGTTCTCCCGATTGCAGCAGAGCGCCATAGACAATCTGCCCAAAAACTCCGCCCAGAAAACCGCCGCCCATTCCGATCCCCAAGCCAATTGCGCCGGCCTTGAACGCCTTTTCAGCAACTCCTGAAACAACTCCATCCGCAGCTCCCAGGCAACCGCCAATCAGCCCTCCGATCAGTCCGCCGAAAAAACCCATTTTAACGATGATACTGACAAAATTGCTGCTGGCCACATTGTCCCCAAATAAAGGCTCAGTGACAGCCCACGCCAAAAAACCGCCAATAAGCCCGGCGATTGCTCCCTGCATAATACTGTGACCGGACACCGCTGAGGCCGATGGTTTCTTCTGATACTGCATATATGAATCCGCAGGCGCATCAAACCCCACAGGCTTCTGTGCGGCAAGCGGCTGCGGGTCGGGCACGTTGAGCAGGTCATCGCTCGTAATGATCAGTTTCTTTTCCCGGGGCTTCGGCTGCTCGTCCTCATCGTCAAAGCTGATTTCAATTTTGTCGTTGCTCATCTCAGTCGCTCCTTATAGCGCGATGTCTTACGCCTTTTTGTCGATGTTCCGGCCAAGCGGGCCTTTAGAATTGCGTATGCGCTGTGCAGAATATTTTACGAATTTCTCTATTCCCGATGCGATATGATCTCCCGCTTCCAGAAAATCGCTTGCCGCTTCGTGCAACCCATCCTGTTGCGGCGGCGTTTCCACGGCAACGGGCTTACTATCTTGTTGAGTCACATACACCGGCTTGTCGGGCACACACCAATACCCGGTGCGCACAATCTGTCCGTTGACTAATTGAAACAATCCCCTGTCGTTTTTAATTGGGTCAATCACCAGCGCACACTGCCAGTCATTGGCAAAGAAGTTATTATGGATAAATCTATCCTGGCCGCTCATAAAAACGCCGTGGCCGGGATGAGAATGATACCATCCGACAATTTTGTCATCCGGATCCATATCGCTCATTCGTTGCGCTATATCGGCCCAGGCATCGTGTGTGAATGTCAGGCTGCCGGAGGTGGTGGTCGTGTGCCTCGCGTCAAGCCAGTTTGTGATGTGCGTAAAGGTTCCGTCCGCTTCCCTGCGCCGCCCAATCAGCACTCCGCCAAGCTCGGTGCGCCTGTTTGTGAGCACATGCTCCCAGGTCGATTCAAGCACAGCCTTGTCTATATAGACCTCAACGGCTCCCGGTGGAATCGCGCCTTCCGATTCCCCTTGCGGTCTATTTGATCCCTGCTCAGGCGTATCGACCGGCTCGTCCAGTGTCACTTCAATTTTTTGATTGCCGGCGTCATCTGGCCGTGTCATTTGAATTCTATCTCCAGATCATCGTTATCGGAGCTTGGCCCCAGCACAATTCCAAGGTCATCCTCCTCAACATCTGCGCTTGCGCCGCCAAACTCCACCTCCGGTTCCGGCTGCAGGATATCGATCGTCCCTACCGGGAAGAGATGCTGGTTTTGCATCGACCATATCGCGGCATTTGCATTGAGCGGACTCTTGGGATTGTAGGACTTATATTGAATCATATCCCCAATCTGCACGATTATATCCACCAGCGTCTCTCCTGCCGCCCAGTGATCTCCAATGCAGATATATGTGCCAAAGTTCGGGTGCCAAATCGGGGTTTTGAGGGTAGCTTTTGGCGTTTGACGCGGGTAATCAGCGTGAAGATATATCTCCGCGACATGTTCGTTGACGACAATCGGCCTGTTGCCGAAGCTATCCCATCGCAGCCCCGGCACTCGATATGTGATTCTATATCTCTCAGGCGGCAGCGAACCCATCGGTTCGACCGTAACATATCTATGGCCGAGAAATTCCGTCCTGATCTTCTCGTAATCGGCATTCAGACGCATCATTCTAGGGTTCATATATATCGTCTCCAGTTGTGTTGATCAAGTATATTAAGCCGCTGCGTATCTTAACCGGGCACAAACTTTTGCAGGGCATCTGCCAGTTCGTAATACTCCGTTCCAAGGTGGTAATATGTCACCTTGTTAAGATATTGCCGCGCGATTCTGGCCCATAGTAGCGCGTCGTTCATACGATTGGCATCATAATTAGCCAGCATCCGCAGAGTTGCCGTCATCGCCAGGTGGACATACGCCCGGCTCACAATCTCAGAGTTATCCAGCTTCAGATATTTGTTATATTCAGTCGTATCAGTTGGCGCGAACCTGATACATTGCCTAAAGCACTCATCTGCCGCATCGAACCGCTCAGTGTTACCGTGTCTGGCCTGGTTCATCCACACCTCAATGTTGTTGTGCCGCCAATTGCAAAGCTCCAGCAGCAATGTGCCCTTCAGATAATATGCCTCCATACACTCGGGGTCCTGTTCAATAGCCAGATTACAGTAGGTTTTTGCAGTTTCATACTGCTCTTGATTGACGCATTTTATGGCGCGTTTCATGTAAGATGCATTCGTCGGGTTATTGAATGTCGTGCTTATCATAATGGCGACCATGCCCAGAAACGCAGTTATCGAAATAATCGCCCACAACCACGAATTCTTTGACCTGGGCTGGCTCTGCCGGTAGTGTTGCTGCTCCACATGACCGCTTCGCGAAGGCGGATACCCGCCACCCGGAGGATAAAGCTCTATATCCAGGTCATCGTATGCATCGTATGCTTGTGCTGAAGAATGCGCACTTGCTCCGGGCATATATCGGCACCCAAAAGTCGTGCACCCGCCATTGTAGTTCCAGCACTCGCTATGATGCGGAGTGTTGCAGGCAGGGCAGGCAGTAACCGCGCTCCCCGACGTAATACGATTTTGACAATATGGACAGAGCTTGCCGGTCATGGATTTCAGCTAACTTGACTAAACTAAGCGTACGCCAGTGACATTAATATAAAAACGAACACTATCGACCCGAAGAACAATATGAGTCCCGCTATCACCCAGGCATTTTGCACTTCGTTGAAATGTTGAACGCTCTGGAATCTGCGATTTCTCCACGCCCATTCGTTGCCCTTGAACAGCAGAACAAAATGCATAACCCATCCAACGTAGGGAACCAGTATTAAGAGTCCGATCCACACATTGTGGGCTATCGCCCAAAAGAAAGGCAAAAGAAATGCTCCCCAGTTGAGCTTGCCCATTATTTCAGGCGGCACATCGGGCGCATATTGATAATGTTGTTGATATTGATTACCGTATCCGGGTTGCTGATTTGGTTGAAAATAGGGCTGCTGTTGGACTGGTTGAGAGTGATCGTCGTAAGCTCGTTGCGGGATGATTGGGCGTGCTGCATTGGCTCCCCTGCACCCGAAAGTCGTGCAGCCGCCATTTTCCCGCCAGCAATCCTGGTGATGCGGGATATTGCACTGGTCACAAATGTGCACAGGTTCATTTGGTTTTATCGGAGTCTGACAAAACGGACATGTCTTGCCGGCTATTGCGGGTCCGGCCACTGTATTAGCCATAGATCAAACCTCCTGCTATCTTGATCTTGTATGAATCGTCATGCCTGCTTGCAGCAACCGATTACGATTATTATGACTCCGACTATCAGCCCGATTGCCGCTCCGCCGATAGCCGCGTCCTGCCCGCCGACTGATCCGAACATATACCCAATCCCGCTGGTCACAGTTATTATAATGCCATAGAGCATAAACCCGCCGATCAAGGCGCCTATGATAAAACCGAAAATTGCGCCGGGAATGCAGCCTGCGCACCCGCCGCTCAGACCGATAAATCCTCCGATTATCGCTCCAATCACTCCTCCGCTGCCCGCTAATGAGTTCGATGTCGCTAAAAGCGGAGCTTCCGATTCCGCGGGCTGGTATCCCGGTTGTTGCGGATAGTATGGAGTCGGCTGTTCCGGCTCGTGCATTATGTCTGTAAGGTCGATATGATCAGACCCCTGCTGATTGCCTGCAACGGGCAATCTGCCATGCCGCTGCACTCCGCTGCAGCCATAAGTCGTACACCCGCGGTTATATTCCCAGCAAGCCCTATGATGCGGCATGCCGCAATGACTGCACTCGATTACCGGCTCATCCGGCTTGATGGGATACTGGCAATATGGACACGTTTTGCCGACAGACGAACGCATTTAATCAATCCCTGGTCTGATCCTCTTGCCAAGCATCGTAACGGCGATCTCTTTGGACGGCAGCCGCAAGCGCTCCCCTGTGTGCAGTACCTTTTTATCGGGCATATTGTTGAAGAGTTGGATAGCGGTATATAATTCACCCTCTCCATAACAATTCTTGGCTATCGACCAGAAAGAATCCCCCCTCTGCACAACATATTCCGTCCACGTCTGCGCTTGCTCGGTCATCTCAGTTGTCGATTGCCGCTCAACGTTAACCGGCGCTTCTTCGGTTACGATTTTCTCCTCAACCCGAACCTCCGGAGGCTTGAACAGGCCAAGATATACCACGGCCGCAATCAGCGCAACGTTCAAGACAACAGAGAATACCGTTCCCCAGTTAAATGACCTGCCGACTTTTTCCACTTTCGGAAGCGTGACCTCAATAGGAGGCGCAATTTCTTTTTTCTTGCCGACCTGAGCAACTTTGCCGTTTTCCCACCGGAAAAACCCGCTCGTTTTACCGACAGGATCGACCACATAGGCCACCTGCCACGGCAGATTAAAGAAGTTTTCCTGGATAAACATATCCCACCGCGACAGGAATATGCCAAAGCCGGGATGAGTGTGGAACCACCCGACTATCCGCATATCCGGATATTTTTCATCCTTGACCCGGTTGATGTCGTCCCAGGTATCGTGGGTGAATTTGACGCTTGTCTGAACGGCTTCCGTATGTTTGGCCTCAATAGCGGCCTTGATTCTCACCTGCGGGATTACGGAATCAGCGATAAGCTCCCCAAGCAGCACTCCTCCCAACTCTTTGCCGGTGTCTGTTTTTGCGAAGGTCTGTATCTGCTTATCTACTTCAGGGTCGATCCGGATGTCCGGACAATCCATCGCGCCGCTGGGCCGATTTTCGGTTACAATAAGCTCAATATCTGCATCATTGTGTCTATCCTCTGCAGTCATAGCCTTCCCACCCGTTCTTTTTTTGCTCAATCCGCGATGTCGCCGAGCATCTTTGCCCTGTCACCGCTCAACTCATAGTACCTTTCTTCCATCCCGCACCTGCCCGCAACTATGTCAAATGCGGGCAGCCCTATTTCGGCGAAGGTCTTGTCAACAAACGCCTCGTCTCCGGAGACGCTGTGACACATCTCCAAAGCCATCACTTCGCGGCATTTCGGGCAAGCGGCATCGGCTTCGGTCATCTTCCCCAGCAGCATCGAAGTCGGAACCGAGACATCGCATTGCTCACAGGTCATCTCATATACAATTTCGCGGTTAAGCTCCAGAGCCGCTTCGTCTCCGAGATCCGCTCGAATATGTTCGAGAGCCTGCCTCAAGGTCAGGTCCTGCGCCCGCCAGTCCATCTCCTTGATGTTTTCAAAGGTCTCATGGCTCAAACAATCCTGCTTGCGGGTATAATTCACCACAAATGAGTCATGGGTCAATCCGTTGAAGAAGTATCCCTTTCCCTCAAGCACCGGTAGCTCAGGGCGATCGTGAACCAGTTTTACGGCCTCCTGACACTGTATTCCCGCGATTACCGATGATATGGTTGGCGTGGTCGGCACTTTGCCTTCCAGCATCTGTTCTCTGGTCAGCAGAGCGCAGGACTTTCGCCGCCGCAGCATCTCATAGTCGGTGTCGTTCATTGTGCATTCATAACACGCGCCATCAGGCGGGACGAACACTCGCACTATGCCGTGCAATACCTCTATAGCTCCGTCGATCCACGGCCTGTTCACCCGCCAGCAGCACTGGTTGACCCACAGCCTCGCCTCTCGATTATCCAGTCCGCAGATCACCACATCCATTGATCTGAACACACCCAGGCCCACATCGTGCACGATATTGCCCATAAACGGATGCACGGTAATGTCAGGGTTGATCTCCATCGCCGACCGCGCAGCTACTTCCGCTTTGCCGGATCCCTCATCCGACAGCCTGTAAAGCACCGACCTGGACAAGTTGGAGTTCTCTATCCGATCCAAATCGATCAGAAATATCTTGCCGACTCCCAGCAGGGCAAGATTTTTGAGAATCTCATTGCCGAGCGCACCCGCTCCAACTACCAGCACGCGCGTCCGTTTAAGCAACTCCTGATCCCACCACGGAATCAGTCGGAAACGGCTGTAGCGATCCTCTTCCTCCTCGGTTGACACCAACTTTTGTTCGTCCGCCTGTTTCGGCTGTTGGGCATCCGGCGCAACGGCGTCGTCGCCGATCAGTTCAATGCCGAGATCATCTGTATCGTCGATCATCCTGCAGTAATCTCCGGCAGCATCCGCAGCACGTCCCCATCTTTTACGTTTGCATCGGCAAGGGTCTGATCATCGGTAAGCTGCGTGCCGGACGCCTTATGCTGAAACTTGTAGCTCAACATCTGTCCGCCCGGATCGGTTGCCGGCAGTTGCATCATCTCCGTCAGCCTGGCGATAATTCTCCTCACCGGCGCATCGTCCGGCAGCGAGGCCTGCTGCTCCTTGTTTCCCGTAGCGTCAATAATCGTGACATCCACTTTTCCCATAATCTTGTGTATCTCCTCTCTGTTTCTATTTCAGTTCTATTTCCAAATCATCGCCGTCGTCGGCGTTATCCTGGCCAGCCGGCTGAGCCTGTGCCAGCTTTGGATGCAGGGTGATATCCAGCGCTCCCTCATTACCTCCCTGCCGCTTTCGCGCTTTGCGCTTTCTAATCAGTATCACAACGGTTGCTGCAACAGCCGCCGCAACCACTCCCAAAATCACATATAAAATCCAGCCCGGCTTTTTGGTCGATGGTCTGCCTGCTCCCTCTGTCTTGTTGGCTGGCAATTTGGTCTTTGCAAGTTCTTCATTATCCAGCGGCGTGAGCACAGCCACATTATTTTTGTTCAGCAGTTCATAAGCCGTATTTATGGGAATCGCAAACCCAAGTTGATTGGCATTCTTATGAATCATTGTATTGATGCCAATAATTTCCCCATTTTCGTTCAGCAACGGGCCACCGCTGTTGCCTTCGTTGAGGGCTGCGTCGGTTTGAATATAATGGCGTCCGTTTATTACTCTGTCGCTTTTGGATACAATCCCGCTGGTGACGGTATGATCCAGCCCTTTGGGACTGCCTATCGCAACCACGCTGTCCCCGGATTTGGCGTTCTTCGCGTTGCCGATAACCGCCACCGGCAGGTTTCGGATATTGATGCGGATGATCGCAAGGTCATTTTCGTTGTCTTTAGCCACCACCTTCGCGCTCAACTGCTTCTCATCCGTCATTTTAATCCGCACTTTTTTTGCTTTATCAATGACGTGAGCGTTGGTCAGAATGTAGCCGTCCGGGTTTACTAATACGCCCGAACCTCCCGAAACGCCGGCGGGAGTATCACATTCTATGCTTACCACTGCATCGCCCACTTTATCCACCACATCTCTGGCGTCGGCGAACACGCAACTGATAAACAAAACACCCAAACAAATAACTAACAGCAAATACCTTCCACACCGAAATGACATTTTATTGCGCTCCTATGCCTATGTCCAAAGGGTTAGAATGATTTGTCAGCGGCCTGTTGTCTACGGGCAGCGACGAGGAGTTCTCTTCCGCCCAAGCGGCCGCTTGCAGGTTCATGGGATCCTTTGTGTTATAGTTTTTATACTGCACCATCTCCCCGAGACGCACCACCAGCCTGTCCAGAGATTCCGCCGGGGTCCATTTGCCTATGCATACCCCGCCGTTCATCGAAGGAGGCAGGATGTTGGGATGGAAAATATCGGTCAGCCACTGCAGTTGCGGAGGCAGGCGCGGGTAGTCCAGGTGAAGATAAATTTCCATACGATGCAGATTAGCAACGGATGGACGCGGACGACCCGGCAGCCAATGCAGACCTCTGCATCGATAAATCACTACATATCTGTCCTTGTTGTTGCTTAATATATCAAAATCAATAAGCGGATTGTCGCGGGAAAGCTCGATGAGCGCCTTGAAATCCGAGTTGAGTCTGCGTTGTCTGACATTCATATTCGACCCTTGCCGATCTATCGCTCAATATTCTTTTACTATATGAGTATTATGGCTATAGATGGATGTTGATTTATCCGCAACCGCCCACCGGTATTATAGCATACGGCTATGTCAAAAATTGTCAGTTGATGACCTGAGTATGGATTAAATCGGCGTCGAATTGCAGAAATATCTCGTTCTTCGAAGTATGAGATCGTCTATTGTGAAGATTTGAGGGGATTGCGATACACCGTGAGCATCAAAACAGCCGAGGCTAATATGGCCGCCAGGCTTACCCACTGCGCCTCAGTCAGCCCGAACGCGAGCAGTTTGGCGGTATATCCGCTGCGCAAAAACTCGATCAGAAATCTGTATATGGAGTAAAGCCCGACATATCCGACAAATACGAAACCGGGCTTTCGGCGCAGCTTCTCCAACCTAATCAACGCCCACAGGATCAGAATATTTGCGCCGACAGCATAGAGTTGGGTGGGGTGAGAGGGCGGAGTCAGGAAGCCTTCATCGAGGAATCTCATTCCCCAGGGCAGATTGGTGGGCGCGCCATAGCAGCAGCCGTTCAAAAAACATCCGATTCGAGTGCAGGCATAGCCAATCGTCAGCGAAGGGGAGAACAGATCAGCGCAAACCCAATAATTCAGCTTCGCAATACGCGCATAAATAGCTCCTGCAACCATCGCGCTGATCAGCCCGCCGTGGAAACTTAGTCCGCCCTGCCACACCGACAGCATATCCTTCCAGCTCTCCGTGTCCGGGTTAATGAGCACAAATACGATTCGCGATCCCACTATGCCGCTGATCAGCAGCGTCAGGGCCATATCATAGACCCGATCCGGCTCAATTCCATATCGCTTCTTCGATATTCTGCTCGCGCGCCACAGCCCAAGCGCAAACCCAACGACCATCATCAGGCCATAGGAGTGCACCGGAAATCCAAATATCTTAAACAGGGTACTATGCATGAAACAATACTACTTCGCGCGATAAGCCAACACTATATGCACAGCCGATGTAATCAGTATCGCCGCCACAAACAACATCGGAACCCACGGCTGCATCGAAAGATGTTTCACCTGAGCCGCAGCGATTATCTGCTGAGTCAGAAATGCGAAAATGCACACGAACTCCATCTTCAGCCATCGCATAATCGATATTCCGATTCGATACTGCTTCTCGACGTTCTCCGCGGTTATCGGCACGGGATAGTTATATATGTGCGGAAAACGGGTGATCGTAGATAAAGCGAAATAAAAGACCGCGCTTATCACAGGCAAAAACGACAGGGTCAACTTTGATCCCCAGCCGTCGACTTTGCCTGCAAGATCGAAATGCGTGGGAATGGTCGCCGGAAGCTGCGGATAATAGATCACGGTTATCGCCACCATATACAACAGCCCTATCATCGCCAGCGTATCCACCACTCGATCAATCGGTGTCGGCTCTATCTCAATCTGCGGCCTCTGTGTCTCCATCATCCATTCTCATCCTTTCGAGGATATATACGTGAAACAAAACCAGAATCGCGCCGACCACTATCCCGACATCCGCGATATTGAAAGTAGGCCAGGCGTGCGTCTGACCTTTAACAAATATGTGGATATCGATAAAATCGGTCACGCCGCGAGCGGGGAATGCGATGCGGTCGATGAGGTTGCCAATCGCACCGCCCAGCAGCAGGCCAAGGCCAATCGAAACAGGCAAAGAACCGCCGCCAACGCCGCGCAGTTTTACGATTATGAATATCGCCACAAGGGCCATGATTATGAGCAGCGGCGCCCAATCCGGCAGCAGACCGAACGCAGCCCCCGTGTTGAAGTTGAGGCGGAGGTCAAGCAGACCCGCGATCACCTCCACAGGCTTGCCGGACGCGAGGTTCTGCCGCGCCAGATACTTGGTCAACTGATCTATAACCGCCACATCCGCTGCCGTCGAATAGAACAATATCGTATTTTTTCGATCCAAGCTGTTCAGGCTCCAATCATTTCATTGACCAATTTATCCCGGCTTGCGGTTATATTTAGCGCGTGAATATGTCCGGATTGCACTCAGTGAGAGTGTGCTATTGCTTCTGCGCACCGGCTGCACAGTTCCGGGTGTTCCTCGTTTGTGCCGACTGATTCGAGCACCAGCCAGCACCTCGCGCACTTTGCGCCCGCAGGAGCCTGCACTTCGACAGCCAACTCATCGGCTTGCCTTAGCTCTACCTGTGATACTATAAAGACCGATGGAAGAATGCCCTCATATCCCTTCAAAAACGCGAGCAGTTCATCCTCTGCGGAGACTATAATCCTGGACTCCAGCGGCTTGCCTATGGCCCCGGACTGCCTTGCTTCTTCCAAAGCCGCCAGCACACGGTCGCGCACTTCGAGTATGCGTCCCCATCGCCCGGCAAGCTCGGAATCGATCCACCGTGAGTCCGCCTCAGCGAACGGAGCCAGATGCACCGACTCCGCTTTGGATTCACCCGGCATAGCCAGCCAGGCCTCTTCGGATGTATGCACCAGCACGGGAGCCACAACCCGCGTCAGAACGGATAATATATGATACAAAGCGCTCTGAGCACAGCGACGCTCATCGGAGTCCGCCGCGGATGCATAGAGCCTGTCCTTGAGCACATCCAGATAGAACCCGCTCAAATCCACCGCGCAGTAATTGTGCACCGCATGGTAGACCTTATGAAACTCATAGACTTCATAAGCCTTTGTCACTTCGGCGGTGAACTCGGCAAGCCGATGCAGAGCGAATTTATCGATCTCAGGCATATCCGCATAATCAACGGCGTCGTTATCCGGGTCAAAGTCAGACAAATTGCCCAGAATGAACCTGAACGTGTTGCGGATGCGCCTGTATGCGTCCACCGCACGGGTGAACATCTCCTGTCCAAACCGCACATCCTCAAAATAGTTCAGCGATGAGATATACAATCTGAGAATATCCGCGCCGAAATGCTTGGTTACTTCCTTTGGAGCAATCGTATTGCCGCCGGACTTGCTCATCTTCTTGCCTTCGGCGTCCAGCACATAGCCGTGTGTGACCAGATCCTTGAACGGAGACGCGCCCTTCGTTGCGGTCCCGACTATGATCGACTTGTTGAACCAGCCCCTGTGCTGGTCTGAGCCTTCCAGATATACATCCGCTACAAAGTCACCATATAGGCGCTCAGTCACGGCTCTGCAGCTCGACCCGGAATCGAACCACACATCCAGGACATCCTCTTCTTTGACGAATGTTTCGCATCCGCAGACTGCGCATTTGAACCCTGCCGGCACAAACTCCGAGGCATCTTTCTCGAACCACGAGTCCGACCCGTTTTCCAGCGCATCCGCATAGACAAGATCAATGACATCCTTGCTCAACACCGGTTCGCGGCAGGCGTCACAGAACAACACCGGGATCGCCACTCCCCACGACCGCTGTCTGGACAAGCACCAGTCCGGAGAACTTTCGATCATCGCATACAGTCGATTGCGACCCTCCTTCGGGAAACACCTCACCGATGATTCGATCTCATTAAGAATGCGCTTTCGCAAATCGTCGTGGTCGATGCTCACGAACCACTGCTCAGTCGCTCGGAATATTACCGGCTTATGACACCTCCAGCAGTGCGGGTAGCTGTGGGTTATGCTGCTTTCGGCCATCAGAGAGCCGTTTTCTCGCATCGCGTCGATAACCGCCTGATTGCCCTGCCTGGTAATGTGAAGCCCTTCGAACTGTCCGGCGGCCTCGGTGAAGTAGCCCCGCTCATCAACCGGGTTCAGCGCTTCCAATCCATACTTTTTGCCGGTCTCAAAGTCTTCGCGGCCATGTCCCGGCGCGGTATGAACAATGCCGGTTCCATCTTCCAGCGTGACATAGTTGGCGTGGGTCAGCACGGATTCACGATCATAAATAGGGTGCTTAAACACCAGCCCTTCAAGTTCGCTGCCCTTGACGGTCTTGACGACGCAATATTCGGCCACCTCGGCGGCTTCCATCGTCCGACTGACAAGCTCGGCTGCTATAAGATAACGATCCCCTGCGACATCCACAACGGCATATTCATAGTCCGGGTGAACCGCAACCGCCAGGTTGGCCGGGATGGTCCAAGGAGTCGTCGTCCAGATTATCGTATAAGCGTTTTCTTTGCGCTCGAATATGCCATTTGGGTCACACACTAGCGGGAAGCGAACGAATATCGAATGCGAGGTATGGTCGGCATATTCGATCTCCGCTTCGGCAAGCGCGGTTTCGTCGTTGGTGCACCAGTAAATTGGCCGAAGCCCGCGGTAGATATAGCCCTTCTCCATCATCTCGCCAAACACTTTGATGATTGTGGCCTCATATTCGCGGCTCATGGTGAGATATGGGTGATCCCAATCGCTGAGAAGCCCCAGCCTTTTGAGCTGCTCACGCTGGATTCCGACCCATTTTTCGGCATAGATGCGGCACGCTTTACGCAGTTCCAGCTTGCTCGGATTCTGCTTCTTCTTGCGGAACTCCTCGGCCACTTTCTGTTCGATGGGCAGCCCGTGATTATCCCAGCCGGGGATATACGGCACTCGATAGCCGGTCATCGCCTTATAACGCGCAATGAAATCCTTAAGGGACTTATTGAGCGCATGTCCCATGTGAATATCGCCGTTAGAATAGGGCGGGCCATCGTGGAATACAAACGTCCCTTTGGCGTCGTCGCGTTGGGATATCTTGTTATAAATCTCGTGCTCTTCCCAGTATTTATGGAATTCCGGCTCCCTGTTCGGCAGGTTTGCCTTCATCGGGAAGTCCGTCCTGGGCAGGTTTACGGTTTTGCTATAGTCCATCCAACAGGTGCTCCAAATCGTTCAAAATGCAATATGTTTCCGAATTTATTTTACAGCGCAGCGGCAAATTCAGCGACCGCGCTTTGCCACGACCGCGTGTCGTCACGTCCGAGAAGCTCCATCCTGTAGCGCCGCAGCACCGAATACTTCGGCCTTTTCGTGGGAGTAGGCCACTGCTCAGACGTAATAGGCTCTACTTTTACCTCGGTTTTGCCGGCAGCGTTCAAAATCTCCCTGGCAAATTCGTACCACGAACAGCTTCCGGAGTTCGTGAAATGATATGTGCCATACAACTGCGAGCCGACCAGCGACGCGAGATATTCGGACAAATCCCTCGCATAAGTCGGCGAACCCACCTGATCCGCCACCACCCGCAGTTCCGATTTTGTCTCAGCCGCATTCAATATGCTCAGGGCAAAGTTTTTTCCGTGTGGCGCAAACAGCCACGAAGTGCGAACGATATGATGTTTGCGGCATATCTGCTCAATCGCCTGTTCGCCTGCCAGCTTGCTTGCTCCGTATGCTCCCTGAGGGTTTGGGGAATCGAACTCGGTGTAAGGCTCCCCTTTTTCTCCGTCAAATACATAATCCGTGCTGACATATATGATAGCGCAGTTAATGGAAGCGCACGCACAGGCCAGGTTCCAGGCTCCGATAGCGTTGATTTTATGGGCCGCATCGGGAGCGCGCTCACAGCCATCGACGTCGGTCATTGCGGCGCAGTGGATGACTGTCTGAGGGTGAACCCGGCTGATAATATCAAACACAGCCCCAGTATCAGCCACATCCAGCCGCTCGCATCCATCCGCAATATCGGTCGGGACAACTGTGTGGCTGCCCTCCAGCGAACGGCACACCAGCGACCCCAGCATACCGCACGCGCCTGTGACTAAAACCCGCACCTCTGCACCCCCAGTACATACCGTAAAGCCCCTGTCTAAACCAGGGGCCTTACGCTTCTGTTCAACGAACACATTATAACCCTATGCTCAACTTGAGGTCAAGAAAGCCGCCCGTTGAATCTAGAGGTTAGAGGTTGGAAGTTAGAGGTTAGAAGGGTTATTGAGAGGGTTTGCGGTTTCCCGTATCGGACATCGGACATCTGACCTCGGACTTCGAAAAAAGCAGACTTCTCACTTCGTTCGAAATGACATAGTTTGTGTGGCTGGGTACAGAGGCCAGCCACTGCGCTTGGATGTGTCAACTAAATTGTCATTCCGAGGCGAATGCCGAGGAATCTGCTTTTTCCCTTCCCTTTTCTGCATTTCGCTTCTTTCGAGCTTTCGCGTTTTACGAAAAGCAGATGTCTCGCTGCGCTCTACTTAGCTTCCAACGCGCTCAGCCCCAGCAACACCGGCCCGGCTTCCGTGCGGGTCGAATTGAACTCAATGGACTCAATGCTCTTATTCGGATGCGGGTTATCCCACTGCAACTGCCACAGTGACACGCGCTGGTCATCTTTCGTGCGCCCGCCCCATACCTTCTCCGCGCCGCCAATTGAGCGCTGATCCAGCCAGGATACGATGTTCGCTCCATACTGCAGGTCGATGGCTTCAGATGATCCGTCGGCGTAATTGATCTTATATGAGCCGACTTTGCGGTTGTTCTTATCCGGCCATGCGCAGGTGTGCAGGAACAATAACGACTCCGCCTTTCGCCCGACATTCAGCTTCACGCTCTCAGGCATCGCTTTATCGTCAAGGGAACTGGCCAGTTTAATTGCCGACGGCTTTGTGTTATCGGCGGCCAGCTTAAACAGGTCCCCTCTGAATCGGGTTGGCCCGTTTGGCACTGCCGACATATCGTGTTGAGGGCCAAGCCCAAGCCACCCTGTCAGCGACTCATTGTCGGCAAGGCTCACGTTATATGCCTGTGCAAGGTCGATGGCAAACCCGGACTTATCAACAGCCGCGATCGACTTGGGAGTCCACTGCCGCCGAAACTCCTCATCGTGATTATATGGCAGGTGATCCAGGTCGGTCTTGCCGCTGTTCCACGCATACTCAGCGGCGAGAATAAACGCGGAAAACTGTTTGAAGTTCTCCTTAATGTTGCTCTCCGCGCTTTTGAATCCCGCCCATGTGGTTTGCAGCAATCCCATAGCTCCCACGTTTTTGGCCTGCTGCGCAAACTGTTCGATGTTGGTCGGCGTATCCCACGTCGAAGCGATCACGTCAAACCCATCGTCCATAAACAGCTTCAGGGACTTATATTCTTCGGGTTTGGCCGCGGCATAATGCCAGTCCGTGACCACGATGTCCTTTGGCAGTTGATCCCTCAGCCACTTCGCAGTCTGCGCATCCTTCGCGTGGGTAGCATCCGGCCCGTCTCCTCGAGACAACAGCATATCGCCCCAAAGCATCACTTTTGGCCCCTGTTTGGTGATGTGATTATATACTTTGAGGGTATCGTCTAAAAACAACTGCTGGCCGCCGATCTTTTTGCACTCCTCATCCAGCGGGAATCCCCACGTCTCCGACACCTCATCGTGCCCGATATGCACATATCTAGGGGTATCAAAAAGCTCAATTAACTCGTCATAGAACTTAAAGATATACGGATAAGTCCTAGGATTTGTCGGGCAATACGCATACGGCTTGCCGGGGTTCTCCGCGATATCGCGATTTCTGCCAGTCATAAACAACCAGTCGCAATGCCCAAGGGACTGCATCAGCGGATTGATTTCTATGAAATTATCCTTCGCATATTTGATCTCTTCTTTGATCTCAGACTGATCCTGCGCCCAGGAAACCGCAATATCCGGGTCGGCCTTCCATTTTACAAACTCCGCCTCAAGGATAATGTTATTCATCTTATAACGCGCCAGAATGCGGTCGATGAGTTTCTTATGAAACGGCAGAGCCTCGTTGGATGTAAACAAATGCACCCCGCGGAAAGCCATGCTCGGCCAGTCGTTGATCTCGCACCCGTGAATCGCAGCCCCTCCGGCGTCCGACACCAGAAGCTGCTTCAGGGTTTGCATGCCATAAAACGATCCGCGCTGGTCATATCCAAGCACCAGCGCCTGAGATGGAGTCACGCTCAGCGCATAGCCTTCCTCTTTGGTCGGCGCGGCCAAACCGCGTTTGCCGGCTTGCGCAGCCAGCAGCTTATTGGACGCCGCTTCACCAACCAGAATCGCCGGATTCTTGCCTGCCTCGCGCTCCCGCACAACTTTTGGCAGAAATCCATACAGCAACTTGACTTCTTCGGCAAATGACATAGCTCCGCGCAAATCAGCGCGCTTTGCCGAGTCCGCAACAACGATCATCGTGCTCGGAGTCAGTCGAAACGCCTCCTGTGTCAGCTTCATCTCCTGCGGCTCCGGGATAACATACACCGGCCCATATTGCGCCTTTCGCAGGTTCTTGTCCGACACCAAAGCGGCTGGAATCGAAACGGGCTTAGGGGCGGCGGCTTTAGCGTGAGGCTGCATAGTGAGAGTGACGTTTCCGGCGTATTCCCTGCCATATTCATAATGCCAATTCGTTCCACACCAGAAATATGGAATCTCGTCGATGTCGTGGTATTGGTTCAACCGATAGTCCATCATCATCAACGAACTCGGGTATCCGCTCACCTCCAGCGTCATCTTGCCAATCCGCGTATCAATTTCGAGTTTATTGAAAGATTCGGATGTGAGTAGTTGCGACCAGGAATCCGGACTGGTAGCGCGAATAGGGACAACTCCCTTTTCATTTTTGCCTGTGTGCGTGACGCCTGTGTATGGTCTGCCGAGTATCGGAGCCGCACAGAACTTGCCGAAGCAGTATTCCATATCCGCGTCTTCAATTTCTTTTATCAGCTTGCTTTTGAAATCAACGCTGACTTTGTCGGCGGTGACCCTTATCGTCTGCGTGCCATCAAAAAACTCAGATTTATGGGTGACAACGGCCTCTTTGCCGCCATCGATATCACGCATCTCGATATTGTCGCTCATCTGATGCAGGCCATAATAATGCACGTTCCAGCCAGGGTTGTGCAGCCACATTGACGATTCGCGAATGACGCAGACGTCGTCATACCACACCGAGAGACCTTTGCCTCCGCAATTGAAGTTAACGCTGAACTTGCCCGACTTCATGTCACATGCATATACATTGGCGGAGCACTCCGACGCAGTTCCCAGCACCAGAAGAGCAAGCGCGATAAGGCTCACATTGTTCAAATCAATCGCCTCCATACAGTTATATCGTCCTATTATAACCCGAACGGCTAATAAGAGACAGGGTAACAGCTCATTGTCATTCCGAGGCGAATGCCGANNTTCTTTCGAGCTTTCGCGATTTACATAAAATCAGATTTCTCACTTCGTTCGAAATGACATAGTTTGTGTGGCTGAGACAGAGGCCAGCCAATACAACTACTCATAAAGAGTGAGTTGTTACGAGACAGAATGCTCTGATATGGGGAATCGCAAACCTGCTATAATAAAATAGTTATGCAAACCTATCAAGTCATAGTTGTCGGGGCAGGGCACGCGGGCTGTGAAGCAGCGCTGGCGTCGGCTCGAATGGGGCTGGAAACCCTGCTTTTGACTATTAATATGGATACAGTCGGCCACATGGCCTGCAACTGCAGCCTCGGAGGTCCTGCGAAGGGCAATCTGGTGCGTGAGATAGACGCCATCGGAGGGGAGCAGGCCCTTGCCACCGATGCCACCCTGACGCACGTCCGTATGCTCAACACCGGCAAAGGCCCTGCCGTGCGAGCCTTGCGCGCGCAGGTCGATAAACGACTCTATGAGGACTACCTGCGCCGGGTTTTGATGGCGCAGCCTAACCTCGACATCAAGCAGGCAATGGTTGACGATATCAAACAGCATGCTCCATCGAGGCTGATTGTTGCCACTCAAACCGGCCTGAAATATGCCGCGCAGTGCGTGATAGTAACCACCGGCACGTTTCTAAACGGCTTGATTCATATTGGAGAGACTCAGATATCGGCGGGCAGGGCAGGGGAGTTCGCCGCGCACAACCTGTCCGAGGGTCTGCGCAACCTCGGCTTCGAGTTGGGTCGACTCAAAACCGGAACTACTGCCCGAATAGACAAAAAAAGCGTCGACTATTCACAGTGCGAAAGACAGGACTCCGAGCCTGACTCCGTCCCGTTCTCCTTTATGCGGACCGAGCCTTATCAAAACGCCGAAAACCAGCTTCCGTGTTTTCTTACCTATACAAACGACCGCACTCGCGACATTATAATACGCAACCTCGACCGTTCCGCTATGTATGGCGGCAGAATAGAAGGAGTCGGGCCGAGATATTGCCCTTCAATAGAGGATAAGCTCGTCAAGTTCCCGGACAAGCTCCGCCACCAGATATTCCTCGAACAGGAGGGCTGGAACACCGACGAAATCTACGTTCAGGGAATGTCAACGAGCCTGCCGGAGGACGTGCAAATAGAAGCTCTGCGCACAATTGCCGGCCTCGAACAATGCCGTGTGATTCGTCCGGGCTATGCAATCGAATACGATTTTTCTCCTCCGACTCAGCTTAAGCCTACCCTGGAAACCAAGCTCGTCGATGGACTCTTTTTTGCAGGGCAGATCAACGGTACATCCGGTTACGAGGAGGCCGCCGCGCAGGGGATTATGGCTGCGATAAACGCAGCGCAACTAATTCGAGGCGGCCAGCCGGTAGTGATTCGACGCGACCAGGGTTATATAGGGGTGCTCGTTGACGATCTCGTCACCAAGGGCGTCAGCGACCCGTATCGACTCTTGACATCCAGGGCGGAATATAGACTTCTTCTGCGGCAGGACAATGCAGACCAGCGGCTGACTCCGATTGGCCGGGAGGTCGGACTGGTATCGGACGAGCGTTGGGAACGCTTTCAGACCAAGCAGACGCTTGTAGAAAAGGAGCATATCCGCCTGGCCAATACCTTCCTGCGTCCGTCCGATAAAGAAGCGATCGACTCGCTCGGCATCACTATCAGCGGCAGAAGCATCTCGTTGGAGGAGATATTGCGCAGGCCGGATATCGAATACAGCGATATTGCGAAGGCCGCTCCAAACGGCGATACGCCTCCCGATGTTGCCGAGCAAGTAGAGATTAGCGTCAAATATATGGGTTATATAGAACGACAGGAGACGCAGGTGCGGCAGGCCAGGAAGATGGAGGAGAAATCCATCCCTGAATCCATCGACTACCCCGCAATCAGAGCGCTCTCACGAGAAGGGGCCGAAAAACTCGCAAAGGTTCGTCCCGCCACCCTTGGCCAGGCTTCACGAGTGCCCGGCGTCACCCCAGCCGATGTCGCCATACTCGCCGTCACGATATCCAACACCAGCAGACAAGAGGGCGGATGTGAGTAAATCCGATAGCGCATTCTTACCTGTGGAACTACTTCGCACAGGGGCCGAGGAACTGGACATCAGCCTCAATGACGATCAAATCGGCCAATTCGATTGTTTCGCGCGTCTGCTTGTGGATACAAACAGGACCCTTAACCTGACGCGCATAACCCAGCCCGACCAGATCGTCACCGGCCACTATCTCGATTCGCTCACATGCCTGGCCGCTATCAACATTAAACAGGGAGTCAGGGTGATTGATGTCGGAGCCGGAGCGGGTTTCCCCGGCATACCGATGAAAATCGCCCGTCCGGATCTCGATATGACGCTGATGGATTCATCGGCCAAAAAGCTCAAGTTTATAGAAGACGCGATTTCCGAGCTTGAGCTTAGCGGAGCACGCACAGTCCACGCGCGCGCAGAGGACGCCGGTCGAGATTCCGATCATAGAGAGGCTTACGATATCGCGATCGCTCGCGCTTTGGCCGATATGACCATACTTGTCGAGTTTTGTCTGCCTTTGGTTAAAGTAGGCGGCGTTTTCATCGCGCAGAAAAGCGACGCATCCGCAAACGAGGTCGACGCCGCAAGGCCGCTCATCGGTCAACTCGGAGGTTCAATAGAGAAGGTCAGGCAGATAACCATACCGAAGGAGAATATCGTGCGTCGGCTGGTTGTGGTGCGAAAGCATAGTCCAACCCCGCCGCAATTCCCAAGACCATTTTCCAGAATTGCCAAATCAAAGCATGATCACGGCTAACAGATCGGATCGCGGATTTCCGACTTCGGCCTCGATATAAAAAGGAGTGAAACCAATTGACTGACAAGAAAACTGCAAAGCCCGGCATCGGCACAGCCGCCGTGTGGGCAGGCGAAAAACCGCAGCGGGTTCATCACGCAACTCAGGTTCCGGTGATCGTTAGCTCCGCCTATGGCTACGACGATATGGAAGAGTGGTACGATGTGGCGATCGGCAACAAGCCCGGCCATATCTACGGGCGCAATACCAACCCGACCGTGAATGCGTTTGAAGATAAAATCAAAGAACTGGAGGGTGCGCAGGCCGCTACGAGCTTCTCCACGGGAATGGCCGCGGTCAGCAACTCCATTTACGCGTTCATACGGCCCGGGGACCGCGTTGTATCGATAAAAGACTCCTACGGCGGAACCCACAGGCTTTTTTGTGAATTTCTGCCGAATATCAACGTAGATGTCACCCTTTGTGACACCGGCGACCACGAAGAACTCGAACGCGAAATCGCCCGCGGCTGCAAGATCGTCTACCTTGAAACTCCCACCAACCCACTTGTTAAGATAACCGATATCGCTCGCATATCCAAAGCGGCAAAGGCCGTCGGCGCGCTGTTGATAGTAGACAATACGATGGCAACTCCCGTCCTTCAGCAGCCTCTGGAGCTTGGAGCGGACTTGTCATTGCACAGCGCGACCAAATATCTCGGCGGCCACGCCGATGCTCTGGGCGGAGCGGTATGCGGCAGCAAGGAACTTATCACACAGATACATCACTATCGCGAGATCAACGGAGCTACCCTGGCCCCATGGGATGCATATCTCTTGCTCAGGGGAATGAAGACGCTCAATCTGCGAGTGCTGCGGCAGTGTGAAAGCGCAAAGAAAATGGCGGCATATCTGCAAACGCAGAAAATGGTCGAAGCTGTCCACTATCCCGGCCTGACGAGCCATCTGCACCACGACGTAGCGGCCAGACAAATGAGCGATTTTGGAGCGATGATGAGCTTTGCGCTCAAGGGTGGAATGGAGTCGGCATCGATACTGCTGCCCAAACTGCAATATGCAAACCGGGCCGCAAACCTCGGCGCGGTTGAGACCACCTACGGTCCGGCGCGAACCACCAGCCACGTAGAGTGCACGGTTGAGGAACGCAAAGCCCTCGGAGTTCCGGACGGCCTGGTCAGGCTGTCTGTCGGAATCGAGGATGTAGAAGACCTTATCGCCGACCTCGACCAGGCTTTTGCGTATTTGAAATAAAAAGAAATATCATATATGGGTGGCGACGCGCTGAATCGCCACCCATGTCAAATCGACGATCGTCTTTTCCTGCCTCTGAACCCGTCACTCAAAGACGTGTCTTTGCGCCGTCTTCGACAGGTCTCTGATCGCGTGCCTGACCATCACCGAGTCCTCGACTTTGCCGTTTGATGTTCGGAAATAAGCGGCTCTGGAATCGGTTGTTAAGTTGCCGAATTTGATCTGCTTGCCCGGCGCATCAGACAGCGCGAAGTAGTCTATTCTGCCTTCTCCGAAGTCAATCGCCAGCGCAACACCTTCTCCTACACGCACCGGCACATACTCCACACCCTTCACCGGACATTTTGCACCCTCAGGCGTAGGGTAGAAGACATAGGCCAGCCTGGTCACGCCAGAGTGCTCTTTTTCATAAACTGGTGTGGGGATGGGCCTGCATTCATAATCTTTGAGTCGTATCCAACCCTGCACGATCGGTTCCTCCTGCCCGGCTATCACCGAGACCGAAAGCGAATCGTCATACGCAGGCCAGATCGACAAATTCGCGCCCTTCTCATCAGTTGTATGCACGGCCTTTGTTGCAGCATCCACCTCCGTTCCGCTCATATCGAGATGAAACATACTCTCATATTTATGAGGCTTATCATCTTCCGGAGTCAGCTTATCCACAACGATCCAATAATCCGGCTTCACGAAGAAAATGCTGCGCTCGTGCTCCACCTTCACCGAATTATCACTGCAGTAGTTGTCCCCATAAACGCTCGACGCATAGTCGTATTTCTCAGCCGATGCCCACTTGATCGGCATTGGTTTGGCGAGCACATATTCCTGTCTCGGTCGATCTCTGCGATGCTGCTCACATCCATCGACCATTATCGTATTATGCGCCCTCGTCGACAGCACATATTTCCGCCATTGAGAGCTGTCATAAGGATAGTTACCAGGGTCGATCAGCATATACTTGCCATAGGCGAAGATCACAAAACTGAGCGCGTCCTCGTGCTGGTGGCCATACCCAAACGGCCCTGCATCAAAGAGCATATACCGCGCATCTGCATCCCATCCGGACCGCATAATTAAATGTCCCGAAAATGGCAGGGCTATCGAATCCACATCCGGCTTCGTTCCTTCTTTGCCAAGCGTCGCAAGCCACAGATAGTCTTTCCTGTCTGGAAAATATGTCAGCCCCATCTGAGCCTGCCCCTTGACGTTAGTCGCCCCCGCATCGTTCAGCCCCGGCAGATACCCGTTAGGCATAGAGGCGTAGAGATTGTAATCAAACATTTTCTCCAGCCTGGCGATATAGTCCTCCGGCACAGGCACATCGTTGATATGCGCCACATTCCACAGCATCAAAAAATTGTTCAGCGACACTTGATGGTACCCCGTAGACAGCTCAATTTGTGCGCCATCAGGGTAGACTTGCTTGTCAAGCTCCACATACATCCTGTCAATGGCGGTCTTTCTCCATTCGTCGGCCTCTTTGAACTCAGGAAACAGCACCCCTACGTGCATCAACCCGTTGCACTCCATCGACAGCCAGTTAGCGGTCGTTTGGTGGATCATCAAATGCCGTGCGTGTTCCACCATCGACTTGACCATCGTCACAATAGCCTCATCAGTAAACGATGGCGATTTGATAAACAGAAAATACGCAGCAGGCCAGGTCTGTCCCATCCTGATTCCCTGCTCGATGGTTCTCCACAGCACACCTCTATTGCCGCTGTCGTTGATCGGCACAGGGCACTGCTTGACCCAGTCTGTCATCTGATAAACGAACTCTTCGGCATATTTTTCCTCGCCGGTCTCCAGGTACGCCAAACCCAGAGTCGTCCAAAACGAATGTCGGTTCAACTGAAACGGCCACTCTCGATAGTTTATCGGGTCCAGGCTCCAGTCGATTCTGCCTTCATATTTATGATAGACTCCCACGCTCGGCAAATCCCGCTGCAAAATCCGGTCAGCCTGCCTGGTGTCGGTCTTATCAGTGCGTTTTCCACGAGCAAGACCAGCCAACCAATCCGGCTTATACACAGGTTTTTTGCGCTCCCTCAGATACTCGGCAAACTCGTGTTTCGCCGCTGCAAAATCCGACGCATCCGCCGCCGTTTTCACGCTCTCCAGTCCCGGATAATCTAGGTTCATCGCATCAAAAAACTCAGCATCCGTGATCCTCGGCCCTTCTACATCCGCAAATCCTGCATTTACAAGCATCAGCATAAAAACCATCATCACCACTACTCTCATTTCGCACTTCCTAGTCAATGTCATACTGCCTCATACGCAAAAATGGCCCCGGATTCCTCCGAGGCCACTGATATCAGACTTCAAAAACCGATCAATATATCGCTTTCTCGGTCTCTTTATCAAAGACGTGGGTCTTTGCCATATCCAGAATCAGCTCCATCTCTTCGCCGTCTTTGGCTTTGGAATCGGCGTCGATACTGGCGACAATGTCGTGCTTGCCGCAGCTCAGATACATCGTCACGATGTTGCCCATCGGCTCCATCACGTCCACTACCGCTCTGATAGTATTATACGGAGTCGCTTGTATAATATTGACCAGAGATTTGTCGAAGATATCTTCCGGTCGCACGCCAAAAATCACGTCCTTGCCGACATAATTTGCCAGCAGTTTCGTTTTATCATCAGGCGGCTTCACCGTGAAACATCCGGTATCAATTCCATAGCCATCCGCGCCATTAGTGATCTTAGCCTCGATAAAGTTCATCGAGGGCGTGCCGATAAACCCTGCCACGAACACGTTGGCCGGAGTATTATACAGCCCAAGGGGAGAGTCCACCTGCTGGACAACTCCATCCTTCATAACCACAATGCGATCGCCCATCGTCATCGCTTCCACCTGGTCGTGTGTGACGTAGATGGTGGTGATCCCCAGCCTGCGGTGCAGCTTGATCAGTTCAGCGCGAGTCTGTACGCGCAGCTTTGCGTCTAGGTTGGAGAGAGGTTCGTCCATAAGGAAGACCTTCGGCTCGCGCACTATCGCACGTCCAAGAGCAACGCGCTGTCTCTGCCCGCCGGAGAGTTGCTTGGGTTTGCGATTAAGCAAATCGGCCAATCCCAAAAGGTCCGCCGCTTCGTTGACCCGCGCCTGAATCTGTTCTTTAGGCAGCTTTCGCAGCTTCAATCCAAACGCCATATTGTCATACACGCTCATGTGCGGATACAGAGCGTAGTTCTGAAAGACCATCGCGATATCACGATCTTTTGGAGAAACATCGTTGACCAGCCGATCTCCAATGTAAATTTCGCCTTCTGTCGATTCCTCAAGCCCTGCAACCATTCTCAAAGCTGTCGTCTTACCGCAGCCCGATGGCCCGACAAGCACGAGAAATTCCTTGTCTTTGATCTCAAGGTTCATATTGTTGACCGCGACCACAGTCTTGAAGGTCTTGGTCAAATCCTTCAGCACGACTTGTGCCATACCGATGTTTCCTCCGTTCTTCGCTTCGGGCCGGTCCCAATTATGCCGAAGCGGCTACATATCAATATGCTCAATAGAGCGAACCCCGGGACTGGGGTGCGTACAAATTATATGTAGAGCTTATTGCCCTGTCAATTAAAGAAGTAGCTCATTGGCAGTTTCTCAGAAGTTATGAACAACTGCAAGCAACAATTAAGGGTGTCAATCGCCAAATCGACACCCTTTACCAATTATTCTTTACCTTCGATAGCTTTCTTCGTGCGCTCGTGATAGGCGGACAAATCCTCCCATTCGCTGATATGCGTCATACCGCGACTCCTGCACAGCGCAACAAAGTCATCGAGTTGCTTGAGAAAGTCGGCTTCCTTGCCCTGGACCTGCTTGTTCATAACCGGCTGCATAAACTTCACATACTGAATCGGAATCCTGTCATGCTTGATCCGGTCCAGAATCTCATCGGACTCAGCCTCAGCCTCCGCCTTATCAAACAACTTATCGGCGGCGGCGATAATCTCAGGCGTCAAAAACGGCTCAGTCGGCGTTGACCATATTTTCATGTGAATATGATCCTTTGTCACCTTGTTCAGAAGCATCTGCACATACTCATAGATATATTTGCCGCTCCTGCCATAGAAATCGTCGCAGAACTCGCGCATAACCGCGTTTCCGTCGACCTCCGGGTCCCAGGTGATCTTAGACAGCAAATTGGAGCGCAGATAGGCCATCTCTCCGCCGCCGCCCGGCGGATAGGATCCCTCCCAGAAGATGCCCTTCACTCCATAACGCTTATACAGCTTCGCAGTATCCATCAACTGCCAAAAATCCGGGAACGGGTTCAGATAGTGCGCGAAACTAGTATTGTAGTGCCAAATGTAAAGCTGATCGGTGATCTTGCTCCACTCTTTGAGGTTTTCTACAAAATCATTATTCTCTTTGGTGCCGCAGCTCTCATAAGCATGCGATTCGCAGCAAAATATCGGGCACAGCCGCACTCGCACATTGGGATGCAGTTTCGTTGTGACCTTCGGCGGCTTCTCTGTCCACTGATACGCCAAAGTATCAATCAGCTTATCGGGATATACTTTAGAAGTCTGCTCGGCAATCGCGTTCACAAACCGCAGCATCAAGCCGGACGGGCTTCCTTCTTCATCGTCAATGGCCTTGCAGTTCGGGCACTGGCAGTTGTTATACCAGTCGTTTTGCGAGACGGAGCAGATTTTGGCCTCCGATTTGTCACGCATCCAACCCATCACAGTCTCCGTCGCGATTCTAAGAACTTCCGGGTTCGACATACACAACTGAGTGTGGTCTTTGATGCGTTTGCCCTCGATCATCGAGAAATACTCAGGGTGACTATCCCAGTATTTCTCCAGCGGAACGAGCATGTTGAAGCTATGAACGAACGGATAATAGGCTATGCTGCCTCCGCGCTTCTTGTCGATTTTCGCCATATAGCTATTGCCGCGGTTTCGGGCTGCATAATTTGGGGTCATAGCTTCGCGAATATAGACATCGCGATATTCAAATGCGGGCTTTTGCGTAATGTCTATTGTCCCAACGAAAATATCCCTCGTCTTTGGGACCTTATTAACTTTATCGGTCAAAAATCTGCAGCCGAGCCTCTCCAGAAGCTCATAGACGCCATACATCGTGCCGCGAAGCCTGCCGCCTGCAATCACCAAACGATCCCCGACCGTCTTGATGGCAAACCCTTCCTCGCCGAGGTCGTCAAAGTCTATGCCCGCGCCCAAAGATTGCAGCGCCCTGGAATCTCCCAGCAAAATAGCGTGTGCAGGCGCTTCATTGCTATCCTCGGCATACGGTATCACCGCACCGGACATCTCCCCGATAAACTGTTTGAGTTCACTAGCGGCCCAATGCTCAGATGGCGAAGCATCTTTTGCCAGAACGATACAATAATCGGTCCGGCCGTCTTGTACAAGTTTCATATCAGCTCCTCCCGGACTGCTCAAAATTGCGACCATCGCGGCTGCGACAAGCAGACATACGCGCATAACAGACTCCTTTCCTTGCTGCGGCGACTCCTGCATTATACACCGTCGAAGAATCAATAAAAATCGCATTCGGAAGATATTGGCTGTGGAATTCGATGCAATGGCGCACCCGGGGCGATTCGAACGCCCGACTTCTTGCTCCGGAGGCAAGCGCTCTATCCACTGAGCTACGGGTGCGCGCTTGATGATTATAACACAGCATAACCTGGAATTATACCGGCAATCTCACTCATGCGGGTTCAACACAGCCAATTCACCCATCCACGCCGCAGCGCAGATCGGCAGCTCGAGATCCGCAAAAATCCCTCCATCCACAACATATTCAGCCGCCTCAAGGGCAGTTTGCGCGGCGAACGGATGCCCATCGCCTTGTATTTTATCCATCTCATAGGTGCAGATCACCTGACAGGAGTTGTCTTTGAGTTCAAAACTTGCGACCTCAAATCCATCTGCCCGAATGGTTGCCACATAACCAACCTTATCGGTGACGATACCGGCTATTCGCGGGGTATTAAAATCATCGCGTTCATAGCCCATCTCCTCAAGGGTCTGCTGCAGCGCCGTCTCCGGCTCTACTCCGGACTCCAGTTTCTCGAAAATCGGGTCGGTGTGTGAACCGTTCGATACGACTACTCCATTTCGCGAAACCCTAATGCAGTTGTATGCAATATACGGGTTGCGTTTCATATCCTCCGGGTCAAGCGGCTGAATTGCGACGCCAACATCGGTTATCCGTGCAACTCTGTTGGGAAATGACCTCGAAGAGACTCTATAAGCTACAAACGGCCTGTCGGTTTTACCAACCGCCACGATTCGTCCAACATACACTTTGGGAACCCTCCTGAGCTGATTTCGGTCAGAGTCTACCACCCTCTTTGCGGCGTGTCAATCACAAACAAAGTAGGTAACAACTCACTCTTCGTGAGTGATTGTAGTGACTGGTCTCTGTCCCAGCCACACAAACTATGTCATTTCGAACGAAGTGAGAAATCTGCTTTTACGTAAATCGCGAAAGCCCGAAAGAAGCGAGACCCAGAAATGAGAAGGGAAAAAGCAGATTCCTCG
>LSQX01062055.1_pt1 | contig 31061 bp, 30 predicted proteins | sample 654561 | NCBI WGS metagenome assembly LSQX01 (sample SAMN04489861, study PRJNA283612) | anaerobic digester metagenome | isolation source: 4 biogas reactors fed with cattle manure at either 37C or 55C with and... | place: Denmark: Kongens Lyngby | collected 2014 | reverse complement strand
ATGGACCCCACTAAGGATCCCCTAGGTAAGGGCTTTCATACGATACAGGGGATGATTGCCATCGGTTCTGGTGGGGTTTACGGTAAAGGGTATATGCAAGGAACACAAACGCATCTTGATTTTATCCCTGAGCGGACGACGGATTTTATTTTTGCTGTGTATGCCGAAGAGTTTGGTCTGTATGGCTGCATTTTTTTATTGGCTTTATATACGCTATTGCTTGGACGTGGTTTTATGATTTCCTTAAAGGCCAAGACACAATTTGGCCGTCTTTTAGCGGGCGCCATTACCATGACTTTCTTTGTCTATATTTTTGTCAATATGGGCATGGTGATGGGGATTTTGCCAGTAGTCGGCGTACCTTTGCCATTTATGAGCTACGGTGGTACGGCTTTGGTTACTCTAGGATTGGCTTGTGGGATGTTGATGAGTATTTCCAATTATGTGCCTAGTATTGCGGATCAAAGACAGTATCTGGAGCGCTAAGAACACAGGACTTTTACATTATTTAAGATTGGCTGCGCTCAAGGTATCTAATAAAGTACTAACCGGTTTAGGTAGAGGGAGAGTCTCCCAGTTATTCAAAGGATAGTATTGGTAGTCGGGGCTGATGTCTAATAAGTGCTGATGGTTTTTAAGTTGGTATAAAAAAGCCTGTATATGCAGTTTGAAATGACTGAATATATGCTCAAAAGCGGCCATTTTAATAAGCTCTTTATCTGATGTGATTTGTAACCCCTGATTTTGCAGGTGGTGTAGCAATTGCTCCTTATCGCTAAATTCGGGTAGTGAGAGCAGGCCGCCCCATATACCTTCTTGGGGGCGTTGCTTTAGTAAAATCTTGCCATCGCAGACGAGCATGAGCATCACGGTGCGGCGAGTTGGTGTGGATTTTCTAGCTTTGGGTGTTGGTAGTTCACGTTGTAAGCTATGTTTTTTGGCATAGCAGTTACTCTGTATAGGGCAGTCATCGCACTTAGGACTGGAGCGAGTACAGACCAATGAACCAAAATCCATTAGTGCTTGGGTATAACGAGCCATATTCACCTTGGTTTTATCTTGCAAGGCTTCGTTAAGCACTGCTTCTGCCTGTGACCAGAGTTGACGGTCTACGGCAGCGGTGCTTGTTACTCCCTTAATGCCAAAGTATCGTGTAAAGAGTCGTTTGACATTGCCATCCATAATAGGTGTTGGACTACCATAGCAAAAAGCCATAATTGCATGAGCGGTGGAGCGTCCTATACCGGGTAAGGCGACAATTTCTTCATAGCTTGTTGGAAATACTCCCTCATAGTCAGTCGCAACGATTTGGGCGCAGCGGTGTAGGTTACGGGCGCGAGCATAGTAGCCAAGTCCAGCCCAGTAGCTCATTACTTCAGATTGCTCTGCTTCAGCTAGTGATAGTAGGGTGGGAAAGCGCCGCAGAAAACGTTGGTAGTAGTCAATTACAGTGGCTACTTGCGTTTGCTGAAGCATAATTTCTGATAGCCAGACTTTGTAGGGGTCTTGGCATTGCCAAGGTAAATCGTGACGCCCATGTGCTTGTTGCCAGGCACATAGGCTTTGTACAAAATTACTCATTGATAATTAAAACTTACTATGACGTGTAACTGACCAACGAGCAGCAGCGGCGGCAACTATCATGGCTACTACAATGCTGAATAACAACCAGAATAGTTCGGGTAGATGTACCATAAAAGGTTGCTCGTAGGTCTCGGTGACTACCTCTTTGATTGAGCTATTAACCATAATTAGGGAGAGCCAGCTTAGGCCTACCGCTACTATACCTGCAAAGAAACCGACAACCGCACCAAAGTATAAAAATGGTCTGCGTACAAAGGTTTCTGTCGCTCCAACTAAGCGAGCCACAGCAATTTCATCGCGTTGAACTAGGGCTTGCATACGAACAGTATTAAAGACGGTAGCGATAACCACCACGGATACACCGGCAGCAAGCAATATCAGGACTACCTTGATGAAAGTCATAATTGCTTGAAGCTTTTGTACCCATTCGCTATCAAATTGGACTAAATCGACTTGTTCGTAAACAGTGAATTGATCGGCCATGGAGAGTACTTGCTCAGAATTGATAAAGTCCTTGCCCGAGCTGCTTAAAGTAACAATAATGGCGTGTGGAAGAGGGTTTTTAGGTAATACGCTGAGTGATTCTGACCAAGCTGGTGTGTTTTTTAAATCTTCTAGTGCCTTATTTTTATCGACTACTTCGATCTGCTGAATCAGCTCAGAGCCTTCTTCTCTGATGCTAAAAGCCAAGCTCTCAGTTTCCTCAAGGCTGACTGTATCCTTCATAAATAAGGTGATTGCCGGGTTAACCGAAACTGTACGCGTAACGGGTTCCAGAGAAACTAATAAAGAGGCTGCAATTAAAGGCAGAGACAATACAAAAGCAATGACAAGAATATTTGCCAGAGAAGAGAAAGGTGTCTGATTAATACGACGCAAAGCCACTCTTAGGGCGTATGCATGCTGTCTTAGCCAACTACGCATGATGGGCTCCTAGGTCAATGAATTTGCCCGGTTCTACCAGCAAGGTACGATTAGCGTGTTGCTGTAGTAAAGGCTTATCGTGTGATGCGATGAGGGTGGTGACGCCGACTTGATTGAAGTCTTTGAAGACATCCAAAATTAAGCGTGCGTTTTCTTGGTCAAGGTTAGCCGTTGGTTCATCAGCAAGTAAGATGGCTGGACGATTAACAATGGCGCGAGCAATGGCTAAGCGCTGCTGTTCGCCGCCGGACAGCTCAATAGGATTCATCTTTTCTTTGCCGCCAAGACCGACCTTGTAGATGGCTGCACGAGCTCTAGCCTCAGCGGTTTTGGTGCTGTGACCCATGACCGCCATAGGAAGCATGACATTAGCTAAGGCATTACGATCAAAAAGTAGATGAGTGTCTTGTAAAATAATTCCGACGCGACGACGCAAAAAAGGACGCTCCCTAGATTGCATCTTGTCGAGACGCTGTCCCTTGATCGCGATCATGCCACGACTAGGCTTTTCTAAGCCGCCAATGAGTTTCAGCAAGGTAGACTTACCTGCACCCGAAGGGCCGGATACAAAAATAAACTCGCCTGGATTAATTTTAAAATTAAGATCGGCGAGAATATTTGGTCCCTGACCATAGGATTTGAATACGTGTTGGAATTCAATCATTAATTGTCCGAGGAAAAACTACAAATAAACTATTTACTAGGTGATTTTAACAGTAATACGGAGCTTTTAGCTTAGCTCATTGGTGGCTTTCTGTTAAACTTTAACAATAATAATTGTTACTTTTTAGTAAAGGAAATGTGATGGGAAGTTATGTTTCTGAGCTGACTCAGTTCATCAATCAATTTAAAAAAGATAATCCCAATACCGAGCAGGAGCAACGTGAGGGACGCTTACGCCTATGGGACAAGAAAATAGATCTAGAGATGCAGGAGCAGTATAAAGCCGCTCGCGTGCCTCAAAAACCCTATGTTTATCATAACAAATAAGCGCTAGTCTAGAGCACCACCCGCATGTCTGTTGGTGAGTCTGAATTATCTCAGTTGCACAATCCAAGGATTGATAGTACGCCGGACACGGTTGATAATGTGGCCTTAGCTCGCCTTTATGGCGAGCCTTTATTTAATGTGCCGCAGGATTTATACATCCCACCGGATGCGCTGCAGGTTTTTTTAGAGGCCTTTGAAGGGCCGCTTGACCTCTTGTTATATCTTATTCGTAAGCAGAATTTTAATGTTCTAGACATCCCTATGGCTGAGGTAACTCGGCAGTATTTGGGTTATGTCCATCAAATTCGTGAGCATAATTTGGAGCTCGCAGCAGAGTATCTCTTGATGGCTGCCATGCTGATAGAGATTAAATCACGTATGCTGTTGCCTGTTAAAAAGACCGATACTGATGAAGAGGTTGATGACCCACGTGCAGAGCTGGTACGCCGATTATTAGAGTATGAGAGGATGAAATTGGCGGCACGTCATCTGGACGAATTGCCACAATTAGGCCGAGACTTTCAACGTGCCAGTGCCTATAGAGATGTTGAGGTGGAGCAGTTACTCCCAGAGGTTAGTCCTGATGATTTGAAGCAGGCTTGGGCTGAAATCATGCGTCGGGCCCAACTCAATAAACGACATCATATTAGTCGTGAGCAGTTTTCGGTGCGAGAGCATATGGGACATATTTTACGTCGTTTGGGTGGAGTCCGATTTATGGAGTTTAAGGAGCTTTTTATCGAGCGACTTGACTCCGGTGAAACTGCAGCGGTGGTTGTGGTTCACTTTTTAGCTTTGTTAGAATTGGCTCGTGAAAGTTTGGTGGAAATCACTCAAGCTGAGCCTTATGCCCCTATTTACGTTCGTCTTGCTTATATCAGCATGACGGAGGTTGTGGAGAATTAATTTGAAAGTTGTACGTACTATTGAGGAATTACGTCAGCAATTAAGTGGTCAATTACGTACTGCTTATGTGCCGACGATGGGTAATTTACACGAAGGGCATTTATCCTTAATGCGGATGGCTCGCCAATATGGTGATCCAGTCGTTGCCAGTATTTTTGTGAACCCCTTGCAGTTTGGGCCTAATGAGGATTTTGACACCTATCCGCGGACCTTGGAAGAGGATATTGAGAAGTTAGAAGCATTACGTGATGTATATGTACTATTTGCACCGACTCTTAAGGAAATCTATCCAGAACCTCAAAGCTTTAGCGTACAAACTCCTGATAATCTAGGTCATATTCTAGAGGGTGAGGCGCGTCCTGGTTTCTTTGAGGGAGTCTCTACCGTATTGATGAAGTTCTTCTCCTGTGTGCAACCTCAAGTGGCTGTATTCGGGAAGAAGGATTATCAGCAATTGATGGTCGTCAGACAAATGTGTAAGCAGTTTCAGCTACCTGTCGAGATTGTTGCTCACGAAACGGTGCGAGATGAGTACGGTTTAGCCTTGTCCTCTCGTAATAGATATTTGTCTGAGGAGCAAAAGGCTGAAGCCATTAATCTCTACAATACACTTAAAAATATGGAAGCACGTTTGGCTGCCGGTGAGATCGATGCTAATAAAATTGATCGAGAGGCGGTTGAGCATTTAAGCGATCGTGGTTGGGCGGTGGATTATTTAACTGTACGTCGTCAACGAGATTTATGGCAGCCAACACCTGAAGAAGTAGCTAATAAAGAACCTTTAGTAGTCTTGGGAGCTGCTAAGTTGGGTACGACCCGATTAATTGATAACCTAGAAGTCAATTATTAAATTGTCAAAGGCTATAGTTCCATGAATTCATTATTTACTTATCCAAATATACTTTGGCTAGCTTTGGTTTTAGTTGTTTTTTTAGTGGTGATTCATTTGCTAGCAATGAAAATGCTGGCAAATCATTTTCGAAAAAAATATCCAGAAGCTTTTGGAAGTGACGGTAAGTTAAGAAAAGCCCAAGACAGCGCGGCGGTGGTTGGTACAGCTAATGCTATCAAGATGGCTGCCGAATCCGCTAAAGAAGCCGATACTAAGGTCCCAGAACAATCAGAATCAGAGCAAAAGTAGTGAGTATGTTAAAGAAAACGATGAAAACAAATATAGCCCTTAAATTGACTGCTTTAGGATTAAGCAGTTTTGTAGCTATGGGTACGGCTTCAGCAAATAACACATTAACTGTAGCTGCCACACCGGTGCCTGCTGCTGAGATTTTAGAGTTTATGACGGTTCAGATGGCTGAGCAGGGTGTGGACTTAAAGGTTCATGTGTTTACTGACTTTATTCAGCCAAATCAGCAAGTTGCAGAAAAGCAAATCGATATGAATTGCTTTCAGCATAAGCCCCATCTTGACTCTTTTAATCGCAATGAAGATCAGAATCTAGTACCCCAAGGTTATATGTATATTTTGCCTTTGGGCGCCTACTCTAACAAGATTAAATCCATTGATGAGTTGAAAAATGGTGCATCAGTAGCCATTCCTTCGGATACGACGAATGGGGCTAGAGCGTTGCTATTATTGCAAAAGGCAGGGTTGATTACTCTGAAGGATCCGGATAATTTGTTTGCGACCTCAAGAGATGTGGCAGATAACCCGAAGAAACTGAAGTTTGTTGAATTGGAAGCAGCGACTATTCCGCGTGTCTTAAGTGATGTGGATTTGGCTGTTATTAATACCAATTATGCATTGGATGCCGATCTTAATCCTAAAAATGACAGTTTGTTCATGGAGGATACGGATTCTCCTTATGCGAATCTTTGTGCTAGTCGTGAGGATAATCAGGATAGAGAGGCCATTCAAAAACTTAATGCTGCTTGGCAGAGTCCTGAAACTTTGAAGTTCATCGAGGAAAAATATCAAGGAACAGTGATTCCAGTTAAGGCTCAATAGTTCTTAACTTCGGTTATCTTTCATTAAAAGGAGGCTAAGGCCTCCTTTTTTCGTTTAAATCACGTTAAAGACGGTTTTTATTTGATTGCCTCTCATGACATAAAACGTTACGCTAAGGCAAAGATTAAATGTCATAGAGGAAATGAGTTAGTGAATTATCGACAGTTATTAATTATAGCGACACTGCTGCCGATGGCCGTTTATTATCTGCAGCTTGGTCTTTCACCAGAGGCGCTAGGCAGCAGTTTAGTTTTGGGTATCCCAGGGAGCATTTTTTGGGGGGTATCAGTGATGCTGTGGGCTGTGTGTATGGCTATTTTCTATGTGATATTGCATCAGAGAAATAAGCAAGCTAAGGTCAAGCCTTGTGATTTGAGTGTAGGGAAGTAATCGAAGATGAATCAGAATAATAAAAGCACAACGCATTATTTCCTCGTTGGGCGTTCCATTGGTACCACTCAAAACGCCTTAGCCCTAGTTGGTGATTATCTTTCTGCAGCAGCTTTTTTGGGTTCGATCGCCATGTACTTTAGTCAAGGCATGGATTCTCTTTTTTATGCTGTGGCGACTTTGGTCGGCTGGGTTTTATTACTTATTCTTTTTTCTGATAAGTTGCGACAAACTGAAGCCTTTACTTTTTCAGATGTGATTAATCGAGGTTTTGACAGCCAGCGGTTAAAAGTCTTAAGCGCGTCAACTAGTCTATTGATCTGTATTTTTTATTTACTAGTGCAATTGATGGGTGCTGGCACGCTCTTATCACTGCTTTTTAATATTGATTACCTGACTTCATTGCTTTGTATTGGTGGTTTAACTGGGTTATTAGTGTTGTTTGGTGGTATGAAGGCGACGACCTTAGTGCAAAGTGTCAAAGCTTTATTGCTTTTTGTTTTTGCTGCGATCATGACTTTGATGGTGCTGCAATCATTTCAGTTTTCTATTGTCGACTTGTTTCAGCGAGCAGCTAGTCTGACAAGTTTTGCTGCATTAAAACCTAGTCCGGCGATAAGCTCTGGCGTTGAGCAAGTGTCATTGATATTGGGACTGATTTTTGGGCTGCTTGGTTTGCCACATATTTTGATGCGTTTTTATACTGTTAAAGATGAGAAGACGGCACTGTATTCAGCGGCTGGTGCGACTTTTTTAATCGCTCTTTTCTTCATCATGAATTTATTTATCGGTTTTGGTGCCCTGGTGCTTCTTAATGGTGAAGTGCTTGATGGTGGGCAAAATATGGCATTATTGCATTTAGCTAAATTACTTGGCGGTTCCGGTTTCCAATGGGTTTTAGCGATATTAGTGTTTATTACAGTACTTGCGGTTATCGCTGGGTTAGTCATTGCGGCAAGCGCCAGTATTACCCATGATTTGATTCCTATTTTGATGCCACGACATCGTAGTAAGATGTTGATCGCTAGGGTATCGGTGGTGGCTGTATTTTTTGCTGGCGTGGCTTTAGCTTATCTTTTTAAAGGAGTCAATTTAGCCTTTTTGTTTGGGATAGCCTTTGCATGGGTGGCAAGTGCTCATTTTCCAGTGATGTTTTGTCGTTTTTACTTTAAGGGATTTAATGAAAAAGGCGCTTTTTATTCACTGCTAGTCGGTTCACTTGGTAGTCTGATTTTTATTATTTCCAGTAATACGGTTTGGGTTAATATTTTTGGTTTTAGTGAATTGCACCCTTACCGTAGTCCAACCTTATTTATACTGCCATTTAGTTTTTTAATTATTTATTTGTTACGCGAAAAAGAATAACGTATTAATTATGTCTAAATCAAATAAATCGTCCGTTAAGACACCAGCAACACTCTTTTTAGATCGTCTGAAGTTGCCTTATGAGCTATTTGAGTGTCAGGGTGAAGTTGAAGGTACTGCCGAGTTCATAGCCGAGTTTTTAAACGTACCATTACATCAGGTAATTAAGAGTATTGTCTTTGCGGATGAGAAAAGAAAAGGCTATATGGTTTTGCAGCATGGTGATCAAAGTATTGATACCAAGGCACTGAGAAAAGTTATTGATGCGAAGACAGTCAGTCCCGCTGCTTATGAGTTAGCCCATAAGTGGACAGGGTATGAGTTTGGAGGTACTTCACCTTTTGGGATTAAAAGTCGGATCCCCATTTATGCCGAAAGTAGCATTTTTGAGATGGAGAGTCTTTTCATTAATGGTGGTCGGCGAGGTGTAACATTAAAAATTACTCCGATATTATTAACTGAGATTGGGGTCAAAGCAATTGAGGTCAGGAAGTGATTTAATTATGGCCGTTGTTTTTAAGGAGTTGAGGCTTCAAGATTCCTTATCCTTTTTATGGGCTCTAGGGTGAGCTGCATCATAGGCCTTAGCTAAGTGCTGAAAGTCCAGTCGCGTGTAGATTTGTGTGGTGGAGATGTTGCTATGGCCAAGCAGTTCCTGCACTGCTCGTAGATCCTGAGCAGACTGGAGCATATGACTGGCAAAACTATGGCGCATCATATGAGGATGGATAGAGGTATCCGCCCCGGTTTTTAGGGCCATCTCTTTGAGTCGCAACTGCACGGCTCTCGGGGTAATGCGTCGACCACGGACACCTAAAAAAAGTGAGGCTTTATCATTGTCATCGGCTTTTGGCGATAAGCAGGAAGTGCGCACGACAAGCCAGTCGCGAATAGCTTCTGCGGCTTTTTCACCTAAAGGCGCAATGCGAGTTTTATTGCCTTTACCGACTACCTTGAGTTCTTTCTCATCAAGATCAAGCCACCCTTGAGATTCGTAACTTGCTGTTTTTTGGTAATGACAGTCTAATTGCACTAGTTCGGATAGTCGAATACCACTGCTATAGAGCACCTCAAACATCGCCATATCGCATAACTCCTTTGGCGTAGCGCCACTGAGTTGTTGGCTACGATCTAAAAAAGCAGTGGTTTGATCAACTGTCATCGCCTTTGGAAGAGAGCGGGGGATTTTGGGTGTTTTAAGGTGCGTGGCCGGATTGATTTTTAGTCCAACCTCTGCACTTAGCCACTGATAGAAAGAGCGCCATGCAGCCACAATACGAGCTAGAGAGCGTGGACTGTAGTCACGAGCGTGGAGACGAGCGACTGCACTACGTAAGTTCTCATGAGTGAGCTCTTCCGGAGTGCTCTCCGGAAAGAGTTCGAATAATAACTTAAGATCGCGCTGATAGGCTGCGATAGTATGTTGAGAACAACGCCTTTGGCTAAGCATGTACTCCAACCACCTTGTAAGCTGTTCACGCGCTCGGGCTGAGGCCATATTACTTGCCACTTACTAGCGGTAGTAAATGTCCATAGCCTGCAGCAGCCATCTCGGTTTTAGGGATAAACTTTAAGGCTGCGCCATTGATACAATAGCGTAAACCGCCACGGTCTCGTGGGCCGTCTGGGAAGACATGGCCTAAGTGAGAGTCTGAAACGCGACTACGACTTTCGATACGCTGCATATTAAATGAGGTGTCCAGATGCTCAGTGACGACCTCGGGCACGATGGGTTTAGTAAAAGATGGCCAACCACAACCGGCATCGTATTTGTCATCCGAGCTAAATAAGGGCTCACCGCTGACGATATCGACATAAATACCGGGCTCAAATAAACTATCATAGGCGTGGGTATATGCTCTTTCGGTAGCGTCTTGACGTGTGACTTGGTAAGAAACAGGGCTTAGACGCTCGCGTAACTCCTCCTCGGAGGGTACCTGATAGTCTTCAGGATTAATCACAACCTCGCTACTAGCACCGCTTAGTTCGCTAATGCCTGTGTCTTGCATTGTTTTGGTATTTTCACCATGTTTAATGTTCAATTCGAATTCCTCTTCAGCTAATGGTTTATCAACCAAGTTTAAGTCAACATGGCAATAGCCATTAGGATTTTTAGCTAGATAGTCCTGATGGTACTCCTCTGCGTCATCGAAGGCTTGTAGAGCTTCATTTTCTACGACGATGGGCTTTTCCCATTTGCTTTGCTCACGTTCTAAAGCAGCTGTGATCAAGGGAGCATCTGCTGGGTCATTGTAATAAATACCTGAACGGTACTGGGTGCCGCGGTCGTTGCCTTGGCGGTTTAAGGTGGTTGGATCAATGATGCGGAAGAAATGACGCAAAATGGTTTCTAGGGTGATGCGTTCTGGGTCATAGGTGACTTTAACCGTTTCTGCGTGACCTGTATTCATGTAGATTACTTGCTCATAACTCGGGTTACGAGTACGGCCATTAGCATAACCGGAAACTGCATTAATGACACCGGGGATACGCTCAAAATAAGCCTCTACTCCCCAAAAACATCCACCTGCTAAATAAATTTCTTTGCTATTCATAAGATTGGCCTCGTCCTTTTGTTGCTGTGCTGTTGTATTACTAGGTCTATAAAATGTGGGGGCGGTAAGCCTAATATCAAAGTCCTTGTCCGCAAGTACAGCAAGTGCTTGCTCCTTAGTAATATGTCCTTTGATGACACGCTGTAAACGGCCCTGTTCGTCTAATAACGCCCAACTGGGATATACAGAAACACCAACTTCTCGGGTTAAATCGCCTCCATCATTAATGATGACAGGTAAATTGTCAAAATTAACCCCGCGATACCAGGTTCTAAAGTCTTTGGGTTCTTGTTCTTTTAAGTAGCCTGGTGAAGCAACGGTAATGATGTTAGTAGACGCAAAGTCAGGGTCAAGGCGCCAATCACGAGTTTCTTCTAAGGTTGCTAAGCAAAGAGGGCACCAACTTGCCCAAAACTTGACTAAGCTGGGTTGGCCTTTTTGTAGGTGGTCAGAAGCTTTGTTGCCCTGAATATCTTCGAGTTTAGCAAGACGAGGGCCAACATGCTGCTTAGCTCCAAAACTAAAGCTTTGGGCTGTTAAGCTAATGCTGCTTAGTGTGATGAATAATAGACTTAATACAATTCGATATAGTTTGTGCACCATGGCTCTCCATGCATAAGTGCAGCAATACACTTATTAATAATACTTAGGTTCATCCGGATTAGGTCGGGTTTTAAAGCGTCTATGCACCCAATAGTACTGACTCGGGTCACGCAAAACTAGCGCTTCGATCAGTTCGTTTATAGAGCTTGTAGCTTCTTCGACTGTTTTATCACCTGGAAAGTTCTCTAGAGGAGGTAAAACATCGACTTCATAGTGACCGCTTTTTCTGTCCCAATAGCTGTAAATAGGAATGACAGTCGCTCCCCATTTGTCAGCTAAGGCAGCGGTTGTTGGTAAAGTAGCAGCAGGCACCCCAAAAAAAGGCACGAAAATACTACCTTTGCGGCCGAAATCCATATCCGGTAAGTAGTAAACTGGTGTTCCCTGCTTTAAATACCTTAACATGCTGCGGACACCTTCTTTGCGTTCAATCAGGTGAACTGTATTGAAACGTGCTCGACCCTTGCGAATAATGGCGTCAATATCTGGTTGTCGTTGCGCTGTATAGATTGTGGCGCTTTCTTCTAGGACTGTGGTCAGGCGGGAAGCGGCGACATCTAGTGCAACAAAATGAGGGGCTAAAAGAATAATAGGCTCATTATTTTCTAGGGCCTTGGCGATATGATGAAAGTTTTTTAAGTTGACTTGCGCTTCAATCTTGTCTCGGCTGCCATACCAAACAAAGCCCCTATCCACAATACTCTGGCATAGGCTACGTATATGTTGCTTTTGCCACTCAAGACGTTGCTCATCAGAGGCCTCAGGAAAGCTTATCTCCAGATTTTTTTTGACGATAGAAATACGTCGCTTCATAAAAACAGGCGCTATGGAGTTGAGTAAAGCACCCACACGTAAACGATTTTTTAAGGAGAGTTGTCCTAAAAAATTAAATAAACGATCCAGAACTTTGTAGGTAAAAGAATTATTCATGAAGACCTGAAAAGCAAAAACACATTGCAGTTGCTAGAGAGAAACTAGCAGTATACAACAAGGGAGAAAGCAATCTTTTGATTTTTTAGCCTATGTGTTCTATCTGCTGGTCGTTGAAGTGTGTAGAAAGTCAATTTGAGTTTTGTCAAAAACTCTTATATCTAAATGTAATTAAATGTAGTAAATAAGAATGATTCTGATTATAATTAATCTCTTATACATGTATTTTATATATGCTTTTATTGTTGATTTGAGAGGAAGAACAATGGGTTCGCAGCGTTATTCTCACACGAGGCCTAATTATGTCACTAAGACTATTTATAGATCAGTTTGCTCAGCCCTATGGATGATGAGTTTAGGTGCAGCTGGCGCTGCTTTATTTGTACAGTCGGCGATAGCACAGGACAATATAAACTCAAATGAGCCGGTTGCTCTGCCGACGCTAGGTCTGGAAATTAAAGCGGTACGGGGCTTGTCGGTGCCTACCACGCCTGCTGCTATGGAGCAGAGCTATGGTTCTACCAAGGGTGGTGCTAATGTAATTGTGCCTAGCATCACAGGTAGTCAAGCGACTCTTAGAGATATTATGGGTACTCAGCCCGGTATCACCATGTTGGATTTCTTCGGAGGTAATGACCACCCAACTATTTCTATACGTGGTTCGGGGATACAAAGCCAACCAATGGCACGAGGAGTGACGTTATTGGTCGATGGTTTGCCGTTAAATGATGCGGATGGCTCCTTTCATACCGGCTTGCTAGAGCCACGCAATAGCAGCATGATCGGGGTGCGTCGTGGGGCTAATGCCTTAAATCCTTTTGCACAAAACTTAGGTGGTGAGATAGATTTTTTAAGTCATACAGGTGCCACGGAGACGGGTAGCTTAAGTGTTCAATATGGTAGTGATAGTACAGTGGCTAGTCGCGTTGCGATCGGTCGTGCTTTTGATACATGGGACTTTCATGTGGCTTATTCGGATCAGCGCAGTGACGGCTTCCGTGAGCACAGTAAACAGCGTCGTCAGGCCTTTAGAGCTAATTTGGGCATTTATGGTAGTGGCTGGGAAAACCGTACTTGGCTTTCATATACCAATCAGCATTTTGAAATTCCGGGACCAATTAGCCGCAATATGGTGTTTGATGATGATCGATATGATAAGACCACGGATAATTTGCCTTTAAGACCGTTACAAACTGACCCTCGACGTCATACTGAAGGTTTACGTTTATCTAATTTGACGACCTTGCAGGTAGGCCGTTGGACTCACAGCATTGGTGCGTACCTACAAAGAACAGAAGATTACTTTAGGACGCCTGCTCAAGTTTGGGATATGGATACAATATAGACCTAGTGAGAGGCGGATAACTAAAATCTGCCTATCTCTGCAGCTTCTACCAAGCGTGGTGATACTGTCCAGTAGTCACTAGGGACTACTGCTTTCTTAGCAAAGCGTTTGAGGTCACGTAGCACATTAAATAAGCCAATCTGTTCGGCATAGTTCATTGGACCCCCGCGTTGTTTTGGGAAGCCATAGCCATACATATACACTAGGTCAATATCAGAGGCACGTAAAGCGATACCTTCCTCGAGGATTTTAGCGCCTTCATTGACTAAAAGATAAACACATTGCTTGATAATTTCTCGATTGCTAATGGCGCGTGCTGTAATGCCTTTATCCTTGCGATAGTTTTGCACCATTTCCTCAACCACGGGATCTGGCGTTGGTTGACGTTGGTTTTCTTCGTAGAGATACCAGCCCTTGCCATTTTTTTGTCCTAAGCGACCAGCCTCAAAAAGTAAATCCGCAATGACTGGATCATAAGGAATGTTAGGCGTTTCTTCAGCGCGGCGTTTGCGAATTGCATAGCCAATATCTAGTCCCGCTAAATCTGCCACACGATAGGGTCCCATGGCAAAGCCAAAGTCTTCTAGTGCGCGATCAATTTGATAGGGCGAAGCACCTGCAAGCATAAGCCCATCAGCGGCGGCTCTAAAGGCATATAACATTCGATTGCCGATAAAGCCATCACATACACCAGATACTACAGCTTGCTTGCCAATCGTGCCAGCCAGTTTTAAAACAGTTGCCAATACGTCATCGGCTGTTTTGTCGCCACGAATGACCTCAAGTAGCTTCATAATATGGGCAGGGCTAAAAAAGTGTAGACCGACAACATCATGAGGTCGCTGGGTGATCTTGGCCATCTCATTAATATCTAGGGTTGAGGTATTTGACGCTAAAATTGCGCTAGCTTTGGCAACACGTTCAATGTCTTTAAAAACCTTGGCTTTAACCGCCATGTCCTCAAAGACCGCTTCAATAAATAGATCCACATCACTAAGCTCATCATAAGACAAGCAAGTTTGCAGTAATTGCAGCTGTTGCTTAGCCTCCTCTTCGGAGAGACGATTGCGTTTAACGCTAATCTCAAGGTTTTTTTGAATAGTCGCCAGACCGCGGTCCAGTGCGTCTTGTGAGTTATCGACAAGATAAACTGGGATGCCAGCCGCTATGAAGTTCATGCTGATGCCACTTCCCATAGTGCCAGCACCGATAATAGCCACTTTTTTGATTTGTCGTAACGGCGTGTTATCAGCAATGCCAGGTACTTTGAGTGCTGCTCTTTCAGCGTTAAAAATATGTCTCATGGCTTGCGATTCTGGCGAATGAACAAGTTGTATAAATAGTTCGCGTTCACGCCGTAATCCTATATCAAAAGGCTCATTAAGACTTGCTTCAACCGCCTCAACGCAAGCGATAGGGGCGGGCCAGCCACGTTGAGATTTAGCCAGCTCAGTGCGTGTTGCTGCAAGTATGCTTTGGCTATCACCCGCATCGTCAACGACGTTGTCGGCTAACCGTTTTAAAGGCGCAGCACTTTGACCTAGTTCCTGTGCAAACTGAATTGCCTGCGCTAGCAAATTATCCTCAACCACTTGGTCGAGTAAGTCAGTGTCTTGATGGGTATTAGCAGTGACAGTATCGCCTGTGGTGATCATGTGTAGGGCCTTTTTAAGGCCAATGGCACGCGGTAAGCGCTGAGTACCACCTGCGCCAGGTAAGATGCCTAACTTAACCTCAGGTAGGGCAAGACGTGCGCCAGCTTGCGCAATGCGATAATGCGCACCCATAGCTAATTCTAAACCACCGCCTAAGCAAACTCCTTGAATCGCTGCGACCACTGGTTTTTCCGCCTCTTCAAGCGCCTCAATAACGGCTCTAAGCACGGGTGCCTCGGTAGCTTTGGCGGTGCCTAATTCCTTAATATCTGCGCCAGCGGAGAAAGCACGCTCTGTGCCAGTCAGAACAATGGCAATGACGGCTGTGTCCTCTAATGCGCGATCTAAATCCTGCACTATCGCCAGTCTTAAGGCATGGCTTAAACCATTGACTGGTGGATTATTCATCTGAATGACGGCAACCCCGTCACGCACCTTATATGTGGTGGCTGACATCGCAAACCTCCTTTATGTCTTTTGTTTTAAGTCTCAGTTTAAATTATTACTTCAGTTTAGTTTAGCTTAGCAAACTTAGCACTTGCTTGTTAATACATAAGGTGTCTACATTAGCTGAATACTGTCTTCAGCTATGAAGAGCACGCTGACAGAAAAACTTGATTAAAATTATCCCGTTAGAACGAAAAAGTGGAGACAACAATGATTAGAGATCAAGAAACCCAACAAATTCTAGAAGAAAGCTTACGTCGTTTTATTACGGAGGAGCTAGTACCTGCCGAGGCAGAAGTGGCCGAGACGGATAAAATTCCGCAGCATATCATCGATCAAATGCGCGACTTAGGTCTTTTTGGCTTGGCTCTGCCTGAGGAGTATGGTGGTCTCGGTCTGACCATGGAGGAGGATGTGCGCATTGCTTTTGAGTTAGGGCAAACTTCGCCAGCCTTCCGTTCAGTGGTCGGCACCAATAATGGCATTGGCTCATCGGGTATAGTGATCGATGGGACGCCTGAGCAAAAGCAAAAGTACTTGCCACGTTTAGCCAGCGGTGAGTTGATTGGGTCCTTTGCTTTAACTGAGCCAGAGGCTGGTTCGGATGCAGCATCATTGCGTACCACGGCAGTGCGTGATGGCGATCATTATATTTTAAACGGTACCAAACGCTTTATTACCAATGCTCCGCATGCGGGTATTTTTACTGTGATGGCACGTACTTCCAACGAAATTAAAGGTGCTGGCGGTATTTCAGCCTTTATTGTGGAAAAGGACACGCCCGGTTTATCGATTGGAAAAATCGATAAAAAAATGGGCCAGCAGGGCGCTCATACTAGTGATGTGATTTTTGATAATTGCCGTATTCCTGCAGAGCAATTAATTGGTGGTGTTGAAGGGGTTGGTTTTAAGACAGCGATGAAGGTCTTAGACAAGGGGCGCTTGCATATTTCAGGCGTTGCTGTGGGTGCCGCCAAACGTATGTTAAGGGACGCCTTGAATTACGCTAAGGAGCGTCATCAATTTGGACAGCCCATCGCTAACTTCCAATTGATCCAAGGGATGTTAGCGGATTGTCGTGCTGAAATTTATGCCGCAGAGTGTATGGTATTAGATGCTGCTAGACGTCGTGATGATGGCGAAAACGTCAGTTCGTTATCCTCTTGTGCTAAGTATTTCGCTACCGAAATGTGTTCTCGTGTTGCTGATCGCTGTGTGCAAATATTTGGCGGGGCGGGCTATGTGTCTGAGTATGCGATTGAGCGCTTTTATCGTGATGTACGCTTATTTAGATTGTATGAGGGAACCTCACAAATTCAGCAATTAATTATTGCCAGAGATTTGATTAAAGAGGGTAATATCTAGTAATTAACTAGGCACAAAGCGTTCTCGGAGCAAGAGGATCTCGGGCAGATTGTCTTGCTCCACTTGCCTTAATAAAAATCCTTGTGAATTTGTTTAATAACTGCTTCGACGCTTTCGATAAAGCGTTCGGCATAATGTGGTAAATCCCGACCTGGTAAGCGGCAAATATAACGATCGCGTTTTGCCCATTCATCGTTGAGTGGCAGGATTTGTAATTTATCCTTTTGGTTAAGGCGTTTAGCGCATTCCCAAGGAATGATGGCGATGCCAATTTGAGCGGCGACGAGCCTAGCTACTACGTCAAAACTACCGACATACACGCGCTGATGAAGTCGTCGACCTAGTTCATGGGCGCGCGCCTCTAAAAAGCTCTGTAAGACACTCTCAGGTGAAATGCCAACAAACTGGTAATCCTCAATTAGCTCAGCAAAATCAACACTATCACGTTGGTTCAGCGCATGGCCTTGATAAATAAGGGCGACTAAGGAGTCACTAAAGAGTGGCGTGTAATCAAAACCAGTTAAGTCAAGGTTGCCTGAAACAATGCCTAAATCAGCAGTGCCAGCGCGGATAGCAGCGAGTACTTCCTTATTGGTCTTTTCTTCGAGGGCGATATCCACTTCGGGGTTGTCTTGTAAAAAATGCGTCAAAACCTCAGTCATAAATGAATAGGTAGCTGAGGCATTGGCTAAGACTCGCAAACGTCCCTTGACCCCCTCTGAAAAAGGTTGTAGTTCACTATGCATTTGCTCTAATTGATAAAACACAGCCTTGGCATAGCGGGAGAGTACATCTCCTGCGGGTGTCATGGTAACCCCAGTAGCTTGGCGATTAAGTAGGCGAACTTTGAGTGAGTCCTCAAGGTTCTTGACTCGGGCACTAGCAGCAGGTAGAGATAAAAAGATTTTCTCTGCTGATCGAGTCAGATTGAGGGTTTCACCAATATAGATAAAAAGTTTTAAATCAGTTAAATCGTAACGCATCGTAGTGTCATTTTTTCAGTGCCTATGGCTCGCAATAGGCTACTTGCAGTGGGTTTCTTGCTGCTCAACTCTAAGGTGATTCGCTTCACAACTGCGTAAACGCATCTCGCTCTGCGTGATTGCTAGCTTAGAACAAGAGAACAATAGATCAATAGCCTATCCACCAAGCATGGCTGAGTGTGCCATATGAATACGCAATTAGTCTATAGCAGTGGCTTTTAAAAAACGGCTGATGCTGTTTGTCGCTTATCTCTTCGCCCAGAGGGAAGATGTTTCAAGGTGTGAAGCTAATAAAGAGGGCAACAAGCTATCATACCCTAAAATGACTGCCAAACTTGCATTAAAGCTACGTAGCTATGGGATTTTTAATCGTTTTCTTGTTTATGTTGGGCGTCTATTGTCTGTAGATTGTCCAATAACTTGACTAAGTAATGCAAGATATGAACTAGATCAGTGGTGCTAAGGTCTTTTGTCGCTTCTTCATAATATGCCTTAATTTTGACTTGCGCATCCTGCTCCCAAATTTTGCGACCATGTTCAGTCATGCGAACTAACCTAGAACGGCCATCCTTTGGATCGTTTAGACTCTCAAGATAGTTATCACGAGTCATGCGATTGACTACACTGGAAAGGTTTTGCCTAGTGACCATAAGATAAGTGGCTAATTCAGTAATGCTCATCCCCTGCTTATAGCCTTCACGTGATAAGGCACCGAGGACAGCCCATTGTTGTGTGGTGAGGCCTTCCTCCTCAACCGCTCTAGACCCTGTTTTATGCAACATATTTGCACATTGATACAATTTAAAGAAAAGCCGGTTAGTTAGCTCTAATCTCGCTATATCCTTGGTTTTATTGTTAAATAGCATAAAAAACTTATCCTTTTAGCTTGAATTTAAAAATACTAATAGGTATTATAGGTAAATATATTTACATATAACGCAAAAGTAGTATTTGCTAAACCCCAATTGAAGCATACCATTCTTCATTACATAGGAGACAATGATGAGTAAATTTCAAGGTAAAACAGTCGTCGTCACAGGAGGTGCTGGCGGTATTGGCAGTGCGACGTGCAAGCGCTTTGCTGAGGCGGGTGCCAAGGTAGCCGTGTTTGATTTATCACTAGAAGCGGCCAATAAGGTTGCTGAGGAGATTAAAGCGGCAGGTGGTCAAGCTGCTGGATTCCAATGTGATATCACGCAACGTGATCAGGTAGATGCTGCAGTGGCAGCAACCACAGAGACCTTGGGACCCATTGATGTGTTGGTAAATAATGCGGGCTGGGATATTTTCAAACCCTTTCTACAAACCGAGCCTGCTGAGTGGCAAAAGTTGATTGATATTAACTTAACGGGCGCCTTACACATGCTACATGCGGTGTTACCAGGTATGGTAGAGCGTAACGCAGGTCGAGTGGTCACTATTGCCTCCGATGCGGCACGTGGTGGTTCCTCGGGTGAAGCTGTGTATTCAGCATGCAAGGGGGGCTTGGTTGCTTTATCAAAAACCTTAGCACGCGAGCATTCACGACATAACATCACGTTTAATGTGGTTTGCCCTGGGCCGACTGATACGGCGCTACTTGCTGATGTTGCAGAGGGAGCGCGTGATCCAGAGAAATTACTAGAGGCTTTCCGTCGTGCCATCCCACTCGGTCGTTTAGGTCAACCCGAAGACTTAGCGGGTGCTATCGTATTTTTTGCAAGTGATGAGGCATCGTTTATTACTGGTCAGGTGCTTAGTGTGTCTGGCGGTTTAACAATGCACGGTTAATGACAAACAAGGATAATTTTTTGGAGATGAGACATGCAATTTGAAGATATTATTTATGAAAATCGTAACGGGGTCGCTTGGATTATTATTAATCGTCCCGAAAAGATGAACGCATTTCGTGGCACCACATGCGACGAAATTATTAAGGCGCTTAATAAGGCAGGCTATGACCGTGAAATTGGTTGTATCGTCTTAGCGGGTGCAGGTGATAGAGCATTTTGTACTGGCGGCGATCAAAGTGCACATGATGGCAATTATGACGGTCGTGGCACTATCGGCTTGCCTATGGAGGAATTACACAATGCCATACGAGATGTGCCTAAACCCGTGATTGCGCGAGTCCAAGGCTATGCGATCGGTGGTGGTAATGTCTTATGTACTATTTGCGATCTAACGATTTGCTCTGATAAAGCAGTGTTTGGTCAGGTGGGACCTAAAGTGGGTTCCGTGGATCCAGGTTACGGTACCGCCTTTTTAGCGCGTGTTGTTGGTGAGAAAAAGGCGCGTGAGATTTGGTATTTAAATCGCCGTTACTCTGGTGAAGAAGCGGTTGCCATGGGCTTAGCTAATATTTGTGTGGAGCATGACAAATTAGATGAGACTGTGCAAGAGTGGGCTGAGGAAATTTGTCAGCGTAGCCCGACCGCCATTGCCATTGCTAAGCGCAGCTTCAATGCCGACACTGCACATCAATCAGGGATCGCTGGCCTAGGTATGTATGCTTTAAAGCTCTACTACGATACCGAGGAGTCGCGTGAAGGGGTGAATGCATTCCTTGAGAAACGCAGTCCAGATTTCCGTAAATATTTCAAATAAAACAGAGCAATTGAGGAGGATGATAGGAGATGCAAGCAAATCCTTATCTTGATGACGACTTAATGGCCTTGGCTGAAACGGCAAAACGTTTTGCCGAGGAGCGTATTAAGCCCGGTTTTATTGAACGCGATAGCAGCCGTATTTTAGATCGTGCTCTATTGCGAGAAATGGGTGAGTTAGGCTTTATTGGTCCTGAGCTGCCTGAGGAGTTTGGTGGCTTAGGTATGGGCAGTTTAGCGGCTGGCGTCATTCATGAGCAAATCGCAGCAGCTGATCTAAGCTTTTCTTATTTAAATCTTCTTGCCTCATTAAATGGGCAGATTCTAGCAAGCCATGGTGATCCAGAGGTGGTGGGTCCTTGGCTTGAAAAACTTATCCAAGGTGAGGCAATTTGTGCGATCGCCTTGACTGAGCCACGTGGCGGTTCAGATGCGGCCAATTTGCGCTTAAAGATTGAGCGTGATGGTGATGAGTATGTTTTAAACGGTGAAAAAACGTCGATTTCAGCAGCGGATCAAGCGGATATTGCGGTTGTTTTTGGACGTACAGGCTTAGTAGAGGATAAAGCGCGTGGCGTGACCGCTGTTTTAGTACCTATGGATACTCCTGGCGTAACAACTAATCGCTTTGACTGCCATGGACAGCGCGCCATTGGTCGTGGCTCAATCTTTTTTGAGGATGTGCGGATTCCAGTTAATCACCGTTTAGGTAATGAGAACGAAGGCTTTGTACAAGTGATGCAAGGTTTCGATTTCTCGCGCTCATTGATTGGTTTGCAATGTTTAGCGGTAGCTCGTGTTTCGTTGGAGGAAACGTGGGAGTACTTAACTCAACGAGAGGCTTTTGGACAACCTTTATCGGCTTTCCAAGGCTTGACTCATCCTTTGGCACAATATGAAACCGAGGTTGCGGCAGCGCGTCTTTTGTGTTTGCAAGGCTTATGGCTCAAAGATAAAGACTTGCCACATACTGCTGAGGCAGCGATGGTCAAATGGTGGGGTCCAAAATTATCCTATGATGTGATTCACCAATGCTTATTGTGTTTTGGGCATGGTGGCTATGATCGCGGGGTGATGGAGCAACGTCTGCGAGATGTCTTAGGTTTTCAAATTGGTGATGGTACTGCACAAATTATGAAAGCTATTATTGCGCGTACCCGTGCAGGTCGTAAGTTTGTGCCTCATTAATAAGATACAGCGGTGGCGTCCTTATCATGTGATAGGGACGCTAATTTGTAATTGAATCAGCTTGTTCATTACTGACAAGCCAACATGACAAATAAATCGGGTGAGAGCGCAAAGCACCACCCAGCGAGGAGACAAAAATGGAGTTTGATGCTGTTTTAATTGAGCCGCGTCGAGCCAGTAGTGTTGAAGCAGGTTTATGGCACGACAAAACGATTAATGAATTTTTAGATAAAAATCTTGAGACTTGTCCCGACAAGGTTGCCTTAAGTGCGATGCGTTCTGAAACGGGCGAGATGACTCGTTTTACTTATCGCGAATTAGCCCAAATGGCCGATCGTGTGGCAATTGGTTTGCACCGTTTAGGGGTTGGCAAAAATGATGTAGTGGCTTGCCAGTTACCTAATTGGTGGCAATTCTCAATTATTTATCTTGCTTGCTCTCGTCTTGGCGCAGTAATGACGCCACTCATGCATATCTTTAGAGAGCGTGAGCTTAGCTTTATGCTGAATCATTGTGAAGCGAAAGTGGTGATTACACCCTCAGTGTTTCGCAAATTTCACTTTGAAAACATGCATCAGGGTCTGCTTTCAAGTTTGCCGCATCTAAAACATCATGTGGTAGTGGATGGGCCGGGCGATAATAGTTTTGAGGCCTTATTAAGTGGACCAGAATGGGAAAAGGAACCAGCTGCGCAGACGATTTTGACTGCCAATCGTCCAAGTCCCGATGATGTGACACAGGTGATGTTCACATCGGGTACAACGGGAGAGCCAAAAGGCGTTATGCATACGTCCAACACGACCATGGCAAATGTGATTCCTTATGTGGAGCGCATGCGTTTGAGTAGCGATGACGTGGTCTTAATGGCGTCACCGATGGCGCACCAAACTGGTTTCTTGTATGGTTTGTTAATGCCAATCATGTATGGTATGCACGTTGTCTTATTAGATGTCTGGAACCCTGCCCAAGCGGTGCAGTTAATTCGGGATGAAAAGGTGACCTTTACCATGGCATCGACGCCTTTCCTAACTGATCTGGCTAAGCATGTGGAGGAGACGGGTGAGACCGTGCCTAGTTTACGCACCTTTGTGTGCGCTGGCGCACCAATTCCTAGTCCTTTGGTTGAAAAGGCCAAAATGGTGCTAGGGACAAAAATTATCTCTGCTTGGGGTATGACGGAAAATGGCGCAGTTACCATGGTTCAGCTTGAGGACCCAGATGAGCGTACTTTTAATACTGATGGCAAGCCCCTTAAAGGGGTAGAAATCAAAATCCTTGATATGGAGGATAATGAGCTACCTACTGGTGAGTCAGGGCGCCTGATGCTTCGAGCTGTGTCTAATTTTGGAGGTTATTTAAAGCGTCCCGAGCTAAATGATACGACGCCTGATGGTTGGTTTGATACAGGTGATTTGGCTTATATTGACGACCAAGGCTATATACGTATCACGGGGCGTAGTAAGGACGTGATTATTCGAGGTGGGGAAAATATCCCCGTGGTTGAAATTGAGGCGCTACTCTATCGTCATCCAGCAGTCGATTTGGCTGCAATCGTCGCTTATCCTGATGAGCGACTAGGTGAAAGGGCATGTGCTTTTGTGGTGCTCAAAGACGGTCGTAACCTAACTTTAGAGGATGTGGTGGACTTTATGAAAGCCAATCAGGTGGCTATGCAGTATATGCCAGAGCGTTTAATTGTACTGGATGAAATGCCTGCTACGCCATCGGGTAAAATTCAAAAATTCCGCCTAAGGGAAGAGCTTAAGAAAATGCTTTGAGCACAACAAAGGGTAGCATCAAGCTACCCTTTTAACATTGAACTATCTTATCGAGTTATATCAGCGTCGCCCCGCTAGGAATGAAATAAGCGCAATGATAAGAAAAACAAAAAATAGAATCTTGGCGATGCCCGCTGCTGTACCAGCAATACCACCAAAGCCTAAAACCGCTGCCACTAAGGCAATAATTAAAAAGATAACGGCGTAATGAAGCATGTCCTTCTCCTTTAATGAATGGTGGTTTAAGTATGGGGTAGGTTCAGGTAGTTACGCTATCTTAGGTGCTCACTTTAGTTATGATTTTGCTAAGGACTCCAATTTCTACGTACAAGTGGATAATCTCACTGATAAGCGTTATATCTCATGGACTCTGACTCCGGCGATGGCTTCAGCTCAGGATGCTAATAATCAAGATATGTATTTCCCAGGTAATGGTCGTACCATAACTGCAGGTCTGAACTTTAGATTCTAAGAGATCAATGGTCTTATTAACTCACCTCTTATCATTGATTTGGGGTGAGTTTTTATTTAGGGCTTAGTTGCGGGGACTTGGTTGAGTTGCTTCAGTTTGTATAAATATCCGTAGGAACACTGGGATAGATAAGCCAAAAGCAATAATTAGCAAGGCACTAGGTATGACCAAGCTAAAAAGGGCATAGTCCCAGCCGAGGCTTAAGCTCATTGAACGTAATAGAGCAGCTACTAAAATCGCCGCTAAGCCACATTGACTAGTCCAGGGAAATGGAATTGTACGGCCACTATGAATCAGTCCGGCAATATTAAATACTTGCATCACCATAAAAATAAAGCCACCGATAAGGATTAAATGCAGTGCTTGGGTTGGATTACCCCAAGATAGGATCCCGCTTAGCCCCATCCAAATATAGCCAACACCAATGCAAAGTAGGGTCAAGTAGTGCCAACGAACAAAGGAGGCATGCCATAAAATGCGGTGATGCCAATCGCGTAGACGAGCAATCATGGATAGACCAGAAGCCAGTGCTAACCAGCTCGAAAAGACCGGGTCACTCAGGAAGAGCAGACTGAATACGTATAAGTACATACAAATAATATTCAGATTTCTGTAGTAGGGGTTTTGCACATAACTTAGTTTGTCTGCCTTAGGGCCGGCTTGATCTAAAGATTGAGACCCCATGGCCATGCCAATACGGAAAATGATGAGTGCGACTCCAATCATATAAGCGTGAGCTAGAGCAACAATAAAAGTCCATTGTCCACTTAATCCATAAGCGATAGTTAAGGCGGTAATCAGAGTTAGCATCAAACAGACACTGATTTGTCGCTGATTACGATCCTTGAAAGCGGCATAGATGGTAAAAGTGGTGAGTACTAACCAAAATAGACTCATTATCTGTGCGCTACGTTGTAAGTCTATGAAGCTTAGTATGATACCGCCAAGCCAGAGTAGCAGGGTGAGTGCAGATAATCGGCGTAAAGAATGGGTAAAGTGAGTCCACTCCGGAACTGCCGTTAATATAAAACCAGCAAAGGCAGCAGAGCCAAAAATATTTAAATAACCATAGGCATGGTAGCTCAGCGGATTGATGTCGAGTGATAAAACACCCCAATCAAAGTAAGCACTTAGACCGACTGATAACCATAAGGAAGCAATGGGGATGATGCTGAGTGCAGCTAACAGAAAGTAGAGGCGGAAAGGATTACTAAAAAAATCATGAATAATTTCAGAAAGTGACTTTTTCTTAGTCATGATATGCCTGCCAAAAAGGTTGAGCCAAATAATGCTGCACAAAGTGCTCATCGCGATTTGCTCTCGGCTGTTCGAGTTCAATCAAGGCCTGATTGCGTGCAGGTTTTTGAGGCAAAATACAGATTTTGTCAGCTAATTGTAATGCTTCAAAACGATCATGAGTGACCATCACGACACTCATGCCTGCGGCAATATACTCTTGAAGCCAGGCATAGAGCTGTAGCTTTAACTCATAGTCCAATGCACTGAAAGGTTCGTCAAGAAGTAATAAATCAGGCTCACAAAGTAGGGCTCTGACCAGAGCAGCTCGCTGCCGCATACCACCCGATAGCTCATCGGGGTACTTGTCGTAATCTTCGGTGTGAAGGTGCAGTTTAGTTAATAGGCGACGTGCTTCTTCTTGCGTATGTGAAGAGCTAGGTTCTGGGTGTGTTAATAAAATATTGTCCCAGAGGCTACGCCACGGCAATAGACGATGCTCTTGAAATAGATAGCGCAAACGAAGAAAAGAGCAATCAATTTGGCCGCGATCTGGGCTGATTAAACCTGCGATGAGTCTTAAGATAGTGGTTTTACCACAACCTGATGGTCCGTATAAGCAGATAACCTCACCTGCATTAAGTTCGAGATTGAAGTCTTCGACGATAGGTTCGCCCATTAGGCTCTTATTGAGTTGATGCAGTTGTAAGCTAGCCACGACGTTGACCCCAAGGTAAGAATATGATTTTTAAGGGCTCGACTAATAGATACTCAACGAGATAAATAATGAGCAGCAAAATAACCACATAGGCCATCACAACTTCGGTTTCTAGCATCGTGCGAGCAAGACCGATTTGCGCGCCTATACCATCGGGTGAGCCAAGTAACTCGGCCATAATGGCAATTTTAAGTCCCATCGCAAAGGCAATATTGAAAGCGGGTAATAAATGTGTGAGAAGGTGTGGCCAGTAGAGATGATATAGGCGCTTGTCAAAGCGCACTTTATAGACACTCATCACCTCTTCGAGATTGCGATCAATTGACAACATACCCTGTAAGGCTGAGGCGAACATCAAAGGAGTGACAGCGATATAGGTTGTAAAGATGGTGCTGCTATCACCTACATTAAACCAGAAAATGGCTAATACTACCCAGATAATGGGTGGTATGCCCAAGAGCATACTGATGAGGGGGCGACAGAAAAGTGCCATGGTTTTGGAAAGCCCCGTCAGTAAGCCTAAAATCACGCCGGTAGCAACAGCGGCGCTGATGGCAATCCCTGCACGAAATAGAGTGTGGGGTATTTCAGCTGCTTCATAATGGCGCAGTAGTGCAATACTTCTCTCAAATACGGTGACCGGACCGGGCAGTACAAGATCGCCCAATATAACCGAGCCCCAATGCCAAAAGGCACAGACAACAGCGATGACCGCAAGGGCTGTCCAGACTCCCCAACAATATGAGAGGAGTTGGACTCGACGCGATTGACGAATGGGGCGACCGGCAGATAAAAGCATAGTTTAGAGGCTCAGGATGAAATTATCTTTAGGCATGCTGCCGCCGAGAATTTGCGGATTCATGTCATATAGCGTTTTGAAGAAAAGTTCTAAATCCTCGCGAATATCAGCTGCCGCGGCAACGGTTAAATTGGCATGAGGAATCGCGGCCTTAATTGCAGGTGACGGTATATCTAGGAGCTTACTACCGATTTTGGCGGCTTCAGCTGTATTGGCTAGGCTCCAGTCGAGTGATGAGCTTAATTCGCTTTGGAAGTGTTGTAAGAATTCTCGGTTTTGTTCATAAAAAGCACTTGAAACTAGTAAGCCGGCCTGTGGTAAACCTTGGGAATTACCGTCATGGAGGTCGCGCCATATTTCACGTAGATTTAGAACGCGCTCAGGCGATTTGCTTTTACCTCTCATCAAGGCAACCGAGGTTAAGGGCTCATTTAAAACGGCAAATTCGACACGATCCTTGAGCCAGTAAGCCATACTTTCTGCTGGGGTAGCTGTATAGTTTATCTTAATTTTTTTAAAATCCACGCCTTGTAACTTACAAAGTGCCTGTAAAACCAGATCAGGCATATCATTGCGTAGCGGTACGGCCACAGAGCGGCCTTCTAAGTCTTTGAGGCTTGATATGCTGCCTGCTGAACCGACGATATCAACGAGTCCCCATGTCATGATGTTGACTAGTTTGACATCAAGTCCTCGGTTGGCTAGGTTGACGGCGACATAACTCGGCACGATACTTGCCTGAATGCTGCCGTTAGCCAACCCAGCTCTCAGAACGTCGGGGGTACGCCATGTTTCAACATTAAAGGTTTCTTGGATGACTGAGAGGCCTTGTTGTTGTCTTTGCTTAGCAACCCCCAGTAACAGTGAAGGCAAAGCACCCGGCCCGTAAATAGTGATAGGTGAGGGAGTGTCAGCCCAAGCAAAAGGAAATTGACTGCTAAGAGCAACGGCTCCAGCGTATTGAAGAAAATGGCGTCGATTCATCAAAGTAAACCTTCTTGAATATGAGATATGTGCTTAAGATTTATATTAAATGCATTTTATCATATTGAGAATGATAATTAGTATTACCAAAAATGACTATAAGGTCATTGCTTGATTCTTAACAAATGAAGGATGGTTTACTTTCAGGTGCTATTTTGGGGCTTAGTAACAAATACTATTGTTGGTACCCATTCGTAGTGAACCACCCATAACTACACCATGTATTCGGATAGGAGGGAGGGCTTCACGCGTTCGGATGTCGTGGCGATAAACCATGGGTATTCCTTCATCTAGCGTGTAAAATAGTGTTTTGCTGTCGCCAGTGACCCACATATCCACAATTTCCCAACGAGAGGGTATGTAAGTAGAATCTTCAGGGTCATCATAGGATTGAAAAACGATACCTTTATCACCACCTAAAATCCAAGTGCTTTCAAGCCAACCGCTACGGAATAGTCTTGGAGAAAAGTTGCGATGATGTTTTTCTTGCAAATAGTAATGCTCAGGCTCATCTCCTTTTTCTAAGTCAAACATCACCACATGGCCGGAGGAGTCTGAAAAAAGAATGCGTCGAGAGTAAAAGTCGATATATGGAACGACCTGAGGTCTATAGGTGGAACCAGCGGTGTGCATAGGACCGGTAGAGAGAACTTTTCCATCTTCAGGAAAATAGAGCAAACCACGTGAACCGTCTTTGCTTGTTAGTGCCACCATAAAGTCTTCGGGACTGGCAATTCCGTCATCTAGACCTGAACCTGAAGGAATATGAGCCGATAAGTCGATGGTTTCCCATGGATTATCGTGAGGATCCAGATAAGAATGACGGTACATTAGTGGTTTTTTTTCATCAAGAATCCAGTAACTTTGACTATAAGAGCTAAAGAGTAAGTTGTAGTAGGCATAAATATGCGTATTACGGTGTTCAGAGTCAAAGCGTTCCGGATAAATGTGAAGCTCGCCCGTTTCATAGTTCAGCATACCCACCTGATCACGCAGAGCGATTGCTACTAGCTTGGATTGTGGTACAAAAAATGCTTGATAAAGAGGCGATGGAAGTTCTATGTCTTTACGGGTCCGAGTTTCTAGTTCATAGAGAACCAGACGGGAGACTTCATAATCACCGACTACCATCATGGAGTCGTCGCGAGCCATCTCAATCGTACGGGGGCGTATGCCAAAATTTAGTAAGGCTAAATTTTCGCCGGTGTTGACATCGTAAACGGTGATGAAGTTGGAGTTTGAGTCAGCAATGAATAAATAGCGAGTAGGGTGATATAAGGAATCGCCAATCCCTAACTGGGTTAATTCAGAGGCGCCAGGTTTAAGTAGTTGAGCAGTAGCCGTACCGGCGATACCTGTGGCGCTCAGACTGACTCCGAGACTAGCTAGCCATTGAATAAATAATCGACGATCCATTGATGTTCTCCAGTAGAAGCAATGATAAGGGCTTATCTATGCTTTGTTGCCGAGCTAAATTAGCTGATGGCCTAATGAGCAGCTTTTTCAGCAGCGTGCTCCTTCATAACGTCATCCAGTGACTTGACTAAAGCGTCACAGCTGATGCTTGTACCATTGCTGAGGTTAAACGTCATGGTATGGGTTTCGCCGATTTGTGGAATTTTGTCCTCAGGGATGCTCATAATCATTACGTGATCTCCACCTTTACGGAAAAAACGTTGACCTTCGCTGAGACTTGTATCTTGTAGGGGGCCCATTGTCATCACATTGTCGACCATACTCATTTCATGAAGTTCGACGTGGTCGGTAATGCTAGGGATGAGTGCTTCAAGAATTTCTACCGGTTCACCTTGGTGTTCAAAGGTGACAAAGCCGCCTGTCATGGCACGACCAGGTAAAACCTCCTGAATAACACAATCGCTTACGGTAGTCGTGCTAGTTTCTGTTGCCGCTTGGGCAGCGGTGCCACAAAGACTAAGGGCTAATAAACTACTGGCTAATATGGAATATCTCATTTCAGTTCCTTTTATAACTGTTGTTGTACGCATTGAGCATAGTCATCTAATGGGGCAGTTTCAGTAATAATGCCGCTTTTTATACCAACAATATTATCATTTACAAATAATGCATTGAAGGGTAAGCCCATGCCCCCTAGTTGCCGTAACAAATCAAAGCCCTCGATTTGATGTTTAGGCAGATGGGTAAAAGTTTGTTCTTCAAAGAAGCTATCGATTTTTTCAAGACTATCACCTACATTAATGGTAATAATATCCAGTGCATTTTGAGAAGTAGCCCACTCCTCTAGGATCGGTAGTTCTTGACGGCAGGGCGCACACCAGAGCGCCCATAAGTTAAGTAGTTGGGTGTTCGCCTGTGGTGTTATAGCTAGGTTCAGCTCACTGAGTTGACTGTTTTTTTCAGTAGGGCTAAACCCTTCTGGTAATTCACATGCACTGATTGTGTCGCTGGTGTTAGTAGCTATCGGTGTAGTTGAACCCTCGTGAGCAGTGCTTGCCGCTGCAGCAAGATGTTGATCGAGGACAGCGACTAAATCATCACCACCGATTTGGTAGTCAAACACATCCAGTAATTCGCGTTCGGGAGTGATTAGATAAATCATGGCACTGTGATAAACCGTGTAGCCCATACCAGGTTCGGGGTTGTCAAGGCGCTGACCATTAAGGCGATAGCCAAAAGTAGCGCCTAATTGTTTGGCAATATCTTCTATATCTTTCATTGCTCCGCTTAGTCCTACAATACGCTCATCAAAAAATTGAGTGTAGGCATTAAGACGGTTGATTTCATCATTGACTGGATCGATGGTTAAAAAGAGGGGTTGCAACATGTCAGCATGTTGTAGTCGCTTCATAGCATAGCCGTACTCGTATAAAGTAGTAGGGCAAATGTCTGGGCAGGAGCTATAGCCGATGGAGAGTAGTAAGTACTTTCCAGGATAGCTTTCATGGGTGACGGGACCATGTTGGTCAAATAGATTAAAGGTAACGGTTTCTGCCTTAGCAGTGGCGTGAGTAAAGGAGAAAATGGCCAATGCCGAAAGCAATAAGAGTTTTAGAAATAGTAAATGGGCTCGCTTGAGTCGGTATGTATACGCCATTGTTTTCTCCTGATTAAAACTGCTCAAAGTATGGCTCATACAATGAGCAGTCTAAAACTAGGCAGACTCGCCGACTGTTCCGAAGTTGGAGCTCAGCGAGCTACCGTGGAAGGGAACTACTCCTGTGCTGCAATATCATCCCACTTATTGTCCGCACCTTTTTGAGATAAGTGAGGACCGGTGATTTGTTCCATATGGTCATTTTTCCACACACTGTCGACCTA
>LSQX01069454.1_pt1 | contig 31072 bp, 30 predicted proteins | sample 654561 | NCBI WGS metagenome assembly LSQX01 (sample SAMN04489861, study PRJNA283612) | anaerobic digester metagenome | isolation source: 4 biogas reactors fed with cattle manure at either 37C or 55C with and... | place: Denmark: Kongens Lyngby | collected 2014 | reverse complement strand
GAGCTGGTGGAGCTGGTCCGACCCTATCCTTGCCAAGTGGTGGACACCAGGAAAACTGCCCCGGGCATGCGGGTGTTGGAAAAGTACGCGGTGCGGGTTGGCGGAGGCCGCAACCACCGCTTAGGCTTAGATGATGCCGTGCTGATCAAGGACAACCATGTGATCGCCGCGGGGGGCATCGCCCAAGCCGTAGCGGCTGCCCGGGCCAAAGCTCCCTTGACGGCCCGGATCGAAGTTGAAGTCGAGTCACGGGAGCAGGTGGAAGAGGCCCTTGCGGCCGGGGCCGATATCATCATGCTCGACAACATGGCAGTGGATGAGATGGTCCAAATGGCGGCTCTGATCGACGGCCGGGCCCTAGTTGAGGCCTCTGGCGGGATAACGAAGGATAAGATCGCTGCCGTTGCCGCCGCGGGCGTTGACTTCATCTCCGTCGGCGCCATCACCCACTCCAGCCGGGCCTTGGATGTGGCCTTGGATTTGGAGATCAGCGAAGGAGCCGCAGGATGACCGCGACTATCCCCGCCGACATGAGGGGGCCGTTGGGAATCCCTTGACAAAAGGCCACCCCGAGCAGGGAGCCGACGATGAGGCCGATCATGACCTCCGGCTCCACCTTCAAGAGGGCAACGCCCCTGGCGGCCAGGTGGGCGGAGATGGCGCCGACGATTAAGGCGATCAGCCCACCTGCAGTGGTGAGGGAACCCAAGATGCCTCCCAGCCCCACCTTCCCCGTTGCCAAGGGGAGCATGACGCCGATGAGCATTAGACAAATGCCGACGGGTAGACAGTGATGCTCAAGGAGTTCCAAGGCTGGCTGGATGCGGAAGACCGTCAGGAGCAGCAGGATGGTGCTGGCGATGGTGATGAGCTGGTGGCCGCCGATGGCTCCCACCATCAGCAGGGCAAATAGGATCCAGCTCTGTTCGGACACGGGCACCACCTCCAGTAGATTCTATGCCCGCATCACCATTTCATGCCAGTCATCCATCAGCCGGCCTGATCCGCAACCTCCGCCGCTTCCTCGAGGGCCTGGCTGTAGTAGGCCGGCAGCACAAACGCGGCCGCATGCAGCTCCGAGGTGTAGTAGCGCAGCTTCCAGTTCTCCGCTGGTTTGCGCCTGGGACTGCGGGGATCGTGCTTTTTCGAGGCCAGCATGAAGCTCCAAAGACCTGGGGAGTAGCTGGGGATGCTCGTCAGGTAAGGCCTGACGATGGGGTACAGCTTCGTGAAACTGCCGTAGACCTGCTTCACCAAGTCCATGTTGAAAAAGGGCGATTCGATCTGGGCGACAAGGATCCCGTCCTTTCTCAACGCTCCCCTCACATTCCGATAAAAATCATAGTTGAACAGCCCGACCGCTGGACCGAGAGGGTCGCAGGAGTCGACGATGACCACGTCATAAAGGTCTTTTGCCTCCTGGACGTGTTTGATCCCATCGGCGATGTGCACCTCCACGCGGGCATCGTCGAAGCCGACGGCAAGCTCCGGCAAATAGCGGCGCGATGCTTCGATCACTTGTGCATCGATCTCTACTAAGTGGGCTTCTTCGACCTCAGGATGCCGCAGCACCTCCCTCAGGGTGCCTCCGTCGCCGCCTCCGATGATCAGCACCCTTTTTGGCCCAGGGTGGGCAAACAAGGGTACGTGGGCGATCATCTCATGGTAAGCTGGCTCATCTCTGATGGTCGTTTGGATGACGCCATCCAACAGGAGCATGCGGCCGAACTGGGGACTGTCCACCACGGCCAAATCCTGATATTGTGACTTAGCCCGGTACAAGCAGCGTTCCACGCGATGCATCGTGAACAAATCCTTGTTTTCGCGGGCTTTAAGCCAAATTTCCATCATTTCAGCCCTCCTTGCCTTGCTCTTCTGTTACTTACACCATTAGACATCATGTCATTGATTCCTGCATGGAATTATACCCCCTCCCTTTTGCCGGAGGCACTTGTGGGAAAATTAAGAATTTTATTATACAAACTTCGACAGACAAGCCTGTCCCCCCTGTGTTAGAGTAAGCCTTGCCCGTTGATCTTGGCAGTGAAGGGTGGATGATGATGGCTGAACAGGTTGACATCGGCACCTACCAAGTCCTCACCCAGCCTTTGCAACGGCCCCCCAGCCTCGCCCCGACGTATCCGCGGGAGTCCCTTGCGGCCCTTGTCGGGGGGGCCTTGCGACGGGAGTTCTTCTTGAGCAGTATATGCGGGTTGATCCTTGGCCGCATCGCGCTTTTTGAAGGCCTCTCCCCCTTCGGCATCGCCTTTTACAGCACTTTGCTGATGATGGGGCAGAAGCGCCGGGCCTGGGGAGCACTAATGGGGGTCTTGCTAGCTCTCCTTACTTTGGGGAGGGCGCAAGAGCTCCTTTTTCATCTGGTCGTTTTCCTTGGGCTATACCTCCTCAACAAACGATCGGCCCTTTGGGTTATGCTGGTAGTAGGGGCGGCCAGACTTGGTCTTTCTTTTTTGGGGAGGGGGACTTGGCCGGTCGGCCTTGGCCTTGAGGCCCTGCTGGCAGCTTTGTTATGCGGGGTCTTCGGCCCCGTTGCCGCCTTGTGGGCCGGGGAGCGGCCGCGGGTTTTGTCTTCCCAGCAGCTAGCGGCGCTGGCCGTGTTCGCGGCCGGGTTAGTCGCTGGGCTGCACGGTTGGCAAGTGGGCGGCATCGCCCTCGATCGGGTGGCCGGCAAAGCCGCGGTGCTCGTCGGCGCCCAGGTGGGTGGGGGAGGCCTTGGCGCGGCCGTCGGGGTGACGGTCGGCGCCTTGGCCGCAATATCCTCCGCCGGGGGCCCCCAGCTACTCGGTCTCCTGGCCTTAGGGGGGCTCCTTGCCGGTTTAGGCCAGCGCCTCGGCAAACCCGGCACCGCGGTGGGCTTTCTCCTTGGGCTTTTCATCTTGTCCGCCCAGATTCCCGGTGAAGAACTGCTCCTTGACACCTTGAAGCACACGGGAATGGCGCTGCTGCTCTTTTTCCTCCTGCCCGGGGTCTACCTGCAAGGAGCAGCGCAAATGGTTCCCGGCACAACTCAGCAGCTCCGCTCCCAGCGAAGGCAGGAGGAGAGGTTTCAACGCACCTTGGCCCAAAAGCTCGCGGACGTCAGCTGTATGTTTGCTGATCTCTCGGACAAGTGTCTCATCTGGCCTTCGGAAGAGACAAGTCCCATGGATTCCTTCCTGGAACGTCTCGGGGAGAAAGCATGCTGCCGCTGTCCCGCCTACAACAGGTGCTGGGATGAAAGCTTTCTGCAAAACTACTGGGATCTGATCGCCATCCTGGCGGCCTTGGAAAAGCCGGGGACCAAGATGCCAAAGACGAACTTGGAGGGCCGCTGCATCCGGCGGGGTGCTTTCCTGGAAGCCATCGGGGAAGTGCTAGAGACGATCCGCCTGGAAGAGCATTGGCGACAGAGGCTCAAAGAGGGTCAGCGGCTGATCGCCGGACAGCTGGAGGGCGTTGCCGAAATCATGGGGTCCCTGGCGAGTCAGCTGGAGATTCAAGTTGACTACGCGGAAGAGGCCGAGATAGGCCTTGCTCAAAGACTAGCCGGGGCCAGGGTGAACTGCTCCGATGTGATGGTCCGGCGGCTTGGCGACGGGCTCCTCGAGGTCGTCATCCAGAAGTCCCCCTGTCGGGGGAGGGAAAGCCTTTGCGGCGCGCGGATACCAGATTTGGTCACCCGCCAGCTGGGCAGGACTTACGTCCTCAAAAGACAAGGGCCTTGCCCGCGCCAGACCGGAACCTCCCTTTGTGAATTGACTTTGCTTCCCAGGGAGGAATACAGCCTTGGGGTCCAGGTGCTGACGGTGGCCAAGGATGGCAAGACGGTATCCGGGGATCACCACGGGCAAGTGGAGCTTGCGGGGGGCAAGACCGCGATCATCTTGAGCGATGGGATGGGTGCCGGCTCCGCCGCGGCCTTGGAGAGCGTGACGACCGTTTCCCTGCTCACCAGGATGCTCGAGGCCGGCTTTGATCATCGCTATGCTCTGCGGTTGGTGAATACCATGCTCCTTTTGCGTTCGCCGGAAGAAACCTTTGCCACCATCGATCTGGTCATCATCGACCGCTATACTGGGGAGGCGGAATTCATCAAAGTGGGCGCCCCTTCCAGCCTGATTAAGCGGGGCGACCAAGTGGAGATTCTCGCCCCCGGATCACCCCCCGCGGGGATCTTGAGCGAAATCGACATCCAGGTGGAGAAACGCTCCCTCCGTCCCGATGATGTGGTGGTGTTGTTCACCGACGGGCTGTTGGAGGTCCGGGGCGAGTCGGAGGAAGACTGGTTGCAGGAAGCCCTAGCCCAGCTGGGCGATACGGATCCGGCCCATGTGGGGCAAGGTCTCCTCCAAGCTGCCCAGGTCGGGGAAGGAGGCCGGTTCCCCGACGATGTGACCCTCATCGTGGTGCGCCTCGAGAGGAATACTAGCGCCGGACGCACAGCGTGGGCGCTCCGGCCTTATGCCAGGCGCCGGGGAAAAACCGCCGGCTAGCCATGGAGGATTTCCTCCGGTTGGGGGCGAACATGCAACCAATACGGCCGTGCCCGGGGGGCATGGCCTAGCCTATCTTCGCCCAAGCAGGGGAGATCAAGACGGGAGCGTCAGACGCAGCTCTTGTTTGAGCCTCCAGGGGAAAGCAGCGGAGGGCTGTCTTTGAGCAAGGATCTGTTGCCAGAAGTTAGGAGTTTCATCGCCGAGCACAACATGTTGAGCAGGGGCGATCGCGTCCTGGTGGCCGTCTCGGGCGGCCCCGATTCGACCGCGCTGCTTCATTTGCTCTATCGCCTGCGGGAGGATTACCGGCTGGCCCTCCATATCTTCCATCTGCATCACGGCATGCGGGCGGAGGCCGATATGGACGCCGCCTTTGTGGCTGATCTGGCCCGCCGGTTGGAGCTGCCCTTCCATGGGGAGCGCCGGAACATACCGCAGATGATCCAAGAGTCCGGGGGTTCAAGTCAGCTGACGGCCCGCAAGGTGAGATATGAGCTGGCCTTCCGGCTGGCCGAGGAACATAGCTTAAACAAGATCGCCTTGGGCCATAATGCCGATGATCAGGGAGAAACGGTCCTCATGCGCTTTCTGACCGGCGGGGGCCTGCGGGGTTTGGCCGGCATTCCCCCCGTCCGGGGAAAGATCATCAGACCGTTGCTGGGGACTTTCCGTCGCTCCATTGAAGAATACTGCCGGGCGATGGGTCTTGCCTATCGGATCGATGCTTCCAACTTGAAGCCTACTTATCTGCGCAATCGCATCCGCCTGCAGCTCATTCCCTACTTGGAGGAAGAATATAATCCCCGCCTGAGGGAGCGTTTAGCTTCCCTGGCCGACATTCTCCGGGGTGAAGGGAAGCTCTTGGAGGAACTAGACCGGGAGCTTTACCGGGTTTTGGCCCGGCCCCAAAGGGATGGGTCCCTAGGTTTAGATTTAGAAGGCTTTCTCGCCCTGTCGACGTCGGGTCAGCGAAGGGTCCTGATCTACGCCCTGGAAAAACTCAAGGCGCCCCGGTTCGATGCCGATCATATTGAAAACGTCAGGGCCCTTGCCCACGGCTCCCGCGGCAAGACGGTCCATCTGCCGGGCGGTTTTTGGGCCGCGCGGGACTACGAGGTGCTGGCCCTGGGCCAAGGCGGGAGGAAGACCTTTCAGGCCAGGAACTTGCCCGTACCCGGGATGGTGGCCATTGGCGAGCTTTGGATAAGAGCCGACCTTATCCCTGTGGAGAAGGCTTCGATCGGCTCCCTGGGCAAGGAGCTTGGGGAAAGCTGCGCGGAGTTTGACTGGGACGCGATTGTCCCTCCGCTAGTTGTTCGTCCCCGGGCCCTGGGGGATCGGATCGAGCCTTTAGGCCTTGGGGGCAGCAAGAAGGTCAAGGATATCCTGATCGAAGGCAAAGTTCCCCGGCGCCTCCGGGAGATGGTCCCCATCATCGCCGATGCCGAGGGGATCCTGTGGGTCGGGGGGCTGCGGCGCTCGGAGCGGGGACGGATCGGTGAAGGAACAAGAAGGGTGCTGCGGCTGCAGATCGAGGGTTTGGAGCAGTTGGGCATCCAGGCCCGCACAGGGGAGGTTTTTGGCCCTTGAGCCAATTGTGATGAAATTGCGGTATAGACCCCACCGTGTTATAATGTTATACTGCAAGTAGGAGCAAATCTTATTTTGCCCCATTGACAGGTTAGCAGTTTGCGGTGGCGGGGATCACACCCGCTTATCTTGTGGAAAGACTCGAGGGGAGGACATGTTTTGAATAAGGTTCTGCGAGGGATCAGCCTCTACCTGTTGATTGCCATCGTGGCCGTCACCTTGGTTAGCGGGCTTTACACGCCTTCGGAGACTCGCAAAGAGCTAGCGTACCACGAGTTCATTGACCTGCTCGAAAGGGACCAGATCGTTGAAGTACGGATGATCGGCCGCCAGACGGTAGAAGGCGAATTGAAAAATGGGACTAAGTTCACCACTTATGTTCCTGAGGGGACTACCAATCTGAGCGATCGCCTGCTGGCCAGGAACGTGAAGGTATCTGCCGAACCTGAACCGCCGGCCCCCTGGTGGATGTCCTTCTTGCCGAACGTCATTACCTTGGTCATTTTTGTTGGCCTGTGGCTTTTCATTCTCAACCAGATGCAAGGGGGCAGCAATCGGGCTTTGTCCTTTGGCAAGAGCCGAGCCAAGCTCCATACGGACCAGCGGATCAAGGTCACTTTCGAAGATGTGGCCGGCTTGGATGAGGCCAAGGAAGAGCTGGAAGAAATCGTCGAGTTTCTCAAGCAGCCCAAGCGCTTCATCGAGGTGGGGGCGAAGATTCCGAAGGGAGTCTTGTTGGTGGGACCTCCAGGCACCGGCAAGACCTTGCTGGCCCGGGCGGTGGCTGGAGAGGCGGGGGTGCCTTTCTTCAGCATTAGCGGCTCGGATTTTGTGGAGATGTTCGTGGGGGTTGGAGCCGCCCGGGTGCGGGATCTGTTTGACAGCGCCAAGCGGAATGCCCCTTGTATTGTTTTCATCGACGAGCTGGATGCCGTCGGGCGGCAGCGGGGCGCTGGGCTTGGCGGCGGCCACGATGAACGGGAGCAAACCCTCAACCAGCTCCTGGTGGAGATGGACGGCTTTGAGCCCAACAACGGGGTCATCATTATGGCGGCCACCAACCGGCCCGATGTCCTTGACCCGGCCCTGCTCCGCCCGGGGCGGTTCGATCGGCGGGTAGTGGCCGATCGCCCGGATGTGGTCGGACGGGAGGCCATCCTTCGCATCCATGCCCGGGGCAAACCCCTCGGCCCCGATGTGGACCTTAAGGTGCTCGCCCGCCGCACGCCCGGATTTGCCGGAGCGGACCTAGAGAACCTGATGAATGAGGCTGCGATTTTGGCAGCCCGACGGGGGAAGAAGCGAATCGGGATGGAAGAGTGCGAGGAAGCCATCGATCGGGTCTTGATGGGGCCTGAGCGGAAGCGGCGGATCCTCAGCGAAAAGGACAAGAAAGTCTTCGCCTACCACGAGGCGGGACACGCGGTGGTGGCCCGGTTCCTGCCCCATGCCGATCCGGTGCACAAGGTGAGCATCGTCGGACGGGGCCTGGCCGGAGGGTATACCATGACCTTGCCATCCGAAGACAGGTATGTGACCACCAGGTCCGAGCTCCTCGATGACTTGGCCCACCTGCTGGGAGGGCGGGCCGCGGAAGAGCTGGCCTTGAATGAAGTCAGCACCGGCGCCCAGAACGACCTGGACCGGGCGACGAAGCTGGCCCGCAAAATGGTCATGGAGTGGGGGATGAGCGAGAAATTGGGCCCCCTCACCTTTGGCCGCCAGCATGAAGACATGGTCTTCCTGGGCCGGGATATTGCCCGGGACCGCAACTACAGCGAAGAGGTAGCGGCGGCCATCGATAAGGAAGTCAAAGAGCTGGTGGAAGGAGCCCATCGCCGGGCCCGGCGGATCCTGGAGCACCATCGGGAGAAGCTGGATCTGGTCGTCGAAGCCCTGATGGAGCACGAGACCTTGGATCGGGAAGCCTTCGAGCAGGTGATCAGCGGCGCTGCCGCCGCCCAGCGGGAGGATGCGGCCCGGCCTACTGTGCAGCCGGCGCCAAAACCGGTGAGCCCCGTTCGGCGCGACCTGTTGGATGGACAGCAGCCGGCCGTCGAGCTGGAATAAGGTGTGAACTAAAGAGCATTCCCTCGGGGAATGCTCTTTTGCATGGAGGGAAGAACTTTGCGGGCCTTGCTGATTATCGACATGCTGAAGGATTTTATCGAGCCCGATGGGAAGCTAAGCTGCGGTCCTGCGGGGGAGGAAATAGTGCCCTTTGTTAAGGCCTTGCTCGATGAGTTTCGGGCCAAGGGGGAGCCGGTGCTGTTCATTGCCGACAGCCATCTGCCGGCGGATAAGGAGTTTGACATGTTCCCCGAGCACTGCCTCCAAGGCAGCCCTGGGGGGGAAATAGTCGCGGAGCTGGCGCCCCGGGAGGGTGAACGGGTCATCTACAAGCGACGCTACAGCGCCTTTTTTGGCACCGATCTGGACTTGACCCTGCGGGAGCTGGGCGCTGCGGAGCTGGTCTTGGCCGGGGTCTGCACCAATATCTGCATCCTCTACACCGCGGCGGACGCCCGGATGCGGGGCTATCGCGTGATCGTCTTTCCTGAGGCAGTGGCCTCTTTTGACTCCCATGCCCATGCCTTTGCCCTCGAGCAAATGAAAGATGTGCTCCACGTGGAGGTTAAGCCTGGCCACTTAAGGGCAGGCTAGAATAACCCCAGCAAAGGAGGAGAGGCGGTGGCGGATAAGATCCTGCTGCGGAACATGGTTTTCTATGGCTACCATGGCGCTTTCGCCGCGGAGCGGGAACTAGGTCAGAAGTTTGAGGTGGATGTGGAAATCCATCTGGACCTGACGGGCATATCCCAGAATGACGACCTGGAGGTGGCCATCAACCACGTTGACATCTACACCATCGTCAAAGATGTGGTCGAAGAGGGTGGGTTCAATCTCCTGGAAAGCATTGCCGAAGCCGCTGCCTTGGAGATTTTGTCCGCCTTCGATGTTGACGGGGTGACGGTCCGGGTGCGGAAGGTCAATGCACCGTTGGGGGGGATCCTGGACTACGTTGAGGCGGAGGTAACCCGCCGGGCCTAGAGCATCATGTTCGATCCTTTTTTTCACATCCATCATCTGTGTGAGGTAGATTCGACAAACGATCGGGCCAAAGAGCTGGCCCGGCAAGGAGCCCCCGAAGGCACCCTCATCGTTGCCGAGACCCAAAGGGCAGGCCGCGGTCGCCGGGGGCGAAGCTGGTCATCCCCCCACGGCGGCTTATACTTTTCCTTGATCTTAAGGCCGCCCATCCCCCCCGAGTATGCTTCCCAACTGGTAGTTGTCACGGCAGCCTCCCTTTACCGGGCCCTCCATCGCCGGAGTTTGCCCGTCTCCCTCAAGTGGCCGAACGACCTGGTGGCGGGAGGAAAGAAGCTGGCCGGGATCCTGGTTGAAGGGGGCTTTGCATCCCAAGGCCTCAGCTTTGCCGTGGTGGGCGTTGGGGTGAATGTCAACGGTCAGCCGCCCATCGAGGGGGCAACGTCCATTGAGGCCCTCACCGCATCTCCCCAAGGGAAAGAGGAAATCCTCCAGGACATCCTCGGGGAAATGAAAGCGGGCTATCTAGCCTACCTGGCAGAGGGGATCGAGCCCGCCTTGGCGGATTATCGGCGGGGGTGCATAACCCTTAACCGGGAAGTAATCATCATCGGCCCCGAGGGGAAGGCCCGCGCCAAAGCCATCGATGTGGGCAGCAGGGGCGAGCTGTTAGTTGAGTATCCTGATGGATGCCGCAGGCTGGTCTTTGCCGATGAGGTGAGCCTGCGCACTTGCTAGAGGAGGTATACGATGCGCAAGGTGCCCTTGGGGAAAACGTCTCTGGCCGTCAGTCAGCTTTGCTTCGGCGCTTTGCCCATGGGACCCCTTCAGCGGGACATGCCTCCCGAGGAGGGGGCCCGAGTCATCAGGCACGCCTTAGAGCGGGGCGTGAACTTCATCGATACGGCCCAGGCTTATGGGACGTATGATCATATTCGACTGGCCAAGGAAGGCTATGGCGGGGAAATCATCATCGCCACCAAATCCTATGCGGAAACTTACCAGGAAATGGAAAGGGCCATCAGGGAAGCCCTCACCGCACTTGATGGGGATGCCCTGGGCATCGTACATCTCCATGCGGCTAGGGTAGGTCCGGAGCTGTTCGCGATCCGTTCGGAGGCCCTTCGATGCCTGGTCGATTACAAAAAGCGCGGCGTCATCCGGGCCGTTGGGGTGGCCACCCATACCGTCCCTACGGTGAGAGCGGCGGCCGGCCGGGACGATGTGGATGTCATCTTTCCCTTGATCAACGTCCGCGGGCAGGGCGTCCAGGGCGGGAGCCGGGATGAGATGGCGGAGGCCATTTTGGAGGCCCACAGCCGCGGCAAAGGCCTCTACGCGATGAAGGTCTATGCCGGCGGCAACCTCCTCCATGATCGCCGGGGAGCCTTGGATTATGTGCTGGGGCTGCCGGGGATGGAGGTGGTGGCCATCGGCATGGTGGATGAAAAGGAAGTGGACATGAACATCAAACTACTCCAGGACGAAGAAGTGGATGAGAATTACGTACCCATCACCACCAAGAAGCTGGTGATCAGCCGCTTTTGCCGAGGCTGCGGCAGCTGCCTTGAAGCTTGTCCAAATGGCGCCCTGAGCTTGAGCGAGGGCAAAGCCCGGGTAGATGAAGGGCTTTGCATCTTATGCGGCTACTGCAATCCCCTTTGCCCCGAGTTTGCCATCCGCATGGTTTGAATACTCGTCCCGGGGGGTATAATATGGCCTGAATTGCTGCTGATGGGGAGAGAAGCTAGTGGGGAAAATGACAGCCCTGATCATAGCTCTTTTAGCGGGGGCAACCATGGCCATCCAAGGCTCCCTCAACTCCGTCCTGGGGAAGGTCTTGGGCCTGGTGCAAGGCACGTTGGTTGTGCACATCGTTGGCCTGATGGCGGCGCTGGCCTTGTATCTGGCCAAATCTGGGCCCATCCCCCTGAAGGAAGCCCCTTGGTATACGCTGTTGGGGGGAGCTTTAGGCGTCCTCATTATCTACGGGGTGGCGGTGAGCATCCCCCGTTTGGGGGTTGTTTCCGCCACCACGGCAATCATCGTGGGCCAGGTGACGACCGCGGCCCTGGTCGATCATTTCGGTCTGTTCACCCTCGAGCCGGTTCCCTTCACCTGGCTGAAGGCCCTGGGGTTCGTCCTCTTAGTTGCCGGCGGGTGGCTGATGCTAAAATGACAAGGCTTCATCGAACATGGCGCAGATATTCTCCGGGGGCACATCCGGCTGAATATTGTGGACCGAGTTCAGGATGAACCCCCCTCCCGGGGAGAGGATCTCGATGACCCGGCGAGTCTCCCTTCGCACCTCTTCCACCGAGCCTTTGTTCAGGATCCGGTGAGTGTCAACGCCGCCCCAGAAGGTGATCCGATCGCCGAAGCGTTCCTTTAGCTCCACCAAATCCATCTTATGGGCCGTCGTCTGCACGGGATTGTAGGCGTCGACGCCGATTTCGATCAGATCTTCCATCAAGTCGAAGATGCTGCCGCAGGAGTGGTAGAGCACCTTCTTGCCGCCGGAGAGGGTCTTAAGATGGTCGATCAATTTCGCCTGTCGGGGCTTGATTACCTGACGGTAGACTGCTGGTGAGAACATGGGGCCCGTCTGCATGCCGATATCATCGGCATAACCCAAAACATCAACGCAATCTCCCACCTGGGCGATAGTCTCACTTGCCACCTGCAGGGAAAAATCTAAAGTCCGGTCCAACAGCTCTCCGAGGAGCTCGGGCTGGAGCAACAGATCCATGAACCAGTTTTCAAAGCCGCGCAAGAGCTGCGATTGGCCGATGAATCCCCCGCGAAACTGAAGGACCACGGCATAGCCCAGGCTTCGCCAATGGGCTGCCTCTTCCCTGAGCCCCTGGTATCGCCCGGGATCCTTCGGATCGGGCCACGGATAGGTGTCTAGCATTTTGCTAGTCATCTCTTCCCCGAAGGGGCTGTAAACAAGGTCGAAGTAAGGGGAGTCCTTGGGCTGGCGCCGGATGATGCCCCATTCGTCCCGGAAGGAGTTGTCTGGGAGCTCTTCGTCGGGAGCCTTTTCCGGACCTTTTAAAATGAGTCCCCGGGTATCGACTGAGAAGCGCTGGAGCACCTCCTCATCGACGTAAACTAGCTGCTGGCTCCGGTCGAAAATGCGGGTTTCCCGCTGCAGCCCTAAGTGTTCTTTCAGCCGCTCGTAGGCGGGAGCGGTGATGCCGGTGTTGTTCGTCGAGCCAAAATCGATGGGCACCCTATCGGGGGTCTCGTGATTAAGGGCTTTCAACACCCTTTCGCGGGGAGTCATCGTCACGGGCAAGACATCCTTTCTCTAAGGTGATTGCTTCTTAAGTACAGCATCAACTGGTGCAGTCGATATGTTGGCCTTCGCGCCTTTCGGTTTGACGGAGGCGGCTGCGCTCGAGCTTAAGCCTTGATTTTCTTCCGGCGGAGGATTTCGCCGATCACCTCGAGGGATTTGCCTTGGGCGATGGCTTCTTCCTGTTCCTTCTCCAGGGCGGCGATGTCCCTGACCTGCACCATCACCTCGGAGAGCTTGCTTGCGGGCACGACAACGATCCCATCGGCGTCGCCGACGATGATGTCCCCCGGGTGCACTTGGGCCCCGGCGCAGTTGATGGGGACGTTGTAGTCAACCAGCTCCATGAATGGGGCGTGGGGTCTGACCGAGGCGCCCCGGCAGAAGACCGGCAGGCTCATCTCCCTGATTTCCGCGGCATCCCGCACCCGGCCGTCAAGGACGATGCCGGCCAGCTCACCGTAGAGGGCGGCGTGGGCCACGTTTTCGCCCAAGATCCAGCAATCGGTCCCTAAAGCATCAATGATGAGGACATCTCCTGGCTGACAGCGGCGAATGATCGAATAGAGGTTCTCCTTGCAGCCGCCGGTGCCGCGCTTTGGCGCATACTTCACCGTTACGGCCCGACCGACCAACCTGCCCTCAGGCTGCATGGGGGAGACGTAGTCCATCCAGCCGTCCAGACCGAGACGGACCAGGGCGTCGGTGACGACGCCGCTTTGAAGGGTCGCAAGATAAGCCAACGCTTCCTTTTGCTCCGCAGGGCTCATTGGGCTTCCTCCTCGCCTTATGTGGTAAGGAGTAGTTCCCCGCATAGGCAGAGGATTCCTGCGCCAAAAAGGGGCCCGTTATGACCTGCTCGGGCGAAAGCCACCCATCCCTACAGAACCCGCAGCCCCCGGTAGGAGACTGCAGACCCTTACGGGACGTGTGGCTCCCTGGGACCGGAACTGACAGGAAGCCTGCTGAGCCCGATGGGTCTTGGACCCTTGGGCCTCCCGTCGGCTCCCCGGCTCGACCGCCCCACGGACCTGTCAAGCCAGCAGCGACCTCTTGGGCCCCCNNCCCGATGCTAAGGTGGCCATGGGGACTTCTTCTTATGTCAGGAAGATAATGGCTCGGGTTAAGAAACAGGCTCGACGGCCATACTATCCCGGGGAGGTGGAGGAGTGGACCCGAAGGAAGCTGCGAAACAAAAGGAATACCGGGACTTGGTGAAGGCGATGGAGCCTAGGCCTTCCTTTCTTCGCAACATGCTCCTGGCCTTCCTGGTGGGGGGGGCCATCTGTTTGCTCGGCCAGTTTGTGTTCGACTTCTTCAAAGGACTGGAACGAACAGAGGCTGAAGCTTCCGCCATCACCCTGGCCGCCATGATCTTCCTGGGAGCGATCGCCACTGGCCTCGGCGTTTACGATGAGCTGGGGGAGCTGGGCGGTGCGGGCGCCGCCGTGCCCATTACCGGGTTTTCCAACAGCATCGTCTCCGCCGCCATGGAGTTTAAACGGGAAGGACTGATCCTCGGCATGGGCTGCAAGATGTTCACCATCGCCGGACCGGTGCTCGTCTATGGTATTCTCTCTGGTTTCCTCGTGGGGCTCGTTAAGGGAGTCCTCCTCGGCTACTTTCGCTAGGGGGTGATGGCCGTCAAAAGACAAGGACTGGGGACGATTGCTTTTAGCTCTCCGCCCCATATCATCGCGGCCTCCACCATCGTCGGCCCCCGGGAAGGGGAGGGGCCGCTGGCCGCCTCTTTTGACACCGTGACGAAAACCGATCTGTACGGTGAAAAGACTCCGGAAAAGGCCGAATACCGGCTGTTGGAAGAGGCTTGTCAAGGCGCTTTGACCAAGGCCAAGCTGGAGGCGGGGGACATCCACTATTACCTAGGCGGCGATCTGCTGAACCAAATAGTAACCTCCAGCTTCGTCGCCAGGCAGCTGGGGATACCCTACCTTGGCCTTTACGCCGCCTGTGCCACCATCGGGGAGGGGCTGGCCTTAGGGGCCATGATCATCGATGGAGGGTTCGCCGACAAGGTGTTAGTTGGCGCCGCCAGCCATTATCATACCGCGGAGAGGCAGTTTCGCTATCCCGTTGAGCTTAACATCCAGCATCGGGGAACCAATCAAACGACGGTCACCGGTGCGGGCGCGGCCATCTTGGCGAGCAGCGGCCAAGGCCCCCGCGTCACCCAGGCTACGTTGGGCAAAGTGGTCGATTATGGTCTGAAGGACGCCAATGACCTGGGATCGGCCATGGCCCCTGCCGCGGCGGATACTCTAGTTCGCCACTTCCAGGACACAGGCACTACTCCCGGCGATTACGATCTCATCTTGACGGGTGACCTGGCCCGGATGGGCTCCAAGATGTTTCACAAACTCCTTCAGGATGCGGGCTACGTCCTGGGAGGCAAGCACCAGGACGCGGGGCTGTTGATCTTCAGTCCCCAACAAAAGGCGGGAGCAGGGGGGAGCGGCGCCGGCTGCATCGCTTCAGTCCTTTTCGGGCATGTACTGAAAGAGATGTATCAGGGCCGTTATCACAAGATTCTGGTCCTGCCGACTGGTGCTTTGTTCAGTCCCTTGACCTGCCAGCAAGGGGAATCCATCCCCTGCATCGCCCACGCCTTAGTGATCGAGGAGGGATGAACATGACTTATCTTTGGGCCTTCCTCATTGGAGGCGCCATCTGCGCCTTGGCCCAGTTGATCATGGACCTTTTCAAACTCCCCCCGGCCTACGTCCTGGTGGGCCTGACGGTAACCGGGGCCATCCTGGCTGGACTTGGACTTTACCAGCCCCTGCTTCAGTTTGCCGGGGCGGGAGCGTTGATTCCCGTCTGCGGCTTCGGCAATGCCATCACCACCGGAATCCTATCCGAAGTGAAGCGGCTAGGCTGGGAAGGTCTGTTCACCGGCGCCTTTGAGCTGACGGGCCTTGGGGTTACCTCTGCAGTGGTCTTTGGCTTCCTGGCGGCCCTGGTGAGCGGCCCCCGCCGGTAACGCAGGAAAATTCCCCCCTCTGTGGAAGGATAAGGGAGGAATACCAGTAGGGCTGGTGTTGAACGTGGCGATTTATCTAGACAACAGCGCGACCACCAAGCCTCATCCCCAGGTCATCGAGGCTATGGTGTCCCTCCTCCAGGAGAACTACGGCAATCCCTCCTCGCTGCATGCCATGGGACAGCAGGCCGAACGGGTCATCACCAAGGCCAGGCGGGACCTGGCGGGGGCCCTCGGCGTTAAAGAAAAGGAAATCATTTTTACCAGCGGCGGGACCGAAGCCAATAACATGGCCATCAAAGGTGTCGTCCGGGCCTATGGGAACCGGGGCAGGCACATCATCACCTCGCGGATTGAGCATCCCTCCATCCTGGAAGTGTTCAGGGAGCTGGAAGATGAGGGCTTCCGGGCAACTTACTTGGAAGTGGACGGAGACGGCCGCATCACTCCCGCCAAATTGGCTGAGGCTTTGGAACCCGAGACCATCTTGGTTTCCTTGTTTCATGTGAACAATGAGATTGGCTCGATCAATCCCCTGCCTGAGCTGGCCCAAGTGCTCAGCCAAAGGGGCAGGCAAAGGCCCTTTTTCCACGTGGATGCCGTCCAGTCCTTCGGCAAGCTGCCGGTAAGGCCTGCCCGCTGGGGCATCGATCTCCTCTCCCTCAGCGGCCATAAGATCCACGGGCCGAAGGGCGTAGGCGCCTTGTATCTGCGGGAAGGCTTGGCCATCCCGCCCCTCATCCTTGGGGGCGGCCAGGAGCGGGGACTGCGTTCAGGTACGGAAAATGTGGCCGGCATCGGGGGATTCGGCCTGGCGGCCCTCCTCGCTGAAGAAGAACGGGAAGGGGCCTTGCCCAAGGTGGCCGAGCTGCGGAAGGCCTTCCTCGAAAGGCTGAAGGGGTCTGGCTGCCGGGTAAACAGCCCCGATAATGGGAGCCCCTACATCCTCAATCTGTCCTTCCCGGGGTTTCGGGGGGAAGTGCTCGTCCATGCCCTCGCGGAAAAGGGCGTCTATGTTTCGACGGGCTCTGCCTGTTCCTCCAGGGCCCGCAAGCAAAGCCACGTCCTGGAGAGCTTAGGGCTTTCCCCTGCGGAAGTTGCCGGGGCCATTCGGGTCAGCTTTTCCCGGAGGAATTCCCTCGAGGAGGCCAAGAAAGCCGGGGAGATTTTGGCCCACGTTGCAGCTGAACTGGGAGAATTTATGGGGTAGGAGGCAGCTTATGGATTTCGTTTATGGACACGATCCCCTAGAGGACTCTTATGATCAAGTCCTGGTTCGTTATGGGGAGATTGGACTTAAAGGCAAGAACCGGCATGTCTTCGAACAGCAGCTGGTTAGGAACATCCAAAAAGCCCTGGCGGGTCTTCCATCCCGCAGAATAGACAGAACCTACGGGCGCATCTTTGTCCCTTTAGCGGGCGATGCCCGGGAGGTGTTGCCCAGGCTGAGGAGAGTCTTCGGTATCGTCTCCTTAAGCCCCGTTGTCACGGTGGGCAGGGACCTGGAGGAGATTGGGGAGTGGGCCTTGAAAATGGCCGAGGGCCATAAAGGGTCCTTTCGCGTCGATGTTCGCCGTTCAGATAAATCTTTTCCCATGAACTCCATGGAAATGAACCGGCTCCTGGGCGGCCATTTGCTCAGGGCTAATCCCGATCTCCACGTGGATCTGGAGCAGCCGGAGCTGACCATTTCCGTAGAGCTGCGCTCCGAGGGAACCTACATGTACAGCAGGACCTGGCCCGGGCCTGGCGGGCTGCCCCTAGGGTCCAGTGGACGGGGGATGCTGCTCCTTTCCGGCGGCATCGACAGCCCTGTTGCCGGATGGCTGATGATGAAGCGGGGGCTTGAGCTCCTACCCCTCCATTTTCACAGTCCTCCCTTCACCAGTGAACGCTCCAAGGAGAAAGTATTAGACCTTTGCCGCATCTTGGCCAGCTATGCCGGGTCCATTTCCCTGCATCTTTGTCATTTTACCGAGGTGCAAAAAGCTATCCACCGGGATTGTCCCCCCGATCTGGGAGTGATCATCATGCGGCGGATGATGATGCGGATCGCGGCCGGGCTGGCGCGTGAACGAAAAGCCGCGGCCATAGTGACCGGCGAGAGTCTAGGCCAGGTGGCCAGCCAAACCATCGAGAGCATTTCCGTGATCAACGAGGCATCCCCCCTGCCCATCTTGCGGCCCTTGATCGGCATGGACAAGGAAAGAATAGTTGACCTGGCCCGGGCCATCGGCACCTATGAGACGTCGATCCTGCCTTATGAGGACTGCTGTACCGTGTTTGTCCCCCGCCATCCCGAAACCCGCCCCCGACTTTCCCGGGTGGAAGAGGCGGAGGAGGCTTTAGCCATTCCCGAGCTGGTCGAAGGAGCCCTTGCCAAGATCGAGATAATTGAAGTAGACGGCTGACCCCTCCGGTGTTCTAGTCCCAGGCGATGGGACATAGAATACCATAGCACGGTGAGGGGGCGTTGCCTGTGAAGGAGCTATTGTTTTGGAAGCGGAGCAAACAGGAGCCGGAGGAGAAGACCCTGGAGGATGAAGTCCGGAGCGCCTGCCGGGAATGGCAGTTGGCGGAGCAGATCTTCCGGGAGGTGCAGCCCGAGTTCATTGATTCGGCCATTCTCCACTGGAAGTCCATGGAGGAACGCTACCGGGTGCTGCTCCGGCGGATCTTGACTGAACGGCAATCGAACGAGGGCTAGCACGCTCCGATCCGGCTGAGGGCCTTCTTGAGGGATTCGATCCCTCTTTTTTTTGCATCGGGACTTAGATCCGGCTGGTTGCGAATGGCCTCGATGGCCCGTTGGATAAGCCGCACCTGCTCTCCTTTGCTCTTGCCAAGCATGTTTTTCAACTCCCCTCTCCTTTTTATTACCATTCTAGGTCGATGGAGGGGGATTTATACGTCTGGGGCTGGGGAATATCACCGGAAGACTAACCGCACCAGATAGGCCGCCGCCAGGAAGCCGGCAAGGTCAGCAAGGAGGCTGCAGGCCAGACAGTGCCGGCTTTTTCGCACCCCAACGGCCCCCAGGTAGACCGTGAGAACATAGAAAGTAGTCTCCGTGCTGGCCATGATGGCCGAGGCCATCCGCCCGGCCAGGGAATCGGCCCCCGTATCCCTCAGGATCTGATTGAGCACTCCTAAAGAGCCCGACCCGGACAAAGGACGAATGAGGGCCAAAGGCAAGACTTCCCGGGGGATGCCCAGGGAGTCGGTGATGGGGGCAATGAGGCCCACCAGGTGATCCATCGCCCCCGATCCGCGAAAGATCTCAATCGCGGCGAACATGGCCACCAGATAAGGCAAGAGGCGCACGGCCACCCCTGCACCTTCCCTTGCCCCCTCGACGAAGGTGTCATAAACGGCTACTCCCTTCAAGTAACCGTAGAGGGGGATCAGCAGGAAGACTGTGGGCAGAGCCCAGCGGGATAGGACCTGGAGAAGGAGTGCTAGGCCTTCCATCAGTCCTTCCCTCCCATCCGCCGGAGGACGCGATCCGCGATGATGGCGGTGATGGTCGAAGCGGCGGTTGCTCCGATGGCCGGTCCGATGATGCCCCCTGGATCGACGGAGCCTGCCGCGGCCCGCATGGCGATGATGGTGGTGGGGATGATGGTTAGACTCGAGGCGGTGATGCAGATGAAGGTGCACATCGCATCGCTAGCCCGTTCCTTCCCCTTATTGAGCCGCTGCATCTCCTGCATGGCCCGAATGCCCAGGGGCGTGTTGGCGTTGCCGACGCCAAGGAGATTAGCGGCCATGCTAAAGGCAATCGCCCCCAAAGCAGGATCCCCCTTTGGCACCGACGGGAACAGGCGACGGACCAAGGGTGAAAGCCCCCTGGCTACAAGCTTAGTCAATCCCGCCGCATCCGCGATGTGCATCATTCCCGACCAAAAAGCGACGAGTCCCACTAAACCGATGGCCACGGTGACGGCCTGCCCCGAACCGGCTATCGCTCCTTCGGTGACGGCTGTGATCCGACCCTCCAAGGCTGCGGTGATGATGCCGCCGGCAAGCAACAGCAGCCACAGGAAGTTGAGCATCCTCATCCCTCCCATGCAGTAAAACCTATTCACGGTTAGAGTAAATCATGATGGTGAAAGCAGTCCATGAAGGAAGGCGAAGGTTGGCAGAGCAATCGGAGGGTGCCTGAATTGAGAGGGACTCCATTGGGCCGGGGTTTTGGGTTTGCGCTTTGCTGTCCGGGTGAAGATGGGATAGGGCCTTACGGAACAGGGGAGGCTGAATGGCCTCCCCTAAGAACCTTGTTTTTCTTTAAGGTTTGGCGGGGGCTCTATTTCTGCTCCCAGGTGAAGAAGGGAATAAGCTGTATCTTCGTCGGTAATGAGCACATCGACATATTTCCCTCTGATTGCGCCTAGAATGGCCTGGACTTTGCTAGGTCCGCCGGCGACGGCGATGACGCAGGGTATCTCCCTGACATCGTCAAGGGGCAGGCTGATAGTCCGGTGATCAAGCTCCGACTCGACTGGCTGCCCGTGGATGTCGAAGAAACGTCCTACCAACTCGCCCACACCCCGCTTTGCGGCCACATCTTGGAGAGCAGCGGGAGAGGCAAAGCCGGTGTTGGCCAGGCTAGAGGATAGGTTTGGGGTACCGATCCCGATTAGAGCCTTAGTCGCCCTTTGCGCAATGCCAAATACGCGCCTGATGTTATGGTCTGAAAGAAGGGTGTCCCTGATGCTCCTTGAATCAACCACTGCCGGAGCAAATAGTCCTAAGTAGCTGGCTCCATATTTGTCGGCGATGACTTTGGCAACGTCGAGGGAGTTTGCACCCTCAATTGTGCTGAGGCCGCCAATCAATTGCACGACGGTCAAATTGGGTAGTAAACGTCTCGGCTGCAGTTGCCGCGCCACAGCGTAGATGGTGGTTCCCCAAGCGGTTCCAAGGATATCCCCCTGGGACAGACTGCGTTCTAGATACGAAGCGCCAGCTGAGCCCAATGAGTGCTTCAATCGTTCGGGATCATTTGATGAGGCAACGATGATTGCTTCCTGAAGGCCGAAAGCATCGCATAAGCGGCCTTCTAATTCAAATGTCCCTAAATAGGGGCTGTTTACGGTGATGCGAACGATGCCCTCGTCGACTGCCTCAGCCAAGAGTTTGATGACTCTTGCTCTGCTTATGTTCAGGTGTTCTGCAATCTGCTGTTGAGTCAGTCCCTTTTGATGGTACAACCAGGCAACTTGCGAAATCAACCTTAGTCTCTCTTCAGACAACACTCTGTCTTGCCCTCTCTCATTGGTATTATTAATCGGATTAGCTGTCTCGTGGCGGCGGAGGCGACACAATTTACCCCGGATTCGCTCAGGACAGGACTAATCCTGTCGATTTGGAGGCAGTGGCTACCATGTTTCATCGCCGAATCTAGCCTGCCAGTCCCGCAAAAAGCCATTCATCCGTGACTCGGTAAAGGGATGCTCGTACAGCATGCGCATATACTCGAACTTCATTGTGCACATGTCGGCTCCTGCGGCAGCAAACTCACCAAAAAGGCGCGGGAAACGGCCGCAGGCTAGGATCTTGGTGTTGAATCCATAGTTGTCAAAAATCCTTCGGACAGGGGCGACGAGATCCACCGGCGTATCGGAAACGAGGTCGAAGGGACCGTTGAAAAGGGCTGCGATATCGGCCCCGGCTTTTGCACACAAATAGGCTTGAGCGACTGATGATACAGCAGTCATAGTGATTCGCAATTCCGGCACCTCCCCTTTCAAGGCTAGGAGGGCCTGGATGCCACCAACGCTCATCGGTATCTTGACGATTATCCGCTCGCTGTAGCTATGGAGCCGTTTGGCCTGCTCGATCATCGTCCTTGGTTCATGCCAGCCAACTACCTGTACCATGACTGGCCCTGGAGATGCATCGAGTACCTCTTGCAATACAGCCCATTTATCCGACCCTGGTTGGGAGATCAGGGTCAGGTTCGTGGTCACACCCGTAATCAGTCCCCAGCTTGTCACTTCCCTGATTTCCTTTGGATTTGAGCTGTCCAGGAACAGTTCCATTCCGCTGGCCTCCTTCTTGTCATTATCCAGTTAGCTAAGACCGAGCATAGCCGATGCCGCGGCGACGATCTTGTCTTTGTTCGGCAAACACGCCTGCTCTAGTGTTGATGCCATTGGCAGGGGTACTTCGGCACTAGCCACAAGTACAATAGGGTGGTCGAGATAATCAAAAGCGTCTTTTTGGACTACTGTGACGATATGTTCTGCAAAAGAGGCGACGGGCGTTGATTGGGTGACAACGAGCAATCTGCCGGTCTTCCTGACGGACTCAACGAGCAGTTCTTCATCCAAGGGCACTAAGGTGCGCAAGTCTACGACTTCAGCGCTAACGCCGATTCTCCCTAGTTCGGCTGCCGCCTGCAACGCGACGGTTGTCATGTAAGAGTACGCAGCAATGGTCACGTCAGTGCCCGACCGCCGCACGCATCCTTTGCCGATAGGGACCAGGTATTCTTTCGTTGGCACCACGTCCTGCTGGGCATACAAGAGCTGGTGTTCGATGAACACTACGGGGTTAGGGTCTCTAATGGCTGATTTCAACAGTCCCTTCACGTCATACGCGGTTGCGGGAGCAACAACTTTAAGACCGGGGAAATGGGTGACAATGCTCTCAAGACTCTGGGAGTGTTGTCCCGCGTAGCCTTTACCCCCGCCTATTGTTGTTCGGACAACGAGGGGTACTGAGGTCTTGCCGCCGAACATGTACCGAATCTTACAGGCCTGATTGGCCAACTGATCCATCGCCTGCAAGAGGAAATCGATATACATTATCTCTACTACCGGTTGCAGGCCAACGCAGGCCATGCCTACTCCCGTTCCGATTATCGCCGCTTCGGATATGGGTGTGTTAAACACCCTGTCGGGGCCATACTTTTCGAGCAGTCCGACAGTAGCTTGAAAGGCACCTCCGTAACTGGCCACATCCTCGCCGTACAAGACTATCCTAGGGTTGATTTCCATCTCTTCTTGCAATGCCTCAATAACGGCTTGGCGATAGGTGAGCTGACCTTTAGAGTTCCGTCGAAAGGGGGGAACGGTAGGACGCGGGCAGCTCACCTGTATTGCCGGCGCAAGTAGGCCTTCGTGGAGGGTTGCTGGATCCGGTTCCGAGGCGTGGGCAGCCCGTATAGTAGCCTCTTCCACCATGGCGGCTACAGCATCCTTGATCTCATTGATTTCTGCCTCAGCGAGCACATTGATTTGACAAATATCGTTGATGAATCGCCCGAGACAGTCTTTTCCCTTCCAAGCGGCTACCTCTTCGGCGGAGCGATAAGCAGAGCCGTCGTCACTCAGGGAGTGGCCATAGTATCGGTAGGTCATGCATTCCAGGAACACCGGCCCCTGGCCCTTCTGAGCCAATGCTTTTGCTCTCAGAGCTGCATCGTAGACAGCTAGGACATTAGTACCATCAACGACCTCCGCGTTGAGATTATCTAGTCGGAAACCAGCGGCCCGCCGAGCTAAGTAATCTAGTCCCGTCAGTTCTCCGATTGCCGCGCCGGTCATGCCGTAGCAGTTGTTTTCAACCACAAAAACGATGGGGATGCCTTTCTTAAACTGGGCCATGGAGGCAAAGTTGAGGGACTCCATTACCACACCGTTGTTGATGGCGCCATCTCCCAGGAAGCAATAGACGACGCCTCGCTTGCCTAGTTTCATTGAACCGATGGCGGCGCCGACCGCGATGGGCGCTCCTCCGCCCACAATGGCATTGGCGCCCAAGTTGCCAACCTCAAAGTCGGCGATGTGCATGCCGCCTCCCCGGCCCCGACAGTAACCGTCTTCTTTTCCTAAGAGCTCGGCCATCATGCGGTAGACATGCTCCCCGAGAGAATCACGAACCTTTGGGTCGGGGATGGACGAGTGGGCCAAGTCTTCCCTGCGCAAGATTGCCAGGGCGCCCTTGGCCATTGAGTGACCATGCCCGCGATGAGTGCTGGTGATCAGGTCCTCGTTGGTCATAGTCATTGTTGTGCCCGCAGCGACAGCTTCTTGACCTACGGAAAGGTGTGTTGCACCGCGAAACTGGAATCCTTCAAAGGGTACAAAGGTCTTGGTCCGCAATCGTACGACCATTTCCTCGAACTCACGAATGAGGAGCATCGTCCACAGCATTCGTCGTACATCACTAATAGCAAGACTGCCCGATTCAAGATGATGGCCTAAGTTTCCCTCGTACTGGAACAACTTGATTGGCTGAAAGCTTATCTCTCCGCGACTAAAGTCTGGCGCCTTAAACTTGTTCTGGTAAGAACCCATGCTATCGACCACCTTTTCTTGTCCCTGGCATATACGTCCCGCAAACCATCGTGACATTTGTCATTTTGAAGGACACATATTACTAATTAAGCAAAAAGGCATCGTTTCCTTCTATAGCAATGATAATTACCGGATGAATAGATAACAAAGGATAAAAACAATCATGATAACTAAATATAGATGAAAACAGGTCAACAAAAGTTGATTGAAAAAGGGAACAGAGAAAGGAGGAAAAGAGCAACAAATATCAAACGATATATGTAATTAATGGCGACAAAAGTCTGGCCGCTCGATGCTGAGAGATAGGGGGGGTGGCAGCAGTCAATTAGAATTATCTAGGGTGAATAAGCAGGGGAAGGTTTGTGCAAGTGACGACATGGACGAAGGCATAAAAGGGGGCTTCAGCTATGAGAAAACGGGGTGTCTTAGTTCTTCTCACCCTCTGTTTAGTCGTTCTCGTGGGAACATTTGCCCAGGCTAAGATTGTCTTGAAGGCGGCAACAGTCTTGACCGATGCGGCTGTGCATACAAAAGCTATGCACTACTTTGCCGAACTTGTTGCGGAAAAGACTAATGGGGAAGTTGAGGTGATTGTCTACTCCGGGGGGCAGCTCGGTAGTGAGCGGGATTATGTGGAAGGGCTCAAGCTGGGGACCATTGAAATGGCAAAGACAGCCACTGCTCCCTTATCCCGTTTCGTTCCTGAACTGGACGTGTTGAATCTACCCTACCTTTTCGAGGGAGAGGACCATCTATTTGATTGCCTGAATGGTGAACTTGGGGACGCTCTGCAGAAGGTTCTCGTTGATCAGGGCTTTCGACTCGTCTCTTGGTTCTATGCGGGCTCTAGGAATGTATACAACTCTCGCAGGCCGGTGAACACCCCAGAAGACCTGAGGGGCCTAAAGATCCGCGTTATGGAGAGTCCCATCATGGTGGCGACGCTCAATGCCATGGGGGCAAGTGCAGTCCCAATGGCCTTCGGCGAGCTTTACAGTGCGATACAGCAGGGTGTCGTCGATGGCGCCGAAAACAATCCCGAGACTATCCTGTCCCAAAAGCATTATGAGGTTACGAAGTACTTCACCTACACACATCATTTCTATGATGTCAATGCCTTCTTGATCAGCGAGGCTGCCTTCCAGCGGCTGCCTAAGAATGTCCAGGAGGTTATCCTGGAAGCTGGGAAAATGGCTCAGGATCATGAGCGGCAGCTGTGGGCAGAGGCGATGGCTGAGGCTCAGTCGGAGCTAGAGAAGCGGGGAATGGTCTTTAATGAGCCCGACCTGACTAGCTTCCGCGAATCTGTCCGTTCGATCTATGAGGATGAAAAGTTGATGGGTCACATCGACAAGAAGCTGTTGGAACTTGTTGGACGGTAACATGAGGGGCCCGGGGAGTGACGGGCCCCGGGCCAATTCAGGGATGGGGAGGACAAGATGCTAAAAAAAATCATGCGTTATCCTTTGGAGGTCTTTACCTGCCTGCTTTTGATTGCATTGGTAATTGTCGTGCTTCTGCAGATCCTTTACCGATACATCTTGGCGGCTCCATTGTCGTGGTCCGAGGAGATCTCCCGTTACCTCCTCGTGTGGATATCCTTCTTTGGGGCGGCTGTTGCCATTAAACACAAGGGCCATTTCGGTCTCGGCTTTGATGAGTTGTTTTTCCCATCGGTTCTAAAGGTGCCGATATCTTTGCTGATCGACTTGGCGATGTTAGGCTTTGTGGCTTTGGTCTTGATAGGCCAGGGCATTAAGTTCCTTGCGGTCGGCAAGAGCCAGGGGTCGCCAATGCTTAATCTACCTATGATCTACGTTTACTTGGCTATTCCGACAAGCGGGTTGGCCATGGCGTACTACCTAATCAAGGACATGTGGCGGCTAATTTCAGCCGGGTTCAAACAAAGGGAACACCAGTCCCCAATGTAGACAACTCAAAGCGGGTGTTACTTTTCTCAGGGTTGAGGTGATAACCTTGGCGCTAACCATCTTTATTGGCTTCCTCGTACTAGCCACGTTAGGGGCTCCCATCGCTTTTGCCATTGCCATGAGCACTGGGATGGGCATCTGGTCGCAGGGGCTTATCCCACCGTCGGTTATCGTTCAGAGAATGTATACCTCTTTGGATAGCTTTGCTCTCGCTGCGATTCCTTTTTTCCTGCTAGCTGGCGACCTGATGGGGGCCGGTGGGATCTCCCGGCGATTAATCAACTTTGCGAATGCACTGGTAGGGCATATCCGTAATGGTTTGGCGATGGTCAACGTGCTGACAAGCATGTTTTTCGCTGGCATATCCGGGTCGGCAGTCGCGGATACATCGGCCATCGGAGCGGTTTTGATCCCGGCCATGATTGAGGAAGGCTATGACATGGACTTTAGCGTTGTCATCACGGCCACATCATCTTGCATCGGCCCCATTATTCCTCCTAGCATCACCATGATTATCCTAGGGGTGACCGCGGACATTTCCATCGGGGGACTTTTTCTGGCGGGATATGTTCCCGGCATTCTCATCGGGATTGCGTTGATGCTTATGAGCTACTTCTTTAGCGGCACAGTCATCACATCCCGCGGTCACTTTTCCCTCAGACAAGCTTGGACGACTTTTCAAGACAGTTTTCTGGCCCTAATAATGCCGTTGATCATCATCGTTGGGATTATAGCGGGGGTTTTCACTCCTACTGAAGCCGGAGCCATTGCCGCACTGTATGCTTTCATTATTGGTTGTTTCGTCTATCGCGAGCTGTCTTTAGAGGAAATCCCCAAAATACTGTTGCATGCAGCCATCACGACGGCGGCTATCAATTTCTGTCTTGCCGCTGCATCGGTTTTTGGTTGGATAATGGCGATTGAGCGAATCCCACAACTTTTCACCAGTCGCATCTTGGCTCTTTCGGACAACCCGACCATTATTCTTTTGCTGGTCAACCTTCTGCTCCTGTTCACGGGGATGATAATGGACACGACGCCGGCGATTCTAATTCTCGCTCCCATCCTCTTCCCGTTGGCTACCAAAGTGGGCCTCCACGAACTGCACTTCGGCATCATCATGGCTGTTAACCTGTGTATTGGTATGTGCACTCCGCCTTACGGAGTCTGCCTCTTCGTTGCCACGAGCATCGCTAAGACTAATGTGGCGACGATCGTCCGTAAATTGATACCTTTTGTCTTGTCGATGGTGGCAGTATTGCTACTAATAACGTACGTGCCGGCGCTGCCCATGTTCTTGCCGAGGTTGGTGCTAGGCAGCTTTTGAGAGAGTCCGCATGCTGGGCACGATTAGCCTTGTTCTGATGAAATCGACCTTTACCGTCATGAAAAAAGGGGACTGTATAGCCATCAGTCCCCCCTCATCCTACCCAAGGTCCACCATGGGTTGGCCGATCCCTAGAACCTACTTTTGACACCCAGGCTCGACCATGCAAGAACACAACATTTTCCTGTCCGATTGACTTTCGTCCGGCTTTCTGCTAGCCTTTGACTAGAGCTATGACCCGACGGTCATGGGGAGGGCGTTATGGTACAGGCCCTAGGGGAGACTGGCGATCAGTGACAACCGCTGTTCTAGAACCAACGGGCTTGCTGGATCGGCGGTTCCTTTTTTGCTGTCCCGAGAACACTTGAAGGAGACGAGCTAAGAGTGGGTGATGAAGATGCAGGAACGTCAGGATCTAACGCAAGGGAGCATGCTTCGCCACGTCGTCCTGTTTTCTCTGCCGATGCTCCTTGGCAACTTGCTGCAGGCATTGTACAACACCGTGGACAGCATTTGGGTAGGCCAGTTCCTCGGCCCTGAAGCCCTAGGCGCCGTATCGGTCAGCGGCCCGGTGATCATGGTGTTGGTGTCGTCGTTGATGGGGCTCACCATGGCGGCCACGGTGCTAGTGGCCCAGTACTGGGGTGCAAAGCGTTATGAAATGGTCACCCGGACCATCAACAATACACTCTTGCTCCTATCTGTTATATCGGTAGTCCTGACAGTCCTGGGGATACGCTTCAACCAAGCCATCCTCAGGCTGATTAACACCCCTGAGGAAATCTTGCCGTTGGCTTCCAGCTATCTGAACATTTTTCTACTCGGGCTCTTTTTTATGTTTGGCTATAACGTCATCAGCGCCATCTTGAGGGGTTTGGGCGACTCCATTACCCCGTTGAAGTTCCTCGCTCTGGCAACGGTGATCAACATCATCCTCGACCCGTTGATGATCTTGGGGATCGGACCCTTTCCCAGGATGGAAGTCGCCGGCGCTGCCTTAGCCACCACTTTGGCCCAGGGAATTTCCTTCATCGCCGCGGCTTGGTACCTGAACAGACAGGGGCACCTGCTCCGGGTGAACTTGAGAGAGTTCAAGTTTGACAAGGATCTCACCTTGAAGACAATTCAGATCGGCATACCTTCAGGGGTCCAAATGTCTGTCGTCTCCATCGGCGCCTTGGTGGTCAACTCCATCATCAACACTTTTGGGACCGACACGGTCGCTTCTTTCGGCATGGCTTCAAGACTGGACCAATTCGCCATGATGCCCTCCCAGTCCATCTCGATGGCCACTTCCGCCATCGCGGGACAAAACATCGGGGCGCGCAAAGAAGAAAACGTGCGCGAGACGGTTAAGTGGGCCACCTTGCTGGCGGTAGGCATTGCCAGTGTGTTCACCCTCATTGCCCAGGTGACGCCGGGGACCCTCCTCAGCTTGTTTACGTCCAATCAGCGGCTCCTCGCCCTGGGCAAGGGCCATCTGCGGATCTTGAGCCTGGGGTACATCCCCATGGCCCTCCTGTTCGTCACCAACGGGCTCCTTCGGGGTGCGGGGGACACCCTCCCGACGATGCTTTTTTCTATTCTGTCCCTGTGGGTCATCAGGGTGCCTTTGGCCAAAGTCCTCTCGAGCATTCCCTCCCTCGGGGCCAATGGGATCTGGATCGCCATCGTCATCAGTCTCGTCCTCAGCATGTTGATGAGCAGGATCTATTACGCTACCGGCCGCTGGAAAGAAAAGCACGTCGTCACGGAAGCGCCCGCGACGGAATAAAAGGAGGGGCTCCCGTTGGGCAGCCCCTGGTGGTTCACGCGTCTTTATACTTCCCCAACTCCCAGCCGGCGTCGAATAGGGCGCAGATGTTTTCCGGGGGCACGTCGGGCTGGATGTTGTGGACCGAATTGAGGACGTATCCCCCGCCAGGTCCAAGCAGATCGATCATCTTGGCCACTTCCCTCCGGACATCCTCCGGGCTGCCTTTCGGCAGCACGCGATGGGTGTCGATCCCGCCCCAAAAAGCCATCCGGCCGCCGAAAGTCTCCTTCAATGCCACCGGATCCATCTTCACGGCCGTCGTCTGGACGGGGTTGTAGACATCGATGCCAATTTCGATTAAGTCCTCCATCAAGTCGAAAACCGAACCACAAGTATGCATCAAGACTTTCTTGCCGCCGCTTCTCTCCTTGAGGAAGCCGACGAACTTGGCTTGACGTGGTTTAATTACCTCCCGATAGACCTCGGGGGAAAACATGGGTCCAGTCTGGATACCGATATCGTCCCCGAACATTAATACATCCACATTGTCCCCAACAGCATCCAGGGCCTGGCCCGCAAGCTTGATGGCGAAGTCCAAGGTTCGATCCAGGAGTTTGCCCAACAGCTCTGGTTCTAACAGAAGATCGATGAACCAGCCCTCAAAGCCCCGCAGATACTGGCTCTGGGTGATGAAACCGCCCTTGATTTGCAGCACCACCGCGTAGTCCGTTTCTTGATGGAGATACGCGGCCCTTTCCGCCAAGCCCCTGACCCTTCCCGGATCCATCGGATCGGGCCAGTTGTGGCTCTCTAGTTTTTCTTCACTCAGGCCATCTTGGAAGGGGCTGTAGACTAGGTCGTAATAAAACGAGGATGGCGGCTTCTTCCTGATCACGCCCCATTCATCTTGGAAGCTGCCGTCGGGGAGCTCAATATCCTGCCAATTATCCGGGGGGCCGATGAACAGTCCCCTAGTGTCGATGCGGAAACGCTCAAGGACCTCCTCATCGACGATAGCCAGCTGGAGAACCCGGTCCATGAGGACTGTTTCCTTCTTTATGCCCAAATAGTCTTTGAGCCTTTCATAGGCCCCCTTCGTTATCCCTGTACAGTTGGTGGACCCGAAATCCAATGGGATCCGGTCGGGCTGTTGATGATTTAGAGCGGCCAAAACCCGCTCGCGAGGGGTCATATAGGCACCTCCCAGTGAGATTTCTACCGGGTTTATTCTCGATGGAAAGGCCTAACCCCTGTGTCTTGTCGAATTCTCATCGGCTAGTCGATCGAGCCGATAGTAGACTCCATCGCGCTCGATGATGCTCCAGCGGCAGCCATCCTGGACAGCGTAGCAGGGACGACCATTCCGGAAGTAGACTTTAGGCAGGCGCCGACTGATGGTCGTCCGGCGGGCGGCAAGCTCGACGGTCTGTTCCTCGTAGCTTTCGGGAAGGCTGATCGCTGCCATGTTCATCGATGTCCGCCCCAGGAAGAAAGCTTGCTGGCCATCGATCCAGCCGGCGGGCCTGGTGCCCAGGAACCCTTGCAAAGCCCCTGCCAGCTGCCGCAGGGGGGAGCGCAGGGGCTCTAAAGTCAGCCCGTCCGCGTATCCCAGGGGTACGATGCCTGCTAGCGTCGGGCGGCTCGCTTTCCATTCTCCTCCGTAGCCGACCCGATGGCCCTGGGGAAGGACGCGGGCATAAACCACGTTCGTTTTCAGCCGCCAGGTGGGGGCCAGATCAGGTGCGCCCTGGCCGTAGAGGACTGTGCCAGGGCGCACCATTCCCAGATGGGAGGGGGGATATCTAAGCAAGGCGGTGCTGTTGGCCGCATGGACCAACGGTATTTCGATCCCCCGGGCCTTGAGACTTCTCACTACTTCCAGGAAAACTGCCAGTTGACGCCTGGTCAGGCTGGCATCATCCGCCTGGGGGAAGTGGGTGTAGATTCCCTCCAGCTCCAGTCCCTCGAGGCGTAGGAGCTGCCCGGCAAAATCCCCGGCCTGCCCCGGCAGGACCCCGAGCCTGCCCATGCCGCAGTCCACCTTCATGTGGACCTTGGCCTTCTTGCCGCGCCTTCGGGCAAGGCTCGCGAGGGCCCGGGCCGCTTCTAGATCGCACACCGTGGAGCGCACATCTAGGGATAAGCTGAACTTTTCCAGCTTGGGCGCGGGTGCAAAGACCAAGAGGGGAGAATCGATGTTTGCCCGCCGGAGCTGCTCGGCCTCCCAAAGGTCGGCAACGCCAAGCCAATCCGCGCCGCCGGCTAGAAACGCTTTCGCCGCCTCCCTAATGCCGTGGCCGTAGCCATCGGCCTTGA
>LSQX01072620.1_pt3 | contig 31076 bp, 31 predicted proteins | sample 654561 | NCBI WGS metagenome assembly LSQX01 (sample SAMN04489861, study PRJNA283612) | anaerobic digester metagenome | isolation source: 4 biogas reactors fed with cattle manure at either 37C or 55C with and... | place: Denmark: Kongens Lyngby | collected 2014 | reverse complement strand
GACAGCTTTGACCCCGAGTAGCAACCCAAGGCGAGGAAACGCTAGAACAAAACCCTTGTGTTGCAATAGCTACTGGCTAACAAGTGTCGAAATGGCGATCCAGATCTGGGTCTTCACCGCATTTGGTGTAGTGCCGAGGAAAGTTTTAATGCGGAGGTGATGTTTGCTCCACTTGAAGAACAGCTCGACCATCCATCGTGCTTTGTACAACTTGGCTATGGTCATGGCTGGCAGTGTGAAATCGTTGGTGAGAAACACGAGCAGAGAACTTGGATCGTCTGGGTTGCGAAACTTGATCCGGCGCAGAGGTTCGGGATACGCCCTGGCTGGGTAGAAATTTGTGAGAAGCACGGTCTGCTCGCAGATCAGGCCAGTACTCCTGTCGGCCGAGTGAGAGTATCGACGTTGAAACTTGAAGTTGGTTTTGGCCCTGGTGACAAAGAACGCTCGGCAGGTGTTGATTTCGAAACGCCGGGTGAAGTCGAGATAGGCACGGTCCATAAGATAGTATGCGCCGGGCATGGGGATGAGATTGTCTAGGATGTTGACATCGTGCATTCGCCCGTCGGAAATATGAATAAACTCGAGGATGTTGCCCCGAAGGTTCATCAAGGTATGATCGTATAGGCGGATTCAAGTCGACAACAGCCGTATATTGTCATAACAAACTCACTATTAATATGTTGCGAAGGCACTCTTCTCAAACGTTGGGACACGAGTGATAATATGTGAGAATAATTTTCAGCCGTGGGATGAGGCAAAAATCGGGTAATTTGCATGAAATCTGTCTCTTTTTGAGCCTGGATTATGCACGTGACAAGTCTGGCCCGGCGGGGCGAAGCTGTATGCACATACCGCGAGCCCCGAATAATGCCGCAGACAGGTTGGAATCGTCGCGCCGAAGGGCAACATGGATGAAAACTGAATTGTTCATGATTATTTCCGCATCATGCTGCCCTGCGGCAAATAACAATACTTTCATCCATGTTGATAAATTATTCAGGCAAAATCCGTCCACACGACGCTCCTTCAGCGCCAAATCAGCAAAAAACACCAAATTTTGACCGTTTTTTGCCTTTCCGAGCTGATTTTAAGCATGATTTCTGCTCATACGCCGTCTTTTGAGCCTCTCGCTCGCCTGTTTACCCGCAAAGCCCCATTATTCAGCCTTACCTTCTCCCCGTGTGTAGTGAGCCGTGTGACGATCATTTCAGCCCATCTCCCGCATCGCCCACAAAACCAGGATAAATACACACAAATCTATTTCCATATATAATTATATGTGGAAATATTGATATATATAACTTACTCTATCTCAAATTGTTGCCAAATTTAGTTTTCCATATAATATTTTCACATATGACAAAAATCGAGAATAAACAGCTCAAATCCACGCCTGCCATGATTCTACCCCCTCATTTTGCATAATCCTGCCAACTTTTACGCGTTTTTCGTATTTTTTGATCATATTTTTCGATTTTTTTTGAGAGGAACTTGAATGTGACGCTATATTTTGTTACGGATTTCCACCGGACAAAATTATGAGCGCACAAGATATTTTCATGTTGTTATTTCAAGTTCTCGGCGGGCTGAGCCTGTTCATCTATGGCATGAACGTGATGACCAGCAGCCTGCGCGAGGCGGCTGGCAGCTCGCTTCGCACCATTCTGGCCCGCGCCACGCAAAGCCGGGTTCATGGCTCGGTGTTTGGCACCATGTTCGGCTTTTTGGCGCACTCGGGCGCCGCGGTGGCCGCGCTGGCCGGCTTCGTGAATGCCGGGGTCATGACCCTCGAACAGGCGATTGCTCCCGTGTTTGGCGCCAACATCGGCACATCGGTTTCCATGCTGATGATCTCCTTTCGGATTGCCGACTACTGCTGGGTGGTGATCGGCATCGGTTTCCTGCTGGACTCGTTGATTCCGTCGGAGCGATGGAGCAAGCTGGGTCGCGCGCTCATTGGCTTTGGTCTGCTGTTCCTAGGGATGGAGGTTATTTCGACAGGCATTGCGCCGCACAAGGACGCGTTGGAGCCCTGGCTGGTGCTGTTCCGCGGCGATGTATGGACTTATCGGCTGCTGAGCGTGGCGTTTTCGGCTCTGCTGACGGCGCTGATGACGTCATCGGGCGCCATGATTGGACTGTGCTTTGCGCTGATCAAGGCGGGGATGTTTACCGAGTTCGAGCAGGCGGCGGTGGTGATTCTGGGCGCGCACATCGGCACGTGCATCGTGCCCATTGTGGCGGCGTTGCCCATGAGTATTGGGGCGTGGCGCGTGGCCATTGCCCACTTGTGGTTCAACGTGCTGCACGTCATTTTGTTTCTGGTCATCTGGCCCGTTTCGGTCTGGAGCGCCAAGGCCATCTCCCCCGACCTGCTGGCCCAAGCCGCCTACTTCAACACCTATACGATGGTGGTCGGCACCCTGCTGTTTCTGCCCTTTCTGCGGCACTTTACCAAACTGGTGCGCGTGAGCACCCCCTCGAAGGAACCCACCCCCGCCCCCTCGTTTCTGGACGACAAACTCTTCGCCCGGCCCGAACAGGCTCTGGCGGGTGTCGTGCGCGAACTGCGCCGCATGGCCGAAATCTGCGTGGACAGCATGATGCTCAACGGCGAGCTGATGCTCAATTTCAACCGCAAAACCCACCGCAAACTCCTCTCCAACGAGGAAATCATCAACGAGGTGCGCGAGGCCGTCAGCGACTACCTCGGGCGTCTCACCAAACACTATCTCTCGCGGCGGCAGACCCTCTTTCTCCAGCACCTCGACCGCTGCATGAAGGACATCGAGCGCATCGGCGACTACCTGACTCATCTGGGCGAAACCACCCGCGAACGCACCGGCAATCCCGAGGCCCTTCTGCCCGAGGATCTCTTCAACACCTGGTTCAACCTGTTCCGCACCGCCAAACACGTCACCAGCCTCATGGCGAAATCGTTCGATCCAGATTCCGAAACGTTCCAGACCACGGCGCTGGCCATCTTGCGCGCGCGCGATGCCTATATGGTTCAGTCCATGGACGCCAAGGCCGACTATGCGGACGCCATCCGCAATCGGCGCATCGCCCCCATCGCCGGCTATTATCTTGCGCGTTACATCGAGGACCTCGACCGCATGGTCCGGCGAATCAAGTCCATTGCTTTCGCCGTGCAGCAACCCGATTTCCGCGTCAAGGCCTACAAATTCAGGCGGGAGGCCGAACCGCCCCTCGCCTATGAGCCGCCCCACCGCGTGGACCCCGGCAAGTATCTGGCCCTGCTCCAAAAGGACATCCCTTATGACGAGGACGACGACGATCTTCCCGAGCTGATCCCGCGGAAAATTCCCAGCTCCTCGCCCCACAAGGCCCCCCCCGACGAACCGCCGCCCGAGTCGCCCCCGACGGCAACCTGATCAGTCCGCCGCCGCCTGGTTTTCTGCAGGCCGTCCCCCGGCCACCGCGCGCAGCCCCACCACGTTGTCGAGCAGTTCGCGCAGTTCGGCGGTGGCCAAAGCGCGATCCGCCGACGCAAAAAACTTGTCGAGCCCCTCGGCGCCATTCAGCTCATACACGCTGGCCTGGAGACCCATTTCCAGCCGGTCTATTTCCTTGATCAAGCGGGCCTCGGCCGACTCCCCGCGCTCGAACTCCTCCCAGAGCGCGAGATAGTCCGCGCCGTTGGGCAAGTGGGCAAACACCCGATCCAGCGATTCCCTCTCCCGTGCCTGCTTCTCCTCCAGCGCCATCTCGTGGGGGATGATGTCGCCCGCGTGAATCTCGCCAAAATCGTGCAGCAGGGCCATGCGCAACAGCTTGAGCGGGTCCAGATTCGGGAACCAGGCGTCGGCAACCAGCATGGCCAGCACCGCCACCCCCAGCGAGTGCTCGGCCACGGTCTCGCATTGCTCCTCGGCCACACCACCGCGCAACCACCCCTGCCGGTAAAGATTCTTGAGCTGGTTGAACTCGTAATATACCCGCGCCAGCGGCGCCAGATCCCGCCCGTCCAGTTTGGCCGTCACCCGCGCCCGTTTGGTCTTCATGATCCTGATTCCTTATGCTCGTGGCCATCAGCCCGCAACCGCCGTGTCCCCGGCACCGCCGCGCGATGCCACCTCACTTGATGAACAGCATTTCCTGATAGGTCGGCAGCGGCCAGAGATCGTCCGGCACAATGCATTCGAGCTCGTCCACAATCACGCGCACCGCGTCCATGGCGGGCATGATCACTTCGCGGCAATAGAGCGCGTGGCGGGGCATATCCGGGTGCTCCTCACGTTCGAGGGCCTTGCGCAACGCCTCGTTGCGCTGCTGCAAATCGGCCACCAGCTTGCACAGCTCATCCAGCACCGTGGTGCAGTGCTTCCGGCCCATCTGCTTCAACGCCAGCGAGGTCTCCGCCAACAGTTTCTGATAGGTCACCGCCGCCGGGAAAATCATGGTCTTCGAGATTTCGAACGCGAGACGTCCCTCGATCATGATGTCCTTGATGTACTTCTCGAGATAGATCTCGTTGCGGCTATGGAACTCGCGCACCGAAAGCACATCGTGCCGGGTCAGCACCTCGTCGTTCGCCTTGTTCTGGGCGGCCGGGATGGCTTCCGCCGTGTGGCGGGCATGAGGCAGACCGCGCTTGGCGGCCTCCGCGCGCCACGCCTCGGTATAGCCGTCGCCATTAAAAATGATCCGCCGATGCCGGCTGATGATCTGCTGGATCACCTTCTGGGTGGCCGCGCCCAACTCCGCGGGCGTCCGGGCTTTGGCCGCCTCCAAACGATCCGCAATATAGCCGAGCGAATCGGCCACAATCGTGTTCAGAATCACTAGCGGCCCGGCCACAGACTGGTTCGCGCCCAGCCCGCGAAACTCGAACTTGTTGCCGGTAAAGGCGAATGGGCTCGTGCGGTTGCGGTCGCCACTATCCATGGGCAGCGGCGGCAGGGTATCCACACCCACGCTGAGCACACCCGGCGCCTTGGCACGGCTGCGGCTGCCCCGCGCGATGCTCTCGAACACCTCGGTCAGCTGCTCGCCAAGGAAGATGGACAAGATGGCCGGGGGCGCTTCGTTCGCACCCAGACGGTGGTCGTTGCCCGCGTGCGCGATGGATGCGCGCAACAGCGACGCATGCCGGTCCACCGCGCGGATCACCGCCGCGCACACCGCCAAAAACTGCATGTTCTGATGCGGCGTGTCGCCCGGCTCCAGCAGGTTGAAATCACGCGTGCCCAGCGACCAGTTCAAATGCTTGCCCGACCCGTTGATGCCCGCAAAGGGCTTTTCGTGCAGCAGGCAGGTCATGCCATAGCGGCGCGCCACCCGCTGCAGAACCGTCATGGTCAGATACTGGTGATCCGCCGCCACGTTGGCGTTCTCATAGACCGGCGCCAGCTCATACTGTCCCGGCGCGACCTCGTTGTGCCGCGTCTTGATCGGCACGCCCAGCTTGTACAGCTCGCGCTCGACCTCCAGCATGAACGCCAGCACCCGCTCGGGAATCGCCCCGAAATACTGGTCCTCCATCTCCTGACCCTTGGGCGGCTTGGCGCCAAACAACGTGCGCCCCGCGCTGATCAAGTCCGGCCGCGCGAAGAAAAAGTTGCGGTCCACCAGAAAATATTCCTGCTCGCAGCCGACCATCGGCACAATGCGCTCCTTCACCTTGCGCCCGAAGAGCCGCAGCAGGCGCTGGGCCTGCACGTTCAGCGCCTGCATCGAGCGCAGCAACGGAGTCTTCATGTCCAGCGCCTCGCCGGTCCACGAACAGAACACCGTGGGAATACACAGCGTGGTCCCGTTGGGGTTCTCCAAAATATAGGCCGGGCTGGTCACATCCCAGGCCGTGTAGCCGCGCGCCTCGAACATCGCCCGGATGCCCCCCGACGGGAAACTCGAGGCGTCCGACTCCCCCTGAATGAGCTGCTGCGCCGAAAACTCCGCCAGCGCCCCCCCGTGGCCGTCCGGCTCCAGAAAACTATCGTGCTTCTCGGCGGTCAGGCCGGTCAGCGGATAAAATACATGCGCGTAGTGGGTGGCGCCCTTCTCAATCGCCCAGTCCCGCATCGCCTTGGCCACTTCGGTGGCCACCGACACATCCAGCTTGGTGCCGCGGTCAATCGTCCGGCGCAGCGCTTGATAGGCCGTGGCCGGCAACCGCGCCTTCATGATGCGGTCGTCAAACACATTCGACCCGAAAATCTCGCGGGCTGGCGTCTTCGAAAAGTCCAGCGCCGGGGCGGTCGCCCGATAGTTGGTCACCGCCGCAATCGCGTTCAATCTTGCCATGCTCATGCTATCCGCCTCTTTCTCGTCCACGTCACGCATTGGCGCAAGGCACACCCATCCACTCCCGCGGAAAGCTCCCGCCGGCCAGCGCGTGCCTCGTCCTCCAACACGAGACGGCCCACAGTGTGCCCCTTGCCGTTCAAGAAAGCAAGAAAACCACGGCGCAGACTTTTTCCTTCCCCTGCAGGCGGCAGACGCCGATACTATCCGCCATACGCCTATGAAACAAGTGATCCAAAAAGCCAATGTCCTGATCGAGGCGCTGCCGCATATCCAGCAGTTCCGGGGCGACACCGTCGTGGTCAAATTCGGCGGCTCCTCCATGGACAACCCCGATCTCATCCGCAACATCCTCGAAGACATCGCCTTCATGAGCTGCGTAGGCATGCGCCCCGTGCTCGTGCATGGCGGCGGCAAGTCCATCAACATGCGCATGAAGCAGCAGGGCCTCCAGGCCACCTTCCTCCAGGGCCTGCGGGTGACCGATGCCGCCACCATCGAGATTGTCGAGCAGGTCCTCAACCGCGAAGTCAACCCCCACCTGGTGGACACCCTCAACCAGCTCGGGTGCAAAGCCCGTGGCATCCATGGCGAAGACATCATCACCGCGCGCCGCCATACCATTGTGGACCCCGACACCGGCAACGTCCTGGACTGGGGCTTTGTCGGCGCCATCACCCGCGTGGATGTGCTCCCCGTCAAGGCCTACCTCGAAGCCGATATCACCCCCGTCATCACCCCCCTCGGCGCCGACGCCGACCAGCACCTCTATAACATCAACGCCGACGCGGCCGCGGCCGCCCTCGCCGAACGCCTCCAAGCCCGCAAACTCGTCTTCCTGTCCGACGTTCCCGGACTCCTCGCCGACCCCACCGACCGCTCCTCCCTCCTCAGCACTCTGCACCTCTTTGAGGTGGAAGACCTCGTCAAGCGCGGCGTCATTGCCGGCGGTATGTTGCCCAAGATTGATGGCGCCCTCAAAGCCCTCAAGGCCGGCGTGCGCAAAACCCACATCATTGATGCCGCCCTGCCCCACTCCCTTCTCCTCGAACTGTTCACCGACAAAGGAATCGGCACGGAGATTGTTCGCGATGACCTCTGACCCCAAACTCCTCCACAAGCAATACGTCATGCCCACCTACGCCCCCGGGCTCACCCTCGTCCGTGGCGAAGGCGTCACCGTCTGGGACGACACCGGCAAGGCCTACCTCGACTGCACCGCCGGCATCGCCGTCTGCAACACGGGCCATTGCCATCCGGCCGTGGTCGCCGCTATCCAGAGCCAGGCCGCCACCCTGATGCACTGCTCGAACCTCTTCCACAATCTGGTTCAGCCACGGCTGGCCCAGCGCCTCGCCGAACTCACCCTTGGCGGCAAGGTCTTCTTCTGCAACTCCGGCGCCGAAGCCAACGAGGCCCTCTTCAAAATCGCGCGCAAGTGGGGCTCCGCCGACGGCCGCTACGAAATCATCACCATGAAAAACTCCTTTCATGGCCGCACCCTCGCCACCATGACCGCCACCGGCCAAACCAAATATCAGCAGGGCTACGCTCCCCTCATGCCCGGATTTGTTTACGCCGATTTCAACCAGCTCGACTCCGTGCGCGCCGCCATCACCCCCGCCACCGTCGCCATCCTCTGCGAGGCCGTCCAGGGCGAGGGCGGCGTCATCCCCGCCACCCCCGACTTCATGACCGGTTTGCGCGACCTGTGCGACCAACACGACCTGCTGCTCTTCTTCGACGAGGTCCAATGTGGCATCGGCCGCACCGGAGCCTGGTTCGGCTATCAGCACTATAATGTGCGCCCCGACGGCTTCTCCATGGCCAAGGCCCTCGGCGGCGGCTTCCCCATCGGCGCCGCCACCGTCACCCCCGAACTGGCCGACATCTTCCAGCCCGGCAACCATGCCAGCACCTTCGGCGGCACCCCCCTCGCCGCCGCCGCCGCCCTCGCCGTGCTCGACACCGTCGAAAACGAGCGCCTGATTGACAACGCCAACCAGATGGGCGCCCTCCTCAAGGACGGTCTGGCCACCCTCGCCCAAAAGTACCCGCTCATCCGGACCATCCGCGGCCTCGGCCTCATGATCGGCGTCGAACTCACCGTGCCCGCCAAGCCCCTCGAAGCCCGCCTGCGCGATAACGGCCTCCTCTGCATCGCCACCGGCGAAAACGTCCTGCGTTTTGTGCCCCCCCTCGTCATCCGCGAGCCCCATATCCGCCAAATCCTCAAGGCCCTCGACCAAGTCCTCGCAACCGCATAGCCTTCCCCCCCTCCTCTTCCGGGTTGACCCTTCGCGCCAATTCGCTACATTCAATCCCGATGCTCAAAAGCAAATTCCATCTCGTCTTGGTTGTCTTGGCGGTCGCTTGCCTGATCGCCCCCCCCGCCCATGCCGCCAAAAAATGGCGTCCTCCCTATACCAACTGCCAGATCATCCCCAATCCCAGCAACGACGGCGACAGCTTCCACGTCCGCGCCGGCAACATCAAAAACCGCACCTACCTCTTCCGCCTCTACTTTGTGGATACCCCCGAAGACGACCGCTCTCTGCCCGAGCGCCTCCAGGAGCAGGCCGACTACTTTGGTATCGAAAACATCAACGACGTCATCAAAGCCGGCAAAGAAGCCACCAAATTCACCCAAAACTTCCTCAAAGACGGCTTCACCGTTTACTCGCGCCTCTCCGACGCCCTCGGACGCTCCAAAAAAGACCGCGACTACGCCATGGTCAACGTCAACGGCGTTGACCTCGGCTATGAGCTCGTCCGCCACGGACTCGCCCGCATCCACGGCATGCCCACCGATCTCTCCGACCAGCCCGACTACAAATGCAGCGCCGACAACTGGAAACGCAAACTCCGCGGCGCCGAAGCCGAGGCCAAGCGGGAAAAACGCGGCGCCTGGGCCTATGCCGGCGCGCCTATGACCCGCATGGAAGCCCTCATGGCCCCGCGCAACGTTGATGAGCAGGATGTCGTCCTCACCACCTCCATTGACATCTATCCCGCCGATCCCGCCCAAACCCGCCCCATCGGCCGTCTCAACCCCGGCGTCACCATCCACGTCATCAAAGGCATCAGCCACGACCGCGCCCTCGTCCGCTTCACCACCTCCAGCGGCAACGAATACGAGGGCTCCGCCCGCTTCATTGACCTCGGCCTCTGACCCCCCCCCCCGCGCGACCTCGCGCGCACGCCTCCCCCCTGCCTACCCCCCGGATGGCGCGGCCTTCCCCTTCTCCCGGTAAATCTCAACCGCCACGCTGGCGGTCTGCGTCAGCGCTTTCGGCTTGTCCACCACCACGCGCACGGCCCGCACCCCGGTCCAGGCCAAGCACACCTCGGCCACGGCCGACGCGAGCGCCTCGACCAAATGAAACTTGCCCTCCTGGGCCACCTCGATCACCGCCGACTCGATCTGCTCATAATTGAGCGTATCCTCGAGGCGATCCGACTGCGCCGCCCGGCGCGTATCCACCGCCAGCGCCACATCCATCCACACCGTCCGCCGGCGCTTGCGCTCCCGGGGATACACCCCCAGCACACACCCCACCTCAAGCCGCCGCAGGTGAATCCAGTCCGCCAGATCCTGCCGAACCACAGAACCCGATAACCAATTGGGCTGATTCCGTTCGTTCATATCGCCCCTAATCTAGCCCCATTCCCCCGATTCACGCAACCCCCACCCACCCCGGATCCAAAAAGCGGCGGGCCTATCGTCTTTAAGATTGCCCCGCGCCATCCCGACCCGTTAGAATGCACCCAGTAGAAATCCGATGCGGAGGAAAGCCATATGACCGACCCTACTGACAACCTCGACCCGGCAGAAAACCCGGATGTGATCGAACCCGCCGAAGACACCACCCCCGACGACGTCCAGCCGCCCCAAACCGGCCTGGCCGCGCCGCCGCCCCTGCCCCAGCCCAAGGTGGGGTTCTTCCGACGCCTGTTCATGTCGCGCAAAAAACAGCAGGCCCTGGCCGTGCAGAACGGCTATCTCGAAATGGTGGACCTCATCCGCGCCATCCGCGCCCACCTCGACCGGCAGGAAGCCGTCCAAGGCCGTGTGCTGTCCATGCTTGAAATGGTCCCCGGAGCCATGGAGCGCCAAAACGATGTCATGACGCTCTTCAAGCAGCAGCTTGAAAACTCCATGGACAACGACCAGCAGCTCGCCGACACCATGGGCCGCCTCAACGGCACCCTCGACGCCATGAACGAGTCGCAGAAAACCTCGTCGCGCACCATCACCGATCTCATCGGGCGCTCGCGCGAAACCGAGCTGCTCCTGCGCGAAGTCATGCGCCGCGCCGAGCGCCGCATGAACCTGCTCATCGTCATTTTCCTGGTCCTGGTCATCGGCGGTGGCTTCTACTTCTTCCGCACAGCCTCGCGCTCCGCCCCCCCCCCGACCGACGCCAAGCCCGCCAAAACCCAGGTTGCCGAACCCAAGCCCGAGCCCCCGACCGAGGCCAAGCCGGCCCCCGCCAAGACCGAACCGAAGAAAGCCGACAAGCCGGCCAAGGAAACCAAGGCGCCCGCCGTCAAACCAAAAAAAGAAAAGAAAGCCGAGCCGGCCCGGGAACCCGCTCCCGTAAAGGCGGAAAAGAAAAAAGCCGAACCCAAAACCGAACCCAAAGCCAAACCCGAGCCCAAGCGCGAACCCGTGGTCGCGCCTTCCCCCGAACCGGCACCGGAACCCGTCCCCGCCGAGGAACCGGCCGCGGAAGTTCAACCTGAAGCCGAACCCGCTGCGGAGCCAATCCCCGCTCCTGTCGTCACCGAAAAACCCGAGCCCAAGTCCGTGGCCAAGCCTGAACCCAAGCCCGAGGCCAAGCCTGAGCCCGCCAAGAAAAAGGATAAGGACTCCGGCAAGTCCCAGCCCGTGAAGCTGGACGCCAAATCCAAGGACGCCCCCAAGAAAAAATCCGAACCGAAGGCCAAGCCCAAAGCTGAACCCGCGCCCGAGGCCGCTCCCCCGCAACCCGCCGCGGAAGAACCTGCCGCCGCGGCCGAACCGGTCGAAGTGCAGACCTCTCCCGAGCCCGAGCCCGTTTCCGAACCCGCGACAATTGACCTGTCCCTGACCGCTGAAACCATCAACCTCGAGCCGTCCGGCGACAACATCTCATCCGGCATCACCGCTTCGACTCCATGACCGATCCCTCGCGGGAAGCCCCGCAGGCCTACTTTTATGAAGCGTTCGCCGAGGAGGCCGAACGCCTGCTCCATCATGCTGCCAAGGCCGGCCTGCGCGTGGCCGCCACGCCCCACACCATCCAGGAGACGGGTCACGCCACCCCACCCGCCCCCGTCATCAGCGTCCGCACTCAATCCATCCTGCCAACCGGCTGGGCTCCGTCGCTGCGCGGCCTTCTCAGCCGCTCGACCGGCTATGACCATCTGCTGGCCTATCGCGATGCCGCCGGCGCCTCCTGCCCTCCGCTCGGCTATCTGCCCCTCTACTGCGCCCGCGCCGTCGCCGAGCAGGCCCTGCTGCTTTGGACCGCCCTGCTCCGACGCCTGCCCGCCCAGCTGCGCCAGTTCGACACCTTCGACCGCGACCACCTGACCGGGCACGAAAACGCCGGTCGCACCCTCGCCATCTGGGGCGTCGGCAACATCGGCCGTCAAATCTGGCGCATCGCCACCGCGCTCGACATGACCGTGCTGGGCGTGGACCCCGTTCAGCGCCATGCTGATGTCGCCTATACCACCCCCGAAGACGCTCTCGCCCGCGCCGACATCCTTGTCTGTGCCATGAACCTCACCCCGCGCAACCGGGGCTACTTCACCGCCGAACGCCTCGCGCTGACCCGCCGCCAGCCCATCTTGGTCAACATTGCCCGGGGCGAGTTCACCCCCGCCGCCGTGCTGGAAACCGCCCTCGACCAAGACCAACTCTCCGGCGTGGCGCTGGATGTCTATAACGAGGAAGCCAGCCTGGCCGTGGCCCTGCGCAACCGCCAGCCCGACCAACTGACCGCAGACAACCAAGCCCTCCTGCGCCTGCAGAAACGGCCCGATGTGCTGCTGACGCCTCACAACGCATTCAACACCGCCGAAGCCGTCGAACGTAAATCCGAGCAATCCATCCGCGCCCTGCGCGAACTGCTGCAAACTGGCGCTTTCCTCTGGCCCGCCCCCGAGGAATAGCCGCCCCCCTCCCGCGACTTACTCGGCAAAACCCCGCCACAGCGGAGTGGCCGGCGCAACTTGCCGGCACCAGTCCGCCAGACTCTCCGCCAACGCGCGCGGCAGCAGCTCCGACTCCCCCACCTGCTCGAGCGGCATCCACTCGAAGGCCAAATGCTCCTCCCGCGCCGCAGGCGGACGGTCCTCCGGCAGCTCGTCGCTCGCCACCGCGAATACCAGCGAGATCTCGCTCACCCGACCCTCGCGCGCGTCATACACCTGCTCCACCACCCCCAAAAGCCGCCCCACCCGGCAGTCCGCGCCCAGCTCCTCGCGCCACTCGCGCCTCAGCGCCTGCGCCGAGTCCTCGCCCCAGTCCACATGCCCCCCCGGCAAATACAAGTTGCCAAATTCCCGGTTGCGGCAAACCAAAACCTGGCCCGCGCGCACACAGGCCCCGCGCGCCAATACCTCAATGGCCGGACTCGCGCCGTGAGTCATCATGGGTGAAGTTTCCGGCTAGTCCCCGATGATCTTGATCAGGACACGCTTGCGACGGAGGCCGTCAAACTCGCCGTAGAAAATCTGCTCCCAAGGGCCCAGATCCAACTGACCCTCCGTAATGGCCACCACCACTTCCCGGCCCATCACGCTGCGCTTGAGGTGGGCGTCGGCATTGTCCTCGCCGGTCAGGTTGTGGTCGTACTGCGAGTACGGTTTTTCCGGCGCCAGCCCTTCGAGCCAACGCTCGAAGTCGCGGTGCAGCCCGCTTTCATTGTCATTGATGAATACGCTGGCGGTGATGTGCATGGCATTCACCAGACAGAGGCCCTCGCGCACACCGCTGGCGCGCACCGCCGCCGACACCTCCGGTGTCAAATTCACATAGCCCCGCCGGTTCGGCACCTGCATCCATAGTTCTTTGCGATATGACTTCATGCCGTCATGATGCCGTCTTGACGCCCGTCCGACAACCCTCAACTTGCCCGCCGCCGCCGGGAGGCTTGACAGAAATGGCCGCGCTTATAGGATGCTCACCCAACTCATGAGCATTCATCAGCATCCAAAATCGTCGTTCCCTTGGTTTCCCGGCTCAAGGCAGGAGTGGCATGCCGCCGGACGAGCCCTGGGCGAATTCGTCCTGCTCGGCGCCCTGACCTTCCTGCCCTCGCTGCTCGTTGCCATCGATTCGGTTTGGCTGCAGCGCCGCATCGGGGAAGTCTCCTGCACCGAAAGTGTGCAGCACGTGAGCGTGCTGGCCGCGGCGCTCCTGTTTGCCTGGCGCGCCTACCGCGATCCCGCTGTGCGCGGTGCCGCCGCGCTCTTTGCCGGCTTCTTCGGCACCATGACCATCCGCGAATTCGATGGCCTCCTCGACCGGATCGTCCATGGCTTCTGGCTGTGGCCCGCCCTGCTGATGACCGCCATCACCCTCCTCTATGTCGGGGCCCGAGAGCGCCACACCCTCATCCCCGGCCTGGCCGCCTTCGTGCGCACGCACGCCTACTACCCCATTTTCTTCGGCCTCCTCATCATCCTGGTCTTCTCCCAAACCTTCGGCAGCGGCGCCTTCCTGTGGTATCACCTGATCGACGAAGCCACCGTGCGCGAATTCAAACCGGCCTTCCAGGAAGGGCTCGAAGTGTACGGCTATATCATCCTGCTCTACGGCGCCTGGCGCTACGCACGCCAACCCCGCATGGACCCCGCGTAAACACCCGCCCCATCCCGGGAAAAAACTTTGAGCAAGGACTTGACAAATTAGTCCAATGTCGTATTGTCCCAAACTGTATGAATTATTTGCCATGACTTCAACCCCTCCATCCCATGCCCGCTTGCGGCGGCGCGCCCCCTCAACCGAGCGCACGCTGAACGTGCCCACGCTGCTGCCCCTGTGGCAGCGCATCCATCAGGAATTCATCCTGCACAGCCAACGTTGGGGCCTGCCCCCCAAGGTCTATATGGCCCTGGTGTACCTGTACACCAACCCCGGCGAAGCCGAACCGGCCATGATCGCCCAGGCCATCTTTGCCCCCCGCCAAACCGTAACCTCGGTCCTCAACACCCTTGAACGCCAACAACTGGCCACCCGCGAAGCGCATCCCCATGACCTTCGCCGCATGCAAATCCGCCTGACCGCCAAAGGCCAACGGCTGGCTCACGATATACTGCAGAATCTGATCGAATTTGAAACCGCCGCCCTGCAAGTGCTCGCCCAGCATAAGGTGCCAGCCCTGCTCAAGGATCTCAACCGCTATGCCGATGCGCTGGTCGCTCAGAACGACCGCGCGGCTCAAACCTGAAAGACCTGCCCATGCGCTCATCCCGATCTTGCCGTTCCCTTGCTATACCTTTGCTGGCCCTGCTTCTGGCTGCCGGGTGCGCCCGGTTTGAGCCGACCCGCGCCAGACAGGAGCAAACCGACACCTTCAGCGCGCACCTCGCCGAGCGGGCCGAACGCGAACTGATTGCGCCGCTCTCCCTCGAAGATTGCCTGGTCATCGCCGTCTCCAACAACTACGAAGTCCGCTTGGCCGACCTCAACCGCCAGCTCTACCGCATCGGCAAGCAAGTCGCCTTTACCGCCTTTCTCCCCAACGTGGCCGCCGCCGCGGGCTATAACAGCTACGCCAAGGACCCCCAGGTCACCGACAAGCGCTTCAGCAGCGTCAGCCTCGACGCCAGCATGCCCATTTTCATGCCATCCACCTGGTTCCTCTATATGGCCGCGCGGCATGGCTACGCCACCGCGGATATCGCCGCCAACTACGTGCGCCAAGGCATCGTGCTGCAAACCACCGCCGCCTACTTCGACCTGCAAGCGCAACGCGACACCGTGGCCGCCCTCGAAACCCAACTCGAAGCCGCCCGCGAACTCGCCCGCCGGGTCGAAGGACTCGCCGAAGAGGGCATGATCGCCCGCTGGGAAGGCGACCAGGCCATCTTCGCCGCGGAACTGCGCGAAACCTCGCTGAACCAAGCCCGCCGCCAAGTGACCGTACGGCGCGCCGAACTCCTCGAAATCATGGGCCTTTCTCCGCTGGCGCCCATTGACATCTCCGGCGAGGCCGCCGACCCCGTCCGCCCCGAGGGGGCCGTGGATGAACTCGTGCTCCAAACGCTCGAAATCCATCCCCAACTGGCCATGGCCGATCGCCAGGTGGTCATCCAGGATCATCAGGTGCGTCAGGCCTTCTGCAATTTCCTGCCCACTGTCAACCTGTTCTCGTCAGGCTCCTGGACCGGCAACGATCTCGCCGCCCACTCGGCCAACTGGGTCTCCGGATTCCAGGGCGCGTGGACCCTCTTCGATGGCCTCGCCAATGTCGCCCGCTATCGCGCCGCCAAAGTCGAGCGCCAGCAGAGCCGCCTCGAACGCGAACGCACGTTCCTGGCCGTCATGGTCGGCGTGGTCGCGGCCGAAGCCGCCACCCACGATGCCCGCGAGGCCGCCACGCTGGCCCAGCGCGCCTATGAGGTCGCCGCGGCCAAATCCGCCGATTACGACGCCAAATCCGGCGAAGGCCTCCTGCCACTGTCCGACGCACTCGATGCGCGCGCCGACAAAGACCTGGCCTATGTTGATCTCGTGCGAAGCCGCCACCAGGAACGCCTGGCGCTTGCCAATCTTGAACTGGCCATGGGCCTGACATTGACCCCTGAACCCCACCCCCCTGTAGCAGAGGAATGATCCGATGAATACTCGCCACCTTCTCATCTCCGCCAGTCTCGCGCTGGCATTGATCCTGACCGGCTGCGGCCGCGCCAAAAATCGCCAGGCCAGCCCCGAAACCGCCCGCGTATTGGCGGTCCGGGTCCAGCCCGTCGCCGAACGTGCCTTCGAACGCCGTCTGACCATTCAAGGCACGCTCGAAGCCAAGCGCACCGCTCTGGTCGCCTCACGAGCCGATGGCAACCTCGAAGCCATCTGGGTGGACGAGGGCGATGAGGTGGTCGCCGGAAAAACCAAACTGTTCCAGATTGATCCGGCCAGCCGGGAAAACGCGCTGACCATTGCCAAGCAGGACCTCGCCGTGGCCGAGGCCTCGTTGGCCGTCGCCAAAGCCTCCGCCGATAAAATCCGCGCCGAGGCCCGCAAGGCGGAGCTGGATTTCGCCCGCTATGAACGCCTGCACGCCGAACAGCGCGTCAGCATCAATGAGTTCGAGGCCGCCGAAGTCGGTCAGGCTCAGGCCCGTGCAGGTGTGGCCGTGGCCGAGGCCCAGGTGGACCTGGCCGAACGCCAGATCAAGCAGGCCCAAGCCGCCTTGGCCATCGCCCAGAAAAATCTCGATGACACCACGGCCATCGCCCCCCTCAGCGGCCTGATCAGCTCGCGATCGGCCGAGCCGGGCGAATTCATGTCCGTCGGGCAAACCCTGCTCAAGATCGTGGACCCCGCCTACATTGAGGCGGCCGCCTTCCTGCCCGCCCAGTATCACTCCGAAGTCGAGCCCGGCGTCACCCATTTTCGCCTGGGCGTGAATGGGCGCGATGCCGGCAGCCACCCGGTCACCTACCGCAGCCCCGTCATCAACCCCACCCTGCGCACCTTTGAAATCAAAGGCCGTGTCGAGCACGCCAACAATCTGGCCGTGCCCGGCAGCATGGCCGACCTCACCATCGTCTTCGAAGCGCGCGAAAACCTCGGCGTCCCCAGTGCCGCCATCCTCGTTCGCGCCGGAATCTCGCTGGTGTTCATCGAACGCGATGGCATAGCCGTGAGCTGCCCGGTCACCACCGGACTGCAAAACGATGGCTGGACCGAAATTCTCGACGGCCTCAAACCCGGCGACCTCGTCGTGGTTGAAGGCCAGACCCAGCTGCAAGGTGGCATGGCCGTCGAACCCCTCTAACCTGTCTTTCCCTCGGAGCCAAAACCATGTTTTTAGCCAACGCCACAACTCGCCGCCCCATCGCGATGAGCTGCCTGCTGATCGCATTGATCTTGCTGGGCATCAATTCGTTCCGCAAACTCTCCATCGAAAATCTCCCCTCGGTGGACATCCCCTACGTGGCCATCGTCACCACCTGGATCGGCGCATCGCCCGAAGACATCGAAAAAGATGTCGCCAAACATATCGAAGATGCCGTCTCCAGCATTGACGGCCTTAAGCACATCGACTCCTCCTGTCTCGAAAATGTCGCCCAAATTGTTCTGGAGTTCGACCTGGCCGTGGATGTGGACACCGCCGCTCAGGATGTCCGCGAAAGCCTCGATACGGTCCTGAGCAAACTGCCGGCAGACGCCGACCGGCCCATGATCTTCAAGATCAACCTCAACGCCATGCCCATCGCCAATATTTTCCTCTCCGGCGATGCCCCCATCGACGAAATCTACGACTATGCCGACAACGTGATCTCCGACCGCTTTGGCACCGTCCCCGGCGTGGGCGATGTCTGGGTCATTGGCGGAAACGAACGCGAAGTCTGGGTCGAACTCGACCGCGATCAACTGGTCGGCGCCGGCCTGACCGTCCAGGATGTCGCCACCGCCCTCGGCCAAAGCGTGCTCTCCCTGCCCGGGGGCCGCATCCAGGAACATGGCCACGAATATACCGTGCGCTTCGATGCCGAATACGAACGCATTGAAGATATCGAAAACCTCGAAGTCGCCAACCGCGACGGCGCCCGCCGACGCCTCGGCGATCTGGGCACCGTCCGCTTCGCCACCGAGGAAGTCCGCCAACGAGCCATCCTCGATGGACAACCCGGCGTCGTCCTCAAAATCGTCAAAAAAGCCGACGCCAACATCGTCGAAATCGTTAAGGAAGTCCGCAAGCGCTTCGACGAACTCCAGGAAACCCTGCCCGGCGGCATGGAGCTGATCTGGGCCTCCGACGATGCCGCCAACATTCAGGCCTCCGTGGATTCAGCCATCCAGGCCGTCCTCCAGGCCGTACTGGTCTGCGCCATCGTGCTCTTCATCTTCCTGATCAATCTGCGCACGACCCTCATTGTCATCATCACCATGCCGGCCACCATCCTGATCGGCCTGTTCTTCATGCAGCTTTCCGGACTGACACTCAACCTGCCCACCCTCTTGGCCCTCGGCCTCTCCACCGGCGTGCTCGTCTCGAACTCCATCGTCGTCCTCGAAAATATCGTCGAAAAATTCGAAACCATGGACGACCGCTGGGAGGCCGCGCGCATCGGTACCAGCGAAGTCTCCGTCGCCGTTCTGGCCTCTGCCGGAACCAACGTCATTGTCATGTTGCCCATCGCCATGATGTCGAGCATCGCCGGGCGCATGCTCGCCCCTTTCGCCATCACCACCCTGATTGTCAACGCCACCTCCATCTTCATCAGCTTCACCCTCACCCCGCTGCTCAGCGCCCTGATCCTGCAACCGGCCAGCGAACGCCGCGACAACGCTGTCGCCCGCATGGGCAAACGATGGGACGGCCGCATCCAGGCCTTCGGCATGGGCTTCTCCCGAGCCTTGCGCAGCATCGCCAGCAAAAAACGCTACAACCTTCCCATCGTAGCCGGCTTCATCCTCCTCTTCCTCTTCACCATGAAGTTCGGCGGCCAGCGCCTCGGCTTCAGCTTCTCCGAAACCGCCGACAATGCGCGCATTTTCATTCGCGTCGAAACCCCCACCTACTACAACCTCGACCAAACTCTGGCACGGCTCGAAGGCATTCAGGCCCGCCTGCTCGACTTCTCCGATATCGAGAACATCCTGACCGTGGCCGGCCGCGCCTCCGCCATGAGCGGCCAAGCCGGCGAAGGCGTCTACATGGGCCAAATCGAGCTGTTCTTCAAACCCAAGACCGAACGCTCCTGGAAACTCCTTGATCGCCTCGCCGAAATCCGCGAGCTGCTCAGCGATGAAACCGACTGCCTCATCTCCGCATCCGTAGCCGGTGCGCTGGGTGGACAATCCTTTCAGATCGAAAAGAACCTCTACGGCGACGACCTCGATGTGCTCAACGACACCGCTCTGGCCGTCGAAAACGCCATCCGCACCGTGCCGGGTGTCGAAAGCATCGAAACCACCGTGCGCGACTCCAAACCCGAAATCCGCGTCATCCCCAACCGGCCCGTCCTCTCCGACCTCGGCATCCCCCCGGCAGCGCTGGCCATGGTTGTGCGCGGCAACATCGAGGGCATCGAAGCCGCCAACTACAAGCGCGGCGACCGCACCTATGACATCCGTGTCAAATTGGCCGAAACCGAAGGCAAAGATCAGATTCGCCAATTCCTGCTGCCCGCCGTGGATGGCCGTCCCATCCCCCTCGAAACCGTCGCCGATGTCGTCGATGACCGTACTCTGGTGCAAATTTATCGCGTGGACAAGCGCCGCACCATCAAGGTGCTCGGCGACATCCAAGCCGGCGCCACCACCAGCGAGATCAACCAGCAAATCGACCAGAACGTCAAAGAACAGCAAATCATCCCGCCGGGCTATCGTCTGCGTGACGCCGGCATGATCGAAATGCTCGACGAAATTGTATCCGACTTCGGCGAAGCCATGCTCATGGCCGCCCTCATGACCTTGCTCACCCTCGCGGCCATTCTCGAATCCTGGGCACGCCCCGGCCTGGTTCTGCTCACCTTGCCCATGGGCCTCATCGGAGTCATCGGCGCGCTGGCTCTGGGCAACTTTGCCCTGACCATCTTTGCCCTCCTCGGCATCCTCATGCTCATTGGCGTGGTGGTCAATCCCGCCATTCTTATCGTCGACAAGATGGCCGAACACCTGAAAGCCGGCGTCTGCCGCCGCGACGCCATGCTCACCGCCATGGCCGAGCAATTCCGCCCCGTGCTCATGGTCATCCTCGCGTCCGGCCTGGGCATGCTGCCCATGGCCATCGGCCGCGGCATCGGCTCCGAAAACCGCGCTGGCATCGGCACCGCCTCCGTGGCGGGCGTTCTCGTGGCCGGGCTGTTCACCATGACCATCCTCCCCCTCATCTACACCCTCTTCACCGGCAAACCCAGGGGCGGCGACCCCAAGGACCCTCCTTGCAAAGATGACACCTTTAAGTAAACTCCCCGCATGATCCAGTCCACCGCGCCTGTCATCAGCACCCTGCGTTTCACCGAGCTTGCCGGCTCGCCCGATGCCTGGCAACTGCTCCGCCGCCGCCAGGCGCGCGAGACCCTGCGCTCCGTTTACCGGGCCAACGACCGCTTCATCGTCAAGCAGTTCGAGACCCACGCCTCTCTGCCCCGCTACCGCCGCCCCTGGCTCATCGAAGACTCCGCCCTGCGCCGCCTCAACGGCCGGGGCGCTCCCCGCACCTTCGGCTGGCACGAGCAAACCACCCCCGAACTCCATACCGTCTGGCTCATCAAGGAATTCATCGATGGCGAGCCGGTCGCCCGCTTCACCCCCGAAGACCTGCCCGAACTTGCCCAACTCCTGGCCCACATCCATGGCGCCGGCGTCATGACCGACGACAACAACATCAGCAACTTCCTGCGTGCCGCCGACGGCCGCCTCATCTTTCTGGATTTCGGCTCCGCCCGCCTCACCCGCCGCGAACGCCTCTGCTCCGCCCGCCTCATCGGCCGTGACCTGGCCAAACTCCGCCGCGAAGGCTTCAACTGGAACGCCAAACTCTTCACCGCCTTTTTACCCCTCTACTTCGACGCGCTCGGCGCCTCCCGGCCCCGGCGCGCCGCCATCCGCGCCGCCACCGCCTGCGTCACCGCCCTGCGCATGATCCGCAAATTTCTCACCCGCGGAAATCCCCGGGCCTGAGCCATGATCCGCCTGCTCTTAGCCGGCCTCAGCCACGACACCGTCGAGCTGCACCTCGCCGCGGCCCTGCGCGAAGCCGGCCATGATGTGCGCGCCATCGTCTCGCCCGGCTCCCCGGCCGTCACCTGGTGCCGCGACCATTCCATCCTTTTCCGCCTCCACGAATTCCGCCATCGTTTCGATCGCCGGGCCATCGCGCTCTACCGCGAATTATTGCGCGACCATCCCCGCGACATTCTCCACGCCTTCACCAACAGGGCCCTCTCCACCGCCCTCCTGGCCACCCGCCGCTTCGAGCGCCCGCCTCGCCTCGTCGGCTACCGCGGCACCATGGGCCACCTGTCCCGCTGGGACCCCGCCTCACGCCTCTCCTATCTCCACCCCCGTGTCAACGCCATCGTCTGCGTCTCGGACGCCGTCCGCCGCTACCTCCTCGAATTCAACCTTCCCGAATCCCGCCTCGCCGTCATTTGGAAAGGCCACGAACCCTCCTGGTACACCCCCGCCCCCCGCGCCGCCCTCGATGCCTTCGGCATTCCGCCCGACGCCACCACCGTCGCCTTCGTCGGCAACATCCGCCCCGTCAAAGGCGTCAACATTCTGCTCGACGCCTTCGAAACTCTCTCCGCCGATGACACCGGTCACCTCCTGCTCTTCGGCGAAGTGCGCGACCCCAAAATCCGCCGCCGCATGAACCGGCATCCGCGCATCCATTTTCTCGGCTTCCAGGCCAACGCCGCCGAACTCGCCGGCGCGTGCGACATCGCCGTCATGCCCTCCATCGAACGCGAAGGCCTGCCCAAGGCCATCCTCGAAGCCATGGCCCAAGGCGTCGTCCCCGTGGTCACCCGAGTCGGCGGCCTGCCCGAGCTCGTCGAACACTATGTCTCCGGCCTCGTCGTCCCCCCCGGCGACACCCACGCCCTGCGCGACGCCCTCACAACCCTCCTGCGCAATCCCGCCCGCCGCCGCCAACTGGCCGCCGCGGCCCGCGAGCGTGTCAACGGCCCCTTCCACTTCCGCCATACCGTCGAAAAACACCTCGCCCTCTACCGCCGTCTCCTCGACCAACCGAATCCGCCCGACAACGCGCCTGCATCCCTCACGTCAACATGATATAAAACTCGCGTGATGTTCTTCTTCCAAATCCTGGTCGTTCTGGGCCTCGTCAGCCTGGGCTTCGTGGCCCGCCGCCGGGGCATGCTCAGCGCCCAGGGCACCAACGACCTCGCCCATATCGCGCTCTCGCTGGTCTATCCCGCGTTGATTTTTGTCTCCATCACCCAACTCAGCCTGAGCGATCTGCGCGTCAACTTATCCCTGCCGCTGGTGGCCATGGCCATCGCCATGACCGGCTTCGGCTTGGGTCTGGTGACCGTCCGCCTGCTGGGCCGGGTGCCCCCCGAAACCTCCCGGGCCTTTCTCTTCCACTGCCTCATCAACAACTACTCCTTCCTGCCGCTGCCCCTCGTGCTCTTCCGCTATGGCAATGTCGGCGTCGGCCTGCTCGTCTTCTCCTCCGTCGGCTTCGAGCTGCTGCTCTGGTCGCTGGGCGTCATGCTCTTCACCCGCGCGGAGCGCAAACGCGACCGCCTCAAGTCGCTCTTCAGCCCCCCTCTGGTGGCTTTGCTCATCAGCCTGGCCGTGGTCGCCGTCCGCGATCTGCACGCCTGGCCCGCCCCCCCCGCCTGGCTGGCGCTGGCTACCGACACCTTCCGCGCCGGCCTGACCACCCTCGGCGCCGCCACCATCGCCCTATCCATGCTCGTCGCCGGCAGCCGCTTCGCCACCCTCAAATTCGAAACCATGCTCGGTTGGCGCGTCTGGTTCGTCTCGGCCATCCGCCTGCTGGCCGTCCCGCTCATCGTCTTCACCTTCCTCGGCCGCCTGCACCTCGACCCCACCGCCCGCGGCATCCTCGCCATCATCGCGGTCATGCCCTCCGCCATGGTCAGCGTGCTCTTCTCCGAACGATACGGGGGCGACACCGACTTCATCGCCGGCGGCCTGCTGCTCACCCATCTCTGGGCGCTCATCACCGTGCCCCTGCTGCTGACTATCGCGCCCTGCTGAGGCGTTCCTTCAACATCGGGCCGAGCGCCTCGACATCCCCCGCCCCAATCACCAAGACCCAATCCCCGTCCTGCCAGCGCGCGGCCACCCGCTCCGCCGCCTCTTCCAAATCCGCCGCCAACTCGACCGCCCCCCCCCCCTGCCGCTCAAAATGTGCCAGCAGATCCTGCTCACGCCCCCCCGGCAGCGGCTCCTCACTGGCGGCATACACCGGCAGCAGAATCACCCCGGCCACCCCCGCAAAAGCCGCCGGAAATTGCGCGCCCAGCATCTGCGTCCGCGTATAACGATGCGGCTGAAATACCGCCCAAATCCTCTCGGCGCCCGCCTGGCGCGTAGCCTCAATCAGCGCCCGGATCTCCGCCGGATGATGCGCGTAATCCGCCACCACCCGCAAACCGCCCGCCGCCGCCACCAACTCGAAACGACGCCGCGGCAAACGAAACGTGGCCAGCGCCGCAACCGCCGCCGCCGGCTCCACACCCATGTGCCGACAAGCCGCAACCGCCGCTAGCGCGTTCAGCACATTATGCCGACCCGTCACCGGCAACCACGCCCCCCCCCCCCCCCCCGCCCAGCACAGCCGGAAACGGGTCCCATTCGCCTCCGCCACCAGCTCCTCCGCGCGCACATCCGCCCCGGCCCCAAAGCCAAACAGCGTGGCGCCCACCGCCCGTCCGAGACGCGCCGCCTCTGCGTCATCCGCCCCCGCCACCACCCCCCCCGCCCGCCGCGCGAACTCCTCAAAACAGGCCACCAGCTCCGCTTCTTCCCCAAAATATTCCATGTGGTCAAACTCAATGTTCGTAATCACCGCCAGCTCCGGCTCATAGAGCGCGAGCGTGCCATCGCTTTCGTCCGCCTCCGCCACCAGCCATTCGCCGGACCCCAGCCCGGCCGGCGCGTTGTCCGGCGCCAGCTCGCCGCCCACGCACCACGACACCCCCGTTCCCCGCGCCCGCATGATGTGCGCGATCATCGCCGCTGTGGTCGTCTTGCCGTGCGACCCGGCCACCGCCAGCGTACGCCACCGCTCCGCCAGCACCGCCAGCACCTGGCCTCGGCGGTACAGCGGCAATCCCATCCGCTCCGCCATCATCCGCTCGGGATTCTCCGGCCCCACCGCCGGACTGAACACCGCCCAGTCAGCCCCCTCCAGATGCGCCGGGTCATGCCCCGCCGCCACCTCGATCCCCCCCGCCTTCAGCCAGTCCACCGTGCGCGGCACCCCCCGGTCACACCCGTCCACCCGCTGACCGAGCCCCGCCAGCAAATGCGCCAGACCCGCCATGCCGATCCCCCCCGCCCCCAGCATATGCACCCGCGCCCCCGGCGTGGCCAGCAGGCGGCGCACATCCCCGCGCCAGTCTGGAGCCGCGCCAACGCTCATGTCGCCCGCGCGCAGGACTCCACCAGCGACGCCAGCGCTTTGGTCCCGTCCTGCACCCCCCGCCGACCGGCCGCCTCGCGCATCCGTTCCAACCGCTCCGGCATCGCCGCCATGTTGCGCAGATAGGCCTCCAGCCAATCCTCGGTCAGCGCCGACTCCTCAATCACGTCCGCTGTGCCACGCTTCTCCAACGCCCGCGCGTTAGCCATCTGGTGATCCCCCGCCGCGAGCGGATACGGCACAAACAGCGCCGGCAAACCAAAATATGCCAGCTCGCCGCAGGTCGAGGCCCCCGCCCGGCAAATCGCCAAATCCGCCGCGTAATACAGCGGCGCCATATCCTCGGTAAACCCGATCACCTCCGCCTCAACCCCCGCCGCCGCGTACTTCTCGCGCACGGCCGCCTCCTCCGCCGTGCCCGTCAAATGGACCGTGCGGATCTTCTCCCCACCCCGCTTCATGCGCTCGAGCGTCGCCACCATCACATCGTTCAACCGCCGCGCGCCCAGGCTGCCGCCCGTCACCAGCAGCCGGAATTCGCCCCCGGCCCCGCGCTCGCGCGGCGGCAGACTCGCCGCCTTTTTGGTCAGCTCCTCGCGCAGCGGCAAACCCACCACCTCGAGACGCGCCCGGCTCAAATGAAAACGCGTCTCCTCGAACGCCGCGGCCACCGCGGTCGCCCGCCGCGCGAACAGCCGCACCGCCTTGCCGGGAATCACATTCGCCTCGTGCAACACCAGCGGAACCCCCAGCCCCCGCGCCGCCCCGCACGGACCCACCGACGCATACGATCCCATCGCCAGCAACACATCCGGCGGCTCCTCGCGCATGATCTGCCGACAGCGGCGCACCGCCCGCAACAGATGCCAGCCCGCCTGCACCGACTCCCAGCTCACGCCCGACGGCAGCCCCCGCGCCGGCACCTCCACCACCCCCCCCCCCCCCCCCCCCCCAGCTCTCCCGGGCCGCCCGTTCCGTCGCGCGCCCCGTCAGCCACAGCGTCACCTCGTGCCCCCGGCGCGCCAGCTCCTGCGCCGTCGCCAAACCGGGATACACATGCCCGCCCGTCCCGCCGCAAGCCACCGCAATCTTCACGCGTCCGTCCCCGTCACTTCCCGCGCGCGGCGTCCGCGCCAATCGTCACCCCTTCGCGCGGCAGCAGCCCGCGCTTCCAGCCCAGGCCGCCCGAAAAACCGCCCAAGCCCCCGTGCGCCGCCACCACCCGGTGGCACGGAATAAACAACGCCAGCGGATTTGCCCCGCACGCGCCCCCGGCCGCGCGCACCGCCGCCGGCCGCCCCGCGCGTCGCGCCACCTCGGCATAGGTCAGCACCCGCCCCCGCGGAATACGCTGCAACACCCGCCACACCTCGCGCTGATACGGCGACGCCTGCCGCCATACGTCCGGATGCACCTTCGGCGGGCGGATCCCCTCCACCCCCTCCAGCGCCGCCCGCGCGAACTCGAGCGCCTCGCGCAGCAAAGCCGGCGCGCCCTTCGGCGCCCGCGCCCGCCCCGTCCGCACCCAGGGCTCCGGCGCTCCCGCCGGCGGCTCCGGCAAATCGCAGCGCCACACCCCGCGCTCCCCTGCCGTCACCACGATATCCCCCCAGGTGCTCTCCAGCACCCCGGTCACGCAATCTGGAGGCGTCCCGCTCACGTCACCATGCGGAACAGGATGTATCCCAGAATCAGCACCATCGCCAGCATGAAGATCACCCGCATGCGCTGACGCGCGTTCTCGCGCTCCGCCTGCCGGTTCTTCCGCAAGGTACCCACCCCGAAATACCCGCGCAAACGATCATGCTCCGGCGGCGTCAAACGGCTCGGCGACGCCTTCCCCCCGAGCGACGGCCGCAGCATGTCCGTCCGCTGCAAACTCGGCATCACCACCCGCTTGACATCCAGCCCCGCCGCCGGCACTTCCAGCGCCTCCTCCGCCTCCGGCGCCGCGCCCTCCAGCTCCAGCACCCCCACCGCCAGCGGCGGCGGCAACTCCTCGACCGGCAGCGACTCCAGCGCCGACTCCGCCGCGCGCAGCGTCACCTCGGGCAGTCCGTCCGCCCAGCGCTGGATGTCCCGGATGCGATGGTTCACCAGGCGCTGCTCGCGCTCGATCTCGCGCAACCGCTGCTCCATCAACCGCACTCGACTCACGGCTGCCATCGTTCCGCCCAATCCAAATTCTTCACGCTCGATTGCACACTAAAAACCGAAGTAATACATAAACATCCACACCACCGCCAACACCACCATCAGCACCATCAGCGGCAGGGTAAAAGCCACCCCCGCCCATAGCCAGTACAAAAACGGCCGGTCATCCGCCGCCGTCGCGCTGGCGCGCGCGCGCCGCTTGGATTCCGCCCCTGGCAGGCCTCCGCCCCCCCCGGGCCGCACCGACTCCAGATCCGCCAGCGCCTGCTGGTATTCGCCGCGCACCCCGTCCATCAGCGTCAGCGCCCGGTTCAGCTCCTCCAGCAAATGCGCGTCATCCCAGTCATCCGCGTTCAGCGCCTGCAACTCCTCGAGGCGCGCGCGAAACGACCGGCGCGTCTCATCCAGCATCGGCAGCAGCCGCTCCGCCTGCGCGTACTCCTTGTCCAGGCCCGCCGCCCCCGCGGCCAACTGGCTCTTCAGCGCCGCGATGCCCTGCTCGAACGCCTGCTGCTTCTCGCGCAGCTCCTCCAGCATCCGCCGTTCACGCTCCAGTTCCGCCTGCCGCGCGCGCAGCTCATCCAGCTCCTTCGCCTTGTCCACCACCTGGTCCGCCACCGTCCGCTGGTGCTGCGCCAGATGCGTCAGCGGCAAATCCCCGACCGGACGGCTCGGCAAATCGCGCGACGACGGAATATGCCCGTCCCGCGGAATCGCCGCGCTCTCATCGCTCAGCTTGATCTTCAGCGCCGCCTCGCGCTCGCGTACCAGATCGTCATCAAAAAAGTCCGTCGCCATTCTTCTCGCTCCTCGTCCTCTAAAACTCTCCAGGCCCCGGCTCCACTCTCAGCCCTCCGGAATCACCAGCGTCAGGCCTTCGCGTATTCGGTTGGGATTCTTGAGCTGATCCCGGTTCGCCTCGAAAATTTTAATCCACTCGTTCGGCGTCCCGTAATACTGTGCCGCAATCGTCCCGAGCGTTTCCTTGGGCTTCACCACATGCGTCCGGCCTGCGGCTGCCGGTTGCGCCGCCGCGACCTTCTGCTCCCCGGGTTTCTCCGCCGGCTTCGTCTCCTTGGCCTTGGTCTTCCCCTTCGCTGGCCGTTGCGCCGCGGCCTTCGTCTCCGCCGCCGGCTTGGCCGCCACCGCCCCCGCCGTCTGGATTTCTCCCGACCGCCACATCGCCAGCTCCGTCTCCAGCTCGCGGATGCGGTCGTTGCGCACCTGCAAATCCCGCTGCCACTCCTGCGGCATCGCCCCCGCCTGCGACGCGAACGTCATCCGGCAGTGCCGGATCAGCTCCTCGACCGCCTCGCGGTTCGGCGTCTCCGGGCGCAACTCCAGATACCGTTCATAGTGATAAATCGCCCCCACATAATCCTCATAATAGTTGTCCAGAATCAGCGCCAGCTCCCGATGCGCCAACGCCAGCTTCGGATCCTTCTCCAGCGCCCGCCGGCACCACGCCGACGCCTCGTCAATATCGTTCCTTTGCTTCGCCGCCAGCGCCCGCCGCATGTGCCGCTGACGCGCCTCGCGCGCATCCGACGACACCTGTTTGCACCCCGCCCCCCCCGCCAGCAGCAGCGCCGCCGCAAACAGTCCAATCCAACTGATCTTCAACACCCTTCTCATGAAAATCATCATAGCAAACCCCAATTCCAAAAATCAAAACAAACCGACATCCCATCCCATTTTCATCCCTCCCTCCAGACTCTCGCGCGCCCCCCCCCCAATCACCTGCAAAACATCCGAAATCCACCAAAAACCTCGTTTTTCAAGCCGTTTTTCGCGATTTTTCGTGTTTTCGACCCACTTTTGGCCCGTTTTCGGCCTATGTTTCGACATTTTTCAGCACTTTTCGCGCGTTTTCGTGACCTCCTGTCTCCGGTCAATTTTTTGACCTGCCGCGATCTTTTCGGCTGCTGATCACCGCACAATTTGCTCACCGCTTCCTCCGTTGCGCTCGACGCCAAATCGCCGCCGCTCGATCACCCAACGACGCCTCCTCATCCACCGTCAATTCCGGCCGCCTGCAAACCGCGCGAAATGAGTTTGCCAACCGCCCAACATGATCTATACTATAGGCTCTAGAGGTGTACTGGAGACCCGATGATGCAAAAACCCGCTGAAAGAACCTGGCAGATTGCCAACCAATTCCCCGCCATGGCTCAGGCCGCCCGCGAAGTCTTCGACTGGCTCGTCAACCAACCCCTCCCCTCCCGCGTCAAATACTCCGTCGGCCTCGCCATCGAAGAGCTCGTCACCAACTCCATCAAATATGGCTACAGCGACGACAACGAGCACATCATCCGCGTCACCATCTCCATCCAGCCCGACTACATCAAGATCGTCTTCGAAGACGACGGCAATCCCTTCGACCCCACCGCCTACCCCCCCCCCGACATCCAAAAGGTGGTTGACTCCGCCCATGCCGGCGGCCTCGGCATCCAGCTCGTCCGCCGCATCACCTCGAAAATGACCTATGAACGAGTCGGCCACATCAACCGCAACACCCTCCTGATCCGCCGCATGGAGCCCGGCGACACCCAGGTCATCAAGCTCAACCTCTAACCCCGCCCACCCCCCGACGGAATGCGCAGCCCCCAGCTATACGGACAGCGAGGCTGGCCCATTCCCAATCAACTGGCCGCCGCCGTCGCCATGGCCCGCGAAGCCTACACCTGGGTCGAATCCTTCCCCATCTGCGAACACGCCCAATACGCCCTCCGCCTCGTCCTCGAAGAAATGCTCTCGAACACCATCAAATACGGCTACTCCAACTCCGCCCCCCGCACCATCTCCATCCGCATCACCGTCAACAGCCAGCACATCCAGATCGTCCTCGTCGATGACGCCAACCCCTTTGACCCCACCGACCAGCCCCGGCCCGACATCGCCAGCCGCATCGAAGCCGACGGCGAAGGCGGCTTCGGCCTCGAACTCGTCCGCCAAAGCTGTTCCAGCATGACCTATCAACGCGCGCAAAACCAAAACCGTCTCACCCTCGAAATCCCTTCCGCCGACTCCGACAACAACGAAGCGGATCTGGTCGAAGCCCGGGAGCATACATGAAAACTCATCCCATCCGTTGGCTCGCGGCCGCCGCGCTGCTCCTTGCCGCCGCCGGGTGCGCCAGCACCCCCTCCCGGCGCATCCAGCAAAATCAGGAACTCTTCGACTCCCTCCCCGTCGCCGACCAGGCCCGCATCCGCAGCGGCCAGATCGCCCTCGGCTACACCGCCGACATGGTCTCCATCGCCCTCGGCCCGCCCACCCGCCAACTCGTCCGTTCCACCCCCGCCGGCGACACCGCCATCTGGCTCTACCTCGATCTCGTCCGCCGCTACGAACGACAGCGCGCCGACATTGACGGCCTCCACGTCAGCGGCCCCGGCGGCATCCGCACCATCGGCGGCAGCGCCTGGGTCAATGTCCTCCACGAACGCGAATACACCCGCATCCGCGTCGAGTTCAACAACGGCATCGTCACCGCCATCGAAACGCCCGACGCCAACTCCCCCGCGCCATGAAAATCGTGTGCGCCGTCAGCGTCCTCCAGGGACGCGACGCCTTCTCATCGCTCGGCCAAGTCGTCCTCCGGCCCAACCGCGACATCTCTCGCGCCGACCTCGCCGACGCCCGCGCCCTCATTGTCCGCTCGAAAACCATCGTCAACCGCCGGCTTCTCGAAGGCACCCCCGTTGAGTTCGTCGCCACCGCCACCGCCGGCTCCGACCACCTCGACACCGCCTGGCTCGACTCCGCCGGCATCGCCTGGACCGCTTCCCCCGGCTGCAACGCCAACGCCGTCGCCGAATACGTCCTGACCGCCATCGCCCTTCTCGCCCAGCGCCACGGCGCCCCCCCCCGCGGTAAAACCCTCGGCATCATCGGCGTCGGCCAGGTCGGCTCACGCGTCGCCGCCAAAGCCCCCCTCCTCGGCATCCGCCCCCTCCTCAACGATCCCCCCCTCACCGACGCCGCCCCATCCGCCAACTACCTCCCCCTCACCGACCTCCTCCCCCGCTCGGACATCATCAGCCTGCACCCCACCCTCACCGACACCCCCCCCCACCCCTCCCGCCACCTCGCCAACGCCGCCTTCTTCGAACTCGCCCGCCCCGGAGCCTGGTTCCTCAACACCTCCCGCGGCGCCATCACCGATTCCGACGCCCTCCGCCACGCCCTCGACACCCGGCGTCTCTCCGCCTGCGTCCTCGATGTCTGGGAGCGCGAACCCGAGCTCTCCCCCCACCTCGCCCAAGCCGCCGACTATCTCACCCCCCACATCGCCGGCTACTCCCTCGAAGGCCTCCTCAACGGCACCCTCCA
>LSQX01096207.1_pt1 | contig 31082 bp, 27 predicted proteins | sample 654561 | NCBI WGS metagenome assembly LSQX01 (sample SAMN04489861, study PRJNA283612) | anaerobic digester metagenome | isolation source: 4 biogas reactors fed with cattle manure at either 37C or 55C with and... | place: Denmark: Kongens Lyngby | collected 2014 | reverse complement strand
ATAGGGATGAGATAGCCAAAGCAGGCCTTGACAGGGAAATATGGCAATACTTTGCTGTTCTAACCGATATGCGGAGCGTAGGGGTAACAGGAGGAAAACGTACATATGACTATACAGTTGCCTTAAGGGGTGTTACCAGTGTAGACGGAATGAGGGCCAATTGGGCCAGGATTCCCCATGAGGTCCTGGATAGAGTATCAAGTCGAATCACCAATGAGGTTGCCCATGTCAATAGAGTAGTATACGATATAAGCAGCAAACCACCGGCGACAATTGAGTGGGAATAAGCCCAACTGTTTACCGACCATTACAGAGAGCATTATGTAGGAGCCTATGGCTCCTTATGTTTTTAATGCGATATAGTTATGGTATAATAGCCTTGGGCATAAATAATGAGACAATTCTAAACTTCATAGGGTAGCCAAGTATATATTTTGGATATTACCGGTCATGATGTCCATAATTCAGCTTTTTCACTTAAGCTGACCTTTTATTCTTTTTTTAATGGTTAAAACTGAAAAAGGGGTGGTAACATTGTATCGAATTATGGATTTAAGATTCAGATACCCTAGAAATTACGAAGATACCATAGGCGGAATCTCCTTTGATATCAAAAAAGGGGAGATATTTGGGCTCCTTGGCCCTAGTGGTGTAGGCAAATCTACCACCCAAAAGCTCCTTATCAAGCTTTTGGGCAGCTATCGCGGTGAAATACTCTACAAGGGTAAGGACTTACACTCCTATAATGACAGCTATTATCAGGATATAGGAGTTGGTTTTGAAATGCCGGTGTTTTTTTCCAAATTAACCGCTGAGGAGAATTTACGCTTCTTTAAACAGCTCTATGCATCCAATATAGATACCGATATACTGCTAAAGAGACTGGGCCTGTATGAGGACAGAAACAGAAGGGTATCTGAATACTCAAAAGGTATGAAGGTAAGATTGAATTTTGTCAGGGCAATGATAAACAATCCCAATATGCTCTTTTTAGATGAACCGACCAATGGATTGGATCCGAAGAATGCCAGAATCATTAAGGAGATAATCAAGGAATTTCGTCAGCAGGGCGGTACTGTCTTACTGACAACGCATCTGATGAACGATGTGGACGAACTATGTGACAGGGTGGCCTTTATGGCTGGCGGAAAAATAGTTGAGATCAGCACCCCTAAGGAGCTGAAACTAAAGTATAGTACCAGGGAATTGGATATTGAATATATGGATGATGGAGCTATTCGAAAATCCACCTTCAGCCTGGATGGTTTGGGTACAAACAATGAATTTATGGATATCATTAGAAAGAGACCGATAATCACCCTTCATAGCAGGGAAAGCACCTTGGATGATATTTTTATAAAGGTGACGGGGGTGGATGCTGGTGTCTAGAATTATCATCTTGTTTAAAGGAGAGCTTCTAAGACTTCAAAGGTATAGATTGTTTGCGGCATCAATATTCGTGTCCATTATGTGGGTTGGAGTATTGCATTTTGTGGATATGGTGAATGTAACCGGCTTGATCCCTCAGTTGGTTTTTTTAGACGTTACTACTATGGCTGTATTATTGGTCGGGGTTAGCTTTATATATGAACGGGATGAGGCTACCTTATATAGCATGTTGATATCGCCAATCACCAAGTCCGAATACATATGGGCCAAACTCCTTTCTCACATCACACCCAGTATCGTCTCCCTGTCTATCATGTTTATTTATGCTAAGATTTTTAAGACCTTGGATGTGAATTATTTCTTGTTGCTGGGCGGAGTTGTATTGGTTGCGTTATTTCACTCTCAAATAGGCTTTTTATTAACTTTCTATACCAAGGACTTTACAGGTCTGGTAATGCTCATAATAACATTTTTTTTGGTATCCATCTTACCTGTTATTCTGGATGAATTCGGCATAGTAACAAATGAGGTATTCAGAAAGCTAATTTTCCTGCTCCCTGCCAAATCCGCACTTATGATCATCATGGGTACTACAGGGACAATGGAATCATGGAAAATAGTAACATCCATCGTCTATATGGTGTTGGGCTCAACGTTTTTGTATTATCTTATATGGAAGAAACTACAAGACCATTTTCAAAGGGGAGGCGAGAAATAGGGTGTATATGGACTTTTTTAAGGCAGAACAAAAAAAATGGAGCAGGGATCCTATGATGGGGTTTATGGTTAGTTATCCTGTTATCTTTGCCATGTTGGGCAGATATTTTTTGCCTTGGCTTAGCCGTAACTATGGATTTGACTTTACTCCCTTTACGGATTTAATTCTGGTAATTATGGTGCTTATCCTACCTATATCCTATGGTGCCCTTATTGGATTCTCTATATTGGATGATCGGGATGATAATGTATTGATCAATATAATGGCTACACCGCTTAGTATCCATAAATTTCTTGGTTTCAGGTTGGTAATCGTATTTCTACTCTGCTTTTTGGCAACTTTATTTACCATGAGTTTCTCAAACATTGGCGATCTTTCCTTTAGGAATATAGTAGCTGTATCTCTTCTTGCCTCCTTGGAAGCTCCAATAAGCGGACTGTTGATTAATACTTTTTCAAGAAACAAAATTGAAGGATTTGCCATTATGAAGGCGGGGGGTAGTATAATAATATTTCCAATAGTTGCTCTCTTCTTCAACGATATAAAAGAACTGTTCTTTTCCTTTGCGCCTGGATTCTGGACCGCAAAGGTTATTAGTTATTTAGTAAAGGATAGTGGCTTTTATCTGACATACAATCAGTACTATATTATAGGATTGGCCTACATGTTGGCATTAAACGTATTGGTTTACAGACTGTTTATTAAGCGGGTCATATTGAACTAGGGAAGACTTCCTAACGAAATATTTGAATAAAGTTAATTGTTTTGCGTCAAATGGCGAAATTTAGGTATTTAATCTCTGGAAAACCGAACATTAATCTGCTTACAAGAAAAAACGTTCAAATAATTATTGACAATTGGGATGGGCTTTGATATATTGTTTATGTACCGTATAGAACTCATATAATCCTAATAATTGGTTTGGGAGTTTCTACCAGGCAGCCGTAACTGCCGGACTATGAGTGATATGCACGATATTGGAAGGTCAGTTGGCCTTGCGGTATATAGGCATATTGATTCACTCAGGTCAGGAATCTATATGTCTATTTTTTCTGGGTAAAATATTATTTAATGACCTGACAACATTAAAGGAGGAAATATGAATGAACGGCTTTTTAGATCGAACTTTTAAGCTGAAGGAACACAACACGGATGTAAAGACCGAAATAATGGCTGGTATAACCACATTTATGACCATGGCTTACATCCTGATCGTCAATCCTAATATCCTGTCCGGGGTTGAAATCGGTATTGATCTAATGGATCGAGGCGCCGTATTTACTGCTACCGCTCTTTCTGCCGCAATTGCTACAATCGTCATGGCCTTCTTAGCAAATTACCCTGTTGCCCTTGCATCGGGTATGGGACTGAATGCATTCTTTGCTTTTGTTGTTGCCACTAAGTATTCCTGGCAGATAGCATTGACCGCTGTTTTGATCGAGGGTGTTATTTTCATTATCTTGTCATTTTTTAGATTCAGAGAGGCAATCGTAAACGGCATTCCCGAGAACTTAAAGTATTCTGTAACCGTCGGAATAGGATTGTTTATTGCATTTATAGGTCTTCAAAATGCAGGAATCATCACAGATGACGGTGCAGTATTAGTTGGTTTAGGGGATCTAACGAGTATCACATCCATTTTGTTCTTTATAGGTTTAATCGGTACTATATACATGACCCATAAAGGTATTAAAGGAGCACTCCTTTGGGGAATACTGGGTACTTATGCCTTGGGTATAATTTGTCAATTGACTGGCCTTTATACGGTGGATTTTGAAGCCGGCAGATTTAATCTCATTCCCGAGGGAGGCATTGTATCCCTGCCACCTTCCTTAGGCCCAACCTTTATGAAATTCGATTTTCAGGGTGCAATCAAGTTAGGCTTTGAGTTTATTGTAATACTGTTCTCATTCTTATTTGTTGACATCTTTGATACCGTTGGAACCCTAATAGGTGTCGCCAGTAAGGGAAATCTCCTGGACAAGGAAGGCAAACTACCAAAAGCAAAAGAAGCCTTACTTGCCGATGCCATTGGTACTGTATCCGGAGCATGCCTTGGTACTTCCACAGTAACCAGCTATGTTGAGAGTGCAGCCGGTGTTGCTGAGGGTGGTAGAACAGGTTTAACCGCATTGGTAACTGGACTTATGTTCCTGGTAGCCTTGGTTTTCTCCCCAATATTTACCATAATACCATCCTTTGCTACTGCACCCATATTGGTAACTGTTGGACTCTTCATGGTAACTGCCATAGCTAAAGTGGATTTTAGCGATTATACAGAAGCCCTACCTGCTTTTTTGACTATAATTATGATGCCTATGGCATATAGTATTGCAGACGGTATAATGTTCGGTATGCTGTCTTGGGTTATTCTAAAGTTAGTTACCGGTAAGGCAAAACAGATTAACCCTTTAATGTACATCCTTGCACTATTGTTTATCCTAAAGATAGTTCTCTAAAATATAATTTAGGACCTGCAAGATAATGAAGTCCGATGTAGATGTCATCGGACTTTATTTATCTATAGTATTTTTGAGCATAATAAGTAGCGAAGAGGGAAGCAGGATTACATGATTCACTAGGACACCTTATTTATTATGGAGGTGAGGGTATGTGTAGAATAAATAAAGTAGCAATTATTATGGGAAGTGATTCGGACCTTCCCATTGTGAAGCCCGGAATCGAATTGTTAAAATCCTTTGGTATTCAGATTGAGGTCAGGATTCTGTCAGCTCATAGGACGCCCGATCATGCCTCGGAATACGCTAGAACGGCCAGGGAGCGAGGAATAGGTGTGATTATTGGTGCCGCGGGAAAGGCTGCCCACCTGCCAGGGATAATTGCCGCCTATACCACTCTTCCGGTAATAGGGCTTCCAATCAAGTCTTCTACCCTGGACGGTTTGGATTCTTTATTATCCATTGTACAGATGCCAAAGGGTATCCCAGTGGCAACAGTTGCTATAAATGGGAGTGAGAATGCGGCTTTACTGGCTGTTCAAATCCTGGCTTTGGGGGATGAGAAATTAGCCGAAGCCTTGAAACAGTATCGTATCTCTATGGAGGACCAGGTGTTAGCCAAGAACGAACAAGTGCAAAAGGAATTAGGATAGGGTAAAAGCCCTAATCTTCGGCATGACTAAGGATTTAAGAGAACATATAGAATCCATTAATCGGTGGAGGGTAAGTATATAAAAAATGTATAAAGAAATGGTCTATCATCATGACAAGTTAAAGGAAGCCTGCGGAGTCTTTGGGGTTTTAGACATGGATAATTTGAGGGTTGAAGAGCTAACTTACTACGGCCTGTATTCTCTCCAACACAGGGGGCAGGAGAGCGCTGGAATTGCTGTATCCGATGGGAAAAACATCAAATATCATAAAGCCATGGGACTGGTGGTGGAGGCCATAGACCCAAAATCCATGGCCCGTTTGCGAGGCGGGCAAATAGCTATTGGCCATGTATGGTATTCAACGGATGGGGATGTTAGCGTACACAATACCTTGCCTCTGGTAATGAAATACAGAAAGGGAACCATAGCCATCGCCCATAACGGTAATATAGTAAATGCAGGTGCACTTCGCACATCCCTTGAGGATCAGGGTGCAATCTTTCAAACTTCCACAGACAGCGAAGTGATTGCCAATCTCCTGGCTCGACAGGATTCGGACAGCTTTGAGACAGGACTTTTAGACACATTGAAAACCATCAAGGGTTCCTATGCCCTGGTTGTAATGACTGAAGATAAGTTGATAGCCGCCAGAGACCCTCATGGTATGCGACCACTGGCCCTCGGCAAACTCAAAAATTCATATGTAATAGCTTCTGAAAGCTGCGCTTTTGATATTATCGGGGCGGATTTCATCAGGGACGTCAGGCCCGGTGAGGTCATCGTAATAAGTCGCCAGGGTCTGGAGAGCATGCAGATACCTACACCTCTTAAGACATCCCTATGTATTTTTGAATTTGTCTACTTTGCCCGAACTGATAGCAATATTGACGGTATTAGCGTCTATATGGCAAGAAAAGAAGCAGGTCGCAGGTTGGCTGTGGAGCAGCCGGTAGATGCAGATCTTGTCATCGGTGTTCCCGATTCCGGCACTACGGCCGCTCTTGGCTATTCTGAAGCGTCAGGGATACCTTTTGGTGAGGGACTGGTAAAAAATCGCTATGTGGGAAGAACCTTTATCAATCCCGACTTTAATATTAGGGAGCAAAACGTCCGGATCAAACTGAATGCCTTGACCCGAATAGTTAGAGGGAAAAGAATAGTTATGGTGGATGATTCCATAGTAAGAGGAACCACCAGTAAGAAGATCGTTGAGATGCTGCGTTTGGCAGGAGCCAAGGAGGTACACATGCGAATCAGTTCGCCTCCTGTAAAATATTCATGTCATTTTGGTGTTGATACACCAGGTGCTAAACATTTAATAGGGGCGACCTATACCATAGAAGAGATAAAACAGATTATAGGGGCTGATTCTTTGGGTTATCTAAGTATCGATGGACTAATAAGAACCGTTGAAGAAAGTGGCTGTGGTTTTTGTTTGGGTTGCTTTAATCAGCAGTACCCCATGGAATTGGATTGGAATACAGAAAAGCAGGAGATGGATTCGGAAACGGAGGGATGAGGGTTATGAAGTGGACTTATAAGGATGCGGGCGTAGACGTAGAATCTGGATATAGGGCAGTTAACCTTATGAAGGAACATATACTAAAGACCCATACTCCACAGGTTATCGGGAGCATAGGAAGCTTTGCAGGCCTTTATGCCCTGGATATGGAGGGTATAAAAAGCCCGGTCCTGGTATCGGGCACTGATGGAGTAGGGACTAAATTACAGCTCGCCTTCCTTCTGGACAGGCATGATACCATTGGAATAGATTGCGTGGCTATGTGTGTGAATGATATTGTCTGTCAAGGCGCAAGGCCTATGTTTTTCCTGGACTATTTGGCTACAGGCAAACTGGAGCCTGAAAAGGCGGCTACCATTGTAAGAGGCATAGCTCATGGATGCCTGGAATCCGGATGCGCATTGATAGGTGGAGAGACCGCCGAGATGCCGGGTTTCTACAGGGAAGACGAATATGATATGGCAGGTTTTGTCGTAGGAATAGTAGACAGGGAAAAGATAATAGACGGTTCCGGGATAGAGGAGGGAGACGTGCTTATTGGTCTTGAATCGTCTGGCGTGCACAGTAACGGTTACTCTCTGATCAGGAAGCTTGTTATAGAGGAAGAGTATCGCCTGGATGACTATAATGTTTCTATAGGCCTTACCATTGGGGAGGAACTTTTAAAACCTACCAGAATCTATGTGAAGCCCATCCTGAAGGCCCTAAAAGGCTATACACTAAAGGGAATCGCCCATATCACCGGTGGTGGATTCATTGAGAACATACCAAGAATTCTGCCAGACGGGTTAGGTGCAATCATATATGAGGAATCTTGGCCTGTAAAACCTATATTCCAGCTAATAGGCAGATGGGGTAATATAGAAAAGATGGACATGTTCAATACCTTCAATATGGGAATTGGGATGGTAGTGGCATGTCAAGCATCGGATGCCGATGATCTAGTAAAACTTTTTACAGATGAAGGTTATCCTGCCCATGTCATAGGAAGGATTGAAAAGGGCCGGGAAGGGGTTGTCTTTGGTTGATGAAGAACATTGGTGTTTTTATTTCCGGAGGTGGTTCTAACCTTCAGGCCATCATAGATGGCATAGACAATGGTGACATAAAGGCTCGAATCAGCTTTGTCGTTTCCAGCCGGGAAGGTGTCTATGGCTTGGAAAGAGCAAGGGAACGCGGTATTCCTTATGCGGTTGTCTCCAAAGGAGATTACAGGGATTCTAACTCCTTTGGCAATGCCATTCTAAAACTTCTGGAGGAAGGAAGGGTGGACATGGTGGTTTTGGCGGGATACCTGAATATACTCCCCACGGAAGTGGTTGAAAAATACAGGAATAGGATTATTAACGTTCATCCATCCCTTATCCCGGCCTTTTGTGGCCAGGGCTATTACGGCAAAAGGGTGCACCAGGCTGTTCTGGATCATGGGGTTAAGATAACAGGCGCAACGGTCCATTTCGTGGATGAGGGGACCGATACAGGTCCAATAATAATGCAAAAACCCGTTGAGGTTCTGCCGGAGGATGATGTTAACACTTTGGCAGAGAGGGTGTTAAAGGTAGAGCACCAACTACTGCCCAAAGCCCTTAAGCTGTTGGTCGAGGGTCGGATTCTGGTTGATGGACGCAGGGTCATTATAAGCTGAAAACATTTCGATCTAATAAAGAATTGGAGGAAAGAAATGAACAAAAAGCGTGCTATTATTAGCGTATCTGATAAGACGGGAATTGTCGAGTTCGCCGAACGGTTAAATGATATGGGCATCGATATTATCTCCACCGGGGGTACTGCGGGAACTTTAGGAGGGGCCGGTATTCCGGTAATAAATATAAGCGATGTAACGGGGTTTCCTGAATGCCTGGATGGCAGGGTAAAGACACTGCATCCAAATATTCATGCCGGAATTTTGGCCATAAGGGACAATCCACATCACATGGACCAGCTGGAAAGTTTAGGCATCAATACAATAGACTTTGTAATCATTAACCTGTACCCCTTTAAGGAGACCATCTTGAAAGAGGATGTGGATCTAAAAGATGCCATAGAGAATATTGACATTGGGGGGCCGACCCTTCTAAGGGCGGCAGCAAAGAATTACCAGGATGTAGTGGTAATAGTCGATCCTGAAGATTATGACCCAATAATAGATGAACTTAAGGAAAAAGGCTATATATCAGCTGAAACTAAATTCTATTTGGCTGCGAAGGTTTTTGAACATACAGCCCATTACGATTCACTTATTGCCGAATACCTGAGAGAACAATCCGGCCAGGAAGAATTTCCGGAGCTATTGACCCTGACCTTCGAGAAGATGCAGTCTATGCGTTATGGCGAAAACCCCCATCAGAGGGCAGTTTTCTACAGGGAGTCAGGCAGCCGGCCGGGAAGTCTTGTTAATGCGGTGCAGCTGCATGGTAAGGAGCTCTCCTATAACAATATAAACGATACGAACGGCGCACTGGAACTCTTAAGGGAATTTGAAAAACCTACCGTAGTGGCGGTTAAACACGCCAATCCCTGTGGTGTAGGCAGTGGCAAAGACATCTTTGAAGCCTATGATAAAGCCTATAGGGCGGATCCGGTGTCCATCTTCGGTGGTATAGTCGTTGCCAATGACGTGATAGACGAAAAAACGGCTGAAGCCATAAACAAGATCTTCATTGAAATTGTCGTGGCTCCATCCTACACAGAAGGGGCCCTGGATATACTAAAGCAGAAGAAGAATATAAGGATATTGGAGTTGAAGGATATAAGGTCCGGGATACCTAAGGGTACATACGATATGAAAAAAGTGTATGGGGGGTTATTGGTTCAGGAAGCAAATACCAAGCTTCTTCCGGACATGTCAGACATTAAGGTAGTAACGAAAAAGAGCCCATCATCAAAGGAGTTAGAGGATCTTATATTTGCATGGAAGGTGGTTAAGCATGCAAAATCCAATGGAATCGCCATCGCCAAGGATGGTCAATCCTTAGGTATTGGACCCGGCCAAGTAAATAGAATTTGGGCTGTCAATCAGGCTATAGAAAGAAGTGGCCCCAATGTAAAGGGAGCAGTGCTGGCATCGGATGCGTTTTTCCCCTTTCCCGATTGCGTAGAAGCTGCCGCTGCAGCCGGTATTACAGCTATTATGCAGCCCGGAGGTTCAATCAGGGATCAGGAATCCATAGATGAATGCGACAGGCATGGAATAGCCATGCTCTTTACCGGCATGAGGCATTTTAAACACTAGGGCAGAGGCTCCATACAGTCAATGCAATGGACGATTAGAAGGATGTGACATGATGAAGGTTTTAGTTGTAGGTGGGGGAGGAAGGGAGCACGCCATTATATGGAAGCTAAGTCAAAGCCCAGGGGTTTCCGTTCTATATTGTGCACCGGGCAATGGTGGAATAGGTAGAATGGCCACCTGTGTAGGTATAGAAGCTACGGATATAAAAAGTATGGTACAGTTCTCAAAGGATAATGCTATCGATCTGGTAGTTGTAACCCCGGATGATCCCTTGGCCATAGGTATGGTGGACGCCTTGGAAGAAGCAGGCATAAGGGCATTTGGCCCTAGAAAGGACGCTGCAATAATAGAGAGTAGTAAGGTGTTTGCCAAGGGCCTTATGAAAAAGTATGATATACCAACCGGTGATTACAAGGTGTTCTCGGACTACAATGAAGCTCTGACCTATTTAAAGGAGACAAATTATCCCCAGGTAATAAAGGCCGATGGCTTGGCCTTGGGTAAAGGGGTTATCATCACCAAGAACTTTGCCGAAGCCGGTAAGGCTTTGGAAGAGATAATGGTAGACAAGATCTTTGGCACTGCTGGAAATCAGGTTATAATAGAAGAGTTCCTGGTGGGGCAAGAAGTCTCCCTATTAGCTTTTAGTGATGGGCACACCATTGTACCTATGGTTAGCGCCCAGGATCATAAGAGAGCCTTTGATGGGGATAAGGGACCAAACACCGGGGGAATGGGAGCCTTTTCTCCAAGTAGGGTGTATACACCTGAAATTGCCAATATAGTTGAGACTGAAATACTGGAACCGACTATACAGGCTATGAATAAGGAGGGTCGTCCCTTTAAAGGAGTTCTATTTCTAGGCTTGATTCTAACCCAGGATGGTCCAAAACTCCTGGAGTATAATGCAAGGTTCGGTGATCCGGAGACCCAGGTAGTTTTACCAAGGCTGAAAACCGATCTTTTGGATATTTTCTTGGCAGTGGCGGATGAAAGACTGGATGAAATAGACATTGAATGGGAAGACAGTGCTGTGGCCTGTGTAGTATTGACATCAGGAGGTTATCCCGGTTCCTATAAAAAGGGTTATCCTATCCGAGGTCTGGAAAACTTGGATGGAAGTCATGATACTATAGCATTCCATGCGGGAACCCGTTGGCAGGAAGACCGGTTTTTGACCGATGGAGGCAGGGTTTTAGGAGTAACAGCAGTAGCGGAGGATCTGGACAGGGCAGTTAAAAATGCTTATAAAGGTGTAGATTTAATCAGCTTTAAGGATATGCACTATCGCAGGGATATAGGTTTAAAGTAGGTTTGTCATGACGGAATAAGAGGACACGGTATAAGAAAAACATTGTCGTTTCATAGGGATAGATAAAATATAAAAGGTCTCTGAATGTTTTCAGAGACCTTTGGCTTGATTGTATTCTTTGTACCAACTCATCTCATCTGGATAAAAGAGATGGGCTACTTATTATAAGCTTGCTCTCAAAGTCCAAAACCTTCAATTAGAGTATCCATTGTTATTTTTTCATAGACCTTATCTATAAAACAATCGATCTTTTGATTGGAGGTTGCCGAAGCCTTGATTGGGATATTATGCCTGTTGATCAATTCGAAGACGGTTGCAGCCACTCGGGGTTGCTGTTCCAGTCCCAACCCTTCCAGAGTTATCTTTATGATATCGGTGTCCATCTTTATAGCCAGGTTTTTATCTTTGGCAGCCAAGCCACGACAGAATGCTTCCGCTTTTTCCAGATCCTTTGCAGAAAGTGCAAAGGTAATATCGGTCATTCTATCAGCAGGGGAGATTTGGCTGATGAGCTCCAAATAATTATTTTCGCCTGCAAACTCCTTGAATATGTTGGCAATTGTGTTGAGCTTGGCAGGTGCATTACGGATGGATACCAGAATAATATCAGCCTGAGTTGTGATGCTGGTAACCGGGCTTCTCTCATCAAGTACATTTTTCATGTTATACAGACCTGGACGTCTATTGGCCATATACCTGACTGCCCTGAGGGCACCTACGGCGAAGATCTGCTTAGAATACGCGGTGTGTTCAATCTCGATTACCTCATCCTTTCCTGCGAACATAACCGTATGCTGACCTACAAGAGTACCGCCACGTATGGCATGGATACCCATATCCGATGGTGATCTCATATCATTCTTGCTATGTCTACCGTATATATAGTGCTTGGAATTTAAGAAGACCTCGTTAATAGCATTTGCCAGGGCATAAGCAGTCCCACTAGGTGCATCTACCTTTTCATTATGGTGTTTTTCTATGATCTCAATGTCGTAGGAATCTCCAAGAACCTGTGCTGCTTGCTGGATCAATTGATACATAAGGTTAATTCCTATAGACATATTTGCAGCTTGAAAGATGGGAATCTCCTTGCTATAAGCCTCGATGCTTTGCTGTTCCTTTTCATTAAAGCCAGTTGTAGCAATAACTAAAGCACATTTTTGAGTATGAGCCCACTTTAATAAGGAAGGCAAGGCCTGGGGCAGTGAAAAATCTACAACAACATCACATTCCACCGGGCACTCATCCAAGGAGGAATAAACCGGAAATGGGTTTTCAAAGGCATCAGGGTACCTGTCAATACCGGCGACTATCCTGATGTCTGACTGACTGGCCGCCATTGAAGCAACCACCTGGCCCATCTTACCATTACATCCGTGGATAATTATATTTATCATTTGTAGGGACACTCCTATCCATGTATATTAAAGGTCGTTATTACTCCAATACTCCATTAGTTTCTCAGCAATTTGAACCGTGTTGGTAGCAGCTCCTTTTCTAATATTATCTGCTACAACCCACAAATTAACACCATGATCCAGGCTTTCGTCTCTCCGCATCCTACCAATAAAGACCTGGTCTGAACCATTAGCATTGACAGGCATGGGGTACACATTGTTATCAGGATCATCTATTACTTCGACTCCGGGGGCTCCCGATAGAACTTCCCTTAACTCATCCAGATTAAATTCCTTCTTAAGCTCTACATTAATGGATTCACTGTGGCCATTATAGACAGGAACCCTTACAGTTGTAGCGGTGATCCTGAGACTATCATCACTAAGAATTTTCTTGGTCTCTTCTATCATCTTCATTTCCTCTTTGGTATATCCGTTATCTAAAAAGGAATCGATGTGGGGGATGCAGTTATCAAAGATCGGGTGAGGGAATTTCTTAGGTTCTATTCCATCTATACCGTTCTTAAGGTCATCATAGCCTGCTACACCGGCTCCAGACACGGCCTGATATGTGGAATAAACAATTCTCTTAATTCCATAACGATCATGGAGGGGTTTTAAGGCCACCACCGCCTGGATGGTAGAACAGTTTGGATTAGAGATGATGCCCTTGTGTTTTAAAATCTCTTCAGGGTTTACCTCGGGCACAACCAGAGGAACGTCTTTGTTCATTCTCCATGCGCTACTGTTGTCTATAACCACTATGCCCTTTTCTGCGGCTATAGGGGCATAGGTCTTGCTTATATCCCCACCTGCCGAAAATAATGCAATATCAATATCCTTATTATCAAAACAAGATGGTGTAAGCTCTTCTATTACGTGCTCTTTTCCCATAAAAGAGATAGCTTTACCGGCAGAACGGGCTGATGCAAACATAAAACACTTATCAATAGGCAGATTCCGCTCTTCCAATACTTCCAGAAATTTCTGGCCAACCATACCTGTAACGCCTACTATGGCAAGATTGTATTTTTTCATGATTTGCCTCCTCCAAATAATTTTACTCAGTCCTATTTAAATGTACGCAATTAATAAGACTGATTGTGACACATATAACCTAAAAAACGAAAGCGGCTGATGTTTCACCAGCCGCTTTCGTTTATTTTGTCATTGCTATCTAACAAAGATTACGAAAGCAGTTAGCTCTCCACCAAACATGTGCTCAGTGACAATCCGAGGACTATTAATCCGGGGACCAAGGTATAAAATGCGGTGTTCTATACCTTTCGGCATCTTTTCCTTTGAGATTCCTTCACAGAATTCCGCATTCTCAGGAAACTTACTCATAAAAGATGCACCTCTAAACTGCAAATATAATATTAAAAACCTGATAACTATTTGCTCAGATTAAAGATATTATCAACTCATGATACCATCCATATAAATGTATGTCAAATGATTTTTTATATAGGTAAGCCCGGTAGTGTAAGTAAAGATTGAACATATTTTACCTGATTTAGGATAAGTCTGACAAAAGGAAACAGGTAAATTCAGCAATGTTAACAGTTGATATCATGGATTATATTTTTCATATCATTTACATGGCCACGGACATATAGTAAAATAGAATTGAGTTTTCTTACACAGATACAAGGAGGCATTGGTATGAGAGAATGGGGAAGATTGCTTACAGCTATGGTTACACCCTTTGATAGGGACATGAATGTTGATTATGAAAAGGCTGTCCAGCTTGGGAAAAGGATCGTTGAGGACGGAACCACTGCTTTGGTTGTGGTTGGAACCACTGGGGAATCGCCAACTATAACTGATGAGGAAAAGTATGAGCTGTTTAAAATACTTAAAGACAGGATAAACGTACCCATAATAGCCGGAATTGGTACCAATTGTACACGGGCTACCATAGAGACAGGCAAACTGGCTGTAAAAGCAAAGGCTGACGGGGTATTGGTGGTAGTTCCATATTACAACAAGCCCAACCAACAGGGTCTTTTCGCTCATTTTAAGGCCGTAGCCGAAGCCATTGAGCTGCCCATGATGCCATACAATGTCCCATCCAGGACTGGTGGTAATATGGAAGCAGAAACCTCTATTGCTCTATCCAAGATCCCCAATATAGTAGCACTAAAGGAAGCCAGTGGAAATATAGACCAGATAACCAGGATTATAGCAGGTTGTTCCAAGGACTTTTTAGTCTATTCGGGAGACGATGGATTTACCCTGCCCACCCTTTCTGCAGGAGGATATGGGGTTGTCAGCGTTGCTGCCCAGGTTGCCGGTCGTAAGATAAGAGATATGATTGAAGCATATGTAAGCGGGGATACTAAGAAAGCTGCCGAGCTCCATCAAATGCTCAGTCCCTTGTTTAAAGCTTTATTTGTAACCACGAATCCCATACCTGTAAAAGCAGCTCTAAACCTTATGGGAATGGATGTAGGCGGGCTGCGTCTGCCTCTGGTGGAAGCAGATGACAGGGTAAAGGAGATACTTAAGAGAGAAATGAGTGCTTTAGGACTTGTATAATTATTGACTTTTATAAAAGCCTTTATAAAAAGGGCGATTATTCAATTGGAGTTATGTAGTTTAGTTACAGGAATAATCCCCTGAAATATTGGACAAGGTGATATTTCCGAACTTATAAACCTTGATATTAAAAGAAATACAAGAGTAGGTAATGTATGTTGCCTGGGAAAGGATTGTTTAGATGTTTGGTGGATTCTTTAATCGGATGTATTATGGTAATCCCAATAGACCCGATTTAAAAAAAGAAGATGTACAAATGGGGCGGTTTAAGACATTTTTTGTAGTACTGCAGATTAGGGTTTGGAAGCTGATACAGCTAAATCTACTGTATTCTATATTTTGGGCCCCGGCCTTTTTTGTAATATATGCACATCTAATGGCCATGACACGAATGTTGGAAAACAATGATATGCTTAACATGTTACCGGGTTTTTGGAGCTCGTTGATTATACTGCTGATCCCATGTATGGTAATAGCCGGACCGGCAACAGCCGGAGCAGTATATGTAATACGGAATTGGGCAAGGGATGAGCATGCATGGCTGTGGAGTGATTTTAAGGATACCTGGAAACAGAATTGGAAGGAAAGCCTGCTGATTATGCTGATCAACGGATTGGTCTTGTTTGTATTCTACGTAAATATGAACTTTTACGCGGTGCAGGCTCAAAAAGGATTGATATATATTGTTCTCCGCTATCTTGTTATAATAATGGGAATAGTATATTGCATGATGAATATGTTTATTTTCCCCATGCTGGTAACCTACAAGCTGAAGTTAAGACAAATATTTAAAAATGCCCTTATATTTACCATGGCTGAGTTACCAAGAACTTTTGTAATATTTGTTTTGGCCTCGCTTTTGTTTGGCCTGGTGTTTTATTACAGTATATCCTTTATCATACCATTCTTTATAATAGGACTGGCCTTTCCTATGTTTATTGCAATTTCTTATGTCAATTGGGTATTTGATAAATACCTCAATAAAGTGCCGGATGAACATAGTGAGGTTTCAGCAAAAAATGGGTCTTAAAGGACCTTTTTTTGTTATATTTATTTGTAGTGATTCTATTTTGCTATGGCAAAAATCATAATTTAGGGTGTTAAGATGATGTATGAGGAATTTGCGTATATATATGACAAAATGATGTTGGAGGATGTAGATTATATTGAATGGGCTGATTACATAGAGGACTTATTTCGTCTTTACGATATTAGGCCAAAAGATGTAGCAGACTTAGCCTGTGGAACGGGCAATATGACCACAATCCTATCCCAACGTGGATATAATGTAATCGGGATTGATCGTTCTGAAGACATGCTTTCTGTAGCTCAGGAAAAAGCACGCGAGCAGGGGTTAAGAATACCCTTTATATGTCAGGATCTAAGACGTGTTTCCCTGCATAAAACCGTGGATGCAGTGCTAATCGTATGCGATGGAATAAACTACATCCTGGACGATTCGGATCTTGATAAAGTTTTTTCCGGTATATATAGCATTTTAAAGCCTAATGGGGTATTATTGTTTGACATAAGTTCCCACTATAAGTTATCCTCTATACTGGGCAATAGTATTATGATCGATAACGATACGGATATCTCCCTGATATGGCAAAATGACTTTGATGACCAAATGGGTATATGTACTATGGAGCTGACATTCTTTGTACGGGAAGGCTCGCTATATCGAAGATTTGATGAGATCCATGTTCAAAAAGCCCATCGGATTTGTGATATTGTTGGAAGACTGGAGCAGAATAATTTCATAGACATAAATTGCTATAATCATATGGGGTTCAGCCAACCCCAAGAGGATAGCCAACGCATTTTGTTTGCATCCAGAAAGCCAAAAAAAATGCTACCAGTTTGAATATTGATACTATGTCCTTAATCCATAGAGATAGGTCAAGCTTAGTAGGTTAAATTTAGATAATAAAGGCTTTGGATATTGGAACCAGGAAATCATAAAAATTAGCAGGAATAGGAGATATGTTATGAAAGACTATATAATCAGGGCTACGGCGGCTCAAGGGTATATACGTGCCTTTGCTGCCACTACAACGAATTTGGTAGGGATGGCTCAAAAAACTCACGGTTTATATCCCGTCCCTTCGGCTGTTCTGGGAAGGACCATGACAGCAGCCCTAATGATGACTATAGATATGAAGAGCGAAAGCCATAACCTATCAATAGTTCTAAAGGGGGAAGGCCCTGTAGGAAACGTAGTAGTGGTGGCCAAACCCAATGGGCGGATCAAGGGATATGTTGATAATCCTCGTGTGGACTTGCCCTTGAATCCCCTGGGTAAGCTGGATGTAGGTACGGCTGTAGGGAAAAAAGGGAAGCTGACGGTTATAAAAGATCTGGGCTTAAAGGAGCCCTATGCAGGGCAGGTAGACCTGGTTACCGGGGAGATTGGCGAGGATATAGCCTATTATATGGCTGTTTCTGAACAAAAACCTTCAGCCGTTGCACTGGGCGTTTTGGTAGACCCGGATGCCTCCATAAGGGCTGCAGGAGGTTTTATTATACAGCCCTTACCTGGTGCACCCGATGAGCTTATAGATAGCATTGAGCAGAGAATAGCCAAGGTCCCATCTGTTTCAACCATGGTGGACGAAGGCAAAAAACCCGAGGAAATGCTGGAAGCGGTATTGGGATCTATGGATCTAAAGGTCAATCAGAGGATATATCCCGTATTTGCTTGTGACTGTAGCAGGGAGCGGTTGGAATCAGTGCTTCTCAGCCTGGGCGAGGAAGAACTGGAAATTATTCTAAAAGAGGACGGCAAGGCGGAGCTGGTTTGCCATTACTGTAATACAGTCTACAATTTTGATGAAAAAGACATAATCAAACTTATTGAAAACGCTAGAACCTAGGCCAACTTTATATAGTGGCACAATAGGTTTTGTGCTATAATATGTTTATGTAATTCAGATATCAGGAGATGGAGATGGCAAGAGAGTTATTTGCAAGAACACGAAAGAAAGTTATTTCTTTTGACCAAAACGGCGAGTTTTATCATAGAAAAGCCAGAAAGCATATGGATAATAACAATTATCTAAATGCCTTAAATCTTTATAGAAAAGCGGTAGAAAAAGAACCCCAGAATGTCGAATACCTGCTGGATTTAGCCGAAGTCTTCACGGAAATGGGATGCTATGATCAATCCAGCAGGGTTTTGTTTACCATCCTCCAAAAGGAGAAAGCCAGGTTTGATTGCTATTTTGGCCTGGGCTGCAATTTCCTGGGCATGCAGGATTATGATAAAGCCATAGAATGTTTTGAGAAATACTTAGATATTGATCCATATGGGATTTACTCGGAAGAAGCAAGGGATTTATTGGAAGTTTTGGAAGACTACGAGTATTACTTCGATGAAAACCCTGATGGATTTGATTCTGGCGAGAGCAATATATACACTCTGGCCACGGAAGGAAAAGACCTTTTGGATCAGGGTGAATATAAAGAAGCTATCAAAAAACTGGAGAAGGTTATTTGCTTGGATCCAGATCTTTTGTTTGTAAAGAACAATTTAGCCTTGGCCTATTTTTGTGCTGGTAGGCTTAACCAGGCTATAGATCTTAGCCTGGATGTCATAGAGAGAGAGCCTCAAAACATCCATGCCAATTGCAATCTATGCCTTTTCATAAATGAAAGGGACGGTGCAAAGGCCGGTGAGAAGTACCTTGATGCTATAATCGATTTCAAGACTCAGGATCCGGAAGAAATTCATAAAATAGCAGTAACCCTATGTGAACTTAAGGAACACGAGAGGGCTAATCTAGTATTAAAAAGATTATTACAATATAAACCATATGATATCAGAATCCTTCATCATGTGGCTGTTTCCTGTTTCAATCTTGGTAAGTATAGGGAGGCTTATAAGTATTGGAGGAAAATAGATCGTATTGATCCGGATAACACAGTAAGCGATTTTTATTTAAAGCTGGTGCAGGAATACTTGAATGGGGATAAGACCGGAGGCGAGATATCCTACCATTTTCAGGTACCCTACGATGAAATCCTTCTTAGGATTAAGAAATTAAACAGTATCCTCAAACTCGATGAGAAGAGTTTGCTGATTAAGTGGAGATACGATGATAGTTTTAGAATGCTATTATACTGGGGATTGGAGCTTAATGACAAGCTCATTAAAAAGGCCATACTGAATGTGGTGGCTTCTTTTAACGACAGGAAAGCTGAAGAATTTCTAAGGGAATTCCTTTTGAGGATAAGCGAGAGTGAAGAACTAAAGACCGAAGCATTGGGTCTTTTGAAGCAGATGTCGGCTCAGGAACCCTATATGGCTTACGTTGATGATGGTTTGGTCGAGGTTAAGGTGGATATTCTGGAGGAGGATGCATTTATAATCCCTTCAGACATGGAGGTGGTAATTCAAACTGCCGTAAATATGATGGAAGGCAGATATGAGGAAGGATACCAGGATGATGTCAGGCAGATATGGACTAAGTTTTTGAAATCCCTTTATCCCAATGAATTACCCAGGATTAAGAAGTATGAGGCATGGGCAGCAGCTATTGAACTCTACTATTGTATGGAACATGGTATATATGTCAAGAATAAGGATGTTTCGGATCATTATGGTATTAGCTATTCGTCCCTCTATAATAACTATAACAGGATAAGGATGATTTTACAGGAAAAATAGGTGTTCAAGGGGGTTATGGGTATGAAATGGATAGGAATAGTAAAGGATCTTAAAGACAATATGGGGATTATCTGCCCGCAAAACGCCCAGGAAAACATTGCCATCCCCGTGGAGTATTTGCCGCAGGGCTGCAGAGTAGGAGATGTTCTCCAGTTTAAGGTTTCCTTTGATCCCTTTACGACGTTGACATTGATGAACAATTCCCAACCCGGAGATAAATAGCCCGGGCTTCCATTAGAAACCGTGTTTTCGGTCATTTTGGCTTCCTAATTAGTTATACAGGTATTGGGATGAAACCTTGGACATCTGTGGAGAGAAGAACCGGTATGAAAAAGCAACCCCGGAACTGTGGTCGCTTAATAGTATATTCTGAGAAAAAGGAGAATGGATCCACAAGAGATGGTTATACCTACTGGTGTAAGGCTGGCCTTGGATAGGCTGGATAGGGCAGGTTGTGAGGCCTATATAGTTGGGGGCTGTGTACGGGATTCCCTACTGGGGGAAACACCCACTGACTGGGATCTAGCAACCTCTGCCAGCCCTGAAAGGATAAAAGAAGTTTTTAATGGATATAATCAGATAGATACCGGTATAAGGCATGGGACCATCACCGTCATATTGGATGATATGCCAATAGAAATTACAACATATAGAGTTGATGGCAAGTATTCTGATGGGCGCAGACCCGATGAGGTTCATTTTACCGGAGATATAGTAGAGGACCTGGCCCGCAGAGACTTTACTATCAATGCTTGTGCCATGACAGAATCGGAAGTTATAGATCCTTTTGGCGGGAAGGATGATCTAAGACACGGCATAATCCGTAGCGTGGGTGATCCGAAAGAACGTTTCAAGGAAGATGCCCTCAGGATTTTAAGGGGGATCCGTTTTGCATCTGTGCTGGGTTTCAAAGTAGAAGAGGAAACCAAAAAGGCTATATTGGACTGTAGGGAGCTAATAAGAAACGTATCCATGGAACGCATAACAATGGAATTTAGTAAAATTCTTTTGGGCGATGCTGTATATGATACTCTCCTGGAATTTCAGGCCGTTATGGCAGTTGTTTTTCCTGAAATACAAGAAATGGTTGGATTTGATCAGCGCAATAAGTACCACATCTACGATGTGTACAGGCACACCCTGAAAAGTGTGGAATCAATCGATAAGGATGTTGCATTGAGGACAACCATGTTTTTTCATGATATCGCTAAACCCTCATGTTTTACTCTGGACGAGAATGGTGTGGGTCACTTTTATGGACATGCAAAGGCATCTGCTGTTATGGCTGAAGGAATCCTCGAAAGAATGAGGTTTCCAAATAGGAAGATAAGGGATATAGTAGAGCTTATAAAATATCATGACAGACCCATAGGATTGACGGCAAAAAGCGTTCGAAAGCTACTTGGTAAAATGGGAGAAGAGCAATTTCGGAGGCTGTTAAAGGTTAAGAGGGCAGATACCATGGCTAAAAATCCGAACTTTCAGGAAGAAAAGCTTAAAGACCTGGAAATAATAGAGGGTATTGCCTATAGTCTGATAGCTGAGGATGCTTGTATTACCCGTAATCAGCTGGCTGTCAATGGGAATGATCTGATAGAACTTGGGATCCCACAGGGAAGGCCAATAGGGCGCATACTTGATACTCTGCTAGAGATGGTTCTCAATGAAGAATTGGAAAATAATAAGGCCGACCTGTTAAAACAGGCCAAAGCCATATGGGTTAAATCCAGATTATAATGATTAAACTAAATTAAATATTTAGGACATGTTCCTTATCTAAATTACCTATACATTTTTGACTTGCTGTATAAATTCTATCCAAATAATGTTCAACTTTGTCCTTCTGCATCTAATATAGGTTATGGAGTTCAGTTCCCGGATAAAAGTGTTCAATGATCTCCGTGTAGGTTTTTCCCAATAGTGATAGGCCATAGACACCATATTGACTCATTCCTACCCCGTGGCCGTATCCACCACCTGTAATGGTTACATCGGAGATATTTCCATTGGTATCGCGGTGTATATCAATATAGAAGAAGGCACTGGGCAGTATGGAAAAGTCTTTTACAACACTGCCATCGTGGCGCAGGATCTCTATGGGCTCCTCATCAGGAACTAAGTTTACGGGCTTTAAAAGCTGTCTTATGTTAAGTTCTTTTATTATCTTATATATTCCGCTGGTAGTAGTTATCTCCAGCTCCATAATATTCCCCCCCTGACCTCGGCTAATTACTGCAATATTTTGCAGCATCCCTATGTCCTCGGGTATAGGCAGTTGGCTAAATGAGCCGTCCTTACCCCGGGTCAGGACAAATTGGGGCTGTGCCTTCTGCAGGCCAGAAAGGTTTTTATACAGGGCCGCCTCCAACTGTTGTCTTTGCATATTTAGTGACCAGCGGAAAAATGGCGAAAACTGATCATAGCTCATTAATTCTTTCTGATTTATAAAGGTGCGAAAATTCTCTTCGTTGTATAAGCTAGGAGCATCACCGGTAAACTGTGGCCTGGCTACCAAATATGGTACTTCAACGCTGGGAAATACATCATCGATACTCCAGGTTTCATGAAAATTCGATGTGTATCCGCATGAGGTCGAAAAAAACCTGGCATCAATTACGTTGCCGTCGTAGACGGGAATCAGGCCCTGGGTCTCTTCTACAGCCTGTATAGCAATAGGGTTCTCCTCAATGTTGTTATACATTTGACTGGAAACACTATCGTCAGCATGAGCGCCCAGACTTGAGTAGCCCGTGGATTTGAAACACCGAACGGCGTAGGATCTGGCGGCGATAGCCTGGACTTTGAGGCTTTCCAAGCCAAATTTTACAGGCATCTCGCTGGGAACCACTGAATATAGATATTCCTCCAAATTTACCTCGTTTATGATAACCAATCCCTCTTGATTGCTGGAGATCTCCATGTTACCCCTGTAGGTAGTGCCGTTGGAATCCCTGGATCTGGCCCTTTTTATGCTATTTACCGTTATGTTTCCTCCGTTTTTTGGTAGTATGTACCAGCGATTATGAGACGAACCCAGTAAATTATCACCTTTATAAACTGCGGTACCGGACTCCGTATCGTATTTAAAAGTCAGCTTATCACCGGCCTCCATACTGTATTCAAGGCTATCCACCAGGTTCTTGACAAAGGCACCCTGGTTGGAGGATATGCTGACTTCCTTATGATATAGACCCTGATAGTCACTATCGTTTAGGACGATTCGAATAACATCATTGGGCATTTTAGATGGGTCTATGTACGCCACAAGGTCCATGTTCTCATTTGAAGGGGAGTGGTAGAGGGTTACATCAGCAATTCCTATGGGCAAAATGCCCTTATTCAGAAATGATGGGCTGCCATTTGCTACTTGATATATGGAAAGGGATGATTCAACGGGTATATAGCCAAGGATAGCATCCTCGATAAAATCCTTGGAAGAGGACATAATCCTATAAAGACGCTTTGGGATAAGTTCTTGATATTGTACAACATAGTCCTCAACCAAAATGAGGGATATGGGCATACCAATATTCATTGTATTTCCTGAAGATGGAAGCATACAGTTAAGATGGGTGCCATCCACATCTATCTTATACTCTATTGCCTTGTTGCCACTGTCCTGAACCCATATCGGTACTGCGGCCCCTATATGGATTACTCGGGGGAATTGTGATATAAACCACTTGTTATTCACTTTAGTCATTACAAATCCGACATCAAAGGCTCCATATTCTGAAACCAGGGAGGCATTTACTTTCACATCATTATTGTCCATTCTTAGTGAGTTCAGGATCCTATGACCAACAATAATATTCTGATCAGCTAACTCCCTGATGAAGGGATCCTCACAGAGTTCCGGCAGTATGTAATCGTCCAGGGAGATAATTTGTGTATCGTTTATATGCGTTAATAGCTCATCAAGTACCCTGGAAGCGGGACTTCTTATAATAAAAAAATAGGCAAGTACAACCCCAAGGGCAAGGATGGCCACATAAAGGGATGCTCGTCTTAAGAATTTCATTTTACTACCCCCGGTTAGGTTTGTAGACAGAGAATGTAGGGTCCATAAGTCATAGTCCTCTATTTATTATATCACTCTTTTACCCCATAAAGTACAGAAGGCAGAAATCATACTATTGATAATTTCAAGTAATTCCCCATGAAATAAAAAAAGTATGGAGAAATGAAGGGGTTCATGATAGAATATATACTATGTTAAGATAGATATATGAATATTGACATATACGTAAGAAACTATCCATAAGATCAACCTGGCATTATATCAGTAAGTTGGGATATGGTGTTTGGCTGATTGTTTGAAAGGGTGGGGAAGTTGAAAAAAACATTTATACTGACACTGGCGTTGATCCTGGCGTTAATGAGCTTTAGTACATTGGCTTGCCTGGCGGAGGGAGAGGAAGCGGACCCCTGGTTTATAGAATCGTACGCAGCATTTGCAGACATCAGGCCGGATGGTTCTATGAAAATAGAAGAATATATCTCTTATAGATTTGCTGAAGACTTCCCCGGAACCTTAAAGAGGAGGATGGACACTTTTGCTGCGTCCGGGTTGGATGAATTAAGTATATATAGTGTTGAAGAGCTTGATACAGAGGATATACGTAAATCCAAGAAGGAACCTATCCAAGAAGAAGATTATATTGTAAACCATGATCAAGATTATGGTCTGGTAAATGGAATAGATATAACTCTTGGAGAAGGAGACAAAAGTAGTATCCTGGTTTTTGAATATACATTGCATGATTTAGTAGGGATATATAAGGATATGGCCTTATTGGATTGGACCTTTCTGGATGATGTGGACAGCCAGGGGATTGAGGATATATTCATAAGTATTGATATACCCAAGGGTGGAAGCCTGGATACCATACATTCTACATTGTTTGGTCCATTATATAATCAGGAGCATAAGGAGGGTAACACCATATCCTATGAGGCTAGACTGATGGATCAGGGACGAAGTTTAAGCCTTACTGTGCTAATGCCAATTTCAATCATTCCCGATGGACGAAAGACTATAGAGAATGAGATAACTCAAAATGTTCTGTCTGGCATGGAAGAATATGAGAAGGAGATAGAAGCGGCAAGAAAAGATTATGAGACAAGGCAGCTTACCATAGACCTTCTTACTTATATCACTATTGGGCTTATAGTTGCAGTGGGGATCTACCTTTACTTCAGATATGATAAGGATCCAAAACTGGCTGACAAGCCGTCGCACATCAATGAACTGCCGGCGGATTACTATACCCCTGCCGAACTGGGTGTCTTTATGAACAGGGGCAGGGTAAGGGTTGACTATATAGTAGCTACCTTGATGGATTTGGTAAATAGAGGTTACCTAAACTTAAAACCATCGGAGGATGAAAAATACATCCTATCGAAAAAACCGGATACAGAGGGACAACGGCTTAAAGCACATGAAGAATACCTGTTGGCTTGGATTTTCGACGATTTCGGTGAGGACTCTTCCGAAGTGTCTATTGTACAGATTGAAAAATGGTTTAAGGATCCTGCTTATAGGGAGCGGTACAAGTATAAATATAAAACCTGGTCGGATCTGGTGGAGAAGCAGGCATCAAAATGGAAATTTTTCGAGAATTTGGGTGTTGTCAAACTTTACGGGTTGCTACTTGGAATTCTAACCGCTATACCAGGTATTATACTATATACACTAGAGGCCAGGATAAACGGGATAGTTATTATTGGCCTTTCCGTGATTCTTATGATGTACTCCCAGCTAATCCAAAAGCGTACGGAGTTTGGTGCCATAAACAGATACCAATGGCTCGGCTTCAAGAAATATGTGAAGGAAGCCTCGAGCGTTCAGCTTCCAAGGCCGGAGTTGGACCAATGGGAAAGGTTCTTGGCATATGCCATGCCTCTTGACGTGGTTGATGTAATGATTGAACAGCTTCATTTGATCTATGATGCCAATGCACTAAAAGAAAAACGCCTGTCGCTACTTCACAGCGAAAACATAGACAAGACCCTATATTGGATAAATTCACTAGGTACCGGTGACGGATTATGGGAAAGATTGCTGGGATCATTCAAGTTTCCCGGATTTAAAGCTTTTAGAACTACAAAAAAGGGATGAGGGCGAAACACCCCATCCCTTTTCTCTTTAGTGCTGCCATTTTAAGAATTTCTTTTCCAACCAAGCGACGAACTGATACATAAGGGCTGCCGCTATGGACAGTATAAACACACTGGTCATTACCAGATCCAGCTTGAATACCTGGCCACCGTATACGATTAGATGGCCCAAACCTGCTTTGGAAACCAGAAACTCACCAACTATAACACCTACCCAGGACATTCCTACATTGATCTTTACTGCGGAAATTATGGTTGGTATACTGGCCGGCAGGATGACCTTCTTTAGTATCTGGGTCTTGTCGGCACCAAAGGTTTGAAGCAATTTTATCTTGTCGGGGCTGACCTCCATAAAGCCATTTAACACGGTAATTATGGTGACAACCAAGGAAACCAGAAGGGCCATGGTTATGATGGCAAAGGGTCCTGCACCTATCCAGACTATGATTATAGGCCCTAAGGCGACCTTGGGGAGGCTATTTAGGACCACCAGATAGGGATCTGCTACCTTTGCAGCAAATTCGGACCACCATAACACAATAGCAACTGCGGTTCCCAGGATGGTACCCAATACAAATCCTATTATTGTTTCATAGATAGTAATGGAGACGTGCATAAGTAATACACCCTCCTGGTACAGGCTTTTTATGGTGTTAATTATCCTGGAAGGTTGGCTGGTGATAAAGGCGTCGACAATATTCAACCTGGCGACTAACTCCCACAGGACAATAAAGGCTACAAGAATGGTTACCTGGCTTAACCGGACCATGATCTTGTTTCTCCTGATCCTGGATAAATACTTAGCATGCTCCTTTGATATAGGTTTGTTTGAATTTCGATTATACATGTACATCCAACTCCTTCCAAATGGCGTTAAAGTATTGCCGGAATTCGGGAGCCTGTCGTCGACTTATGGGGGTGTTATCCTCAGAGGTAAGTTGAATCTCGTGGATATTTTTTATCGTGGCAGGACGCTCGCTAAGGACTATTACCCTGTTGGCCATACTGATGGCTTCGGAGATGTCATGGGTAACCAGTAAGGCGGTTTTACCCTCTTTTCGGATGATGGTACATACCTCATCAGACATGACCAGTCTGGTCTGATAATCCAAGGCGGAAAAGGGTTCGTCCAATAGAAGTATTTTGGGATCGATGGCCAGGGTCCGTATCAGGGCTGCCCTTTGACGCATACCCCCTGAAAGCTGATCGGGGTAATGCTTCCTAAAATCTCCCAGCCCGTAGGTATCCAGTAGTCTTTCAACCTTTTTTTTGGAATCCTCGGTTACTTTACCGCGGATCTCCAGACCAAGCAGTGCGTTTTGCATTATATTCCGCCATTCAAAAAGATAATCCTGTTGTAACATGTAACCGACACTGGTAGAGGGACCCTGAACCTTCTTCCCGTAAACCAGTACCTGGCCTGTTGTGGGTTTTATCAATCCGGCAATAAGGGATAGGATGGTGGTTTTACCGCACCCACTGGGGCCTACTATACCAATGAATTCACCTTCGTTAACCTTAAAGGATATGTTGTTTATGGCAGGGGTTTCTCCTTCCAGACTATGATATTTCAAAGAGACATTTTCAAGGCTCACCACTACTTTGCTATTCATCAATAAAGTCCTCCTATATACAGCGATGTAAACTATTAAACAGGGTTTTTACCGACCCCATTTATTTTCATAATTCATTATATTCCCAGCAATATTTTTTGTTAAAGCAAATGGCCCCCGAAGGGGCCACCAGGCTATGATTCTATTCTATAATAATAGGATGGATCTGCTACTTCGCGGCTTTTTCTGCAAATTCATTGGTAACCAACTCATCATAAGGAGCTCTCTCATGCAATTCACCGGCCAACTCCATGATTTCCTGGAGATGGTAAAAATTATCTTCCTTTAAGGCTGGAGCGGCAGGCCATGAATCCTGTTCCTTATATCGCCTTGCCACTTTGGTAAGCAATTCCAGATCGCTATCCGGGAAAGCCGGCTTAATGGCCTCGGCAATCTCCTCAGGGGAATGTTCCTGAACAAATTGTTGCCCCTTATAAATAGCGTTGGTAAATCGTTGGATAAGGTCCTTGTTTTCCTCAATAAAGCTTTTCTTTGCGGAATAGGTTGTAAAGGGAATATTACCTGCTGCGACTCCAACTGAAGCAAGGACATGGCCAACGCCCTCATTCTCCAGAGTGGATGCAATGGGCTCGAATAATGTTACATAGTCTCCCGTGCCTCCTGTGAAGGCACCTCCCATCAAAGCAAATTGTATGTTGGTTAAAACCTCGACATCCACTCCCGGTGTCAGCCCGTGTTTCTTAAGAACATATTCAAGGCTCATTTCAGGCACACCACCCTTGCGGCCACCGATTATGGTTTTTCCCTTTAGGTTCTCCCACTTAAAATCAGGTTCTTCTTCACGACCCATAAGGAAGGAGCCATCAGTCTGGGTCAATTGGGCAAAGATAAGCGCATGGTCTTCTTTTCCTTCATTGTATACGTAGATGGCCGCCTCAGGGCCCATAAAACCAATATCTACCTGTTCAGCCAGCACGGCGGTCATAACCTTATCCGCTCCTTCACCTGTGGTCAATTCGATCTCTATGCCCTCTTCTTCAAAGAATCCCTTATGTATGGCTACATATTGGGGAGCATAGAAAACTGAATGGGTTACTTCCATCAAACGTACCTTCTGGCCCTTTTGCTGTTTGCATCCCGGAACCATAAAGGATAATGCAAGTAAAAGGGCCAAAATTATAAGGGTAAACTTTACAGACTTCAATTTAATTACACCTCCGGATTTTAATCATATTTTGATACTTCATCATATTCAAAAAAACAAAAAAAGTGATGGTAGCAAAGTTTTTGATTGGTTTTTGGGTTTTAACCCAGATAAGGGGTTGAGTAAGAGATGGGAGAGGCGTTTTACAAGTTTAGATTGAAGTGACACTAACACACTGGTAAAGATACGATTGCAGGTAGTTTAAAAGTATTATAGAATTGTTCTTAATGTATTATATATATTTATTCTTGGAAAGGAAGGCATAAGGCCATGGGAATAGGAACCTTAGTTAATACCGCTGCCATTATACTGGGCGGGCTTTTAGGGCTATTGCTTAAGAGTGTTTTGCCCGAAAGAGTTCAAAATACCCTTATAAAGGCTATTGGTTTGTGCGTGTTATTCATAGGAATAGGCGGAGCGATGGAAGGTATGCTGTCCTATGAGGGCGGTAAATTGGTGAGTCGTGGGAGTATGATGATTATTTTCAGCTTCGTTACAGGCACCGTCCTGGGAGAGGGTATAGATTTAGAAAGAAGAATAGGGCAATTCGGGGCCTGGTTAAAGGCAAAGACGAGGAATGAAAGGGATAAAAGTTTTATGGAGGGCTTTGTGTCCACATCATTGATAGTCTGCGTTGGAGCAATGGCTGTTGTAGGTGCCATACAGGATGGGCTTTCTGGAGATTATTCCTTGCTTATGGCAAAATCGGTATTGGATTTTATAATCGTTATGATCATGGCTGCTTCCATAGGCAAGGGGTGTATCTTTGCGGCTGTACCGGTGGCACTGTTTCAAGGAACCATAACGATTTTAGCAAGATTTATTCAGCCCTTAATAACGGCAGGGGCTATGGCCAATCTTTCCCTGACAGCATCGATGCTAATTTTTTGTGTAGGCGTAAATCTGATCTGGGATAAAAAAATAAAGGTAGCAAATATGCTACCTGCGATTCTTTTTGCACTAATATTCAGGTGGTGAGATTAAGTTTGTAAGAGAGTCCTTCTCGTCAATATTCTTATTAGGCCTTATTAAACTCATGAACGGCATCAATCATGGCAACTATATTTTCCACCGGTGTGTTGGCCTGCACATTATGTATCGCACCGAAAACAAAACCTCCGTCCTTGGAAAAAACTTCACACCTCTTAAGAACCTGTTCACGAACTTCCTCAGGAGTGCCGAAGGGAAGCGTCCATTGGGTGTCTACTCCTCCTCCCCAGAAGACTATATCCTTACCGTATTCTTTCTTTAAATGCTCCGGTTCCATACCAGAGGCAGAACATTGAACCGGGTTGATTATATCGAAGCCGGACTCTATAAAAAGGCTTAGGAAAGGTTCAATGGCTCCGCAACAGTGTTTAAAGGTCTTCCAATTTGTATTATCGTGTATCCAGTTGTTTACCCTTTTATAATAGGGCATATAGAGTTCTCTAAAGGTATCGGCGGAGCAAAATGTGCTTGTCTGAGTACCAAAGTCCGTTCCGCAGATATATACTATATCAACCATGTCACCGATATGCTCGTTGAGGACTCTTAAATTTTGAAGGGCAATATCTATTTGCCGATCGAAAACCTTATGTATATAGTCCTTTCTGATAACAGTGGATACATACCACTCTTCAATATCCCTAATGCCTTTTGGGTATTTCAAAAAGGGACCGGGAACAAGGGCTATATCGCCAAGGGCTGTACCCCCAAAGTTAGCCAGTATGCCCTTACCGGTTTTGACGGCTTTTCTTGATTCGTTAACAAGATACGAGACATCCTCCTGGCCTAGGAGTTTAAACTCCTCCAGATTATCATTGGGGTCCAACTCATCTTCATGAATTTCATCCTGACGGATAATGGCATCAAAGTAATATCCACCCTTGGGCATAATGCCACTGGCCGGTGCAGTAAGGTCCCCTTCAGGATATATATAGGTATTACCGGCATCATCCACAGTTGTATTAAATTCCCCGGGAACCAAAACCTCCAGTCCGTTGTGTAGGCGCCACTCCTTCCAATTATCATTAGAGAACCCAAACATGTTGTTTTTCTGCCCTACAGGGGCGGTATCAATTCCAATGATTTGCTGTAAATCCTCCTCTATTAAGCCCAGCATCTGGTAAGGTTCGTTTATCTTAACGGGTCTCTTTTCCAGTCCATAGTAGTCCCTTAAGGCGGCAACACAGGTGACATGCATGCCCGATACGGCAGAACCGCCAAAATCAATGGGGATTCTGTCCGGAAGCCTATGATTAATTGCATCCAAAATTCTTTTCCTCGATCCCATTTCTACACCCCCAGCAT
>LSQX01368584.1_pt1 | contig 31093 bp, 30 predicted proteins | sample 654561 | NCBI WGS metagenome assembly LSQX01 (sample SAMN04489861, study PRJNA283612) | anaerobic digester metagenome | isolation source: 4 biogas reactors fed with cattle manure at either 37C or 55C with and... | place: Denmark: Kongens Lyngby | collected 2014 | reverse complement strand
GCCAAAACGCGGGCGCTGAAAGCGCCTTGTTTTGCGGGTCAAGCCACTCGGTTTACCCCACAGATTCGTGTTTTAGCCCTCGCTGCGAAAAACACACCTTCCCATATTCGTGGCCTTTAGGCCACGGAGTCCTGGGAGCATTTAATAAACCGACCCTGTTTTCACAATCATTACCATAGTTTTGGCTATGAACCTTCTGGTTATACACACGAAGGGTTCTTTTAAGTCATTTTTCAGACATCCTTAAGCTTTCCTTAATTCAATAGTCTGGTAAACGCTTATTCATCTTAATCAAATGCTCATAAGAGCCCATGGGAGTAGTTTCCGTTGATGCACAGCTATATCTCAAGTATGTAGGGTGTGAACAGTAACACTGGCGGGGGAGTATCACGAAATGGCCTGAAATTGCATCTTGATTATTATGATGGTTGTGTGTATAATAAATTACACACAGTGGCGGTTAGCTTTGACTGTTTTCCAAGGCGCAAATTAAAACCCAATGATAATTTTCTAGTACTTTTTGATAAAGTTTTATGGAATTTTGGGTGTACCTTTTACAAAACAAGGCTTGAAACCCGCTAATGATTTATGTTATAGTTTGATAGTGTGAAATATGAATATATGGGCGATTAACTCAGTTGGTAGAGTGTCACTTTGACGTAGTGAAAGTCGGGGATTCGAGTTCCTCATCGCCCACCATAAAAAGCCTTCCAGGTAAAACCTGGAAGGCTTTTTGTTGACAAAAATCACAACCCGTAGGCCTCATGGTTCTGATTATTCGGGCTTGTTATGTTTATCAAATGCTCCTACAGCTCCGTGGCTAAAGGCCACGATTATTGGAAGTGTATTATTTGCCGCCTTCAGCGCAGGGTTTTGGCACACAATTCACACAAGCACCCATACTCATTGAACTCCATCGTAATTTCCTTTATTCTCTTTGTTTTCACTGTCGTTCATTTTGCTAGGTGGAACATTATCGGGGCTTTTGTTGGCATCTTTGCTTCCATATGCCGTTACCGTCCAAATTCCCTTGTCATTTTTCCTGACCAGACGCTTCAGGTATACAACGCTGATATTGGTTTTGGGGCTGTCAACCTGAACCACAGCCTCTCTGTTGGTCATCTTTGTTACCTTTAGATCCCCTCTGTGGATGGGATAATCACCCTTAATGCCATCAGGATATATTTTCAGGCTTACAAACACCTGCGTGACAAAAATCGGATCCTTTTTCCACGGTGAATGCCCCTCATCCACACTTTTCTGTTCTTCTCTAACGGACTGTATGTCGTAAGGTACCTGGACCAAACCTCCTTCTTTCTGTTTTCCATCCTTTGGAATCAGGGCTAAAACGAGGATTGTAACTGCTGCAAGGATCAACAGCACGCCCAGAATTACCGGCCAATTCCTGGGTTGTCTTTTCATCCGTCTCACGATCTGTCGCGTTTTCACCGGGCTTGAGAGCTTCGTTCCAGATTTCTTTTTGGTATCCATACTCCCCCCTGTGATGAACTGAAATTCCGTTCATCACCAGACTCATCACTGTTATTACTAAAATCCTATGCCCGGGAACTCAAAATTATCATTGATACACAAAAAACAACCCCAAAAAATCACAAACTGGGTTTTACGTTGATTGTCAATTCTCGCTATGAAATGGATTCATCTGGAATTGATCTTAGCGCCAAAGGGCAACAAAGCCAGCTTTGCCAGTTTAAAGTGTTGTATGCCGAATGGAATCCCAATAATCGTTATACAAAAGACTAATCCTGTTATCAGATGCATCAGACACAATTCCCAGCCAAGAAAAACGATCCACAGTATATTGCCAGCAAGGCCGCAAACACCAAAACGCCCAACTTCTACATCCCTTCCAAAGGGATATAACACCAGTCCAGCGATTTTAAAGCATTGCATACCGAAAGGGATCCCCACAATGGTGATGCACATGAGTAAGCCGCAGATAAGCCAAAGAATGCTGGCAATCAGTCCTCCAAAGATGATCCATATTAAGTTACCAATTAAAGACATAAAGCATCCTCCTGTTCAGACTATGATTTTCTGCTCTTCGAACATATTTTGTGTTTTCAAGCGGTTTTATCAAATATTCCTAAGGCCCCGTGGCCTAAAGGCCTGGAATATAGGGATTATATTTATAGCCCCTTTCAGTGCCCGCATTTTGGCGTACAATTCGCACAAGCGAAATTGGAAGGCTCTACCTTCACAAAGCGATCTCCTCTTCTTGTTTGCAGCTGTATAACCAAACTTTTGCCTGTATCGTATTGTAACCGATAATTATTTGAAAATGTTTTGGATATCATTAAAGTTTCATTAAAATGTTTATACTGAAAAAACCACAGTCTGGCCGAAAGATCTTCTGCAGCCAGACTGTTTTCATTGGAAATCGGTGATAGAATTATATACATTGGCTTAAATTCATATCTTCAATCATGTTCAGCATTTTCATTGTCGCTTTTATTGCAGATGCCGTCTGGTCGGAGTCCAAACCCCTGGTCTTGAATTCACGTCCAAAGTGCCAGGTTATTGCTGTCTCAACCAGCGCATTGGTTTTCCCTCCTGGAGGAATGGTTACGATATAGTCTACCAATTGGGGCATTGGTTTTTTTACTTTACTGTAAATTTGAGTGATGGCTTTCATAAAAGCATCATATTGACCATCACCATTTGAAGTCTCTTCGTAAATTTGCCCTTCGATTTCCAGGCTGACTGTAGAAACCGGTTTTAAATTGCGCGCATGGCAAATATAGTAATTTAGCAGCTTTATCTTTTCTTCAGCGACCTCGGTGCGTAAAACATCTGAAATAATATAGGGCAGATCATCGGTGGTGATGTTTTCTTTTTTGTCACCCAATTCAACAATTCTATCGGTGATTTTTCTGACAGATTCTTTATCAAGCTCTATCCCCAACTCTTCCAGATTCTTCAGAACGCTTGCCTTTCCGGAGGATTTTCCAAGCGCATATTTTCTCTCTCTTCCAAAACGTTCGGGCATCAGGTTGTTGAAATAAAGATTTCCCTTGTTATCTCCATCAGCATGAACCCCGCTGGTCTGCGTGAATACATTTTCTCCGATTATGGGCTTGTTGGCAGGAATGCGGACACCGGAAAAGGCTTCGACGATTCTGCTGATTTTGGTCAGCTTCGTCTCTTCTACAGAGATTTCACTGTGAGGTGAAAAATCCTTTAAAACACTGATAACACTAGAAAGTGGAGCATTTCCAGTCCTTTCTCCCAATCCGTTCACAGTGGTATGTACTCCCATCGCGCCAGCCATGACAGCCATAAGGGTATTTGCAACCGACATGTCATAATCGTTGTGGCTGTGATAGTCGAAATGGATCTGTGGGTACTTTTCAACCATGGTTTTTATATATTCATAGGTTTGCTTCGGCGCCAATATCCCCAGCGTATCCGGAAGCATAAACCGTTCAATTTCCTCATCCTTCAGCGCATCAATAAACTGAAACATATATTCAGGAGATTCAATGATTCCTTCGGACCATACTTCCAAATATATATTCACATTAATCCCGTTACTTCTCGCATACCGGATAACGTTTCTAACGTCTCGTATATGCTCTTCCGGTGTTTTTTTCAACTGAAAACGAACATGCTTCAAAGAGCCCTTACACAACAGGTTCAGAACCTTGGCTCCGGCTTCAATCATCCAGTCTATTGAAAGCTTTCCGTCTACAAAGCCCAGTACTTCAAGGCGATCCAGGTATCCTTTGGAAGCACACCACTCGGAAATCAATTTAACTGCCTCCAACTCGCCCTGTGAAACCCTTGCCGATGCGACTTCAATTCGGTCAACCTGAACTTCCTCCAAAAGCATTTTTGCGATATTGAACTTCTCGGTTTGTGAAAAAGATACACCAGGAGTCTGCTCTCCATCCCTGAGGGTTGTATCCATAACTTCAATTTTCATCGGTAATTCCCTCCTTGCCCATGAAAATATAAATAATAATCTATCATAAATGTTTTACTCAGTAAAGCAAAAAAGTTACGGTATATTGCCTTGTTCAGACAGTATTGCGACAATCAGAATATCATACAATTCAACGAGCGCTTGTGCTAGCTGTGCGCCAAGCTGCTGGCGCTGAAAGCGGCTAAAAATACACTTCATCTTTTCGTGATCTTCAGGCAGACAGGGTCTTGGGAGTATTTGATAAAAACCGGGACACCCTGGTGCCCCGGTTATGGTCTAAATGTGAGGGAGAATATGAAACTTCAGCCTCATTCAATGCAGCGCATATGGCCTGCTAAAAGAGTATAAGCCTTCTAAACAAGATTGTTTTTAAAAGCATATTCAGCTGCTTGTGTTCTGTCGGATACTTTCAGTTTCTTAAATATGTTTGAGATATGGTTTTTAACTGTTTTTTCGCTGATAAACAGCGTTTTTGCAATTTCCTTATTCAAAAGTCCCTTCGCAATCAGCTCCAGCACCTCCAGCTCCCTGCTGCTTAAGATACTGTTTTTTTTTGCAACAGAAGCTATGCGGGACGTAGAATGCTCTAATTTCTCAATCTTTTCTTTGCTCATGTTTTATGCCCTTTCCCGAATCGGAAACTCAGAACAATATGAATCGGTTCTTGTTATTTTTCTGTTTTAATCTTCTGCAACTCCTCCATAAATGTGTCAATATCCCTAAACTGACGGTATACAGAAGCAAAGCGCACATAAGCTACCTCATCGAGCTGCCGAAGAGCATCCATAACCTTTTCACCAATTTCGGTACTGGTGACTTCCCGTTCAAGGGTGTTGTAGATCTGTGCTTCAACATTGTCGATCAGGTTGTCTATATCTCCAATCGATACAGGACGTTTCTCACAAGCCCTTAAGATTCCGGTTAAAAGTTTCTCCCGGTTATATTGCTGACGGGACTTATCCTTTTTTATAACCATCAGAGGCATGTACTCAACCTTTTCGTAGGTGGTATATCGTTTCTGGCAGCCGAGACATTCCCTTCGTCTGCGTATTGTAGCCCCTTCGTCCGTAGGACGGGAGTCGATTACCTTGTCTTCCGGATGCGAACAATAAGGACATTTCATAGTATTCCTCCTTGATCTGCTATTCCTACCTATATTGATTATCGGGTTTTTTTTGCGTTCCAATTAATAGTTCATTGCCAAAAAGGCTGCTATCTATCAGCAGCCTGGGGAAACAGTCCATTTGGGAACCCGAAACGATGTTGTTAAGCGATATTTCTTTTCATTTTTGAGCCCCAATCACTCCTTGATATCCACAAGGATAATTTCTTCCCCGATCTTCCGAATATCCCTCCAGGGGATAACCAACTCGGTTTCTCCTGTAAAAAACCGGGAAAAAGACCACGGCCCGGGCAAAACGACGGACAAGAGCCTTCCGGTCTCAAGACTGAACTCAATATCCTTGACATACCCCAGCCTCCTGCCGTCCACCATATTAATAACCTCCTTCTGCCTTAACTCCACAATCCTGGAAATGTTTGAATTGGGCAGCTGGATGCTGTTACGTTCAGAGTTTTTCATTTCCTGTTGCATGTTGCACCTTTCAAAAAGTTTTCTGTTATAATTTATTCCACAGAGCGACCAATAAGAAGTCTTCCGCAAAATATAGCCCCCAAAACAGCTTCCAGTTCCCGATGCAACAAGGCGTAAAAAGCGATATGCCTCCTATACGTATTTTCGCATATGCTTCAGGGCGGCTTTTTCAAGCCGGGATACCTGAGCTTGCGATATCCCGATTTCATCAGCTACTTCCATCTGCGTCCTACCTCTGAAAAAACGCAAATCGACGATCATCCTTTCCCGTTCGGACAAACGGGAGATCGCTTCATTGATGGATATATTCTCCAACCAATTGTCATCATTGTTTTTTTCATCACTTACCTGATCCATAACATAAATGGCATCACCACCATCGTGGTAGACCGACTCAAACAGAGATATCGGATCCTGAATGGCGTCCAAAGCCAGTAAAACATCCTCCCTCGGAATATTCATTTCCGCAGCGATTTCAGTCACAGAGGGTTCCCGGGACAGCGTATTGGTCAGTTTCTCTTTAGCTTGAAGGGCTTTATAGGCGATATCCTTTAAAGAACGACTGACCCTGATAGCGTTATTGTCTCTAAGGTATCTGCGGATTTCTCCGATGATCATGGGGACAGCATAGGTTGAAAACTTAACATTTTGGGATAAATCAAAATTGTCTATGGCTTTGATCAACCCGATACATCCAACCTGAAACAGGTCATCCACATGCTCACCTCTGTTGTTGAACCGCTGGATGACACTTAAGACAAGCCTTAGGTTCCCATGGATAAATTCCTCTCTCGCCTTCTTGTCACCATTCTTTATTTTTTTAAACAATTCGTCTTTTTGCCTGTTTGTAAGAACAGGTAATTTGGACGTATTCACACCGCATATTTCAACTTTGTTGACCATAGTGCACCTCCCAATGAACAAATGGGGTTTTTACAGGTTCAAAACCCCATTAACATTTTTTCCTTGGAGGTGCCAATTATACTTGTTCCCTTGCTTTGAAAATATCCTTTTAACCCCTTGACAGGTGCTTCAATTGAGAAGGTTATGGCTATACAGGATAACTAAAATCTTTATTTTCGGAAATAATATTGCGGATTATTTCCTCGGAACGCTGGTTGCTTTTGGCTAAAAAGTACTATAACATGCGGCTGATCTCTTTTTTTAACCGGCCAAGAATTCTTTTTTCCAATCGGGAAATATAGGACTGTGAAATCCCCAACATATCGGCCACTTCCTTTTGGGTTTTTTCACTTTGATTGTTCAGCCCAAAACGCATTTCCATGATTCTTTTTTCTCTCCGGGTTAGTTTGGTCATGGCAGTAACCAATAATTCCTTATCTATTTCATCGTCCAGATTTTTCTGGATCAAATCTCCTTCGGTTCCAAGAATATCGGACAGGAGAAGCTCATTTCCATCCCAGTCTACATTCAATGGTTCATCAATTGAGACTTCGGATCGCAACCTACTGTTTTTCCGAAGAAACATCAGAATCTCATTTTCGATGCAGCGGGATGCATATGTAGCCAGCTTGATGTTGCGGGACGGGTTATAGGTATTAATGGCTTTGATCAGACCTATCGTACCGATGGATGTTAAGTCCTCGATATCCATCCCTGTGTTCTCAAATTTTCGTGCAATATAGACCACCAGCCTAAGATTGCGCTCGATCAGGGTTTTCTTCACGGTTAACTCCTTCTGCGGCAGCTTATCCAACAGAGCCGCTTCTTCCTCATTTGTTAAGGGGGGTGGCAATGCTTCACTACCCCCGACATAGTGAATATCTTTAAGGCCAAACCTTATTGTTATCTTTTTTATCCAGTCTTTTATTACTCTGAGCATTTCTTTCATACTTCATCCCTTCCTTATCGTTTTTCTCATACTATCCACAACCTGAGACAGTAACATCCTGTTATGGCATTTTACATGCTTCTTTTATTTAGCAACAGAGCTTGTGCAATATCGACGCTGTTCATCACGCCATGACAATACACACCCCGGATGATACAGCCGCTTGATGCGGATTATGCAGAAACCATCTCTGGGCTGATAATCGCTTTGTATTGATTCTTTGTTGAAAGTCTGTTCTGACAAATACACACAACCACCTGTGTCCGTTCGTAATGATACTCCTCCTTTTCAACGCATACACTGTCCGGCTTGAAACCCGGTAGCATTCCGTTATCTGTCCCAATAGCGTGGAAAGGAATTAGCCGGATTCTTTTCTGCCATTCTGAATTCTCATCCAATCCACCGATGGTATTCTGGCTTTGGGACCAGTTTTTCAGCCATTCGGTCATCCCTGCCGGAAGCAGCTCCTTAACTCCGTCCAACTCTGCAATCATAACCGGATACTGAGTTACCGGGTCCATCAGGGAATTGCCGGTATCGATTAAAGCCTGGAGACATACCATTCTTTCCCCTAAATGAATGTATGCTTTTACGATATATGATTCGTTCTCCACCCGTCTTCTGAAAATATCTGTAAATGCGCGCACCATTAAAAAACCAAATATCAGCGTTAAAACCAATAACAAGGTATCACTTTTCATTTGGTTATAGAATTCACCGTTTTTAAAGTAAATTCCCTGATTGGTCAGGCTCATCAGCGCATATCCCGCCCCGGCAAAGATGAAGGAAGAAATGTAGAAGGATAGCAATGCTTTTAGTGCACTCTTCATTTCCCTGAAAGGAAATGCTACAGCTATCATCAGAACAGAGAGAAGCAGTTTTCCTGCAACCGTATACATCGTTCTTATAGCAGGGCACAGCAGCATGATAACCAGATAAACAGCGCCAATGATTGCAGAAATTAATTTTCGTATACCCGAGGAATAACAACCTGACAATTTTTCGGTGATCTGTAGAATACCATAATTGACAATTACATTTTCAAGAAACAACACATCAATGTACAGAATCATACATCCACCTCAAACCGCAGCAAAATCTTCAATGAAAAAGCCATAGTATCTCCATTATCCACCTATATGCATGGCTATCCCCTTATATACCTCCCCTTACCAAAGCAGGATGAGAATATTTTTCAGGATGTGGCTTCCAGAATAAAATGCGAAGAAGTATTACCGTTCGCCGCAAACTCTGGGAATCACAGTACCATTATATCCTGTTGCTAAAGCGGGATTTGTCTAAAAAAATTATCACCCAATAAATTTCCCTGTAATCGCTCAACAGGTACTGACAAATAAGTGAAAGACCTGGCTTTATTAACGGGTGGCTTTCATGCCAGTTGGTTTTTTAGTATGTTAGCGTCCATTGTTTCTATTTATCTGTTCTGGTATCATGGAAGACAGGAATTATCATGTTCCGGCTTTCCGACCGTCAGGGCGGATGAAAGTATGATAGTTCCTATTGTATGGTGAAGTGAGGTTACCCAATGAAAAAATTTTTCAAAGTCTTTTTCTACTGCAGCGGGTTTTCATTCTTAAATGCTGTATTACAGGTTACTGTTGCAATATTCTTTATACTTCTATATATCTTCCTGGTTGAGTTTAAAAAAATTCTGGGCTTAGCTTCTTCCACAGCGTTAGATATCAATAGCATTCTGAATAAAATCCTGATGCCTGTTTTAATCACAGCATCTATACTTACTTTTGGAATTGCATGGCTGGCTCACATTATATTTAAAAGGCGTTTTTTTGAAAGGTTATCCATTCAAAAAACGTCATGGTTACCTTCTGGAATCTGTTTTCTTACTGGTGTTGCTTTACAGCTACCAATTGGCTATATCGTGGGGCTTGTAGAAAGAACCGGTATTGCTCCGGACATCTTTCAGGAGTATGAACAGATGACAGATTCATTGATGACAGATCAAAGCTTTATTTTGCAAATTCTTGCCATTGGTTTGCTCGCTCCGCTGATGGAAGAAATTATTTTCCGTGGGCTGATTTTTCATCAACTAAGAAAGAATATCCCTCTTCCCATTGCCCTAATCCTTCAGGCCTTTCTATTCGGATTGGCCCATTTGAACATTATCCAGGGTTCTTACGCTTTTCTGGCCGGAATCCTGATGGGAATATCCCTGATTTGGTCCGGTTCGTTGCTGCTGCCCATGCTAATGCATGCGGGGATGAATCTGTCCGCTGTTTTCCTGTCACACTACGGTCAACACCTAAGCGAAAATTTGCTCTTCATTCTCACGATGGTTTCCTTTGTGCTGATACCGGTATGCTTTGTGCTTCTGTTCAGGTTAACCCGGGGATATTGATGCATGATAGCCCTAAACGCAGTCTTATGCTTAAGGCTATTCATCAATGGGTTTGTGATTGAAGGAGCGCAGATTTGCAGCATAGTCGGAGACAATATGCCCATTTCCGATTAGCTTATACTTATAGCTCAACAGCCCTTCAAGCCCCATGGGCCCACGTGCGTGAATTTTGTTCGTGCTGATTCCCACCTCGGCACCAAAACCATATTTGAACCCATCGCTGAACCTTGTGGAACAGTTCCAGAAAACATTCCCGGAATCCACCATATCCATAAACTTTTCTGCATTGTTCTGGTTCTTGGTAATAATGGTGTCCGTATGGCCGGAACCGTAATGATTGATATGTTCAATGGCTTCCTCAAGGGAATCGACAACCTTTACAGAAAGGATATAGTCAAGGTATTCTTCCTTCCAGTCTTTATCTGTTGCGGGTTGGACGGGAATTACAGCCTGTGTTCGTTCACAGCCGCGAAGCTCCACGGCACTTGCATCGGTTTTTTGCTTTAAGGCAGGCAAAAAAACCTGCGCAATGTCACTGTGAACAAGAAGGGTTTCGGTGGCATTGCATACAGCAACGTATTGTACCTTAGAATCATGAACAATATCAACTGCCATAGCGATGTCCGCCTCTTTGTCTACATAACAGTGGCATATTCCATCAGCATGCCCAAGCACAGGTATCCGCGAATTATCCATGATATAACGCACGAAATCATTGGATCCCCGGGGGATGATCAGATCAATCGTATCGTCCAGCTTCAGCATATGATTAACATCGTCACGGGTTTCCAGCAGATGAATCCACCCCGAATGGATACCGGCTTCATCGGTGGCACTGCGGATGACTTCTGTCAATATGCGGTTTGTTTCCATGGCCTCACTGCCCCCCTTTAGAAGAACAGCATTTCCGCTTTTCAGGCACAAGGTGGAGATCTGAACCAGGGCGTCGGGCCTCGACTCAAAAATAATACCAATCACTCCAATTGGGCAGCTAATCTTATATAGCCGCAGGCCTTCATCCAGTTCGGTGGCCAGTAGCTTTTTACCAACCGGTTCAGGTAAGCTGATCAAACTATAAATGCCTTCTATAACATCAGCAAGCTTTTTCTCATCAAATTTCAGTCTCTTTAAAAGCGGTGCTGGTAAATTCTCTTTTTTACTTCTTTCAATATCCTCTTGGTTTTTACGAATGATTTCATCCTTCTTTTCCAGAAGCTTTTCGGCAATCAAGCGCAGAGCAAGATTTTTCGAGTCCTTTTGCTCTGAAGCCAGTAGTATCGATGCTTTTTTAGCGATTGAAGCCGCCTGAACCATATCCATCAAAATTCCTCCATTCTTCCGTTTCATAGCACCCATATTATATCATTTAAAGCTTCACATTGACAGTGAATAATTTCTGCACAGGATATCCCAAGTTACTGTTCAAACCCAATATACTTGAAATATGGCTGTGCAATAGTGGGAAACATTAACGGAATACTGCTTCGTAACTATCCCAAATCTGCATTTTCATTGATATACATCGGATCTTGACTACAATGAAAAATGTATGTAACATGTAAAGGAAATATTTATAGTCAGATTATTAAGCGCTGTTGATATTCATATCCTCACTACCAAAAGGAGAGATCTACAGAAATACTGGTGGATGCTCCGGTTATATGGTTGAAACAATTAGCGGAAAGGATACCCTCGATGACAGCTTTCGAAAAGGAACTAAAACGACAAACAAGCCGGCGGAGGACATTCGCCATCATATCACACCCAGATGCAGGTAAAACAACAATAACAGAAAAGCTTTTACTATACGGAGGGGCCATCAATATGGCCGGTTCGGTCAAAGCACGAAAGGCCTCACGGCACGCTGTTTCCGACTGGATGGAAATTGAAAAGGAACGCGGTATTTCAGTAACCTCAAGCGTTATGCAATTCGAATACGAAAACCATTGCATTAATATTCTGGATACTCCCGGGCATCAGGATTTCAGTGAAGATACTTACCGGACGCTGGTTGCTGCTGACAGTGCCGTTATGCTTATCGATGGGGCCAAAGGCGTGGAAACGCAGACAATAAAGCTTTTCCACGTTTGTAAAATGCGGGGTATACCTATCTTTACCTTTATCAATAAGATGGATCGTGCCAGCAAAAATCCCTTTGATCTGATGCAGGAAATTGAAGATGTTCTGGGCATTCGTTCTTATCCGATGAACTGGCCTATCGGAACTGACGGTGACTTTAAGGGAGTATACAACAGAAAATTGAATCAAATCGAATTGTTCACAGGTGGAAACCACGGTCAGTCAATTGTCGAATCCAACAAGGGAATGGTGGAAGACCCCATATTCATGGATCTACTGGGAGAACCATACTATTCCCGCCTTGTGGAGGAAATTGAGCTGCTTAATATCGCCGGGGATGATTTTAACCTGAGGGAAGTTCTGGACGGAAAACTGACTCCGATTTTTTTCGGCAGTGCGATGACCAACTTCGGTGTTGCGCCCTTCCTCGAGGAGTTTCTCAGACTGGCACCTGCTCCTGGTCCACGGCTTTTTTCAGATACAATGGTAGAGCCTGAAAGTCAGGATTTCTATGGATTTGTCTTTAAAATCCAGGCAAATATGAATCCAAATCACAGGGATAGAATCGCTTTTATGCGGATCTGTTCCGGTAGATTCAATAAGGGCATGAGCGTTTATCAATCCAAAAGCGACAAGCAGATTCGGCTTTCCCAACCACAGCACCTAATGGCACAGGATCGTGAAATTGTGGAGGAAGCCTGGCCTGGTGACATTGTAGGCCTTTTTGATCCAGGCATCTATCGGATCGGTGATACACTCACAAGTGTTAAACCCGCCCCTGATTTTACCGGCATCCCTATTTTTCCTGCGGAGCATTTTGCCAGAATTACTGCAAAAGATACGATGAAAAGAAAGCAGTTCCAAAAAGGAATACAGCAATTGGCTGAAGAAGGAGCTATTCAGGTTTTCAAACAGCTGGACATCGGAATTGAAGAATTCATTATTGGCGCGGTGGGTGTGCTCCAATTCGAAGTTTTGGAGCACCGCTTAAGAAACGAGTATAACGTTGATCTGCGACTTATCAAACTGCCACACAGGTTTGCCCGCTGGCTCATCGCCGACGGTACCGATCCGCGCAGTTTAAACCTGACATCATCCACTCTGCTTGCTACCGATCGATTGGAACGTTATGTCCTGCTGTTTGAGAATCAGTGGTCCATCGATTGGGCAATGGAAAAAAACAGAGGGATAGAATTAACCGATATCTCCAAATAGAATAACTTTGGAATTTCACAAATTCAGGAATACGAAAAAACATCATCCTTGACTTCGCGGGATGAGTTACACAAACATGATTATCCGTTAAGCCAACAGTTTATCAATTGCTCCCAAGACCCCGTGCCCTAAAGGCCACGAATAGAGGAAGTGTATTTTTTTGCCGCAAGGGCTAAAAAACACGAATCGCTGGGGGATAAACCGCTGCGCAAGCGCTCATTGAAGAGCATTGGCCTAACGGATTTTCCTGTTATATCACTTTCGGGGAATAATGAACATCGCTGCTATGTATAGCAAGCAACCACCGATAATCGCAGTAATAAAGGATAATATGACCCAAATCAACCGAACAACTGTTGGATCAATTCCTACATATTCACCTATTCCTCCACAAACCCCGCTGATGACTTTATTTGTATCAGAAAGATATAGTTTTTTATCCATAACATTCACCCCATTTCACTTTATGTATGTACAGCTGATTTTATGCTCTGTATATATCACATGCCGAGCTGATGAGGATATCTTCATCATTTAAGACCTGTATAGCCTTTTCAGGGTTCTCCACACGGATGATTACCATGGCACACTTTGATGCTGTGTTTCCAACGAAAGCATACATATATTCAATGCTGACACCCTTGCTGTCAAGGATATCCAGAGCTTTAGCCAACCCACCGGGCTGATCCTCTGCTTCAATGGCAATAACTTCGTTTATGCTGGCTGCAAAGCCATTCTCATCAAGAATTTCTTTGGCTTTTTCCGGTTGATTCACAATAAGCCTTAAAATCCCAAAATCAGTTGTGTCGGCTATGGATAATGCACGGATATTAATATTATTGTCGCCTAAAATGCGCGTCACTTTTGCAAGCCTTCCGTGTTTATTTTCAAGAAAAATGGATATCTGCTTAACTAACATATTCTCCTCCCCTGAAATATCATTCTTTCACTTCATTATAAACCAATTTCTCACATGGTGGCAAGGATAACCTGATTTAGTATGGGGATGAAACACGGGTTTGGGAGCAAGAATTGGTGCTTATGGATTGTGCTTAGGGCAGGTACAATTTTTGCCCGGCATAGATTATTGCGTTTTCCAGCTGGTTTACCTTTTTCATTTCATACACATATTTGCGTATATCGATATTACCAGCATGCTGCTGTGCAATTCCCCAAAGGGTGTCTCCTGGCATTACTGTAACGGTATCATGCTTTATTTCAACATTTCCCGCTGCGGCCCCAACTGCGCTGATGAGCAGGATTGTAGTGGTTAACAGAAAGAGGAAAATAAAAAACCTTTTTCTATTGATTAGCCGATATTTCCTTTTCATAATATCGCCCCCTGAACAAACGTTCTGTTATTATTGTACCGAACGTATGTTCAATTGTCAAGCATTTTCCGAACGTTTGTTTGACTTTTTTTTAATTTGTGGTATAATAAACCTAAAAATTGAGGAATTGCGAGGGTTTTGGAATGAGATACAAAAGCGCGGACAAGAAGAAAAAAATTTTGGATTTCGTCAACAAACAGGTTCGAGAAAAAGGCTATCCACCATCAGTCCGTGAAATTTGCAAAGCAGTAGGCTTTAAGTCCACATCAACAGCACATGCCTATTTATCAAGTCTTGAAGAAGAAGGCCTCATCACGAAAGACCCTACCAAAACCAGGGCTTTGAAGGTTGTTGATGACAATAGCAAAAGCCTTGAAGGCTATATTGCAGATCACGAAATTGAAAACATTCCGGTTCTTGGACAAGTCACAGCTGGCCAACCCATCCTGGCCGTAGAAAATGTAGAGGACACCTTCCCAATACCAGTTAAATATCTCGAAAACTCCACAACCTTTATGCTCAGAATCAAGGGTGACAGCATGATCAACGCTGGTATACTCGATGGTGATTATGTGGTTGTAAAGCAGCAGAACGTTGCAAAGAACGGGGATATTGTTGTTGCTCTGATAGAGGATGAGGCAACGGTAAAAACCTTTTATAAGGAAAAAGATCATTACCGCCTGCAACCCCAAAATGATGCGTATGATCCGATCATCGTTACCGAAAACCTATCCATCATCGGAAAAGTGATCGCATTGTTCAGAAAATTCGATTAGTATGTCTCAAGGCTGAATAAAGTCTGGCTATACGGGTATCGTTTCGGAGCAGATATCTGTGATTTCAACCCGTGGGTCTGACTCAACAAACCTGATGATACTGGCAAGCATGCTGTCAGCATGCGATGCCTCATTTGATACGCAGGAAAAACCCATTTCACAGTTTTTCCAATCATCCTGTCTGCCTGTTTCAGCTGCTGAAACATTGAATTTTGCCCTTACCTTCGATAGTATGCTTTTGACAACACTCCTTTTATCTTTCAAACTGGTCATTCCTCCGATATACAGGGTGATATTCAGTATTCCGACAACCAAGGCTTCTTCCTCCGTATTGCATATTTCAATTCGGTACTATTATAACAACAGATACTACTGCGTGCAATTGCATTGACCAAATGCATGGTTAACATATACTGTTCTAGGGAGTCTTGAGAACATTTTATAGATTTATGTTACTAAGCATTGATTTAGTGGAATATGATGATTAGGTGCACTTAGGGGGAATGGATTTTGCCTTCTGTTTTAATTATCGATGACGAAGCTGCGATTCTTGACAACCTTCAGTTTAATCTGGAGCTGTATGGTTATACCGTATGGAAGGCGCGCAGTGGTGAAGACGGTATCAGAATGTTCGAAACACACATCGATTCCATCGATGCCGTTATTACAGACATGAAAATGCCCGGTTTAACTGGCTTGGATGTTGTAAGAAAAATTCATCAGATGCATCCAGACATGGGCATTATTGTGCTGACAGGCCATGGTGATATGGAAAATGCCATAACTTCTATGCGGGAAGGTGCATATAATTATCTACAAAAACCTTTTCAGATGGAAAACTTGGTTCTCAGCCTTGAAAACGCGATTCAAAAGAAAAATATCCTAATGGAAAACAGACAGTTGCAGGAGGATCTGATAAAAAAGAACCGATACCTGCAAGGGCTGCACGATTCCGCCCAATTGATATTGATGAACTATGCCCCTTTGTCTCTTCCAGATTTCGACTTGTTTGATGCTGCCTATGTCTATAAAAGCTGCGACAAAGTTGGAGGCGACATGATAGATATATTCGAGGCGGGAGAGTACTTGTTTTTTTACATTTTTGACGTCTGCAGTCATGGTATTCTCGCAGCTGTAAATACCATCATTATCAAGGCTTACTTTTCCAATCTGAAGAATTATCGTTCGGGTACGGATATGACAGTAAATCTAAAAAATGATTTTAATATTTTGAACCTGGAGTTGTGTAAAAATACCCCATCCGGCATCTTCGCCACCGTTTTCGCAGGTTGCATCAACAAAAAAACAAAAGTGATGTCGTATGCTTCTGCAGGGCACATCGATCAATATCTGATTTCAGGAAATAACCTTATCGCTTTGCCATCCTCTGGTACCATTTTGGGTTCGTTTGAGAACGCCGATTATGAAGTGTATCAATACCAGCTTTCCCCTGGGGATAAACTTATGCTGTATACGGATGGCTTAACGGACTTCTGGGGAAGAATTGCTTCCTCCGGAGGGCTGCCCTTCCAAGAATTTCTTGAACAGGTTAAGTCCGAGCCTATAGGAATAGCCGTAGACTTGATCCATCAGGAAGTATTGAACGCGCTTGATAACACCCTTGATAACACCCTTGATGATGACCTCACCATTCTCGGTTTGCAATTGAAGCCAGCAGAGAACGAACCAGGAGATGATAAAGCCTGATGAAATACTCAAAAGAACAAATTCTGGAAAAGTTCATGCACATCATTGTAGAAATTGCCCACTTGATCAATCAGAATCAGGAATTGGATCAGGTGACCCTGGAAATCCTGAAGCTGCTGCAGGATTATTTAGACATTCCCGCAGCATTTATCTGCTTGCATTGCAATGATGTGAAAAGCCTTCAGTTATATTCACAGGTTGGGCTTTGTACCCAAGCCTCCGCGCAGTGCAACCCAAAAGCGAAATCATCATGTAACACTTTTTTTTACGAAAAATGCTTTGACTCCTATATCCATTGCTCCTTATATGTCGAAAGCGTCCCCCGTGAGGAATTGATCAGAAATGAGCTATTCAAGTCTGGTTTTACGGACGATTATTGTATGGTGCATATACCCATTCTATCTGACATCGAAATTCTGGGGTTGTTACATGTATTGATTCCCGAAAGGCAAAAAAAGCTTTTCATTGATGAAACGTCAATTCTAAGCCTGGTTGCTGGAAAGATAGGTTCTGGTCTTGTTCGGAAAAAGCTGGAAATAGGGTTGCAGCACTATGCAGATAATCTTGAGAAGATAGTTCAACGCAGAACCGACGAATTGAGAGAAAAAGATGCTCAGTTGATACAGTCGGGCAAATTGGCAACTCTCGGTGAAATGGCTACCGGCATTGCCCACGAGATAAATCAACCCCTTGGCGCTATCAGTTTGATCGTTCAAGGCCTGCAAAAAGCAAAGGAGGTTGGAAAACTCACCGATGACCTCCTGCATGACAAGCTCAAATCCATACACTCTCAGGTTGACAGGATTAATAAGATTATTCAGCATCTGCGGATATTTGGTCGCAATGCACCTTTATCACTGGATAAAACCAATATTAACAAACCTATGACCGATGTGTTCGAGCTGATCGGACGTCAACTGGAAAATCATTCGATACTGGTGGAGTTTTATCTGGACTCGGGTCTGTTTGTATGCGCTGATAACAACCGGTTGGAACAGGTGTTTCTAAACATTATCGGTAACGCACGGGATGCTTTGGATGAATATGAAAAGACTGTCGAACAGTATCGTCAAATGAGCAACCCGCCAGCGTGGGCTGCGAACTGGCAGAAAAAAATAATCATCCGATCCTTTCGAAGGGCAAACCGGGTAATCGTTGAAATCCAGGATAACGCAGGCGGAATCCCAAAGGATATTCTGGATAAGATATTTGAGCCATTCTTTACAACAAAGGAAGTTGGGAAAGGAACAGGGCTTGGATTATATATTTCATATGGGATTATTCATGATTTGGGCGGTGAGATCAATGTGAACACCACCATCGGAATTGGTTCGGTTTTTTCAGTTACCCTTCCGGAAGCGACAGAATGACGCTGGTGATTGGCATCACTCGATTTCATCCAATATTTTTAATTGCGCATGAAGGTTGTTTTTCATTTTTCCTTTATAGACCGTGAAATCCTTTTTCAGCCTTTCAGCTTCAAACTGAATGCGGATAACTTCCTTATTGGCTTCCTCAATGAGATTCTTCACCTTGATGTTTGCTTCGGTAATCAGATTTTCTGCTTTCTTTTCGGCTGCTGCAATAATCTCACCACTGGTTTGCTGTGCAAGGATCAAGCTGTTTTTTAATGTATCTTCAATTTTTTCAAAATGAGATAACCGGTCCTTATATTCCATGATCTGATCCTTCACCTTCATCATTTCATGGATATAATCGGAATAGTCTTCAATGACCTTCTGGAGCACTTCATATACCTGATCCTCATTTAGACCTCCCATAACCGATTTGCGAAATACGATATTTGATAAGTCGTTGGGTGTAAAGTTCATAGCCCCACCTCCGCCATATGTAGTCTGTTGTTGGAAAAAAGCAATTTGCAGCACGTATTATCTATTACTTCCTTACACCTGGTCAGGGAGCATTCAAGCCTCACCTTGTCGGTGAAGTATTCATGAATACAAACCATCACGAGAGCAATGCTATCAGTTGAATGATGGCATATTCAATGATGCCAAACACCAAAAACGCTAAAAAAGGGGAAATATCAATTCTCAGATCTTTCCCAAGGCTAGAACTGGCAAACATCTTTCTGATCGGTGCCAGGACAGGTTCTGTTACGCTGATGACAAACTGCTTCAGTTTATTCTCTTTAGGAACAAACACAAACATAAAAATAAGACGTAACAGAATCAAACCCTCAGTCACCCTGATAAATATGCTTACCGCCATTTTAAGCTTTGCAGCCATGCATCCTCTCCCTTATTTAGCCCAAGGGAAAATGCCTTTGTTATGTAAGTCTTCTTTGATTTCTCCGAGAATATCAACACTGTTAGGGGTTGCGAGGAATATACCGGAGGAGACTTTTTGAATATTTCCATCCAAAGAATAAACAGCTCCGCTTAAGAAGTCAACAATTCTTTGCGCGATCTGTGTTTCAATATCTTCTACATTCATTACGATGGATCGGTTTGAACGCAGATGATCACATATATCCTTCGCATCGTTAATGTTACGTGGGGAAACAATGACAACTTTTGTTGTAGCACTGCTGTTCAGATTAAGAACTTTGCCGTGTGATTTCTTAGAAGAAGCCACTGCTCCATGGCTTTCGGATCGTATGTCCTCATCCATTTCATCTTCATCAAAGGGTTCGTCCTGATAATCCTGTGTTTCCCATCCAACAAAATCCAGCATTTTGTTTAAAATCTTAGCCATTTGTATCTTCCTCCTACCTCATCCTAAGTAAAAAAACAGCCGTCCATGCTTTAGCGAAAGACCGTTGTCGCCGGATAACTCCTCTGTCCAAAAATACTGCTACCTACCCGTACAATATTGGCCCCTTCTTCTATTGCTGTCTCAAAATCATTGCTCATGCCCATGGACAAATAATGCATAGCAATATTATCTATATTTTCCATCTGGATGTCAACAGCAATCTTTTTGAGGTCACGGAAAACCCATCGCACATCCTCCGGGTCATCTGCAGCTGGTGCAATGGTCATCAACCCTTTAACCCTGATATTGGTGTATTGAGAAACCTTCCGCAAAAAGGGGAGCAGTTCAGCAGGTGGTATGCCCGCTTTGGATTCTTCCCCGGAAATATTCACCTGTACAAGCACATCGACAATATGTTTTGCAGCATAAGCCCTCTTTTGAAGCTCTTCTGCAAGCGACATTCTATCCAGTGAATGTACCATTGCCACCTTGCCGATGATATGCTTAACCTTGTTTGTTTGGAGCCTTCCTATCAGATGCCACTTGCACCTCTCTTCTAATATATCGTATTTTTCCAACAGTTCCTGAACCCTATTTTCACCGAAATCATAAACTTTTTTTTGAACGAGCGCTGCCATTGCATCTGTGGAAATCGTTTTGCTTACGGCAACAAGCAATATTTCATCAGGGTTGCGGCCACTTCTTTTTGCAGCTGACCTTATCCTCTCACGTACAATCTCCAAATTGTTTTCCAGTCTTTTCTGTTCTTCCAACGCTAACATTAGTCAATTACCTGTCCTTCTTCAATGTTTTGTGGATTCACCACATAAATATCAAAAATACTGACCGGGTCTGTGTCTGAGGACCCCTCAACCGCATCAATAACCGCAAAGGTATCCTGCTGAGCGATAATAGTCACCCGTTTAGTTACCGCGCGGTTAAACCGCACCAAGACAATGTCGGCGGTACTATCATGAGTATTCCTATTGGTTAGACTTCTTATCGGAACCTTCAACCCTTTAATGCTTTCAAGGATCAGGTCTGCATGCACATACCGCAGATCGATCGTCTTTTCAATCATCCGGTTGAAGGATAAAACGACTTTCGACAAATCGCCCATTGGCTGCACTGATTCAACCGTACAGGGAATAAGAAAATCTGTATTTTCAACCTTCAGTGTCAGTATATTCCCGACTTGCAGCCCATCGGTTTTTTTGCTATCCACAACACAGACATACCAGCTTTTCTCATTGTTCACAAGTCGTGCAAAAAACTGATCCTTTGATACGGCAAAAGAATCACCTGCTACTACCGTTCCAAGATTGTTCTCCTGCTGCTGGGTTATATTCCGCTTATTCTGCTTATCAGTCCCTTTTACAGTAAGGTCATCCAATGTAAGACTGTTAATGTTTTCGAAATGGAACCTTTCATCATAAGGTCGGTCATCCCACACCACCAGAGCCGAAAAATCAGCAAGGAGCATTGTTGCATTTTTACTCAGATTTTGCCGCAATTGTTCCAGTTCATTTTTTTCATTCTGGAGATAAATCCTGTCACTCCTGCTATCGAATACTTCTCTGTTTCGCTGGTAAAGTAACCTTTCCAAGGCTGTTTTAACTGCTTTAATGTCTATCGGGCTTTTATGTATAGCCATATGGGACAACTTGTTGACTTCCTTCTGAACCTGATCACGAAATTCCGGGGAATCCTCCAGACCTGTCGGAAAACTCTCGGCAACCTGACGGATAATATCTTTTTCCAATGCTTCGATGCTCCTAAGCGTTACTTGACTGGACTCATCAATGAGCATTGCGAATTCATACTGATTGGGGACCCGCTCAGCCGAATTTACCTTTGGTATAATAATCCCTTCACGGGGAGCTTTTATTACTGTTTCCTGGCGGATAAACACACCTTCGGAAGGTATCGACAGCTCTAACAGCCCGGAATCAAGAATTTCGGTTTCAATACCCCCATGAAATAACCAGTTCCATAACGCAGGAAGATACAATAACGCAAAGAGAACCAACAGAACTTGATTTACCCTGCCTTTACGACGCTTTTTTCTGACAAGCTTTCTTCGAGGCTTCTTTACAGACTTTCTCTGCATTGCCTTATTTTTTTCTTCAGTATACATTCTTCCCTCCACAATACCGGTTCAATACAATCACCGGAAATGAGGCATTGCTTTATCAAATACAATTGCATAAAGCTATGGAATGTTCAACAGGTTATTGCTGACCAATTCCTGTACGGCACATAATACACCAAGCTTAACATGTTCATATACCAGCCCACCCTGAAGGTAAGCTATGTATGGAGGACGAATGGGCGCGTCTGCAGACAATTCGATCGAGGACCCTTGAACGAAAGCACCAGCAGCCATAATAACAGGGCAATCATATCCCGGCATATCCCCAGGCACTGGTGTAACAAATGAATCAACGGGAGAGCCCTTCTGTATGCCCCTGCAAAATGCAATGACTGCTTCCGGACTATTAAACCGAATAGCTTGGATGATATCACTGCGTTCATGATCAAATATGGGACATGTCTCATAGCCCAGATTTTCTAATAGTGCTGCAGCAAAAACAGCCCCCTTTAAGCTTTCTGCCACTGTATGGGGCGCTATAAAAAAGCCCTGAAACAAGGCCCTGTTTTGCCCCAGCGTGGCACCAACCTCGCCGCCAATACCGGGAACAGTCATCCTGTATGCAGCAAGCTCAACCAGTTCTTTCTTCCCTGCTACATAGCCCCCGGACAATGCCAGCCCCCCACCAGGGTTTTTAATGAGAGAGCCAGCCATGATATCAGCACCGGCTTCGGTTGGTTCCCTGCGTTCTGTAAATTCTCCGTAACAATTGTCAACCATGACCGTAATGTGAGGGTTTATTTCTTTCACGAAACGGGAGGTTTTTTCTATATCTTCAACCGTTATGGGCTTGCGCCAAGCATAACCGCGTGATCTTTGCAAAAAAACCATTTTGGTTTTGTCTGAAATGGCACTTTTTATGGAGTCATAATCAATTTCTCCGTCTTCCAACAGTTCAACCTGCCGGTATGAAACACCATAATCCTTCAGAGAGCCGCTGCCAGCCTTACCGCGAATACCGATGATCTCCTCCAAAGTATCATATGGCCGCCCGGTCACAGACAAAAGTTCGTCACCCGGCCGCAATACACCATACAGGCAAATAGCCAACGCATGGGTGCCACAGGTGATCTGGTGTCTTACCAAAGCAGCTTCCGCCCCAAAAACCTCGGCATACACCTGCTCCAACACTTCCCTGCCTGTGTCATTATAGCCATACCCGGTAGAGCTGTTGAAGTGGGTATCACTCACCCTGTATTTCTGCATCGCCCCAATCACTCTGCTCTGGTTCCAGGCAGCGGTACGATCAATAGCATCAAATACCCTCCGGCATTTTTCTTCTATACTGTCAGCCTTCTCCAAAATTTTCAAATCTACACCGAACATTTCATGAATGATATCCGTTTTTTTCATTGGTTTTTCCTTCCTGATGCATTTCATAATAAGAATTATCCGATTGACTCCATACTATTTATGTCACTCACTTCATCCAGACATTTTTGAACCTGTTCCCTGGTGATTGTGCTGTTAAAACTGAAGGTATACGATAATGCTTTTCTGTACATTTCGGCTGCTTCGTCCTTTTTGCCTTTATCCTCCAGAAACTTTCCGTAATCATACCAGGCCTCGGGAAAGTGAGGTGATTTCTCGATCAGCTTGTTAAAGATTTCTTCAGCTTTATCCATTTCCCCCCGCAGGTGATACAGGTGTGCCAGGTTGTCCATAATAATCGTGTTTTCCGCATTATACTCTGCGGCTTCCAGGTTGAATTCCAACGCTTCATCCAGATCTCCTTTTTCGATCATCATATACCCAAGGCTCCCGTATACCGCCGTTGTCTTATATTCTGCAATCACCTCTTTGAGCATGGAAATCGCGTTATCCAGTTCACCCTTTTTCCAGAGCACAAGCGCAAGGTTAGACTTTGTTAGGTTTTTATCATTTGGATCTTTACTTTTTTCCAGACAATCCAAAAGTATTTCTTCAGCTTCGGCCAACCGACCGGTTTTCAGCAGAATAAAGCCATAGCTGACCTTAAGCTCGATCCCGGCATTCTTGTTTTGGATTGCTTTTTTAAACCACTTTAAAGCGTTTTCGGTATTGCCCTTCTGGTATTCCATCTGTCCGCGCAGCCGGTAAATCGTTGTCCGGGTTAAGTACAAACAGATCAGTATGTAGGTAAGCAGCCCCAGAATACCGGCGAAAATATTCAAACGGAACAACAGATAAAGTGTAAGTATCGGAATCGCTGCATAAACAATTACCTTTACAATTGTGTTTTTTTTCATTATTTCACCTTTTTCATTCGATTCATGAGGCTATCGAAACCGCCTTCAACAGTTTTCCAAACACCCAAAGAACCTGTTGCAAATGTGCTCCAGGGTTCGAGTTTCATCATGCGGTTCATGCATGCACTCATAGAATATATAGTAGCATTCAGTTTAAAAGATTGCAATGCCGCAGGAAATAGCCTTAATATGTTTCTGTATAGCCCGATTGCTCCTCATCGATAACATATCCAACCTCGTATGGGATGGTCTCCCCATTCGCGCGAAGCTTTGTAAAGGCAACAGTACCCTTCCCTGCCTGGAGCAGTCTTCTTTCGTAGTCACCAGTGGCTGGATCCCGGGATTCAACTTCATAATAGTATTGGCCATTTTCCTTCACTACCCCGATAATCTCAGTCTCAATGCCGACGCTGCCAATTCCATCGGCCTCAGGGTATTGATACCAGCGGTGACCGGTGATAAGAGGGTAGCGAATAATTTCCAGTTCATCAAAATCTGAATCTGCCATGGTTGGAGCTGTCTTGATCTGGAACAGCACATAGTTTTGTATCCTGTACTGCAGCTCCAGTAAATCCTGCTCATCTGCGGTTTGCTCTGCATATGGATCCTCGACAGCGCCGGTAATAGTATAAACCGGATTACCATCCTCGGTATGAATGCCGGTAAGACAGGCTGTGTGGGCATAACCGCCTACACCAAAGCACTTCCACACAAATCCAGTTTTCTCTGGCAAAAGCTTCTGCAGGCGCTCCATCAGGATCTTTCTTCCAATATCATTACGCACCACGATGCGTTTGTCATCCAGTTCGGAAAAAATGTTCTCTAAAAATTTCCTTATCTCTTCTGTCAACATAAAGTTGCCTTTTTCTATCATGGAGGCATACTCAAAAACCAGAGCGGCTGCCTTCAGTTCCGGATTATTCTGTGCAAATTCCCGGTACCGGTTAAAATATTCCCTGGATATTGTGTTTGAAGCGAAATTGATGACAGGATCCCTTTCATACCCATAAAGATACGCGTACAGATAGGAATCATAAAGGTCAATGACCTCGTTCACCCGGACCGAAAGGGGATAATTTTCAATGTAAACCGAAGCGGATATCAGTCGTTCCTCCAATTCTTCCTTTGAGATGGACAGTTGGCCTGCTCTAACCGCTGGAGCATCATTTTCTGTCTTGATGATGGTGATATAATCACGGAACCATTCGGATATCTGATCGGACCACTTCTCATAGATCATGTAATCCATTACTGGAACTTCCCTGTTATCAACCATTTCCAATCGAAAACCGTTATCTGTAAGCTCCTGAACCCATTCTGACCTCTCATACTGCCCGGCGTTCGTTCCGATGTTCAGGTAATAATCCAGCCATGCCTTCTGAACGCTCTCCAGTATGAGGAGCATATCATCGGCCTCCGAAACAGAAACCCTCCCCATATGTCTATTCACGTAAGCAAGCAGCGAGGATGGCTCACAATCGTCGAATACCAGCTGCGCCATGTCTCTGACTGATTCTGCTTTAATTTCGGTGCGTGGTGCTTCAGATGGCTCAGCGATCGGTTTTTCTGCTCCTGTCTGACTGGTGTCTGCAGGATATTCCGTTACCGCAGGGGTGGGTGATACTTCAGGGCTTCCCTTTGAGGGCGAGTTCACATCACACCCACTGATCGTCATCCATACCGCGAAAAGCAATATACATATATCGTATCGCTTCATTCTTTTCATTTTCCTGGAAAACAATACGTTATTTCCCTCCTAAATACCAGCATCTTTCAATGCTGAAAACACCTTTTTTTGCTGCCACTCTTTCAAAAAACTCCTTACCCCATTATACCACACTATCAGCGCGATAGAATGATTATTTCACTCTTCCTTCATAATATCGGCAACTGACACCCCGTGGTCTTAGAAGCATTTGATAAATTCTTTTTCAGGATATTTGCAGATTGTGTTGTTTCCTGCTAAGGATTGTTGTAGAATAAGGATTATTAATTAACCGTCTTTCATAGCTAGGGGTTTTCATTTATGGATCTGTTAAAGCAGCGTATATTGAAGGATGGTAAGGTTCTCGATGGCGACATTCTGAAGGTAGATTCGTTCATTAACCACCAGATTGACCCCCTTTTGGCCTTCGAAACAGGCAGGGAATTTTACCAACGGTTTCAAAATACGCATACGCAAATTGATAAAATTTTGACAATTGAAACATCCGGTATCGCATTTGCATTATGTGCAGGGTACCATTTTAATGTCCCCGTTGTCTTTGCCAAGAAGCATGCTGGCAGGAATATGTCCCTGGATGTGTATCAGGGAAAAGTATACTCTTATACGAAGAGAACAGAATATACCATTTCCATCGCGAAGCAGTTTCTTTCCCCCGGCGAGAATATCCTTGTAATCGATGATTTTCTTGCCAATGGGCAGGCTGTTTTAGGCCTTTTGGACATTGCCCGTCAGGCATGTGCCAACCTTTCAGGCGTTGGAATCGTTATTGAAAAGGGCTTTCAACCAGGAGGAAAAATGTTGCGCAGCCAGGGAGTCCGCGTGGAGTCCCTTGTTGTAATAGATTCTTTAAAGGATAATAATATTAGTTTCAGGGAGGCATGAAAATGAGAAAAAGATTCAAGAGTTTATTTGGTCTGGTACTGGCGGTACTCTGCCTTACCATGGTGTTAACAGGCTGTGATGGCCAGGGCGGAGCAAATAATAAAGAGGAAAAGGTGAAGGTCGGGTTTGTTTATATCGGTTCTGCAGAAGACAAAGGATATACCTATGCGCATGATCAGGGCAGACTTTATCTTCAGGAAAAGCTGGGCGATAAGGTTGAAATTCTATATCAGGAAAACGTCAGTGATGCTGACAACTCCAGCGTGGCAGTCATGCAGTCGCTGATCGATCAGGGCTGTACCATCATTTTTGCCAATTCCTATGGGTATATGGATTATATGCATGATATTGCCCAAGATTATCCCGATGTGACTTTCCTGCACTGCTCGGGGAGTAAGTCGGCTGACAATATGCTGAATTACTTCGGCAGAATCTATCAGCCACGATACCTTTCCGGAATCGTTGCCGGCATGAAAACCGAAACCAACAAGATTGGCTATGTCGCCGCTTACCCAATTCCAGAAGTCGTCCGCGGAATCAATGCATTTACATTGGGTGTCCGCTCTGTAAATCCAGATGCAACTGTTGAAGTGGTTTGGACCTCTACCTGGTATGATCCGGCAACCGAAAAGCAGGCAGCTATTGCCCTCTTGGATAACAATTGTGATGTCATCGCACAGCATCAGGATACCACAGGCCCACAGCAGGCGGCTGAATCCCGCGGCAAATGGTCCATTGGCTATAACTGCGACACCAGTGAAGTTGCAGCCACGTCATATATGACTGCACCCGTATGGAACTGGGGACCCTATTATGCTGAGCAGGTTCAGAAAGTGATCGATGGAACCTGGAAACCCGAGAATTACTGGGGTGGCATGGAAGATGGTATTGTCGCTCTGGCGCCCTTAACCGCAAATGCTCCGGAAGGCGCGCAGGAGAAGGTTGATGAAATGACAGCCAAGATCATGAGCGGTGAATTCAAGGTGTTCCAAGGCCCCATCAAGGATCAGTCCGGGAATATCAGGGTTCCGGAGGGAACCGAACTAACTGATGAAGAAATGCTTTCGATCGACTGGTTCGTTGAAGGCGTTGTTGGGACCATTTCGTCAGATTAATCTATAACGATAATGCGCAGGATTAAAGGATCCCCCTTTAATCCTGCTGCTTTTTCACCAGTATACATCGTCTGGAACTGCAAAGTCGTTACAATACCAACACCTTGCGTGGATCCGGAATCCCCAGGCTGGATATGCCTGTTATTCGGACAATATTCATGTTTTGTAGCTGAAGCGGTTTTGTAAATATTCACTCCGGAGTGCAAATGATTCCATTGAAGGTTTGCTTTCCGGAATGAGTAAGTACATCTTATTAACCAGACACAATCCACGCAGAGCCTGGTGCCTAATATCGAAAGGTAAAGGATGAAACCATGAATAGACCTGTTTATGTCGAGATGAAAAACATTTGTAAAACCTTCGGTGTCATTCGGGCCAACCGGAATATCAACCTATCGGTAACCGAAGGTGAAATCCACGCTCTTCTTGGGGAAAATGGCGCTGGCAAGAGTACGCTGGTCAATATGATTTCGGGTATCTATACCCCTGACAGCGGTAGTATTGCCATCCATGGGAAACCGGTTCGAATTCACTCTCCACGACATGCCATCGAGCTGGGAATTGGAATGATCCATCAGCACTTTAAACTGGTGGATGTTCTGAGTGCAGCAGAAAATATCCTGCTTGCCGAAGAAGGGCCTCCCCTTTTGTTCAGGAAAAAGGCTACGGAGAAGATCCGTAAAGTTATGGAAAAGTACGAAATGGAAATGGATCTTTCCAAAAAAATCGAAGAGATGGCAGTCAGTGAGAAACAAAACGTGGAGATCCTTAAGGTGTTATACCGGGGAGCCAAAATATTGATCCTGGACGAGCCAACTGCCGTACTGACCCCTCAGGAAACAGACAAGCTGTTTGGAATTCTCCGTAACCTTGTGAAAAAAGGTTGTGCGGTGATTATCATCACCCATAAGCTGAACGAAGTTATGGCTATTTCCGACAGAGTAACCGTGTTGCGCCAAGGTGAATCGGTATGCACACTGGAAACGAAGAACACAAATATTCGGCAGTTGACAGAGCTGATGGTTGGAAAACCTGTAGACCTTTCCATTGTAAGGTGCCCGGCAGAAAAAGGGAAACTGCTTCTTTCGGTTCATCATCTCAGCGCTCTGGGTGAACATGGCGTAAGGGTTCTTGATGATATCTCCTTTGATCTGTATGAAGGAGAAATCCTTGGTGTTGCAGGTGTGGCCGGGAGCGGCCAGAAAGAGATTTGTGAAACCATTTCCGGGCTTTATCCCGTGGAGAAAGGAGAAATCCTTTTCCAAGGCGAAAACATAGTGGGGCTCACCCCTAGAGAAATCATCAAAAGGGGCATCAGTATGAGCTTTATCCCTGAGGATCGTCTTGGAATGGGCCTTGTCGCGTCCATGGACATGATCGACAATATGCTGCTGAAGGAATATGTGAACCAACCCGGAGTATCTGTTGATAGAAGATTTGCCAGGGAAAAAGCTGTGCGGGTCAGAGATCGCCTGGATATTCAAACCCCGGGAATCGGTACACCCATCCGCAAGCTTTCAGGCGGGAACATTCAGAAAGTTTTGCTGGGTCGTGAAATCGACGCAAAACCCAGCCTTCTCATCACGGCATACCCTGTTCGTGGGTTGGATATCGGAGCATCCTACAATATTTATGATCTGCTGCAGGAACAAAAGCAAAAAGGGGTCGGTGTTCTCTATATCGGAGAAGATTTGGACGTTTTGCTTGAGCTGTGCGACAGAATTATGGTTCTGTGCAATGGTAAGGTTACCGGTATCACCGACAGTCGATGCATTACAAAGGAGGGGCTGGGGCTTTTGATGGCTGGCGAATCCATAACCGCGTTAACAGAGGAGGTAACACCATGCAAATTGTAAACCGCTCTGGTACTTCAACAAAACAGATCATCCTCATCCGTTTTATTGCTATACTGGCCGCTATCGTAGTTTCCAGCATTTTTATCGGCTTTTTGGGATACAATCCGTTTACGGTATACCAGAACATGCTTAAAGGCTCACTGGGTTCCACCATCCGTTTCAGGGCCACACTTCTGGAAATGATTCCGTTGGTGGTGACCTCTCTGGGAATTTTGATCGCATTTAAAATGAAATTCTGGAATATCGGCGGTGAGGGACAAATCCTGATGGGAGCGTTTGCCGCTAGCTTTGTCGCATTAAGGATCGATGGAATCCCTGATTTCCTGATGCTACCGCTGATATTTCTGGCAGGTTTTCTGATGGGTGGCTTGTGGGCACTAATCCCAGCTTATTTCAAGGCACGCTTTGGTGCAAATGAGACCATCATGACCTTAATGTTGAACTATATTGCTTTACAGTTTATCACCTACCTTCAGTTCGGCCCGTGGCGGGATCCAAAGGCAATGGGCTTCCCAAAAATCGCAAACTTCCCCGACAGCGCCTTATTACCAAAGCTGTTTGGCATTCATATTGGCCTGATTATTTCCATTTTATTGGTCGTTGTGGTTACATGGTTTATGCGGAACACCAAAAAAGGGTTTGAAATTGCGGTGGTTGGCGAAAGCTTCGCCACAGCTCGTTATGCAGGAATGAATGTGTCCCAGGTAATCTTGTTTGCAATGCTCTTAAGCGGGGGTCTGTGCGGAATTACCGGTGTGATCCAGACCTCAGGTGTAAACAAGACACTGACGATGAACATTTCAAGTGGATATGGCTTTTCCGCCATCATTACGACTTGGTTATCCGGCCTGAAGGCCCCGATGGTGCTGCTGGTCTCTTTCCTTTTTGCGATACTTCTGCAAGGCGGATCCTACATTCAATCTGCACTGCAGATTCCACAATCCGCCGCTGATGTGCTTCAGGGAATGATTTTATTCTGTATTCTGGGAAGCGAATTCTTTGTTCGGTACAAGATCCGTTTTCGAAAGAAAGAGCATCCTAACAACGGAGGTGTAAGCCCATGACGAACACACTGGATTTTTTTGTATTGTTTCTGAAAAGCGCCGTAGTTGCCGGGACACCTCTTTTGTTTGCGATTATCGGTGCGATATACAACGAAAAGGCTGGTAATTTGAACCTGGGAATTGAAGGAATGATGCTTTTAGGGGCTGTAGCCGGTTTTCAGGCCGCATTGTCCACGCAGAACCCACTGGCTTCATTGTTGTCTGCCTGTGTTTTTGGCGCGCTGGGTGCGCTTATATATGCTTTCCTCACAGTTACACTTAGAACGAATCAAGTTGTAACCGGGTTGGCATTAACCATCTTCGGCTCTGGTATGGCTCGCTTTTGGGGGCAGAATGTGATGGGGCAGGTGCTTTCGGAGAGTTTCAGCCGGTATTTCCGCCCGCTTTCATTCCCCTTCCTGGCAAAAATCCCGATATTGGGCCCGATTCTGTCGGTGTTTCTAGAGCAGGATCTGTTCGTATACTTCGGGTATGC
>LSQX01340188.1_pt1 | contig 31093 bp, 17 predicted proteins | sample 654561 | NCBI WGS metagenome assembly LSQX01 (sample SAMN04489861, study PRJNA283612) | anaerobic digester metagenome | isolation source: 4 biogas reactors fed with cattle manure at either 37C or 55C with and... | place: Denmark: Kongens Lyngby | collected 2014 | reverse complement strand
TCCGTGTTCATCCGTGTCTATCCGTGGTTTCTGTTCCTCTTCCGTTTGTGTCCATCCGTGGTTGCCGTGAAGGGAGGCGGAGGGAATCTATTGGACGGAAGAAGGGCTTCAATGGTATTCTGCTCTTGCCGGAAAGAGGAGCCGGAGCCGATAAATAAATGCGCCGCCGCGGCCAAGAGCGGAGCTCCTCTTTTCCAGAGCACGCGCGAAAATGAATATGACAAACCCATTCAATACCAAAAGGAAGCTCCCCATTTCCCAAGAAGTTTACTACTACTCCCTGCCCGCTTTGCAGGAGGCCGGTATTTCTCAGGTGTGCCGGCTGCCCGTCTCGGTCCGGATGATTTTGGAATCGGTCTTGCGCAACTGCGACGGCCAGCGGATAACCGAGGCCGACGTCAAGGCCCTGGCCGGTTGGAAGCCCAACGCGCCGCGCGTGGAGGAAATCCCTTTTGTCGTAGCCCGCATCATTCTTCAGGATTTTACCGGCGTGCCGCTTCTGGTGGACCTGGCCGCCATGCGCAGCGCGGTAGTCGCTCTGGGCAAGGACCCCGATTTGATTGAGCCGCTGGTACCGGTGGACCTGATCGTGGACCACTCGGTACAGACCGATTTCTCGGGCTGCTCCGATGCGCTGAGCAAGAATCTCCAGATGGAGTTCCGGCGCAACACCGAGCGTTACCAGCTTCTGAAATGGGGTACGCAGGCTTTCAAAACGTTTCAGGTCATCCCGCCGGCCACCGGCATCATTCATCAGGTCAATCTGGAGCATCTGGCCAGCGGCGTCCAGTTGCGCGATGGCGTCGCCTATCCCGACAGCCTGGTCGGGACCGATTCCCATACCACCATGATCAACGGTCTGGGCATTGCCGGCTGGGGTGTGGGCGGTATTGAAGCCGAAGCGGGGATGCTCGGCCAGCCGCTCTATTTCCTGACCCCCGACGTGGTCGGTGTCCACCTGAGCGGCTCGCTGCGCCCGGGCGTCACCGCCACGGACCTGGCCTTGACGATTACGGAGCTGCTCCGGCAGACCCGGGTGGTGGGCAAATTCGTCGAGTACTTCGGAGAAGGTGCCGCCGCTCTGACGGTTCCGGACCGCGCGGTCATCGCCAACATGTCTCCGGAGTATGGCGCCACGATGGGCTTCTTCCCCGTGGATGAGGAGTGTGTCAAATTCCTCCGGCAGACCGGCCGCTCCGAAGAGCTCTGCGCCCTCTATGAAGCTTACTACCGCGCCCAGGGGATGTTCGGAATCCCCCGCAAAGGCGAAGTGGATTACTCCCAGGTGGTGGAGCTGGACCTCGGCACGGTCGAGCCCTGCATCGCCGGCCCCAAACGTCCGCAAGACCGGGTCTATCTCTCGGAGCAGAAAGAGAAATTCGCCGCCGTACTGGGACGGGAGCGTCCGCAGCAGGAGCTCACTCTGGAGAGTGGCGAGGTGGTGAGGATTGGCGACGGCTCCATTCTGATTGCGAGCATCACCAGTTGCACCAATACTTCCAACCCAAGCCTGATGCTGGCTGCCGGGCTGCTCGCCAAAAAAGCGGTGGCCGCCGGGCTCAAAGTCCCTCCGTACGTCAAGACCTCTCTGGCGCCGGGCTCACGGGTCGTCACCGATTACCTGACCTCCTCGGGGTTGCAGGAGTCGCTGGACCAGCTCGGCTTCAACACGGTCGGTTACGGCTGCATGACCTGCATCGGCAACTCGGGCCCGCTGCCGACCGAGATTGAATCACTCGTCAAATCGCAAAACTATATCTGCGCCTCGGTTCTCTCGGGCAATCGCAACTTTGAAGCGCGGATTCACCCGACCATCAAGGCCAATTACCTGATGTCGCCGCCGCTGGTGGTGGCTTTCGCGCTGGCCGGTCGGGTCGATATCAATATCGAAGAGGAGCCGCTGGGTCTTGACCGGGAAGGCAAACCGGTTTACCTGAGGGATATCTGGCCCACGCCCGAAGAGATCAGCGAGCTTTACGGCTTCGCCCTCAAACCGGAGCTCTTCCGAGCGGCCTATACGGACTTTACCTCCCGGCTGGAGGAGTGGAACGCCGTGGCGGCCCCCACAGGCAAGGTCTTCCAGTGGGATGAAAAGAGCACCTACATTCAGAACCCGCCTTTCTTTGAACACTTCAGCACGGAGCCCGCGGAACCGAGAGATATCAACGGCGCCAGCGCACTGGCTCTCTTTGGCGACAGCGTGACGACGGACCATATCTCTCCGGCCGGCTCCTTTTCCCCCGATTCACCCGCCGGCCAATTCCTGGTCCAGAACGGGATCGAGCCGTCCGACTTCAACAGCTACGGTTCGCGCCGCGGCAATGACCGTGTGATGACTCGCGGCACCTTCGCCAATGTACGCATCAGGAACCGGATGGTCCCCGGGGTCGAGGGCGGCTTCACCCGCTATCAGCCCGAGGGCAAGATGATGCCTATCTACGAGGCGGCCCAGAAATACGCAGCCGAGGGACGGCCGCTGATCATTCTGGCCGGGTTCGAATATGGCACCGGCAGCTCGCGTGACTGGGCCGCCAAGGGAACCGCCCTCCTGGGAGTCAAGGCGGTACTGGCCCGAAGCTTTGAGCGTATCCATCGCTCCAATCTGGTCGGGATGGGTGTCCTGCCGCTCCAGTTCAAGGAAGAGACGAGCGCTGAGAGCCTCGGCTGGGATGGCAGTGAGAGCTTTGATATTCTGGGCATTGCGGGAGGACTCCGGCCACAGCAGGAGATCACCGTGCGGGTACGCCGCGCCGAGGGGACACTCCAGGAGGTCAACGTCCTTTGCCGGATTGATACCCCCATCGAGGTGGAGTATTACCGCCACGGCGGGATTCTCCCCTACGTGCTGCGGCAACTGCTCGCCAAAGCCAATAACCGGCAGATGTGATGAGCTCTGGCGACCACAAAGAAAATAACCGACCTGAAGGGCACCCTTTTTTTGGCAAACCGATATCGCGCCTGCAATTGACGCTCGCTTTCTTCGTGGCCGGGCTTGCCGATGTCGTCCTGGCGCCGGTGCAGCTCACCGGTCCTTTCAGTCTGGGGGTTGATTTCGCCACGGCGATCCTGCTCTTTATGATTCTGGGCTGGCGGATGATTCTCCTGCCGGCCCTGATCGCCGAGGCGATTCCCGGCGTCGGCATTTTCCCGCTCTGGATATTGGTGGTCGGCAGCATCGCGGTTTTTGGGACCATCAGGAAGCCGGGCGGCAAAGAGGCCTTCCCGATGCGTCCGGAGCTTTACACTGAGAGTGATACCCCGGAAGACTCGGAGCCGGAACGGAAAATACCGCCCGTCTTTGAAGAGCGCAAACGCAAAGCCTCCTCCGCCTCTTCCGAACCGATCATTGATATCCCTTTCGAAGATATCCCTCCGGAAAAACCCGAACAATGAACCGGCTCAAACCATTCTGCAGCATTGCGCTTCTGGCTTTGGCGCTCCTCATGAGCGCTCCGGCTCTTCTGGCCCAGGAGCAAGCGCCGGAAGTTCTGGCGCCAGCACCCGCCAGCGCTCCGGTTCGCTCAACTCCCAGTCTGGAGCTCGACCCTGCTCTCCAGCGAATCATTGACCAGGATAACCAGGCGCAGGCGCAGGCCGATCTCTGGATACGCGAGCATCAGGAGCTCAACAAGGAAAAACCATTCCAGGACGACACGCTCCCCCTGCGGATTCGCGACCGGCTGGCCTCCGTCGAAAAGGCTTATGAGGATTACCTCTTTGGCCACCCCGAGAGCATGGAGGGGCGTCTGGCCTATGCGAGCTTCCTCATGGATATCGGCAGAGATAACGATGCCGCCAGAGAATGGCTCCGGCTCAAGGAGAAACATCCCGACAGTCCGGTCCTGCTCAACAATCTGGGCAATTACTTCGCCCAGAAAGGCGAGGCGCTGGAAGCCTTCCCCTACTATGAAGCCGCCATCGCCAAAGCGCCGCAAGAGCCGCTCTACGTGAAGAATCTCGCCTCGGTGGTTTATATTTTCCGTGAAGAAGCCTTCACCTACTACCATCTGAAGCCGCAAGCGGCGCTGCTGCTGGCCCAGGCGCTCTACCGCAAGGCGCTGCTGCTGGCGCCCGATGATTTTATCCTCCGCACCGCTCTGGCCCAAACCTGGTACTACCTCTCACCCTTTGAACCGGAAAAAGCGCTGGCCGACTGGAAGAAAGCCCATGCGCTGGCCGCCGATGACTCCGAGCGGCAGGCGGTACTCCTCCACTATGCGCGGGTGGCGATCCTTGCCGGAGATTTCGAGGAGGCGCAAAAACAACTCGAAGCGGTTACCTTTCCGCAGCATCAGGAGCTCAAAGAAACACTCCTCAAGAACCTCGATGAACGCCGTAAACTGGCCGAAGCGAGCAACCCCGAAGCGCCCACCCCCTAACGCCACTCGTGCTTGGGGTACTTGCGCTGCAACTGGGATTTCAGCTTGGGATAGTGCTCCACCCAAAAATTCTCCAGGTCTTGAGTCACCTGCACCGGGCGCATATTGGGGGCCAATATCTGGACAATGACCGGCACTCTGCCCTGCGCGATCTTCGGCACCGCCTTCACGTCAAAGAGCTCCTGAATCCGCAGCGCGATATGCGGAGAGGCATCGGCTGAGTAGACCAGCTTGGGTTTCTTGCCGTTGGAGAGCTCCAGCCGCTCGGGCGCATGGCGTTCCAGGAGCCGCTGCTGCTCATAAGAAAGCCACGATTTGACCACGCTTTTCACATCCGCCTCCTTGATCTCCTTATAGGAATAGGCGCCATAGCAAATCTCCTGCAATATGGCCCGCCGGTTCTCCTCTTCAATCGGCGCGAGCTCCAGCTCCGGACACCAGCGCGCCAGTGAATTGAGCCTCAATATCCATTGCTCAAGCGCATGGTCCCAATGCTTGAGCTGCAGCCGGCCCGCCAGTACCTCCTCGGCCAAGAGCTCAGCCGCTTTGGAGGCGAATTCACTCCCCGCGGCCCGGGAATTGCGGGAGCCGGCAGCGCCGCCCGGATGCACCAGCGCTTTTTTGGCAAGCGCGATCCCCCGGAAAAGCAACTGCTCCTCCGCCAGCACCGTTCGCGACGTGGAGTCGTAGCTCACGAACGTCTCCAGCTCGATTTCCTCGGGATAAAGCTCCTCTAACCAGGAGGTCTCCACCGCCGTTGCCAGCGAGAGCAATGTACTGACGCTCTTATCGCGCCCTTCAATTTCGCTAATCTCCGCCGCTACGAAAAACGGGGCCGATTGCACCACGCTTTCTCGGCTCAGGAGCCCCGTGCGTCCATGGCTCAGCAGGCAGCGCAGAGAGCCCTGGTCCAGACGCTTGGCCAGACGGTCAGAAAAGCCGACCAGTACGCACTTGCGGATGCTCTCGTCATCGGGCATCGGATGGTCGATTTCAAGCCCCTGCCGCTGTGCAATATCGAGGAACATCTCCAGAAGCGGCTGGACCTGCCGCGCCGTGATGCCATGTACGCCCGCTCTGCGGCAGGCGCTCAGATTAAACTGATTGTTGGCCACGTAGTTCCAGGCGCGCATCAGGAGCCAGAAATCCGAATCGTGCTCCTCTCCAAAAAGCTCATCACGGAACTCCTCCACCTCGCGCCCCACCTGCCGCAAAAGCAGGTTTCGCCCCTGGGTCAATGCGGCGATCATTGCTGCCTGCCTCACGCATCCATATTCCTGAGCCGCCAGCAACATCCGCGAGTACCGAGGATGAACCGGGAAAGCGAGCATCTTGCGTCCGATCGCGCTAATCGCTCCATCGGGGCTGAGCGCTCCGAGCTCACGCAGAAGCGTCTCCGCCCGCGAAAGGCTCAGCTCGTCAGGCGCCTCAAGCCATCGGAAAGCGCGTAAATCATTGATGCCGGCCGCTTTCAGGGTCAGAATCACCTCCGCCAGGTCCAGACGCCGCACCTCCGGCACCTCCTGCGGAGGCCGTGACCATTGTTCGCGCTCAGCCCAAAGCCGCAGGCAACGGCCCGGAGCCGTCCGCCCGGCCCTGCCGGCCCGTTGCTCTGTGGATGCCTGCGAAATCCGTTCAATAAAGAGCGTATTCATCCCCCGGACCGCATCATAGCGCGGTATTCGTGCCAGCCCGCTATCGATCACCAGCCGCACGCCGGAGATGGTCAGCGAGGTCTCGGCCACGTTGGTCGCCACCACGATTTTGGGTGCCTCATATTGCTCCACGGCGGCATCCTGCTCATTGCTCGAGAGCTCCCCATGGAGCGGCAAGAGGATATGGCCTTTGGCTTCGGAGGTATTCCTCAGAGCCTCCAGCGTCTTGTGTATCTCGAAGCTGCCGGGCATGAAGATGAGCGAGTCGCCCCGATGCCCCTGACGCACCGCGGCGGCAAAAGCCTCGGCCGCATGTTCCCAAACCGGCAGATACCCCCTCTGAGACGGTCCGACTTTCTGGGGATAATAGCCGATCTCGACCGGATAAACCCGTCCCTCCGAAGAGAGCACCTCGCACGGCGCCAGGTATTCCTGCAGGCCCGAGAGCTCCAGCGTGGCCGACATCACGATCAGGATTAAATCCGGCCGCCGCGCCTGCAGCTCCAAAGCCTGCGCCAGCGTGATATCCCCATAGAGATGCCGCTCATGGAATTCATCAAAGATAAGCGCGCTCACCCCGTCGAGCTCCGGATTCTGGATCATCTGCCGCAGCAGTACCCCCTCGGTCACATAACGAATCCGTGTCCGCTCCGAAACACGGCTCTCAAAACGTATCTGATAGCCGACCTCCTGCCCCAGCGCGACGGAGAGCTCACGGGCCACACGCACCGCCAGCATCCGCGTGGCCAGACGCCGCGGCTGCAAAACCACCACCTCGCCGGAGTCCAGCAACCCACCCTTCAGAAGCATCTGCGGCACCTGGGTCGATTTGCCCGAGCCGGTCGGCGCCTGAACTATCAGCCGCCGGCCACGCTCCACCGCGGCCACCAGCTCTCTCTCGATCTCATATATGGGCAACTTCTCAGCCATCGCACCCATTATGCCCGCAACCCCTCCCAAATCCAACTTCATAACCGCCGCCCGCCATCGCACCCCTTCTTTTGAAACCACGGGAAGGAACCACGGATGCACACGGCTGGACAGGGAACAAGAACCGAAAGAGTAACCACGGATAGACACGGATAAACACGGAATTGTGAAGTGCCCTCCGGAGCGTTCTGGGTAATTCTCTGAGTGCTTTTACCGCATTGACCTGGATATTGCGGGTCTCATTGTGCATATTCCGTTAAAGATTACCCGGCACAAAACATCGGTGTTCATCCGTGTTTATCCGTGGTTTCTTACAGAAGCCTGTGGATGCCCCTTTCGGTGTGCCTGTTTTTGAGGCAAGGCGGCATTTCAAAAGTGTTTAGAATATCTCTAAAATGACCTTTGAGCCTGCAGGGAATTGATCCGGCATTTTTTCAAGATATCCTCTGGCGAATCCAAGCGGCAACCAGTTTTGATATGACTCATTCCAATAAAAACGAGCCAGTATCGGAATGGCAGGAAGCGGTTCCTTTCTTTTTACAAAACAGTAAACATCGGCTAAAAGGAAGTCATGAGTTTTCCTGAAGGTCTCCCTCATCGGGGCAGTCTCTCTAAAACACGGGTTTTGAACAACAGAAAATTCCAAGGGCCAGTAACGATACTTCTCCGCCTCCACTCTGTCCTCTTCTTTTACCAGACGGTAGTATTCCTCCCTGTTTTTATCCAACGTCATTCGTATGTCGCTTGTAAAGACACTAAACTCACTTATTCTCTTAATTTCAACCCCGAAATTTAAAGGGATATTTTTTTCAATTTTATCCAAATGGGATTCCATATCAACAGCATCCATGCAAACTCCCACCCAAAAATCTTTATAATAATCGCCTCCGGAGGCTTTAAAAATAATTTCATCCCTTAATATTTCATAAGTTAAATGAAGGTTTTCATTGTTTGTATCTGCTCTCTTTCCTTCTTTTGCAAGCCAGTTGCACAAGAGATTATATTCTAATTTCCACTCAGGTCCCTGTGGTGTCCGAAATTTTAAATATGTTTTTAAATCTCCTTGATTGTAGGCAAGGAACATATTGTATAAACTCGCCCGAAGTTTTTCGGATTGATCTTCTGTCAAATCTTCAAGCATTTCACCTTGAAATTCAATATTGTCGATATATTCCTTAAATGAACTGTTAGTTGAAATTGTCTCATATGGCAATTCTTTCCACCGGGCTAATATTTTCATTTTATCCTGGTGTATAGCTTCCAACTTGGCTTGATATTCTTTATTAAGGTCTTCTGATTGAGAATCTTCCGTAAAAATAAAAATATTAAAAACCAAAAACATCAAAAATAAAATTTTAGATAAAAAATAGATTCTTTTCATAAAATTTTTTTATAAGCTGTAATATTATATTCAATTAAAACACAAAAGATCTTCCGGATTTAGAAAATTCAGGGTTTTCCATGGCCATCCAGTCTCCCCGAACCATGCTCATCGGAATCCACTGGGTTGTTTGTTCATCCCAAACCCATTGCACTGCCAGAGATATTACCGGTTCCGGCGGTGAAGGTTTTACAAAAAAATAGAGGCTGACGGATAAAACTTTTTCAAATACAAAAGAATCTAAATCTTCCATTCCATTGGGATAAAACTTAAAAAAAGGTCCAACGTTTAAAATCCCACTGGCTGTGAACATGTTATAAAAGTTCCCCGCCCCGTTATTCATGTTCCACAAAAAGTCCCGGCTTACATAAATACCGGCACGGGCTTCCTGATCCAGCAAACTTTTGGTGCCCAGTTTTTTATAAATATTGCGGCTATCCAGGCAAATCTTTTGCCAATAATCATTATAACATGTTCCCTTGCTCTGTGTAAGAACGTACCATCGAAACAATTCCAAATCGTTTGGGATCTCACTTGGAGCAGATTTCGGATGAGATTGATACCAATCCATTGCGATTTTCTCCCATTCTGTCTCATTAAGTTCATAAGGAATCCCCTCTGGAATTCGGAATTTCTTATAGGCATCGTATGTTCCGCGGCTGTAGGCATCGCACATCGTCACAATAGAAGAAAATAACGTGTCCTTCTGAATCGGAGAAAGCGATTCTTCGCCCGATATGGGCACACTCTTTAAGTAAGAAAGCAATTTCTTATTGTCAGAAATTGGCACAAAATATAATTTTTCCCATGATAGCAGTATGCTTCTCGTCTCATGTATGTTGAACGGGATGTCGTGACTAAAACGATTTTTAACAGAAAAAAGAACAATCAATAACACTGGAACAAGCAGCATCAAGAGTAAATACACGCCTTGTCTTGAGTTTTTTTGATTCATCATTCTTCTCTATTTCACTAATAATTAAATTTATTACAGTATGATCAGCTCTTTATTTTACACTCTTTTCTTGGGTGGGGATGATGCATGACCATCCTCCTCCTGAGAAATTGTGCCTCCATTCCAAGGTTTACCTTCTACCTCTTGCATTGCATAGAGTATAGCAACATTCCTTGCTTTAACAGCCTGGTCAAACTTTGGAATCGTATAAGTAAAAATACTCATAAACTTTGGGTCAGTTTCTCAGATTTGTCCCAAGCTGTCAATCCCCCAGAATGGTAATATAACCAGAACGCATTTCACATTGAAACCACCAATGAGCAGGGAACAGGAACCGAAAGAGTAACCACGGATGGACACGGATAGACACTGATGTTTTGTGGCGGGTAGTCTTTAAAGATATGTGCACAATGAGAACTACAATATCCAGGTCAATGCGTTAAAAAACACTCAGAGAATGATCTGCAACGCTCCGGAGGGCACTTCACAATTCCGTGTTCATCCGTGTTTATCCGTGGTTCCTGTTCTTCTTCCGTTTGCGTTCGGTGGGTTATGTTTTTCGGTCAGGGAGGTCTTTTTTATAGAGAGAGACAGGTGAAAAAGCCGGTTGACGCCCCTCGGGTTTTGTGAGAGCATAGCGGTGTTGTTGAGGCAGAATTCCTCGGCTCCTATCTGACAGCCGCCTCAACAAGAACTTCAGGAAAATAAAAATATATGAATCTGGATGCTGTATATCAAGAACTCACTGGCAAACCCCAAGGTAAAATTGCTCTTCTGGTAATGGATGGTGTCGGCGATATCGCCATTAAAGAAAACAATTACCTCACACCGCTGGAAGCTGCCAGGACCCCCAACCTGGATGCCTTGGCCAAAGATTCGGCCCAGGGCCGTATGACCCCTGTGGCGCCGGGCATCACCCCGGGCAGCGGACCAGGTCACCTCGGTTTATTTGGTTATGACCCGCTGGAGTTCGAAGTGGGTCGCGGCGTCATCGAAGCGCTCGGTCTGGGCCTTGAGCTTCAGGCCGGAGACGTGGCTGCACGCGCCAACTTCTGCACGCTCGATGCCAAAGGGATTGTGACCGACCGCCGTGCCGGCCGCATCCCCACCGAAACATGCGAGAGGCTCTGCGCCATGCTGAGCGCCAAGATCAAAAAAATCGGAGAAGTGGAAGTCATCATCACGCCAGGCAAAGAGCACCGTTTCGTGGTGATCCTGCGTGGCAAGGGGATGGAAGGCCCGCTCACCGATTCCGACCCTCAGAAGGTCGGTTTACCAATACCTCCGGTAGCACCCAGGCACTCCAAGAGCGCCAAGGTCAAAAAGGCCGCCAAGGTATTCAATGAGTTTTACAAGCTGGCTCTGCCGATCCTGGCCAAGGAGAAGCCGGCCAATGGGTTCCTCCTGCGCGGCATTGCGCATCAGCCCGAGATACCCCTCTTTGAGCAACGCTACAACCTGAAGCCGGCCTGTATCGCCGTTTATCCGATGTACAAGGGGCTGGCCCAACTGGTGGGAATGGACAAGGTGGGAGATGCTCAGACAATTGCCGAGCAATTCGAAATTTACAAGAAGGTGTATGATGAGTACGATTTCTTCTTTATCCACTTCAAGTACACCGATAAATACGGGGAAGACGGCAACTACGACGCCAAGGTCAAGGCTGTCGAAGAGTTCGACGCCGCTCTGCCCATCCTGATGGAGAAGAAACCCGACGTGATCGTCGTCACCGGCGACCACTCGACTCCAACACCAATGAAGGCGCACTCCTGGCATCCGCAGCCGGTTCTGATTCACTCTCAGTTCTCCGGCTCCGATAAACTGGAGCGCTTCACCGATACGGGTGCGAACCTGGGCTCGCTGGGAGTCTTCCCGGCCAAGGACCTCATCCGTTACATTCAAGCCAATGCCGGAATGCTCGAAAAGTTCGGCGCTTAGCCGGCGGCTCACTGTTCTTTAAAATGAGACTTTGTGGGGATGCTTTTTAAATGGAGAGCATCCCCCCAATGGTTTTTTGGATTATTTAGATTTTAGAATTCTTCGCTCACTCATAATGAAGGCTGTCATTCTGGCTGCGGGCAAAGGAACCCGTATGCGCGAGCTCACCAACAGTTGCCCCAAGCCGATGCTCAAAGTGCAGGGTAAACCGATTTTGATGCACATCGTCGAAGGGCTCAAAAGCAACGGCATCACCGATTTTTGCATCATCACCGGCTGGCAGGCCGAAGTCATCGAAAACTATTTCGGCGACGGAACCGAGCTGGGGATCACCATTCAATACGTCCGCCAGACTGCCCAGAACGGTACCGGCAAGGCGGCGGAGCTGGCCAGGGATTTCGTGGGGCAGGAGGACTTCCTCCTGACCTATGGCGATATACTGGTCCGGCCCGAGACCTACAGCCGGATGATCAAGCGCTACTGCAGCGGCCCTTATGAGGGGCTCCTGACCGTGATTGCGGGCGAGGATGTCACCAAAGGCGGGCTGCTCTTCTTTGATAAAAACTTCTGCCTGAACCGTCTGGTGGAGAAACCTTCGCTCGAAGAGCTCGAAGGGCTCCGCGAAGAGGGATGGATTAAGGAGGGGGCGCCGGTCTGGTACAATGCCGGTATCTATATCTTCAAACCGATTCTTTTTGAATTCACCGCCAAATTGAAGAAGTCACCGCGCGGCGAGTATGAATTGACCGATGCCATCGCGGCTCACTACGAGAATAACCTCCTGCTGGCGGGCCAACAGATCGAAGGCCGCTGGGTGGACGTTCGCGACCCCGAAACCCTCGCCACACTGGAAGCCTGAGAGACCTGCATCAATCGAAACCAACACCAAAACCAGCTCGACCGGAGGAATCAATCCCACAGTCGATCTGATTTTTTTAGAGTTCTGAGCCCCCCTACTCTTCTTCTGCTTCTTCGGCTTCGGGCAAATAGAGCTTGTGGAAGAAAGCCAAAATCTTCTTCAGCGTCAGTGGCTTCAGCAGCACATCGTCAAAGTGCTTCATGTTAAAGCTGTGCCCCACCTCAGTATCCGCCGTCACGGCCACGATCTTCACCGAGTCCCAGCGCGGGTTGCGGCGAATGCTCCTGGCCAGCTCGCTTCCATCCATCCCGGGCATCCAGACGTCCGTCATCACCAACTGCGGAGCGTATTCCTCCAAAATTTTCAACGCCTCCTCGCCCGAAGAGGCCATCTTGGTGGCGACGCCGAGATTCTTCAAAGCTGAGGCCAAAACCTGCACGTTCATCTCTACGTCATCGACCAGCAGAACCAGATAACCCTCCGGCAAGGCTGCCAGGACCGGCTGCGGCAGGGGCGAAGAGTGCGCACGGTCAGGACTCTGCTTTTCATACTGAACCCGCTCCAGCAAAATAGTGAAGGTGCTTCCCTTGTCTTCCTCGCTTTCCAGGAGCAGCTCCCCGCCCATTTTCTGGGCCAGGCGCTGCGAGATCGGCAGTCCCAGGCCGGTCCCCTCATAAGTGCGGCCGCCCCTGATGCTGTCCTGCTGGACAAACGGCTCGAAGATTTTCTCCTGGTACTCCTTCTTTACGCCGATGCCGGTATCGGCAACGATCAGCCTCAGCGCTCCATAGGTATCATCGGTTTCCTGGAAGTCGACCCTGAGCTTCACCTTCCCCTCGTGGGTAAACTTGATGGCGTTGCCGGTCAGGTTCAGCAATATCTGGCGCAGGCGCAATATATCCAGGTAGAGCATCGGCAGCTCTGGCGGGCAGTAGACCTCCAGGGCGAGCCCTTTTGCCTCTGCTTTTTTGCGGAAGATCGCCTCAATCTCGTCCATGAGCAGGATGAGCGCGGTTTTGCGGGGGGTGATCTGGGTCTGGTCGGCTTCGATCTTTGATAAATCCAGGACGTCGTTAATGAGGCTCAGAAGGGCATTGCCGGCCACGTGAATCGATTGCAGGTAATCTTTCTGCTGTTCATCTGAGAGGACGCTCGTCTGGAGCAGTTCACTAAAGCCGATCACCGCGTTGAGCGGGGTCCTCAGCTCATGGCTCATGGTTGCCAGGAAGTAGCTCTTGGCGCGGTCCGCGGCCAGGGCCGCCTGCATGGCAGTCTCCAACTGGCGTTTGCTTTCATTGATATCGGTGACATCGACGGCTGTTTCCAATATCAGAGCCAGGCGGTCCTGCCGGTCAAAAATCGGCTGCAGGTTCACCACGTATTCGCGCTCCGCATACCGGACCAGTTCCAACTGGTGGCGCCCCAGCGCCTCCACCTTGCTTCGCGTGGGGATGGGGGCGGAACCTGGCCCGCCACTCTGGCTGGAGAGCCTGCCTATGTACTCTTTGCAAATGCTGTTGCTGTCTTCCTGCTTCATCAAGCTGTTGTAGCTCGGGTTGGAGATAATGACATTGCACTGGATATCAAAAAGAGCGATCGGAATATCGATATGGTCGAAAATCTGCCTCTGGCGGAAGGAGCCCTCTGCCAGGGCATTTTTACGGCGGTTGCGCTCATGGGCCAACTGGAAGAGGTTAACCGCATTATGGATGGTGCGCAGGTCATCTTTGTTGATATCTCGCCGACGCAGCACAAAATCCAGACCGATGAAGCCCCAGAGCTTCCCATCCACCCAGATACCGCTGGCGATCATTGATTTGGCGTTGCGCTCCTGCAGAAGATGGGAAATATCTTTGAGGTTTTCCGGCGGATTGGAGACATCGCGGATAACGATCTCCTCCTTTCGCTCCAGGAGCTCACTCCAGGAGCTCAGCTCATCCATCAATATGCTCGGATGTATCTCTCTGGCGGAGGCATCCTCCAGGCCGCTGCGGGTCCACTCGAAGAGGCATTTGGCTTTTTTCTCCCCTGGGCGGTATTCGTAGACGTAGCAGCGATCAGCCCCGCCGCTGTCACCGATCACGCCAAGCATCTCCCGGACAACCTTTTCAAAATTCTCCTCCAGCGTAATCCGCCTCAGGCACTCATTGACAATATGGCCGCTCTCCAGGAGGTCATTGAGCCGCTTGATCATATCAATGCGCTCACGCTCGAGCTTTTTCTCGCGGCTGATATCCAGGCTAAGCTCCAAAAGCAGCTCTTTGCCTTCGTGGTTACGAATCGGCATTTTGTAGCTGTTATAGGTCAATGGCTCTCCTTTGGCGCTGACGCAATCGACCACGAACTGCATCGGCCGGCCCAGGCCGGCCACCTGCTCATCCATCCGACGGAAATCCTCAGCGAAGCCCGGGTAGGCGTCAATCTCAAAGTCAGTCTTCCCACGCACCTCTTCGGCATTCAGTCCCGTATGCCGCTCAAGCTCCTTGTTCCAGATAACATAGCGGAACTCATCCTCCACATCCTTGGCGGAAACGCAGGCCGGCAGATAATCGAGAATGAGCTGCAGGAATTCCCTGGTCTCCCCCTCGCGCTTCTGAGTCTCCCTGAGTTCGGTGACATCCACCGCCACGCCCAGGAGCAGGCGCCGGCCATCAGACTGGCGAATCTGCGTCTCGAGAATCTTCAGTATATGCTCCTGACCCTCTTTATCGGTGATCGTTGCGGTGCGCTCTGCCGTTTTGCCCTCCACCACCGTATCGAGATTGACCTTGTAGAGCTCGTTTTGGGCAAGTTTGTCATTCAGGTCATAGATCGTTTTGTCATGGACATCGGCTCCAAACTGGGCGAAGAAATCGCGCAGGCGCTGGTTCTCCAGAATATAGCGAAAATCATCATCGATATCGCGCGCATAGACGTAGCAGGAGAGCCGCTCCATGATCGTTTCAAAGAGCTGGCTCGTATCGTGAAGCTTGCGTTCGCTCTCGCCAATATGGGTCAGGTCCTGAATCACTCCGAATATCCGGCGCTCTCTGCTCCCCTCCTGCTGCCAGGCGGAGGCCATCATCGTGTAGTAGCGCAGGGAGCCTGTGTAGTTGGAGCGATAGGAGAGAGTGAGCTCATCGCTCTTTCCGTCAATCAGTTGCTCCCAGGCGGCTTTGAATTTCTCCAGGTCTTCGGGGATAATCCACTCTTCCACATTGATTGGTTGACCCTCTCGGTAGGCCCAGTTGAAGCTCTCTTTATCCCCTTCGAGCTCAAAACCCTTAGCCGGGTCATAGTGGAAGGAGGAGAGATTGGCCAGCTTGGTGGCGAACTTGAACGTTTGCAATGCGGAAACGACCTGGCTCCGGTTCTGATACTCCTCGGTAATATCCCTGAAAACGATAACGACACCGGTAAAACTGCCATCGCTATCGCCCACAGGGAAAGCGCCGTGGGCCAGATGATAGCGCTCGCCTTTTTTGGAAACCAAAATCGCGGACTCATTGCGGGAGTACTCCCGCTTATCCTGCAGCACCTTGTGAACCGGCGATGGGAACGGCTTGCCCGTGCTGCTATCCTCCAACTGGAGCACCTCCTCAAGCTGCTTTCCAACCACTTCCAGGCGGCGCCAACCGGTCAGCTCCGCCGCCAGTCGGTTCATCAGGATGATCTTCCCCTCCACATCGGTCATCATCAGACCGTCATCCACCGCCTCCAGGATAATCCGGTGCTGTTCAGCCAGTTCCTCGGCCTTGCTGCGCGCCTTTTCAACCTCGCTGACATCCTGGGAGACAGCGACGATGGCATCGGTCCCAAAAACGGCTTTCTCCAGCGGCGAGCAGGTAACCACCCGTTTTTTCCCATTCTCGACATGATGAATGGTGGTCGGCTCACGGGTTTCCACCACCCAGGCAACCGTATTGGCCACCTCTTCGGGGGAGATATCTTTGAAGTAGCTGATATGCCGCGGCACGGGGGCGGCAGGGTCACGCAAACCGCGCTCAATCTGGCAAAAGAGGAGATTATTCTGGCGATCAATCACGCTCACCCGCACCGGCAGCTCCTTGAAAATGGCCATGGCCTGCCGTGTAAAATGACGGTAGCGCTTGTAAATGAGGAACATCGCCAGCAGAGAAACCAACGTAATCGCCAACAAAGTAAACGCAACGACGAGGGTTTTGTAGCTCGGGTTCCAATAGGGCGGCGGCTCAAAGAGTTTTCTGGCATCCGCCGGCAGCTCATCCACTTTGAGACCATGTTCCAGAGCCACGGAGATATCCACCAGGGCGATATGGTCGGGAACCAGCGGCATCACGTCAACGGCATTGCCCTGCTCAAGCACTCTCTGTATCTGGAGGCTGGTCGCATCGGCAAACTCCATGGCAGGCACTCCATAGCCGCCCACGGCGCCCATATGCAGAGGGAGCTGCGAAGTGGCGAAGCAGGGCACGGTAGCGGCTTGCCTGGCAATCTCGAGCGCCAGGAGCGGGCTCAGCCCCAAAGGGGAAGTGCCAGGCGCTTCCAAGGCATCAAGCACAACCAGAGAGCGCTCCGGCAGCCCGGCCACAGCCTCCAGCAGCTCATCCATACTCCGCCCCTCCTTCGAGAGAAAAGTGATTTTGCAATCTCTATAGGCAGATGCCGGCCCGACCAGCTCTTCCAGCTCTTCATTATGGGTTGTATCGTTGGAGATGAAGAGTATCTGCCGCGTTTGGGGCTGCAGGGTCAGAGCCAGCCTCACCGTCTCCAGCGGCATCCGCCGAGCCTCTATAAAGCTCACATTGGGATGATGCGCCTTTATCCGTGCGCTCCAGTCACGGTCTGTACAAAAGAGCAGCGGCAGCTCCGGCGGGAGCCTCTCGGCGATCTGGGTCAGAATATGGCAGGGGGTCTCCAGAACGGCCACTACCAGGTCATACTGGCCGGGCTGAAGCATCGCTTCGAGCTCCGTCGAGAGTCGCTCAAGCTCACAGACCGGAGCGTCAGCGCCAATAGGGATATCAAACCGGCTGAGCAAAACATTGGGCTTTTCCGAAAAAAGCCGGAAGAGCCTCTGCTGAAAAGTCGTCTGCCAGGGGTGAAGCTTCCCATAAAGCGTCCGGCCCTGCTCGGTGATGACCAACACCCTGTGCGATGATGCCTCGGCTGTTCCGAGCTCCGGAGAGGGCTCGGCCTCCTGGGCGCAGAGCTGCAAGTGGACGGGCGCAAGCAACAGCGCCAGGCAGAAAAGCGTACAGAGCAGAGCAACTTTCTTCAGGAGAAAATGTTCTTTATCAAAAAAGGTCATAAAATTTTTCTTTTACGAAGGTCTGGCAGTTCAGTCCTCTTTATTCAAATCTGTTTTTCTTACACCAGGCTTTCTCAGATTGTTCTTCTTGAGGTCTCGAAAAAGACTCTTCATTTTAGGGATAGTGAGAGGTTTAAGCAAGACTGCGTCAAAATCCCCCAGGTCAAAGTTGACCTGTACTTCTGAATCGGCCGTCACGGCGATGATTCGTATCTGTTTAAATTTTCTCTTTTTGCGAATACTTTTGGCCAGTTGGCATCCATCCATATCGGGCATCCAGATATCGGTCAAGATAATCTCGGGGGTGAAGTTCTCAAGCTCTTCAAGCGCTTTGGCCCCCGAAGTAGCCGTCCTGGGCCGGGCTCCCATGTTTTTTAGCATCAGTGAAAGCACCGAGAGGTTCATCGGCACGTCATCGACCAGCAGTATATCTTCTGGTATTTCCAGCTCTTCTTCCTGGCGCGGGGGGGTACTTATCTGAGGGGCCTGGCCATTATTCTGATAAGGTACGTTTTCCAGGCTGAGAGTAAATTTGCTTCCCTGGCCAACCCTGCTTTCCACCTCCAGTGAGCCTCCCATACGTATAGCCAACTGATGCGAAATAGCCAACCCCAAACCGGTCCCCTTGTGCAAAAAAGTCTCCCGAATCGAGTCCTGCTGGATGAAGGGTTGGAAGATTTTCTTCTGGGCGCTCTCCTCGATGCCAATACCGCTATCCTCCACCGTAAGCCGGAGCTCTCCCAGAAGCTCGGTTTTTATTTTGAACTTCCCGCTCACCTTCACACTGCCATGCTCGGTAAATTTAACGGCGTTGCCGACCAGGTTCAGCAATATCTGGCGCAGGCGCAACTGGTCAACCCGCAGAGCCGGTATGTCGTCGGGGCACTCCACCAGGAACTCCAGCCCCCTGGTCTGGGCCTGATACTGGAAGATGGAGCGAATCTCCTGGAGCAGCTCCGCGATGCTGACATTGCGCAGAGCCAGCGACACCGCGCCGGCCTCAATCCGTGAAAGGTCCAGAATATCGTTAATCAGGCTCAGAAGCGCATTGGCCGACAGGTGAATGGATTCCAGATACTCCAGCTTTTCCTCTTCGGGGCATTGTCCCTTCTTGAGCAGCTCGCTGAAACCGATTACCGCATTGAGCGGCGTGCGGATTTCATGGCTCATCGTCGCCAGGAAGAAACTCTTGGCCCTGCTCGCATCCTGCGCCTTGAGCAGCGCCTGGGTCAATTTCTGCTGCGTCTTTTTGGATTCGCTGACGTCAACAAAAGTTTTCAGGATATAGGCCAGTTTTCCATCTATAAAGACGGGGTGANNTGAGAGCATATTTCAAAATCGTTCCCCTTGAGCGTGAGCGCTTTCTGGTGTTTCTGGTGGTCTTCGCGCGTTAAAAGCGTGGGGCAATCGTTGGGACGCGTCTCAAAGCCGCAGAAGTTGCGGTAGCATGGCTCGCGCAGAATCTTTTCTTCGGACTGGCCCACCAGCTTCTGCGCCGCGCTGTTAATGCGGATGAGCTTCATATTAGCATCAAAGAGCTGAATCGGAATATCCATGGTGTCCATGATCAGCCGCTTCTCATATTCACTGCGCTCCAGTTGCTGATGCCGGAAGCGTGAATCCAGCACCATCTCCACCAGATGCGCCGTCACCTTGAGCCACCGGTTATCGAGTGCCGTAAACTTCTTCTCGTTGTCGCGAAAAAAGAAAGTGAGACTGCCCCAGATTTTCTTATCCTGATAGAGCCCCACCGTGGCGAGAGAAAGAATTTCATTTACGTTCAAGTAATGGGTGAGCTCTTCATAGCCGCTCGCACTCAGAAGGTCCCTCAAAGTATACGCCTGCGGTGCCAGGAACGGCTCCCTGCGCTCATAGAAGGAATACCAGGGCGGCTTGACGGAGTTCCTCCACTTCATCTGCAGGCCGGACTCTTCCTCGAAATCCGGATGCAGATACTTGACCAAAGGCAAAAAGCGCGCGCTCGAAAAATCATACTGCACCAGATAACAGGAGACCGCCCCGATATACTCCACAGCCGTCTGGAGGAGTAGATGCAACGCCTCCTCGCTGCTGGGGCTCATCACCACCGCCTCGAGGGAATCCTTGAGCATTCGCTCCTGTTTGATATAGCGGTTGAGGTTCTTGATCAGCTTCCGACGCTCTGTCTTCGCCTTTTCCTGCTCGGTAATATCTATGGCGATCCCCTGAATCAATTTGCGCCCATCCTCAAGCGTGACCAGGCTCTTGGAGGTATGGAAAACACGGGACTCTCCCGTAGCACCCGTGATTTCCGAGATAAACTCGCTCCGGCCACCTGCCGCCAGAAGGGAAAGATCGTTCTTGAAGAACTTCTCCGCCTGCGCCAGTGAAGGGAGAAGCTCCAGCTCCGTTTTGCCAATGAGCTCCTCGGGTTCCTTGTTGAAGTACCCGGCAAAATGCTCATTCACCAACAGAATCCGGAAATCATCACTGGCATCCTTGACGAAGAAGTGGCACGGCATGTTCTCAATGATCGATTGAAGCAGTTTGACGTTCTTTGCCAGCTCGGTGCGGTTGTTTTCGATCTCCGTCAGATCAAAGGAGATACCGAGCAAAAGCCTCTTATCGGTCTTCTGGGGAAGCACCACCTTGTAGAGCTGGAAGATACGCTCCCTGCCTGCCGAATCGGTAAAGTGGTCCAGATACTTCAGGGAGCCCTCCTTTTCAAGGACTTCGCGGTCACTGCGCTCAAAGCCCTCGGCAACCTTGGCCGGGAAAATCTCCGCATCGCTCTTGCCAAGCATCGCTTCGGGCTCCAGCCCGTGGACCTGCAGGTTATGGTTATTGCTGATCAGGTAGCGGCCGCCGTCATTGATATCTTTTACGAAGATACCACAGGGCGAGTTATCGAGTATCTCCTGCATCAGGATATTGGTCTCCAAAAGAGAGTTCTCACGCTCCCTGGCCTGAGTCACATCGCGGATCATCCCCAGGAACCCCTTTTCACCGGTGAGCGCTCCTGCCTCCCTCACCCGCATTTCAAAGTATCTGAGCTTCCCCCCCTCGCTCACCCGGTAGGAGATACACTCCTCATGGCTCTGTCTGGCCAGAAGCCGCTTCCAGCCCGCCTTGAAAGCAGGCACATCTTCTCTGTAAATCCACTCTGAAGGGGATATCGGGGTGCCGTCCGGTTTGCAGGGCCAAAACTTTGGGTCCATGGGGAAATCTTTGGGTTTGCCCGCTTCATTGCAATAGAAGCAGGCAAAATCGCCCATCTTGTTGAGGCTCAAGAGAAGCGTTTTGTGCAACTGCCGTTGCTCCTCCCTCCTGCCACTCAAAATGAGCGCCCCTACCAGAAAGGGCAACAGAAGCAGTGTACCGATGGCAAGGGTGACCAGCCTGCCATGGTTTTTAAACGTCTGGTTTTCTTCGATAACCGGTTTGAATATTGAAGCGGAACCACTTTCCCCAAAGGAGCTTGCCTCTGCTCCGCCACCCCTGGCCAGCAGCAAAACCACTCCAAGAGAAAGCGCGCAAAAAAACAGTATTATTCGACTCGCCCCAGGCAATTTCATGATTAACAGGGTTCAATAGAAACAGGCTGACAATGCGACTTGCGCATTCTACTTTATTTTGTCAATACGTAGCCATTTTTCCTGCCGAGAGTCTACTGCCGCAAAAATAAAAAATCAATAAAAACTCTGTTTTTTCAGGCTTTTTTTGAACATTACTCCTCCGTTTCCCAGTCCTGCCGCGCCAGAGCCGAGCCGAAAAGAGGATTAGCCCAGAATTAAAGTGACAAATGGAGCTCTCCCCTGCATAATGAGAGCGTTGAGTGAGTTATGAAGAGAGAATTAAATACCCCTGCCGAACGGAGCGGCGCAACCGCCATCGCCGCTGAAGGCTCCCCACAGTTGCCTCTCTATGCCTGGATTCCTTGTCTGGTTCTGGTTTTGGCCCTTTTGCTCCCGGGCCATGCGGAGGCGCAAACCCCGATTGAGGATTTCCAATACGCGATTGAGGATGGCGCGGTCACCCTTCTGGACTATACCGGCCAGGCAACCGCCGTCGTGGTGCCCGCGGAAATCGAAGGGCTGCCCCTCACCACCATCGGCAACTGGGCCTTTACCCGCAATGAGACGCTGCAGAGCGTCGAGCTGCCCCAAAGCGTCACGCGCATCGGCATGGAGGCCTTCTCCTATTGCCGGAACCTGGAGGAGCTGCGTCTGGGCAACGCCCTGAACAGGATCGAGAGCTACGCCTTCTTTGGCTGCAGCAGTCTGGAGTCAATCCTGCTGCCGGAGACCCTGACCGAGCTTGGCCCCTACGCCTTTAGCGGTTGCCTCCAACTCAGGGAAATCTCTCTGCCTTCGGGGCTGAGCCGTCTGGAAAATGGCGTTTTCTATGGATGCTCCCGACTGGAAAGCGTGGAGCTGCCGACCGGCCTCACCTTTATCGGCAAGGAGACCTTTGGCCGCTGCTCGCTCTTGAGTCAGATTGAAATCGGCCCAGCGCTCGAATCCATCGATTCCTCCGCCTTTGCTTATTGCGTCGGGCTGAGCAGCTTTGATATCCATCCCGAAAACCCCTACTACGGCAGCCAGGAGGGTTCACTCTGCAATAAAGAGCAGACGCAGCTCTTTATCTGCCCAGCCGGTAAAGTGGGCACCTTCACCCTCCCCCCGAACATCGTCGATTTCCTCCCCAACGCGTTCCAGGGATGCATCCACCTGACCGATTTTGAAGTACACCCCGAGCATACGCTCTACAAGAGTCGGGATGGCGTCCTCTACAACCACGCCGGCGATACGCTGCTGGTCTTCCCCGCGGGCCGCACCGGCCAGTGCACCATTGCGGAGGGGACCACTACCCTGGCATCGCTCTCTTTTAGCGACTCCTCGTTGCTGAGCCTCATTTTGCCGGCCAGCCTCGCCAAAATCGAAGAACGCGCCTTCTGGTATTGCTCCGCCCTGCTGGGGATCGGCTTTGAGGGGGACGCCCCCGAAACCGGAACGGATATTTTCTATGACGTCCCCTCCACTCTGGCCGTTTACTATAAGAGCGGCGCCAACGGCTGGGGAGATGAATTCGCCGGCTACCCTGCCCGCTCCGATGCCCAAAACCAGACCATTACCCTCACCCCCGTCAGCCAGACGCTCACCTACGGCGATGCGGACCAACAGCTCTGGGCCTCCAGCAGCAGCGCCCTGGTCGTGACGCTCCTGACCAGCCCCGAAGAGATTGCCACGGTCACCAGCAGCAAGATGCTCCGTATCAAAGCCGCCGGCACCTTCACGATTACCGGCTACCAGCCCGGCGGAACGCGCAGGAACGTCAATTACTTCCCGGCCGAACCGGCCTCGATGACCCTGGAAGTGCTGCCCAAAGCGGCCACCGTCAAGGTCGATTCCCTCGAACTCCCCTCCAATTACCCCCTGCCGTTCTTCAGCTTCAGCGTGGAGGGGCTGGTCAAAGACGATACGCTTGAGGGTCCAGCGCTCTATTACATCGACGGCATCCCGATTGATGAGCTCCTGACACCCCTGCCGGAAGGAACCTATGAGCTGAGCGCCGATGGGCTCTTCCATCCCAACTATACGTTCAGCTACCAGCCGGCCACCTTGACGATTCTGCCGCCATCCGAGTTTGAATACACCCTGAGCGAAGGCGAAATCACGATCATCGCTTACCACGGGGCCGCCAGCTCGCTCACTATCCCCGGCAGCATCTCCGGCTATCCGGTTCTCTGGATTGCCGAGGAGGCCTTTCTGGGCCATGACGAGCTGAAAACGGTCACTTTCCCCGAAACGTTGCGCGGGATCGGCTCCAGAGCCTTTGCCCATTGCAGTCTCAATGAAATCGTGATCCCTGATAACGTCCGGAGCATCGGCGAGAGCGCCTTCCTCAACTGCCCTGCCAGAATGGTCCGGCTCGGCAGCGGCCTAAGCAACCTGGGGCTCGACGCCCTGATCGGCTCCTACCGAGTGGAAGTCAGCCAGGAAAACATGAGCTACAGCAGCCGCGATGGCGTCCTTTTCAACAAAGAGCAGACCGTTCTCCACTTCTGCCCGCTGGGCAAGGCCGGTTTCTACCCCGTCCCCAGCGGAGTGCAACGGATCGCTCCCCGCGCCTTCTTCTCGCAAAAGTCTCTCATGAAGATTGACCTGCCTTTCTCGGTCCTGGAGATCGGCCCCTGGGCCTTTGGCAACTGCTCCAGCCTGCAAAGAGTAATCCTCCCCAATGAGAATACGGTTCTGGGGGAAGCGCTCTTCTATCAGTGCAGCAACCTGCTGGAGTTTATCGTCCCTGCCAAGCTCAAAGAAATTCCGTGGTACGCCTTCTACGGCTGCACGCAGTTGCAAAATCTGGAGCTGCCCGCCGGTCTCCTGAAAATCAGCGAAGGGGCCTTCTATGGTTGCAGCAGTCTCTCGGAAATCAATTTCCCCTCGACCCTCACGACTCTGGAGAGATGGGCCTTTCGCGCGACGGGGCTCACCAGAGTCTATATCCCCGCCAGCGTGACCGGTAATCTGGAAGACGGAGTCTTCCGGGATTGCTTGGCGCTGATGGAGTTCAAAGTCAATAGTGCCAACCAGCACTACTGCAGCTTGCCCCCTGGCATACTTACCGACTCTACTTACGTGCTTTTCGACTCCACGGGGAGCACCCTCATCCAGTATCCCGCCGGCAGAGCGGGCGGCTATACGGCTCCTCCTACGCTCACGCGGGTCCATGACCACGCCTTCAGCGGAGCCGCCGGGCTTACTCAGATCACCTTCCCCGAGTCGCTCACCCTCTTGGGCGAAGAGCTCTTCAGCGGCTGCGACCAGCTCGAAAAGGTCTACTTCCGCGGCGATGCGCCCGAATGGACCGGCAGGAATCCCTTCGAAGAGACGCAGGCTACTCTCTATTACCTCTACGGAACCAAAGGCTGGACCAATCCCTGGGGCGGCCGGCCAACACAGGTCTGGAGTGATGAGTGGGTACCATCCCTCACCTTTTCCGAGATTGAGCGAGATGATACGGGCAAAGTCATCGCCTTCACCATCACCTATACCGGAGTGCTGGAATCGAGCTCAGACATGGTCAATTGGGAAAGCGTCTCTGAGGAATTCTCGGGCAGCTACCGAGTCGTTGTCGAGCCGGGCAAGTCGCTCTTTTTCCGAGTCGGAGTCGCCGCTCTGCCGCTGCCGACAATGAAGCTGGGCGATATCGAAAAAGACGAGGGCGGCAAGGTCGTCGCCTTCACCCTTAACTACGAAGGAGTGCTGGAGATGAGTTCGGATAAGATTCACTGGGAACAAGCCACTGAGGAGCTCTCAGGCAGCTACCGTGTCGTCGTCGAACCCCAGAGGCAACTCTTTTTTCGAGTCGCATCTGCGGCGCCGCTGCATTGAAGCTAAGGATTGAAGAAGCGCAGAAGCTCCCCTCTCTGGAGGCTCTCCAATAGTGAAGCATCCGGCGGGGGGAATTCGTATTGAGAGAGCTCCGGCGCCGTGACCCAGGCCAGCTCGGCGCATTGGAGCGGCTGCGGCTCGCCCTGCAGCAACGTGCAGCGGAAGAAGTGAAGCTTGACCGTCTTGAGCGGATATTCATGCTCACACTCATGGAGGAGCTCGTGAACGGCGACCTCCACCCCGAGCTCTTCGCGCAGTTCACGCTTCAAGCACTCGGGCAGGGTCTCTCCGGGGTCCTGTTTGCCCCCGGGCAGCTCCCAGAGTCCGGCCAGGTGGCTTCCCCCGGGGCGCCGCGTGATAAGGAGTTTGCCTTCGCGAAAAATGAGGCCCGCTGTTACCGGAATAATCATCTGATAAAAAAAGGAGAACCGAGGTTTCAGGCTCAGGCTCTCCTTACGTCTTTTTCTAAATTTTCCTAGCGGCCAATGCTCTTATAGATGAAGCCCAGCGCCTCCATCTCTGCCGGCTCAAAGAGGTTGCGTCCGTCAAAGAGAATCGGGTGCGTCATGCTCTTGCGCGCGCGCTGCAGGTCCAGCTTCTTGAATTCCGGCCACTCCGTCGCGATCACCAATGCGTCACACCCCTCGGGCACCTTGTTCATGTCATCCATGAAGGTGGCCTCTTTCAGGACGGTTCTGGCTTTATCCATCGCTTTGGGGTCATAGACCTTCAGCCGCGCACCCTCCTTGCGCAGACGCAGGCAGAGGGCGATGGCCGGGGACATCCGAATATCATCGGTGTTTTGCTTGAAAGACAGACCCAGGACACCGATTGTCTTGTCCTTAATCACCCAGAGTGTATCGGCTATCTTGCGGACAAAGCGCTCCATCTGCTGGGCATTGATCTTCTGCACCTCACGCAGGAGCGCGAAATCGTAGCCGAGCTGCTCGGCTATTTTGATAAAAGCGCTCAAATCCTTGGGAAAGCAACTGCCGCCAAAGCCAAGCGACGCATTGAGGAACTCGCGCCCAATGCGTTTATCCATTCCCATGCCGTTGGCGACCTCTTCCACATTGGCGCCGGCCGCTTCGCAGATAACCGAAACAGCGTTAATATAGGAAATCTTGAGTGCCAGAAAAGAATTGGAAGCATGTTTGATCAGCTCCGCAGAGTTGACATCGGTCACCACCACAGGCGCATTGAGAGGGGCGTATATCTCCTTCAGGGCATGGACGGGGCGCTGGCTCTGGACGCCGAAGACGATGCGGTCAGGCTTAAGGAAATCCTGCACCGCAAACCCTTCCCGCAAAAACTCCGGATTGCTCACCACGTCAAACTCCACCTTGGACTTGCAGTAACGCCGGATCGTCTCGCAAACCTTCTCACCCGTGCGCACCGGCACCGTGCTTTTATCGACAATGATCTTGTAGCGGGTCAGCACGTCGGCAATCTCACGCGAGACCTTCTCCATGTAGCTCAGGTCCACCGAGCCATCAGGCTGGGGCGGCGTGGGGACGGCAATGAAAACGACATCTGATTTCTCGACTCCATCCTTAGTGGAAGTGGTGAACTTGAGCCGACCGGCCGCCGCGTTCTTTTTGACCAGCTCTTCCAGACCCGGTTCATAAATCGGCATCTGTCCGGCATTGAGCATCTTCACCTTCTCGGGTGCGTTATCGACGCAGATAACGTCGTGACCTATCTCTGCAAAGCAGGTTCCTGTCACCAGTCCTACATAACCGGTGCCGACAATACAAATCTTCATTGGCGCATTGAACATATATCGAAGTCTCTGTTAAAAACCCGTGCGCCAGTATAAGGCGTTGTTTTACAAAATGAAACTAAAAACAACTAGAGGCTCGAAACGAGGGACTCCTCGGGGATGACCTTGCGCACATCCACAGCCTCCATACCGGCGGCCCTGATACCGGCCAGACCCAGCTCCGTATCCTCATAGGCGCGGCAATACTGCGGCTCAACCCCTATCCGCCGGGCCGCTTCCAGGAAGATATCCGGTGCCGGCTTCTGGCGGACCACGTCTTCACTGGTCACCACCGCGCCAAACCACTCCGCAATCCCCAGTTGTGGCAGGATTCTTTCCATGATGGAGCGTCGGCCGCCGGTAGCGATTGCCATCGGCAGCTTGCCCAGGTTCTCCCTGGCGATAGAAGCGATGGTATCAATCAACTGCACACGGCCCATCATCCGCAGGTATTCCTGCTCCTTTTCGCGGGCGATCCCATCAATATCCAGCTTGGGGAGGCTTTGCTCCTCCTGAAGCAGGAGGAGGATATCGCGGGAGGGGATTCCCCCCATGGAGTAGAGCTTCTCCTGGTTTAGCTCAATTCCATAGCGCTCAGCAATAATATCCCACGCCTTCCAGTGGTAAAACATGGTATCGGCCAGGGTTCCATCAAAATCAAATATCAGTCCTTTAATTTCTCTCAATTCAATTACTCTCTTTACTACTCGCTTTCCAAACCGGTGCCCTTGTGCACGGGGGGGAGCTTATGCGCTGAAGCTTTCTCCGCAGGCGCAGGTGGTTGTGGCGTTGGGGTTATTGACCTTGAAGCCGGCACCCTGAAGCGCATCGACGTAATCCAGCTCTGAACCCGATACGTAGAGCACGCTCTTGGGGTCCATGACCACCTTTATCCCTTTGCTCTCGACCAGAATATCACGGGCCGCCGGCTCATCCTGCAGGTCAATCTTATACTGCAAGCCGGAGCAACCGCCGCCGGTGACGACGATTCGCAGGACCCCCTCGGGCCTGTTCTGCCGCGTGAGCAGAGAAGATATTTTATCGGCTGCATCCTGAGTGACGCTGATTACCCGCTCATCGGCCACCTTGTAGTGGAGCGGCTGAGCGGACTCCGCTTGAGAATTGGATTCGGTCATATTGCGTATTATTACACTTTATACTGCCTGAATCGGCTAAACCGGGCGCTTCAATTGGGTTTGGCTTGCCCGCTAGAGGAAGAGCTCGCCTGGCTCCAGGAGGCAAACCTCCGCCTGAGAGAGCACTTCAATGGCACGGTCGGTGTCATTCAGCCGAAATATCTGGACGCTGCGCTCGCGAGTGGCCAGCGAAAAGCCGTACATATACTCCACGTTGATCCGGTGTTCATTGAGGAGCGCCAGTATCTGGTGGAGCCCGCCGGGAACATGAGGGATGGAGATCGCCAGCACGTCGCTGACTTTGACGACCAGTCCATCGCCCTCAAGCGCCTCAAGCGCCCCCTCCCACTCCTGGATAATCAGCCGCAGGATGCCAAAATTAGCCGTATCGGCCAATGTCAGTGTCGATATATTGACCGAGTGCCTTTGGAGCACCTCACAGACCCTTACCAGAGCGCCGGGCTCATTGGGGATGACGAGGGAAAGTTGTTTGAGCTTCATAAGTCGTTGGGATGATGTTTCAAAAACAGTTTAAACTACTAAGAACCAGGGTTTAAATTGCGAAGATCACTCACCCGCTGTATCTTGCCCTCGCTACGTTGCAGCGTCTCCGGCTGCACCAGGTTAATGATAGCATGGATTCCGACAATTTGCTCGAGATTCTTCGCAATACGCTTCTCCAGAGCGGTGATACCGCTCACGGTGTCGCTGGCCAGGTTGGCGTTGATCTCCACCTGTACTTCCAGCGTGTCGAGGTTGTTCTCTCTGCGCAGGATGATCTGGTAGTGCGGCAGCGTCCCCTCAATCGATAACAGGGCGGTCTCGATCTGCGAGGGGTAGACGTTGACGCCGCGGATGATGAACATGTCGTCGCTGCGGCTGGTAATACGCCGAATCCGCCGCAAAGTCCGCCCACAGGAACACTGCCCCGGGTCGAGAGAGGTAATGTCGCGAGTCCGGTAGCGCATCATCGGCATCGCCTCCTTGCTCAGAGTGGTCAGAACCAGTTCCCCCTCCTCTCCATCGGGCAGGACCTCGCCGCTCTCCGGGTCGATGATCTCCGGATAGAAGTGGTCCTCGAAGATATGCGAGCCCTCACGCGCCGCGCACTCCATGGCGACGCCCGGGCCGACGATCTCCGAAAGCCCGTAAATATCCAGCGCCTTGATACTGGTATGCGCCTCAATGTAACGCCGCATCTCCTGGGTCCAGGGCTCGGCCCCGAAAATACCAAAGCGGAGGGCAAGCGCCTTCATATCGATCCCCATCGCCTCGGCCCTGTCGATCAGGTGAATGAAATAGCTCGGAGTGCAGCAGATAACCGTTACGCCAAAATCTTTCATCAACATGACCTGCCGGTGAGTATTACCGCCGGAAGCCGGAACCACCGTCGCCCCCAGCGCCTCGGCACCATAATGCAGACCAAGCCCGCCGGTAAAAAGCCCGTAGCCATAGGAGACCTGCACCACGTCATCCGCACCAATGCCGGCAGAGACCAGACCGCGGACGACCACCTCTTTCCAGACATCCACGTCGCGCTGATTGTAGCCGACCACGATTGGTTTACCGGTCGTACCGCTGGAAGCATGGACCCGCACCACCTTGTTCATCGGCTCGGCAAAGAGCCCAAACGGATAGGTATCGCGCAAATCTTTTTTAACCGAAAAGGGAAGTTTGGCAATATCTTCAATTTTTTGGATATCGCCGGGAACCACATTGAGCGCCTCCATTTTAGCGCGAAAAAACGGAACTTTCTCATAAGCTTCGCTCACACGCTGGCGGAGCCGCGCGGCCTGAAGCTCTTTAAGTCGCTCTGGAGGAAGGTAATCCGGAGCACTGATCGGATTAAAAACGGTATTGCTAGCCATAAATCGCTGCCGGCTGCTGCGGATCCATCCCTGCAAAGCCGGCACATGCAAAATTATTTATCAGCTTCTTGATAAGGCAAGCATAAAAACCTGAATTCCGCGCTTTTATATCCGGTCGCCCAAAGTATGACGATTTATCATTACCTACTGACACAGAACGGATTATGAAATAATATTACTCTTTATGGATGTTTTTTAAAGATTGGCTCTTGGAGTGTTTCTTGCATGAAAGAAAGGAACTTTATAATCACCTATAAAAAAAGATGTTAAGAAAGTGAAAAAAATAGTTGCCATGTCTGACTAAAAGCCATAAAATGGCGTTGCTATTTGGCGGAGCGTGCAGCGGCTTCTTTCGTGCAGGCTTGATTTGTGTTGTCACAAGAAACCTGAAGCACCTCTCAGTAACGATAACTTATATTATTTATTATGAATAAATGGACATTAGCCCTGGCTGCAGCCGGGATCGTTAGTATGGCCGCCGTTGCATCGGCAGAAGAAGCCGACAACCAGGTCTTAACAGCCGTTTCTGGAACAACCATTAGCGGTTATGTGGATACTTCCATGAACTGGCAGTTCGGAGATAAGAAAACCAGCGCTGGCCGCGTCAATGACGCCTGGAACAAGCAGAATGGTTTTAACCTGAACGCTGTCAAAATTGGCGTAGGAAAAGCCTTGGAAGAAGATGCTTCCGTGTGGGCAGCCGGTTATCAGGCTGACCTGCTTTTTGGTGATGACGCGAATATGTTCAGCCAGTCTACTGGCGACTTCGTCCTCCAGAATGCTTATGTGGACCTGCGCGCCCCTATTGGCAATGGCCTCGATTTCCGCTTTGGTGTGTTTGAATCCATCGTGGGCTACGAGAGCTCTGACAGCTACCTGAACCCGAACTTCTCTCGCTCCTATGGCTTCGGCATTCAGCCCCGTCAACATACGGGCGGAGTGGTCAGCTATGCCTTTGACCTCAATGACTGGATTCTGGGTGTCCGTGCCGGTATCGCCAACACCTATGACCATTGGGCAGTCAACGGCCGTGGCTCCGAGTCCGGCCGCCTCTCCTATATGGGCGCTCTGAACCTGATCTTCCCTGAATCCACCGGTTTCATGGAAGGCACCGAGGTTTATTTTGGTGTTGTCAACGGTATTGATGATGGCTGGATCTCCTCTGGCATCAACGATGGCTGGGATACCGCCAATGTTGTCAACTACTATGCCGGCATCACCATGCCGCTGCCGGTCGAAGGCCTCCGCTTCGGTTTCTCCTATGACTATCGCGGTCAGAGCGAGCGCGATGCGGGCCTCACCAATCGCAGCGCCTGGGCCAATGCCTATGCCGCTTACCTGGCCTATGACGCCACCGATAAGCTGACCCTCGCCAACCGTATCGAGTACGCCAACGGCGTCGACGGTACCTGGGGCTTCTGGGATGGTAAGGATGACGAGTATCTCTCCGATACCTTCACCGTCAGCTACAGACTCTGGGAAAACGTGATCACCCGCGCCGAGTTCCGCTGGGATCATGACCTCAGTGGCGGTAAAGCCATGGTGGATGATTGGGACCGCAAGAATGCCTTCGGCATCACGGGCA
>LSQX01133197.1_pt1 | contig 31104 bp, 29 predicted proteins | sample 654561 | NCBI WGS metagenome assembly LSQX01 (sample SAMN04489861, study PRJNA283612) | anaerobic digester metagenome | isolation source: 4 biogas reactors fed with cattle manure at either 37C or 55C with and... | place: Denmark: Kongens Lyngby | collected 2014 | reverse complement strand
CCGTTATCCAGTTCAAGGAGCTCTTCTTCTTTTTCAGGCAGCCAGAAACCGGGATCCATATATACAATCCTTTCTTCTATCTCGCCCGATTCCTCATTAACCACAATAAGCGAAGCATCATTCTCCTTGTCGCCCGATTCCGGGGTAATAATTACGGAATAGCCTTTCGGACTGCTGCCGGTATCATGAGTAATATCATCCTTTTCCAGTTCACTTATAAAATCCTCACTGTTTTTTGCCAGTTCTATAACAACCTGCTGCATGTCCGCCACATCATTATTGCCGTTTGTTCCGGAAAATGGTATATCTGCAGTTTCATCCCCCTTCATGGCATCATCATCCCCCTCCATGACAATACCATCCCCTTTCATGGCAACATCATCCCTTGTCAGGTAATAATAAAGCACTTCCCGGTTTGCAATATGCAGGGCAGAACTCCTGAGCTGATTTTCAAACTTTACATCGGATGTATTCTGCAATCCCTTCAACAGAAGCATATGGGCACTGTGGAAATAAGGAAAAACATCTACAAGCGAGCTTAGTTCACCCATAAGATCCCTGTTATCAGGTCCGGGACCTTCCATAAGCCGTATAAAATCATTTTTATTCATCGGTCTTACCAGTTCACAAAAGCCCTGTTAAAAATATCTTCAACCAGCAGCTCCACAATTTTTCCGGAGAGGGAATCCTCAACATCGGCCAGTGAAAAAGCACTGTCATAATCCTCATAACGCGAAAAACTTTGCTCATAACTCAGTTCAGGATCAACAGCATTGGTAAATTTCACCCTGACCGTAATGGTAAATCTGTTGGTGGCAGCCTGTGCGTCGGCAGAAACAGTCAGCGGTCTTGTATTGTAATCAGTTATTTCCCCCTCAAAATTAACGTCACCTGTTGAGTTAATGAAACTAAGATTTGTCTGGGCCTTGCATTTGTCAATAAGTGCATCCGTAAGGATCTGGCTCAGACCCGGCTGAACAAGACTGGCCCTGTTCTGAAAATACTCAATGCTGATTGTCTTCACATCAGGTGATATGCTCGCGCCGGTAAAGGAATATGATATTTTGCATCCGTAAAGCAGCAGAATAAATCCGGCTGCCGCCAGACACAAGCTTATCCTGCCGGGAAGGACTGACTTTTTCTTACAATTCAATCCCATGTTCCTTGATTTTCCTGTAAAGGGTACGTTCCGATATTCCCAGCTCCAGGGCTGCCAGTTTTCTTTTGCCACTATATTTCTCCAGGGCTTTCCTTATCATCTCAACTTCCTTATCTGCCAATGAAAGTGATTCTTCCACAATCTCCTCGGTATCCTGAATATCATCTCTCAGCTGGTGAGGCGGAAATTCGACACGGGAGCCTTCCGGACCGGCTGAACCTGTTCTGTCCTGAATTTCATCCCTGAAAAGATCCTCTATTACGGCTGTATGCGGCTGACCAAGGGTAATTGAAGTATCACCATGCTGAATCAGATCATATACCAGCTTTTTAAGGTCATTCATATCACTCTTCATATCAAAGAGGATCTTGTAAAGGATCTCTCTTTCCGAAGCAAATGTTTTATCCTCTTCTTCTCTTTTGATTATTGCCGGAAGTTTTACCCCGTCATAATCCGGAAGATAGGCTTTGAGGATGGAGGCAGAAATATCCCTTCCCTTTTCGATGATGGATATCTGCTCGGTTATATTCTTCAGCTGCCTTACATTACCGGGCCAGGAATAATTAAGAAGAACAATACGTGCTTCAGCATCAGCCTTTATGGCAGGCATTCTGTATTTTTCAGCAAAATCAACAGCAAACTTCCTGAAAAGCAGAATTATGTCATCACCACGTTCCCGCAGTGCCGGCACCCTGATAGGAACTGTATTAAGCCTGTAAAAAAGATCTTCCCTGAATCTTCCATGGTCAATTTCCCGTGTTACATCAACATTACTGGCTGCAATAACCCTGACATTTGTTTTCTGGACCTTTGAGGATCCGACCCTGATAAATTCACCCGTCTCAAGTACTCTCAGAAGTCTAACCTGGGTTGACAGAGGAAGTTCGGCAACTTCATCCAGGAAAATAGTTCCCCCGTCAGCAAATTCAAAATAGCCTTTCCGGCTGTCGGTCGCACCAGTAAAAGCACCCTTCTCATGGCCAAACAGTTCGGAATCAATGGTTCCTTCAGGAATAGCCCCGCAATTAACCGCAATATAGGGACCATGCTTCCTGGTACTGTAACTGTGAATCGCCTGTGGAAACACTTCCTTCCCCGTACCGCTTTCACCGCTGATAAGAACCGAAAGATCTGTCGGGGCAACCTGAACAGCAATGTCCAGGGCCCGGTTAAGTCCTTCATAATTGCCTATTATTCCGAATCTTTGCTTTATGCGCTGTAGGTCTCTCATTAAATTCATTGAACAGATGCGAATTTAAGATATTTTTAAAACAATGGAAAATCCAATTTTCGTAACTTGGCAGAATGAAAAACAAACCAGGGCTCCGTTTTGCTGTTATTATCCCTGCACGTTATGCATCGACGCGCTTCCCGGGAAAGGCACTTGCAATGATAGGCAGAAAATATATGATCCAGAGAGTCTATGAACAGGCGCACAAATCAGTGGAAACAGTATATATTGCAACTGACGATCAGAGAATATATGATGCAACGACCGGCTTTGGCGGAAATGCGGTATTTACTTCAGCCTCTCACACAAGCGGGACGGACCGCTGTGCTGAAGCAGCAAAAAAAATCATGGCAGAAACCGGGAAAAAGATTGATGTTGTCATCAACGTACAGGGTGATGAGCCATTTATAAAACCTGAACAGATAGATCTGCTAAAATCATGTTTTTATGACGAAAATGTCACTTTAGCCACTCTTATACGTAAAACAGCTGCAGGGGAAGATATTTTTAATCACGACCGGCCAAAAGTCATCGTGGATGTGAACAGCAATGCCATATATTTCAGCAGGACTGCAGTTCCCTTTATCAGGGATCATCAGCCTTCACAGTGGACCAGCCTGCATTCCTACTTTATGCACCTGGGATTGTATGCCTACAGGAGTGATATACTGCAAAAAATTACTTTACTCCCGCCAAGTCCGCTGGAAAAAGCAGAATCACTTGAACAAAACAGATGGATAGAAAACGGTTATACAATAAGATGCGCTGAAACGAACTGGGAAAGTTTTGGCATAGATACTCCTGAAGATCTGGAGAAGGCAATAAATATGTATGAACGTTTTATTTAATTTTTTATTATCTTTAACACGAATTTTAATGCAATACTCCAAAACAACAATATGAAGAAAACTCTACTCTTTGTAATGTCTGTGTTTTTTTGCTTAAGCCTTTTTTCCCAAAAGGATACAAGCAGTATTGCATCAACCCGTCTTAAACAGGATCTCCCGGCAAAAGCAGCCACTGCCACTGTAAATATCTACCCGGTCCCGGTAAGGGAAAGTTATTTCAACATAAAGACCGATCAGGATATTTCTTCAATCAGAATAACCAATATCATAGGCCAGGTGATCTACAAGGTTCAGTATAACAGTCCCCAGATGCTTTCAACAATTTACCTCGACAATCCGCGGCGCGGAATGTATCTTGTTGCAATAGTTTTCAGCGATGGATCAAGGATTGTAAAAAAGATAATGATTGAACCTTCCGAATAGGATCCGGATTCAGGCAGCAGCTCATGCATATTTATTACCTGTCCTCCGCAAGCTTTTGAAAATAAGATCTTTCCTTCTGCATGTCTATCCCCGGAATTTTGTTTTCCACCACTCTTATCTTTTCAAGCATTCCCTTTGCAAATTCCTTTTTCCTGCCTGCCGGCGTGCTGCCCGGCCTGTGACCCAGTGCCCTGGTTATTTTCAAAACTTCATTTCTGAGCTCAGCCGCCGATGCATCCAGGTAACAGTCCGAAAATTTCTGCCATATATACCTGACTGCAGATGATGACGGATTAAGCATATCATCATCATAAAACCTGTAGTCCCTCAGATCGTCCATCAACAGTTCATAGGCAGGAAAATAACCCGGTGTGCACGAATGTCCTAGCAATTCCTCGATGGCAAGAAAGAGTACCGATTTGCTCACCTGGTTCCCATGGGCGCCGTCCTTCCAGTGACGGACCGGACTTACCGTAAATATCACCCTTAGTCGGGGGAAAAGACTCCTGAGCCTGTCAAGCATTCCTGTCCACAGTGAAACAATGTCAGACACCCGGAGCAGTTCATTGCTAAAGGCGGATGCCGGTATTTTGTGACAGTTGGAAACTATCCGGCCGGATGGTTTCCAGCGGTAAACCCGTGCCGTTCCGAAAGTGATGAAAAGGAATGCAGCTCCGGAAAGAAATCTGAAAGCTTCACCGGCTGCCTTGTTGATCCTGCTGATCACAATATCCGGATCGTCTGAGGAAAAATCAGTGTAATGGTTAAAACTCAGCCAGGTACCATTATGATTATAAAGATCATCAACAGTATATTTGCGCTCCTGTGTTATTGTATCAAGGGTATTTGCCACAGATACCGGATTATATACTGTTCCCGAAGGATTTATCATCACCGGCATCCTGCCTGCTTCCATCTGCTTTCCCATCCCGCCGGCAAAACAGGATCCTATAAACATGACGGGATCATTATAGCTTATCTTTTCAGCCGACTCTTCAATACTAAAGGTTGTCCTGAGTTCCATACCATTTCCTTAAAATTCAAATAAATACCTTCTCAGACGTGAAGGTCATGCACACATCCTGTTTATCCAGTCTGTGATAAAGAAAAAAAGATCTTCCCTGAAAGGTTCATTATGAAGCTCATGAAATCCTCCGTCCCATATTTTAATTTCCGTAAGATCATTGCCTGAGGCAAATTTCCGGCTCCCTTCGGGAGATGTGATCTGATCATCACTGCCATGCATAAGCAGCAACGGAACTTTCAGGGAGGATGAGCCGGAAAGGGAATTATCCGCAGCCCTGGCCGCATTGTGAAACAGTGATACAGAAATTCTGTCATGAACAAGCCTGTCCGAAACATAGCTGTCAACAACATCCCTGTCGCGGGATAAATGTTCAGGATTCAGACCGGAGGGCTGTGTCAGCGCAGGCAGTATATAATTCACGGCTGATGCCATGGCCAGTTTAAACCTGTCAGGCTGAACACCGAGTACCAGCCAGGGCGATGTAACAACTGCCCCGGCTATCTCCGGGGATTTCCTGAGTAAATAGTCAAGGACAATATTGCCTCCAAGGCTGTGTCCGTAAAGAAAAACAGGAAGTCCGGCAAAAGCCGACCCCGTATGGTTTATCAGCAGATCCATCATCTCGTCGGTAAGACTGTAATTTCTGATATGGCCCCTCTTTCCGTCCGAGGAACCATGTCCCGGCAGATCAACTCCTGTGAATCCGATTCCGGCATTTTTGAATAATTCCGCCCATGCCGTATACCTGCCAATATGTTCTCCCAGGCCGTGAATAAAAACAATGTTGGCCCTGGTGCTTTCACCGGGACTGATGATAAGTCCACTCAGAATCTGTCCGTTCTTTAGTTTGATACTGTATTTCATACCTGCACTGTCTTAATTTCCGGAGCCGCAAAATCTTCATCCATGCAACACGGTAATATATGGCCAGGGAAACCTTTACCCTCTCCTGCTGCTGTCATTACCTGCCGCCTTAAACAAATTATTTATAAAAATAGTAAAGAGAAGTAAATTACAATCCGGAAAAGAGAAATTATTCTTCCCCGGACTGATATCGGAGAAAAACAACATACAGAAAAAAAGGCTGCAAAGGCAAGCAAACTATATTCGAAGAATAAAAATCACATTTTCGGAAATTTTTTTACAAAAAAATAAAAATTTTCTGTTTTTTGTAATTTATAAAAAACCACATTCCGGCCTCTTAAAAAATTAATTATCTGTCATTTATTCAAGATCGCAATTTAGAATAAGGAGAGATTTAACAGATTTTAGGATATTAAGATTTGTTTATCCTTTTTTATTGTTTATTTTTGTTGCAACAATAAATACTCAAGCTATGACAACGCACGAATTCAACAATAATTTAATCGAAATGAAGTCAAATCTTCAAAGGTTTGCCATGAGCCTCACATACGACCGCGAATCTGCACAGGATCTGGTGCAGGACACATATCTCAAAGCTATTACGAACAAGGATAAATTTGTTGATTATTCAAATCTCAAAGCCTGGGTTTTTACCATAATGAAAAACACTTTCATCAACAACTACAGGCGCAGCGTTAAGGAGAATACAATAATTGACGGAACAAAGGACCTTTTTTATTTAAACCAGCCGAATGACAAGGGAGGATTTATCTCACCCGAGTCGAATTATTCCGAATCGGAGATAGAGAAAGCGATTGATTCACTTGAGGATGAATTCAGGGTTCCATTCAGGATGCACATAAACGGCTTTAAATACAAAGAAATTGCCGATGAGCTCGGATTAAAGATAGGCACAGTAAAAAGCAGAATTTTCTTTACCAGGCAGAAGCTTATGCTGATGCTCAAGGATTACAACGGATGAATATTGTTTAACGATTTGTAAGGTTCGAAGATTGGTCATATTTTTGATCAGGTTGATTAGGTTAAGTCAGGATGAAAGGCTGAATAATTTCAGCCTTTTTCTTATTTTTACAAAAAACCTTCCTGATGCAAAAAATTATTAAAATCCGTACCACTGACCATAATGCTCTTTATGATATAACATCCGACGTAGGGGAAGTCATCAGGGAAAGCGGAGTAAAAACAGGTCATGCATCAGTTTATGCCAGAGGGGCCACCTGTGCAGTAATGATACAGGAAAACTGGGATGATTCAGTACAGAATGATGTCATTACATTGCTTGGCAGGATGATACCTGAGGGCATCTGGCAGCATGATCTTCAGGACAACAACGGGGCTGCCCACCTTAAAGCCGGACTGGTAGGTCCTTCCGAGACCATTCCCGTTATTGACGGAAAACCGGGTCTGTCAACCTGGCAGAATATCTTTCTTTGTGAATTTGATGGTCCCCGCAGTCAAAGGGAAATAGTTGTTACCGTGATTGCTGACAGTCAGCAGATTTTACAGCAGCCCTGATGTTCCGTACAAAATTGTCATACTTTACCCTTCCGGCCGTAGTGTCCCGGAACAGCTTCCTGTAATCTTCCCTGTCCAGTGAAAGCCATTCCTCCCTGGTCATTGCAGCAATTTCCTCATTCAGTCTGAACTCCGGATGTGTCATGCAGCCGGTCTGCCTGTTCCACGGACAAACTTCCTGACAGGCATCACATCCGTATACCCTTCCTCCCAGCCTGCAAATAATTTCTTCAGCTATCGGACCCTTGTTTTCTATTGTCTGATATGCTATGCATTTCCGGGCATCAATGGTGTAATCATCATTTATGGCTCCTGTAGGACAGGCCTCAATACATGCCCTGCAGCTTCCGCACAAGTTATCCTCAAAAGGCCTGTCATATTCAGCCTCCACATCAAGTATTAATATACCTGTGAAAAAATATGAGCCTATGTCTTTGTTTATCAAAACAGAATGACGACCCGGCCATCCCAGTCCGGCCATCCGTGCCCAGGCTTTCTCAAGAAGTGGTCCCGAATCACAAAATATCCGGCCTCGTATACCGGGATCCGGCATCCGTACAGATTCCAGCAACAAGCCCAGTTTTCCGCGGACAACATCATGGTAGTTTAATCCGTATGCATGCCTTGACAGCACGGGAGCATGCGGATCCTTCTGCTGCATTTCCGAATGGTAACACAGTCCGGTTACAACCACTGTCCTCGCTCCCTCCAGCAACAGCTCCGGATTTGTCCTTACGGAAATATCCCGCTGAAGGAATGACATCCCGGCATTCATGCCGGCTTTGCACCACTGCTCCAGGATCCTGCCATCATCACTGAGTTTTCCGGCCCTGGCAATACCACAGAGGTCAAAGCCCAGTTCTGCAGCCCTGCCCTTTATGGCTGCTGACAAACGTTTCCTTTCACCGGGTCCCATTGATTCCGCTATAACAGGCCCAGTTCAAGCTTTATCTCGTCACTTAGCATATCCGGATCCCAGGGCGGCACAAAGGTAAGCTTCAGATCCACCTCATCAATACCTTCCACCTTTGCTACCTTCTCCCTTACTTCTTCCAGGAGCTGGTCTGCAACGGGACAATTGGGATTGGTGAGTGTCATAAGTATATGAGCCACTCCCGGGTCATCCACCCTGATTTCATAAATCAGTCCGAGATCATAGATGCTGGCAGGAATCTCCGGATCAAAGACAGTCCTGAGGGTTTCAATGATCCTTGATTCCGCTTCACGTTGCTGAGAAGAAACCATAAACCAATATTATTTAATTATTTTCCACTTCACCTTCATTCCTCAGCCATTGAGGCGGCCGGGAGGCTGTTTTGTGCCAAATGCAATGGCATACAGCCTGATCTGCTTCACCATTGAAAGAAGTCCGTTGGAACGGGTTGGCGAAAGATTCTGATGAAGCCCTGTTCTGTCAATAAAATACAGATCCGCTGAAATTATTTCATCCGGGCTTCTTCCCGAAAGAACCCGGATCAGCAGTGCAATAATTCCCCTGGTGATTATGGCATCACTGTCGGCAGTGAAGAATATCTTCCCGTTTTCAAAGGACGGACACAGCCACACTCTGGACTGGCATCCTTCTATCAGGTATTCCTCCGTCCTGCATCCGGGATCTATCAGCGGAAGGTCCCGGCCCATTTCTATCAGCAGATTGTATTTATCCATCCAGTCGTCAAAGACTGAAAAATCATCTATTATTGCATCCTGAATTTCGTTGATCGTCATCTGTTTATGAAAACATCGATATAACCTTTTCAATGCCGGCACAAAGCCTGTCTATCTCTTCGCGGGTATTGTAAAAACACATCGAAGCCCTTACTGTTCCTTCAATCCCGAATCTGTCCATTACAGGCTGTGCACAATGTGTTCCCGTCCTTACTGCAATTCCAAGCTTATCGAGAATCATTCCGGTATCATACATATGTATATCCTTCAGTAAAAATGATATGACGGAAATTTTTTCCGGACTGTTGCCGTATATCTTCAGACCTTTTACCGAAAGCATTTGCTGCGTGGCATATTCAAGAAGATCTCTTTCCCTCTGCTTGATATTATCCATTCCCAGTGAGAGCAGATATTCCAAAGCCCTGGCCAGTCCTATTGCGCCGGGAAAATTCACTGTTCCCGCTTCAAACTTGAACGGCAGATCGTTATAACTCGTTTTTTCAAATGTTACATTTTTTACCATATCGCCCCCGCCCTGGTAGGGAGGAAGTTCGGAAAGCAGTTCTGCCTTGCCGTACAACACACCGATACCGGCAGGTCCGTATATTTTATGTCCGGAAAAAACATAAAAATCGCAATCCATTTTTCTGACATCGCTTACTCCGTGCTGGACACCCTGGGCTCCGTCAACAAGAACGGGTATGTTCATTGAATGAGCAGCACTTATTATCCTGTCAACAGGAAGAATCACACCCAGGGCATTTGAAACCTGGGCAACAGAAACCAGCCGGGTCTTTTTGCCAAGCAGCTTCAGATATTCCTCAAATATTATTTCTCCGTTGTCATCAACAGGTATGACTTTCAGGACAGCCTGTTTCCGGCTGCACAACATCTGCCACGGAACAATATTGGCATGATGCTCAAGATGGCTTATCAGTATCTCATCTCCCCTGCCGACAAAGCGCTCCCCGAATGAAAAAGCCACTGCATTTATTGAAGCCGTGGCTCCGGCGGTAAAAACAACTTCCTCCCTGCTTCCGGCATTTATAAATGACCTGACCCTTTCCCTTGCATTTTCATATTCTTCCGACGCCATGTCGCTTAAAAAGTGCACACCCCTGTGTATATTACTGTTGTACAGGGTAAATACTTCAGTAGCTGCATCAATGACACATTTTGGCTTCTGGGTTGTTGCACCATTGTCAAAATATACCAGGTCTTTGTCGTAAACAGTTCTGCCCAGGATAGGGAAATCAGCTCTTATGGCGGAAATATCTTTCACATTCTTCCTGTTTTATCCGCAATTGATCATACAGTTTGCACATCTGGAAAGTTCTCCCCTCAGGCACTCCATAACAAGGCTGTCAATCCGTTCGCGGAGGGCTTCCACTCTTATATTCTCAATGACCTCATGTGCAAAACCTGACATCAGCATGAGCCTGGCTTCATGCCTTCCGATTCCTCTTGACTGAAGATAAAAGAGGGCATCATTGTCCGGCTGACCCACTGTTGCACCATGACTGCATTTTACATCATCCGCAAATATCTCCAGCTGTGGCTTGGTATCCATTCTTGCATCATCATTAAGCAGGATATTGTTATTCTTCTGATAAGCCAGGGTTCCCTGTGCATTTTTATGAACATGTATTCTGCCGTTAAAGGCACCTGTTGCCGCATTATCCAGTATTCCCTTGAACAGCTGACTGCTGGTACAGTTCGGATATGCGTGAACCATATTTACATAGTTATCCACATGCTGGTCTTCATCTGCAAGAAACAAACCGCAGGAATCGCATCCGGCTCCCTCGCCTCCCAGGTAATGATGGGTACTGTTCCTGACCAGTCCGCCGTGAAGGGTTATATTATTTGATGAAGCATGGCTGTTGCCTTCCTGATATATAAAGGTATGGGTTATTTTTGCAGCATTGTTGTGTTCATTCTGAACGCGGATTATGTCAAAATGTGAATTCTCACCGACATAAACTTCTGTTACCGCATTTGTAAGAAATTTCCGGGGTGACAATGTATGATCACAGATTATCAGGGTTACTGAAGCATTTTTTTCCACTATCACAAGATTCCTGTGCTGGTTGAAAATATCTTCATCCGATTCAACGAGATTGATAATCTGAATGGGTTTGTCCGGTTCGATCCCTTCCGGAACATAAATAAATACACCATCGGAGGCAAGGGCGGTATTAAGGTAAACCAGACTGTCGGAGCTGCCGTTCACATATTTCCCGTAATGTTTTTCAATCTGATCCCCGAACTGTTTTGAAGCTTCATTGAGACTTCCGATAAGCACACCTCCGGGCAGCTCCCGTATCTTATCCGTTATAGTGGGATAAAAACCGTTGAGCAGAACGATGGCATGAACATCCAGATCAGTCACGTCACATCTGAATTCCTCTGCCCTGACAAAATCCTGTTCTCCGGGCATGAAATAATTACTGTAATCATGACTGAAGAACGGATCCAGCCTGGTATATTTATATAACTCGTTCTTTCTTGTGGGAATACCCAGTTTTACAAATTCCCTGATAGCGGATTCACGGAATGAGTTTATATATTGAGAAGAGGCATGAGATATCCTGTCAATATTTCCCTTGTACAGGGCCATATATTTTTCATTTTTAACGGAATGACTATTCATATACTTTACTTTTATCAGCTTCTTTCTTTATCCAGTCATAACCCTTTTCCTCAAGCTCCAGGGCAAGATCCCTGTCTCCCGATTTAACTATCCGTCCGTCATAGAGCACATGAACAACATCGGGAATGATATAATCCAGCAGCCGCTGGTAATGTGTGATCACAAGCACCGCCCTGTCGGGCTGCCTGAGCTTGTTGATCCCGTTGGCCACTATCCGCAGCGCATCAATATCCAGTCCTGAATCGGTTTCATCAAGGATTGCCAGTCTGGGCTCAAGCATTGCCATCTGAAAAATTTCGTTCTTCTTTTTTTCACCACCTGAATATCCTTCATTGACTGATCTGCTGGCGAGCTTTGAATCAATTTCCACAAGTTCCTTCTTTTCGCGCATAATCCTGAGGAAATCAGATGCGGAAAGAGGTTCAAGTCCCCTGTGTTTACGATGTTCATTGACAGCTGTCTTCATAAAATTCACCATACTAACGCCCGGTATCTCTGTCGGATACTGGAATCCCAGGAATATACCTTCCCTTGAGCGTTCCTCAGGAGGCATCTCCAGAAGGTCCTTTCCCATATAGCTTACCGTACCTTCAAGGACTTTTGCAAATTCCCTCCCTGCAAGGATTGCTGCAAGAGTGCTTTTCCCCGATCCGTTCGGCCCCATCAGAGCATGCACTTCACCTGCATTTAATACAAGATTGATTCCCTTCAGTATTGGCTTCCCGTTTATGGCTGCTTTTAAATTATTGATGTTTAGCATAATATAATCATATATTAATAAGCTCAGCCGACGCTTCCCTCAAGGCTTATCTGTAAAAGCTTCTGGGCCTCAACAGCAAATTCCATCGGCAGCTTGTTTATTATCTCTTTTGCATATCCGTTTACAATCAGGCCAATGGCATCCTCGGTTGATATGCCTCTCTGATTGCAGTAAAAAATCTGATCCTCTCCAATTTTCGAGGTGGTTGCCTCGTGTTCCACTATTGCTGAAAGATTGTCAACCTCCAGGTATGGAAAGGTATGGGCCCCGCATTTGTCTCCCAGCAGAAGGGAGTCGCACTGGGAAAAATTCCTTGCCCCTGAAGCTTTCCTGTGAACTTTCACGAGTCCCCTGTAACTGTTCTGGCTGAAACCTGCTGAAATACCTTTTGACACTATGATGCTTCGGGTATTTTTTCCGATATGTATCATCTTTGTACCGGTATCAGCCTGCTGATGATTGTTTGTCACGGCCACAGAATAGAATTCCCCCGAGGAATTGTCCCCGCGGAGAATACAGGAAGGGTACTTCCATGTTATTGCCGATCCGGTTTCAACCTGTGTCCAGGAAATTTTTGAATTTTCCCCCCTGCACAAACCTCTTTTTGTAACAAAATTAAAGATTCCCCCACGTCCTTCCCTGTCACCCGGATACCAGTTCTGAACAGTGGAATATTTTACTTCTGCGTTTTTTTCGGTGATTATTTCAACTATTGCGGCATGTAGCTGATTCTCATCCCGCCTCGGGGCAGTACATCCCTCAAGATAGCTGACATAGCTGTCCTCATCGGCAATGATCAGGGTACGCTCAAACTGGCCGGTATTGGCAGCGTTGATCCTGAAATATGTTGAAAGCTCCATGGGACATCTTACCCCTTTCGGTATGTAGCAGAATGAGCCGTCACTGAACACTGCAGAATTCAGTGCCGCAAAAAAGTTATCCGAATAGGGAACCACCGTTCCCATATGCTTTCTGACAAGATCCGGGTAATCCTTCACCGCATCACTGAATGAACAGAAAATTATTCCGGCCTCGGCCAGGGTTTCCCTGAATGTGGTTTTTACCGAAACACTGTCCATTACGGCATCTACAGCAATGCCGGCAAGATGATTCTGTTCCTCAAGAGGGATGCCAAGCCTGTCAAATGTCCGCTTGAGCTCCGGATCAATCTCGTCATTGCTTCCCGCCGGTTTACTCTGTTTGGGAGCCGCATAGTATACTATATCCTGATAATCTATTTCCGGTATTGTAAGATTGGCCCATGTCGGCATTTTCATGGTCTGCCAGTGCCTGAATGCCTTCAAACGAAACTCCAGGAGCCATCCGGGCTCGCCCTTCTTTTCCGAAATAATACGGACTGTGTTTTCATTCAGTCCTTTAGGAATTTTCTCAATTTCAATGTCGGAGTAAAATCCATATTTATACTCCCCTGAAGTAACTTCATTTAATATCTGATCCTGATTCTTTTCCATTTCCTGATACTTTTCCGTCTCCGGGATCTGTCTCCAGACCCTCAATCTTTCTTTCACGGCAACGTTATATTCTTTTCTGCCTTCCGCAGCCATATCTCAACGGATCCACGTAATTCAGCCGGTATATTTCCCGGGCCGGATCTATTTATTCCAGTCTCTTTCTAACCTGTTAACAAAGCTTGCGGCCAATTGTTAATTGTATTTAATCTAAATAAAGTCTGGCAAAAATATTAAAAAATATAATTCCCCCGAATATTATCCTGGAAATAATACTGCCGGCACTGTCTGCAGGAGCAGCTTCTGAATACAGTAACCGGCATTTCCGGCCTGTCTCAGGATTGCCGGCATCATGAAGCCGGGCCCCGCGGGACCCCTTACCTCATAGTATAAAAGAAATTATCAGGCTATGGAAGTACTTATGATAAATGTCGCGGCAAAGGCAATAATAGCATATAGCTCAGGAAATACTGCCAGGATCATGGTGTTTCCAAAAACATCGTGACCTGATCCTATTGAGGCGATACCGTTTGCACAGACACTCCCCTGTTTAAGAGCAGAATATAATCCCACAAAGCCCAGTGTCAGTCCGGCAGTAAGTATTGCAATACCCTGGAGTATTGTCATCTCCGGATTGATAACACCGCTGCTGTTTATAACAAAGAAGCCTCCAAAACCATAAAGACCCTGTGTTCCGGGAAGAGCACTCAGGAGCATATAGTTTCCAAAAGCGTCAGGATTTTTTTTCATTGCCCCCAGGGTGGCATTTCCGCCCATTGTCACTCCTATCGAACTGCCAATGCCACTCAGTGCAAGCATTAAACCCAATCCGAGATATGATAGTATTACCGGCAGATTTCCCGTAACTGAAATAAGACTCGTTGTTTCCATATTAAATATTTGGTAATGGTTTATTATTTTATTTTAAATGGTTTATAATCCAGACCTCCGCCATTGAATCCGGCGTTCTTGTAAAATTCCACAAATGTAAGCCTCAGCGGATGTACAAATCCTCCCAGTGTTGCCATAAAAATATTCAGTGAATGGCCTATTAACAGCAATACAATAAAGAAGAACCAGCCTACATACGGAACAGAAAGCATCTGGGAGGAAATATCGTTGAATACAAATCCCAGGATGGATGAAGAGATCCCCAGTGCAAAAAGTCTTATATAGGAAAGAAGGTCGCCAAAGATACCTGTTATCACATTGTAGGAATCCCAGATTCCGTTTCCTATCCGCAGGAAGACATTGATCCCCGGGGTGTTGAAAAGGAATATCAGAACAAGGGAAAAAACGAACAGTATATTAAAAAGAAAGCTGACGCGTGTTTCATCCAGCAGCTTCAGTGCTCCTCCTCCCTTAAAAACTATCAGTGTCAACAGAAGCACAACCCATCCTATAACGGAGAGACTGTGTCTGAATCCCCTCTGCCTGGAAATATTAACGATCTTCAGAACCATGCCGAACAATATCTGTATGGCTCCAAGGACAATTGCCAGGTAGAACATGCTTAACGAATCCTGCATGAGATGCCTGAAGGATCTTATTATTGAAAAATTCCCTTCTGCACTTTTCAGGATGGCATTCCTTTCCGCGGATGAAATATCCTCACCGGTTATTTTTGTCAGCTCACCACTAAACTCCTGTCTGGTAGCAAATGATATCCCTTTTAATTGTTTCAGTCCACTGATCGTTTTTTCAGGAACGCCGTATTCTTCCATACGGATGACTGACTGGTCAGTAATTACATACCCGGAGTCAATAAGATTGATCCCGAAGAAGGTACCGCTGATTATTCCGAACAGCATGGCAGCCGCTCCAAGGTATTGTGCCAGCGTAACAAAGGGGCGCAGCTTCAGACTGACTTTCTTTTTTATGATAAATCCTGCAATGACGAAAAACAGGCCATACCCGGCATCACCAAGGCAGAAACCAAAGAAAAGCATGAAGAAAGGGGCAAAGAAAGGCGTAAGATCGAGTTCCCTGTAATCCGGAAGGGAATAAAGCCTTGTAATCGGTTCAAAAAGACTGGCAAACTTACTGTTCTTAAGAATTACCGGAGCTTTTTCGTTCTCAGAAGGTTCTGCCGGGAAGAAATAACAGTCTGAATCATCAAGTATTTCCTTCAGCTTCTCCTCTTCATCATCCGGAACCCACCCTTCAAGAACATACAGGTTATCCTCCGCATACTTTTCGGCCTGCTGTTCAACTGTGTGATAATCAATAAGGTTAATAAGGTCTGTACTGCCCTCAAGGAAAGCTTTATTCCATACCGGAGCATTCAGTTTTACAGCTGCCTCAGCCCCGGCCGCCAGTTCTTCATTCTTTTTTAATTCATCCAGAACAGCTGCAACAGATCTTCCGGGAATTGCTTCCTCTTCAGCATCTATATCAGGAAATTCACTCTTTCTGTGAATTACGGCAAAATATATCCGGCTCCTTCTCTCACTGATGATCTCAATTGTATGTTCCTCTTTCCATTCTTCCCTGAAATGTTTTTTTGAACAGCTGAACAGAGAGACAGTCCAGCCGGAACCGTCAAGCTTACTGAAAACCGATGAGTCAAACCTTCCCCATGGCATTGCCGTTTCAGCCTCTGTTCTGAGTCTTTCAATACGATGCTTCCGGTCTTCAATCTCTTTCATCAGGGATTCAAATTCACTGAGTACCTTTTCAGGATCTTCCTCCGATTGTTCCGAAGCCCTCAAACCGGGTACCAGCATTTTAAGCTGCCGGATTGCAGACCTGTATCTGTTAAGACCAGCCAGACCACTCTGTATTACACTGCTCTCATCAAGCCTGCGTTTTTCAGTAATATGGACCACACCCGCCTTCCGCAAAGAATCCAGCAGGTCAGAATAATCCTTGTGATGAACCAGAAAAGCATATTTTTTTATCCCTGCAATCATATGGCTCCGTTTTTATCTGTTTGTTCCTCCTGACGGGCTTTGATTATTTTCTGTGCCGATTTGGAAAGGTTTTCCTCATCCTCCAGAAAACGTTTTATTCTCCTGATAGCATCTTCATACCCCGGTATCTGTACTTTTTCATACAGATTAACCTTTTGAGTGGTCTTTTTCCTGGCATGATCAAGCAATCCCATCTTCTCCCTCATCAGATCTCTTTTGGCAAGAGCTTTGGCCATTTCCTTCAGTATTTTTATTCCTTCGGCAAACCAGGCCGGACTTTCATAAAGATTAAAAGGATTAAGGGTAAATGTAATATCCCTGAATTCGGGAATAGTGATTCCGGCTATTTTAACGAAATCAGTTTTTATCTCCTTCACTCTCAGCAAATCCGTATCAAATTCTGACCACAGGCGGACTCCGTCCCTGTGTCGGTTGACAACAGCTGCCAGTTCCTTTTCAAATTTATCAGCCTCATCTCTGGCGCGCTTGACTTCAGACCTCAGGGCTGCTTCCTTGTTTTTTAATATAGGCAGTGCCTTGGCTCTGATATTGAGCTGCTTGTTAAGATTATGAAGCGATATTTTATTATATTGAAATTTGACAGCCATAAACAGAAAATTCTAATTTGCTGATTCCGCGGGCCAGTATTCATTTACAAATTCCTCCCTTATAGCAACCTCTTCCTTTGTAAAATACTTGCTGAAAAGAGTCCAGCAGGTATCAAGCATTGTTGTAATATCAATATTGATATCGATTGCCAGCAGTTTTTCCGAATATTCCTTTGCAAAACCGAGAGTCCTTTCATCGTAGTTTGACAGCTCAAAACCATTTTCCTGTTTTGTTCTTGCATTTGCGGCATCGGCATAAAGCCTGATGGCACTGTTCATCACCTGGGTATGATCATTCCTTGTCTGCCTGGCAATGACAAGCTGCTTCAGCCTCGACAGTGACCGGAAGGGGTCAACTATAACCTTTCCTATTTCTGTATCACGTCTGAGGAAAAGCTGTCCTTCGGTAATATATCCGGTGTTGTCAGGAATGGCATGGGTGATATCACCTTCTGAAAGAGTTGTTACAGCAATAATGGTTATTGAGCCTCCGTCAGGAAACTGAACGGCTTTTTCATAAATTTTTGCCAGATCACTGTAAAGTGAGCCGGGCATATTGTCTTTCGAAGGTATCTGATCCATCCTGTTTGACACTATAGCCAGAGCATCGGCATAGAGGGTCATATCGGTAAGGAGTACAAGTACCTTTTCATTTTTTTCAACAGCAAAATATTCAGCGGCAGTCAATGCCATATCCGGTACCAGGAGTCTTTCAACAGGCGGATTTTCAGTTGTATTTATAAATGCAATTATTCTTTCAAGGGCACCTGCATTCTCAAAAATATTCCTGTAAAACAGATAATCGTCATTTGACAGGCCCATGCCTCCGAGAACGATCTTATCGGCCTGCGCCCTCAGGGCCACCGTAGCCATTACCTGGTTGAAAGGCTGATCCGAATCCGCAAAAAAAGGTATTTTCTGTCCTGTAACCAGTGTGTTGTTAAGATCAATCCCCGCAATCCCTGTTGCTATCAGCTCCGAAGGCTGCATCCTTCTTACCGGGTTTACCGAAGGTCCTCCTATTTCACGGTTAATCCCCTCAAGGGCCGGACCATCATCAATGGGCTCCCCGAAGGCATTCAGAAACCGTCCGGCAAGGTCTTCATTCACCTTCAGTGCGGGAGGCCTGCCAAGAAATATCAGTTCCGCGTTGGTGGGTATCCCTTCAGTTCCTGAGAATATCTGAAGAGTGACCTCATCACCGACCATTTTAACAACCTGTGCCAGCCGGCCGTCCACCAGTGCCAGTTCATCATAACCGGCACCCGTTGCCTTTACAGAACATGTCGCCTTGGTTATACGTGTCAGCCTGGTATATATCTTCTGAAACGCTGCTCTCTCTCTCATAATACTGCGATATCGTTAATCTGCATATCAAGTTCTTCCTGATATTCATTAAATGCATCCGATTCAAACTCCGAATAATTCATCTGCTTGAAAAGGTTAATTATCTTCTTGAAAAAATCGGACACCTCCTCAAAAGTATCGAACTTTAATTCCCTGTCATTCACCTCCAGTACCTTTTTAAGCATATATTCCTGGCGTTCCAGTGAAGTGCTCTGGTCAACCTCATCAAAGGCATCCTGCTGCAGAATAATAAAATCAATGACTTCAGACTTCCAGAACCGGACATGATAGTCAAGCGGAACGCCATCGTCCCCAAGGATGTTGATCTGTTCCTGGGCCTCACGCCCCCTCATCAGTATGTTTTTTGCCCTGGTCACCTGATCATGCCATCCGGGAGATATTTTTTCCGACAAATAATCCTTTACCTCATCATATTCGAGGTATTTTGAATAACTTTCTATAGGGTCAACCGCAGGATACCTTTTTGAATCAGACCTTTGCTGGGAAAGGGCATAAAAGCATCTTGCCGCTTTCTTCGTTGACTCGGTCACGGGCTCTTTCAGGTTTCCCCCGGCGGGTGAAACCGTTCCGATAAAAGTTATTGAACCGCTGCTCCCGTTTACCAGCTCCACATATCCGGCTCTTGAATAATAATTTGAAATGATCGCCGGGAGGTCCATCGGAAAGGCATCCGGTCCCGGCAGTTCTTCCATCCGGTTCGACATCTCCCTCAGAGCCTGTGCCCACCTGGAAGTGGAATCGGCAAGCAAAAGCACTTTAAGACCCATTGAACGGTAATACTCGGCAAGTGTCATTGCCGTATAAACGGAGGCTTCCCTTGCAGCAACAGGCATGTTTGAAGTGTTGGCCACAATAGTTGTTCTCTCTATCAGCTTTCTGCCTGTTCTGGCGTCAGTCAGTTCAGGAAATTCCTTGAATATTTCAACAACTTCATTTGCCCTTTCACCACAGGCAGCAAAAATAACCATGTCAGCATCAGCCTGCTTGGAAAGTGCATGCTGAAGAACTGTCTTGCCACAGCCAAAAGGCCCCGGAATAAAGCCGGTTCCTCCTTCTGCTATCGGATTAAGAGTGTCAATAACCCTTACACCTGTTTCCATTATCCTGAACGGTCTGGTCTTGTTGCGGTAAACTTTGACAGGGATCTTAACAGGCCATTTCTGTACCATGGTAATATTGTGTTCTGTCCCGTCACTTTCGGTTATTACTGCAACAGTGTCAGTTACCTTATAAAATCCTTTCGGACTGACTGATTTTACCCTGTACCTACCCTCCATTTTAAAGGGCAGCATTATTTTATGAGGTATCCAGTTTTCCATAACCTCACCAAGCCATGAGCCTGCTTCCACAACACTGCCCGCTTCAGCCAGCGGGCTAAACTCCCACTTCGCATTCTGATCGAGGGGAAAATTATATTCGCCCTTTTCCAGGAAAATACCTTCCAGCTTTTCAAGGTCATTCTGCAGGCCGTCATATTTGCGTGACAAAATGCCGGGACCCAGTGTCACCTCAAGCATACTGCCGGTAAATACAACCTCAGAACCTATTTTTAATCCCCGTGTACTTTCAAAAACCTGCACATAGGCATGGTCGCCCTGCACCTTGATGACTTCAGCCATAAGTCCCGTCCCCTCATGAGTGATCATACATATCTCATTCTGGGCAACCGGTCCATCAACATTAACAATGACCAGATTAGATATTATCCCGTATACCTTTCCTTTTGTCGCCATTTATCTTAATTACATCGTTTGTATATCAGTTTCATCATTATCCTCTTTCCCCTCTTCCCCGACCGTCTGAGCCCCGTCCTCAGAGGGTTTCATTTCTTCCACAAGATTTCTCAGCATGATCTTCCCGGTTTCAGGATCCAGTTCCTTCCATCTTGTTACAATTGAAAGTTTTAACAGATAGCCCATAATCCAGTCAATGGAAAAATATTCAAAAAAAGTATTCGTGTTAATAAAATCCCAGCGGGCAATATCGATCTTTCTTTCTCTTTCTAGAAATTCCTCTTCCATCATTATCCGGAATATATCCGGAACATAATCCGGTTCTGACGGTATCTGGAAGTCCCTGCTGCTTTTGAATATCTCTTTCAGCCTGTGGGCAAGAGGATAATCACCGGAAATAAAATTAACAGCATCCAGTCCCAGGGCTTTTGAGCTGATTAAAGCACTGACATTCTTCATGTCCCTGTCAAACCTTATATAATTCATCAAAAAACTGTTCCCCGAGGCAAGCGCGGTATTAATATAGCCTTCCGTCAGGAATCTCTCAGTCTCAAACCTGTCATTCGTACTGCCGGTGTCAAACCAGTTTCTCATCGCTTCAACCATATAGGGTGGCAGAATATCGTCTTCCCTGAGTATTGATTCAGATATTCTCCTCTGTTCCTCCATATCATGCCGTGTGTATATACCCAGATTATCCCATTCCCTGCCACTGCCCTCAAGAAAGGTCAAAAGATTTTTATTGTCGTGAGGAAGAAAAAGGGTACACACCACCGAATAATCTGAAGGATGAAGGGAATGTTCAAGTTCCTCACGGAATTCAGCAATATCTGAAAAATCCTTGCTGCCGTCAAAAATAAGATCTGCAAGCCCGGCTACCAGGTAATGATATTCTCTTTTAAACATTACTTTTCCTTGCCAAAAAGAAGTTCTGCCAGCCTGGGTCTGATAAATTCCCTGAGAAAATATGCCATACTGTCGTCACTGACACTGATTTTATATTCCCGGCCGGAAGGATGAATTTCAAAACCCTTTCCCGTCATCTTATCCGGGTACAGCATAATTTTTTCCGATAATGTTTTATGAATTTTTTCCCTGAGATATTTCTCAATATCCGGCATCTGTTCTTCAGGCAAATGGATTTCAAAACCTGCATCATCTCCCTGCTGAGCCCATTTTCCGGTGATTATTTCAATAAGGCCCGCCAAAAACCTGTCATCTTCAAAAGCTTCTGAAACAGGTTCATCAATAATTTTAAGAGCTATTCTGTTTTCTATTTCCTGCTTAAGGGAATTCATGGCTAAACGAAAAGACAGTTTTATCTCCGATTCAGCATTCTTTATTATCTCCCCGGCTTTTCTCTCTGCGCCGGCAATGATCTGCCGGGCATCTTCTTCAGCCTTCTCTGTCATTTTTACCGACTCGCTCCGTGCTTCTGCAATGATTTTTTCTGCTTCTTCATTGCCTTTGGAAACACCTTCCCGGTAAATTTTTTCTGTTATTTCCTGAAGTTTATCCTGCATGTTTTCCTTTGTTTTGGGCCTGTGATTTATATCTGTTTAAAACAGCATTTCTGATTAAAAACATAATAAATAAACGAAATTATGTGTTCTTAATCAGATTTCGCACCTGAAAAATTATCATGGATTTTTAATAAATCTTTTCAAAGGCTGCAAATTTGCAATATTTTTTCCTAATGGCAAAATGATCTCCCTTTTCCCCTTGCTGTTTTTTGGTTTATATGATATTGCACGCTTTTTGTTATGAAGATTCCCGTGATGAAATTCTCTGAATGAAATTTTAAGTCACAATAGCAGACTATCTGACCATTATAATTAAATTGCTGACAAATGAAAAAATTAATTATTACCAGCATGATTCTGCTGATGTCCCTGAACGGAATACGGGCAGAAAATGAAATAAGGATACAGGCTGATATTATTCATGTTACTGTATATCCCGACAGGGCACAGCTGTTTCATGAGGCAGTTGTTGACATTCCCCCAGGAAAAACATTGCTGAAACTATCAGGATTATCCCCCTATATAGATGCAAGAAGTATCCAGGTAAAAGGGAAAGGTAATTTTACCATACTTTCAGTCAATCATCAGAACAATTACCTTCAGAGCCTTGAGGATTCTCCTGAAATCATGAATGTGAAGAAGCAGATCGAAGCCCTTCAGTTAAAAATTGAGGATGAAAAGGCTGCAATAAGCGTTCTGAAGGAAAAAGAAGCTTTCCTTATAGCCAACAGGGCAATCCCCGTAAGAGAGACCGCATTTTCCACTGAACAGCTTAAAAATTATATGCAGCTTTATACCGATAATATGGATCAGGTCACCACATCTGTCCTGAAAAAAAACCGGCTTATAAAGGATTATGAGAAACAGATAGCCGCGTTGCAGAAACAGATATCTGAAAGAACGGGAAAACAGCAGCTGCCTGCCGGAGAGATATCCGTTTCTGTCAATACGGAAAAACCACTTTCAGCCAGAATGGATTTTGCCTATGTGGTTTCAAATACAGGCTGGTTTCCGTCATATGATGTGAGAGTTGACGATATATCAAATCCCGTTGATATATCATACAAGGCAAATCTTTTCCAGAACAGCGGAGTGGAATGGAAAAACGTAAGACTGAGTTTTTCAAATGCCAATCCATGGATTGCCGGAGATATTCCTGAACTTAATCCCTGGTTTATAGATTATTACAAAGCTCCTGAACAGATAATCGTTGCCAGGGGAGTTACTGCCCCGGCCCCCCTGAAGCTGGACAGAGCCTTAATATCCGATGAACTGAAGTCTGAGGGGATAAGGCAGGAAGAGGATTTGGAAATTGCAGAAGCAATGCCCGTATCCGTCGAAAGGAAAGAAGGTGAAACAGCCGTGTCATTCGATGTTGCGGTTCCCTATACAATAGCATCGGACGGCAGGGTCCGTACAATTGAAATACAAAGGACAAGGGTGCCGGCAGAATACAAATACATGGCAGTGCCAAAAATGTCACCCCATGCCTACCTTACAGGCAACATAGGCAACCGGGCTGCTTTGAATCTTCAAAGCGGCGAGGCAACACTCTATTTCGAAAATACCTTTGTAGGCAAATCGCTGATCAATATAAACCAGCTTTCTGATACCCTTACCCTGTCGCTTGGCACAGACAACAGCATACTGGTAAAAAGGGAAAAAAGAAAGGATTATACCAGCAGAAGAGTTTTCGGTACCAACAAGACTGAAACATTTTCATTTCTTATAAGCATACGGAATAACAAGACAAGCCCGGTAAGGATTAACCTTCTGGATCAGATACCCGTTTCCACGAACAGCGGCATAACGGTTGAAGCCCTTGAATTATCGGGCGGCAGACATGATACTTCAACGGGGAGGGTCAGCTGGGATTATGAACTGGGGCCACAGGAAACCCGGCAAACAATTTTAAGCTACTCTGTCAGGTATCCCAGGGATAAGACCATAATTCTGGAATAATTCAACAGTTGCGGAATGATACAATGGAAAGGAACCAGGGCGGTGATTCCCGAAAAATCCCGAAAAACAGAATGATTTCAGTATATTTCAATTATTATTCAAATTAATGAGAATACTGGCAAATCTAATCTGGCTTATTTTAGGGGGAGTAATAATTGCCATAATGTATCTTATCGGCAGTATTATTCTCATGATCACCATTGTCGGGATCCCCTTCGGCATCCAGACGCTGAAAATGGGAACTCTTGCACTGTGGCCTTTTGGCAGGGACAGCCGCGTGCAGGCAGATAATATTCAGCGGGGACCCCTGATGATACCTCTCCCGGAATCGCGGATAAAGTTCAGAATATAATCCCTGTCGGGCGAAGCTTTGAATTCCTTTTCAAGATATTCAAGGGCCTGTGTCGTATTTCTCCTGCTCTGGTATATTATCCTGTATATATTGTGAATCTCATCTATTCTTTCCTTGCCGAAATTACGGCGGTTAAGGCCAACAGTATTCAGTCCCATATAACAGAGCGGATCCCTGTCGGCCTTGATAAAAGGGGGAACATCAGTCCTGACTTTCGACCCGCCTCCGATTATCACATGGCCTCCGATCCTTACAAACTGATGAACCAGTACTGCTCCGCTCAGAATAGCCCAGTCATCTATTCTGACCTCACCTGCAAGGCCGCATGCATTGCCAATTATACAATTGTCACCTATGATACAGTCATGCCCGACATGTGCATATGCCATGATCAGGCAATTGTTGCCGACCACGGTTTTGCCGGTGGTAACGGTTCCCCGGTTAACGGTCACACCCTCCCTGATAATTGTATTATCCCCTATCTCTGCCGTGGTGATCTCTCCCCTGAATTTCACATCCTGGGGAATGCCTGAAACGACCGATGAAGGAAATATCCTGCAGTTCCTTCCAATCCTTGCACCGTCAAGTATCACTGCACCCGGACCCACCCAGGTTTCGTCTCCTATTATCACATCAGCGGCAACAAAGGCAAAAGGATCAATGGTAACAGCCTTTCCGACTATGGCCCCCGGAGTGATATAAGCTGAATCTGAAATCATTGCTTCATTTGTTTTTTATTACCTGTGCTGTCATTTCCCCCTCAACAACGAGATTATTGCCAACGAATGCCTGTCCGTACATTGATACAATTCCTCTCCTCATTGGTTCCGTCAACTCCATCTTCAGAATGATGGTATCCCCGGGAACTACTTTCTGCTTGAATTTCAGTTTGTCAATTTTAAGAAAATATGTTGAATATCTTTCAGGTTCTTCCAGCGCACTGAGTACCAGCAGACCTCCCGACTGTGCAAGTGCCTCAACAAGGAGAACGCCCGGCATCACAGGCTCATCCGGAAAATGACCCTGGAAAAACGGCTCATTGAAAGTCACATTTTTTATGCCCACGACCGTTGTTTCATCCAGGGAAATTATTTTATCAACCAGCAGAAACGGTGCCCTGTGAGGCAGTCTCTTCTTTATGTCCTCAAGTGTGTAAACCGGTGGTTCGCCGGGATCATAAAAAGGAATCCTGTGCTTGGAAAGTGATTTTTTCATTTCCTGCCTTATCATCCTTGCAAGGCGTGTATTGGCATAATGACCGGGTTTGGTGGCAACTACCTTGCCCTTGAAGGGAAAACCCACAAGAGCCAGATCCCCCAGGAGATCAAGCAGTTTATGGCGTGCAGGCTCGTTGGGGTATCTCAGCTCGGTATTATTCAGCACTCCGGCAGTATGTTTACTGATGCCCGGACGGTTGAATAAGCTGGCTATACGCTCAATTTCTTCCTGTTCAACCTCTTTTTCAAGAATCACCACTGCATTATCCAGGTCGCCCCCCCTGATCAGGCCATTTTTATACAGGATTTCAAGCTCATGAAAAAATACAAATGTCCTGCTGTCATATATCTCTTTCTCAAATTCATCTATATAGTTGAGAATAGCATACTGGTTACCCAGTATCCTGGAATTATAGTCAATAAGAACGTTGATGCTCAGGTGATCATCAGGATATACAATAAGATCCACCCCGCGTTCCTCGTCCGAGTAGATAATTTTTTCCTTAACCATAAAATAGCTGCGCTCTTCTTCCAGCTCAACCGTTCCGGCTTCTTTTATTGCCTCCACAAATTTCTGTGCCGAGCCACCCATTATTGGAGCTTCCGGACCATCCAGCTCAATGAAGGCATTATCAACTCCCAATCCGTAAAATGATGCCAGTACATGTTCCACGGTGCCAACTGATATCTTATTCTGTTGCAGGGTGGTACCTCTTGATGTGTCAGACACATTTTCGGCAAGTGCATCAATGACAGGTTTCCCGGGCAGATCAGTTCTGCAGAACTTATACCCGTGATTTGCCGGCGCAGGGTTAAAGGTCATCCGTACATTTACCCCGGTATGCAATCCTTTTCCGCTGAGACTGATAGCTTTTGCAAGAGTTCGTTGTTTCTCGCTCATCACAACAAAGATTATATTTATACCGGATACAAAAGAAGCAAAAAATCCTGAACTATCAGCAAAATTCAATATTATGCATGCCGGCCCCGGGCAAATGATCAGGGCAAAGCCGTCATAAAACCATCAGGCCTTGTCCTTTCTGATATCTTTAACTTCTTTCTCAAGAGCATCAACTTGTTTTTTTAGTTCAGGCAGCTTTCTGATGATCACCGAGGATCTGAGAAAAATCCTGTGATCAACCGCGGGAGTTCCCGTGTAAACCCGGTTTTCCTCCTTTATACTGCCGGCAACACCTGCCTGTGCCCCCAGCCTGGTATTGTCAGCAATCCTGAGATGACCGGCAATACCAACCTGGCCTCCAAACATACAGTTGCTGCCTACCCTGGTTGATCCGGCAATCCCCGTCTGTGCAGCCATAACAGTATTTTCACCTATTTCAACATTGTGCCCCACCTGGATCAGGTTGTCAAGTTTGACCCCCCTGCGGATTATTGTGGAACCCATTGTAGCCCTGTCAATAGTCGCATTTGCTCCTATTTCAACATGGTCTTCAAGTATTACATTTCCTATCTGGGGAATTTTCATGAACTCACTTTCCGATTGCGGGGCAAAGCCAAAACCGTCACTGCCGATTACCGATCCTGCATGAATCGTGCAACTATTTCCTATAATACATTCGTGATAAATTTTCACACCCTGATAAATAAGACAGTCATCGCCTATTACAGTGCCGTCACCAATATAGGACTGCGGATATATCCGGCAGTTGTTTCCGATTTTGCAGTTCTCACCTATATATACATAAGCACCTATGTATGCATCCCCGCCGATGCTTGTTCCCTCGCCCACAATAGCCGACGGATGTATTCCCTTCTTCCTCGGCCGTGATTGTTCCACAAGCGTAAGAAGTGATGCAAATGCCTCATAGGCGTCATCAACCCTTACAAGCGTTGCCTTCACAGGTTTCGCAGCCCTGAAATCACGGTTTACAAGTACTACCGATGAATCGGTTTCGTATATGTAAGGTTCATATTTCGGATTTGCCAGAAATGAGAGAGCCCCCTTTTTTCCTTCTTCAATCTTTGCTATTGTATTGACTGTCACAGCAGGATCACCCGCTATTTCACCTTTTAAAAATTCGGCTATTGCCTGAGCTGTAAATTCCATTCTGCTTTATATATTAATTATCTTAATTCCTTTGGATAGCATAAAAAATACCTGGTTATCCGCTCCGAAAGAAAGCGGTGATCAAACATATCAGATACTTCCGTTATCCCGGCCGTTTTTCCCGATTTCAGCAGTATCCTCACCCCGGGAAAACCGGGTGAATAGGCAAGGTTGGAAATACTGTCTGAAAAAACATAATATCCGGCCTGGCCGGGATCTGTTTTCATCACATCCACCAGTTTTTCAATCAGCATATTCACTCTTTCTGCTGAAAATGGTAGGTTCTGAAGCTCCACCGCATAAAGACCTCTCCCGACAAGCCGTGATGCAAGGTCTGAAAGTGTCCTGTCTGAACTGTCTTTCCAGTATTTTGCCGAAACAAATATATCAGAATCATCAAGCCTTGTAAAGTTTGCTGCTATAATACCCGGTGTAAATTCATTCTCCCTGTACAGATCACCGGGACCGATCCTGTTATAAAGAAAAAATTTCAGGGCGGGTGTTGCATAAAGACCGGCTCCCTGCATTGCCAGTTCCTTGGCCCGCCTGAGAAGGTTGATAAGAAGATTTTCCGAGGCTATCACCGTTTTATGCATATAAACCTGCCAGTACATCAGTCTCCTTGCCACAAGAAATTTTTCCAGTGAATAGATACCTTTTTCATCAATCACAAGTGAGTCATTTACAACATTCAGCATCCGGATGATACGGTCCGAGCCTACGGCACCTTCAATGACCCCTGTAAAGAAACTGTCCCTGCGAAGATAATCAAGCCTGTCCATATCTATCTGTCCGCTTATGAGCTCATGAAAAAACTTCCGCGAATAGCTGCCCCTGAACATATCGATTGCCAGGCTTAGTCTCCCGTTGTATTCTTTATTCAGTTTTTTCATCAGCAGAAGCGAGATATCTTCATGGGATATGCCGTTCATTATCGAACTTTCCAGGGAATGCGAAAAAGGTCCGTGTCCTGTGTCATGCAGCAGAATAGCTGTCAGTGCAGCCTCTTCTTCCTCCGCCGATATAAGCACACCCTTGCTTCTTAGGGTACGGATTGCCATATCCATCAGATGCAGGGCACCCAGGCAATGCTCAAACCTGCTGTGATTTGCACCCGGATAAACAAGGCTTGTAAGACCGAGCTGCTTGATATTGCGAAGTCTCTGAAACCACGGATGCTCAATGAGATCAAATATAAAATCCCCGGGAATAGTAATAAACCCGTAAACCGGATCATTGATGATCTTACGCTTGTTTGTCCTGTATGCCACTTCAGTATCTGTCAGCCCGTAAAAATATGAATTATGTTTGTAACCGGAAGACTTTCCGCCGGCCTGTTTATTCAGTGAATTTCAGATAATGCCCGGTGTTACCGGATTAAGAGTTAAAACCGCCGCCTGCAAGGGATTGACAGTCTGTGAAAACTTTTACGGCTTTCCTGGCTTTGTTTGTATATTTGCACCAGCTCCATTTAACATTATCACTGATGGGCCGTTTGCTTTCAGAAAGGCGTTCCGGGAGCTTTACTGATCCGCTTTGCGGGATGAGGCCGGTAAAGTCAACCGGGACAAGCTTTGCGGGACGAGCCCGGCAAAGCCAGCCGAGCCTGCGAGCCCGGTAAAACGGGACCAGTTCCCGATGAACCGGGACAAGTTATCTGAAAATTAAAATTAAATTACAGACAAATGAAAGATCTTGCAATTATATCATCAAGCGTGAGAACGGGCAGGTTAAGCCACAGGGTGGCATTATATTTCAGGAACTACATTGAAGAAAACAAACTGGCTTATGCAAGGATTCTTGACCTGAAAGAGTATAACTTCCCTCTCTTTGACGAAAGACTTAAGTTTCAGAAAGATCCTTCCCCGAAAGTGATTGAGTTTGCAGAAAGGATCAGGGATGCCGACGGAATCCTGATAGTCACACCCGAATACAACGGGGGTTATCCTGCAAGCCTGAAGAATGTGGTTGATCTGCTGTACGAGGAATGGCACGGCAAACCCCTTGCCATAGCCACTGTTTCTGACGGTCATTTCGGAGGCTCGCAGGTTATTACCTCCCTTCTGTTCTCGTTGTGGAAAATGAGAGTCAGGGTCGTGACTGCCATGTTTCCGGTTCCGCGGGCAATGGATGTTTTTGATGAGAACGGAATCCCAAAAGACAAGGGCCGGACCGACAAACGGGCGTCAAACTTTTTAAAGGAACTGTTTGCAGCCATGTGAGATTTCAATTTTCTCCCACGCCTGTACATCCCCTCCGCTTCAAATTTCCTGCAGTTACCTGCATCAGGTTCCGCCACCTGCTCTTCTCCAAACTGAATTTAGTCAATTACAATGCGTACCGGATTAACAATTTTCCCCGGCTGTTTCCCTATCTCTCATCTTCCCTTGCCATCGTCATTTCCTCCTTTTTACAGCTTCATATTTCAAAAGACTGAAAAGCCTTTCAGAAAAAATGGTACGACTTTTGATTCAGACATAGTGAAGAGCCAATTCTTCTAACACTTACGACAATGAAAAAGTTAATATTCACTCCGATTCTCGCACTCCTGATTGCAGCAGGAAGCACAGCTCCCGCCCAGGACTTTCCCGATGAATATCTCGGTCTGCCGGGAGACAATCTCAACCTGTATGCAGTTATGAAACTTTTTCAGGAGTCCGAAACCCTTGAAGGTTTTGAAAGAAACCTGAATGACGAAAATTCAAGGATTAACAACCTTGATCTGAACGGTGACAATCTGATTGATTATATCACTGTTCATGATTATGTTGACGGTGATGTGCATACGATAGTTCTCAGAGCCGCCCTCAGCCGGAACGAATTCCAGGATGTAGCCGTTTTTACGGTTCAGAAATTCAGTAACGGTTCCGTTCATATTCAGCTGGTAGGCGATGAAGCTCTCTATGGAAAAAATTACATCATCGAACCCATATACAATGAAACGCCCAATCCCGGTTATACGGGCAGGGCTGTGGCATCACAGAGGGTGAATGTTACTGTTGTAAGAACCACTCCGTATGAAGTAGCAGTCTGGCCCGTCATAAGCTATATTTATTCACCCAGGTATGTAGTATGGAGATCCGCATGGTACTGGGGATATTATCCAAGCTACTGGCGCCCCTGGAGGCCCTACTACTGGCATTACTACTATGGCTATCACTACAACTGGTACCATCACTACTATAACCATTACCGCTACTGGCCCCATTACCGCTACCCGAGATATACCGCCTACTATTATACCACTGTAAGGGTTCATTCAACTTACGTGACACAAAGAGTCAGGGACGGATATTACAGGACAACCTACTCACGACCGGAACAAAGACGCGAAGGCGAAGCACTCTTCGCAAGGGTCAATCCGGATCAGACCAGGAGAACGGCAGAAAACACACCGGCACAAAGACTGAGAAGAGAGGTGTCCGGACAAGGCAATGAACGGAATGCTGCAACAGGTACGGCACGGCGTCAGGCAGAACAGAACAGCGAAAGGGCTGCCACAAGATCTTCTGACAGCAGAAATACAGGAACCGAAAGAAGGGCAGCAGCAGGTGGTACCGAAAGGACGGCTCCGGCACAGAACAGCAGCACTGAAAGGAGAGCCGCTCCTGCTGCAACGGAAAAGACAGCAACAGGCAGAACAACACCGGTGCAGAACAGCAGCACCGAAAGGAGAGCCGCTCCTGCTGCAACGGAAAAGACAGCAACAGGCAGAACGACACC